>OEIU01000160.1_pt1 | contig 69433 bp, 55 predicted proteins | sample 1539221 | NCBI WGS metagenome assembly OEIU01 (sample SAMN03792071, study PRJEB22550) | activated sludge metagenome | feature: wastewater treatment plant; material: activated sludge; isolation source: Wastewater treatment plant of a petroleum refinery complex | place: Argentina: Zarate | collected...
GCGAAGCTCTGCCCCGCCCCCGGCGCCGTCAGCGTCACCGTCGGTGCGATGTTGCCCGCAGCGCCGACACTGATGTTGACCGGCGGCGACACGCGCTCGACGCCATCGGTACCGACGGTGCGTACGGTGAGCGTGTGGTTGCCATTCGCGGCCCCGTTCCAGACGAAGGCGTATGGCACCGCCGTGGCCGTACCGATCGCGCTACCGTTGGCGTAGACGGCGACGTAGGTCACCGTCTTGTCGACCGAGTCGACGCGCACCGGAATGCCGCTGCCAGCTGCATGCACCGAGCCCGTCGCAGGCGTGACGACGTAGGGCAGCGCCTCATGCACCTTGGGCCGCCAGTTCGCGGGCTTGTAGGCCCAGACCTCGCCCTTGTTCTTGTCGATGATGCCGAGAAACACGTCGAGCGCGGCAACGTACTTCCACTTCCCGAGGATGCCGGTCTTCGTGCCGACCGCCGCGGCCAGGTTGGGCGCCGCCGTCGACGCAGGATTCAGCGGCGCCAAGGTCCACTGGCCGCCCGCCAGGTTGGCCGGCGCCGTCAGCTGCCAGACCTCGCGCTGCCCGCCCCAAAGCAGGAAGGACTTGCGCATCGGGTCGAAGTCCAGGCCGTGGTTCTTCAGGTCGGAGAGCGGAAAGCTGCCCGAGCTCACCATCGGCGAGAAGATCGTGTTCTGGTTGTTGGAGCCCGGGTTTTGCAGCGTCCAGTAGGTAAAGGTCGTGTTGGCCGTGCGGAGGTAGATCTTCCGTTCCGGGTCGAGCGCCCCCGCCCCCTGCCCGCTGAACGGATACTGGCTGTAGCGCCCCACACGCTCGTAGGTGTCCAGCGCTGGGTTGGCGACGTCGTGCACGGTATAGCGGTACAGCTCCGAACTGGCCTGGAGGTAGAGCACGTCCTTGCCGTTTTCCTCGGTATAGGCAGTGTTGCCGTAGATCCAGTAGGTACCGCCCCAGCCGGGCTTCAACTCGCCCGGATAGCTTGGATGCAGGTTGCTCCGGTTCTGCCACATGCGGCCACCGCTGACCAAGGGATAGAGGTCCGGCTTGACCTGAGAACCCTGCGTGCCGCCCACCGAATTGGCATTGGCGCGCGACGGATCCCAGAAGTACGGCCCGCTGCGGCGCCCGTCGGAAAGCTCGAAGTAGTGTCCCGTATTAAAGGCCGCGCCGCCGAAGGTCACGAATCGGTCGCTGATCGGCAGGAACTCCGAGCTGTCGTAGGTGTGCGCCGCGATCGGGGCATTAAAAGGCCCGTCGATTGCCTCGAACAAAGCGCCTCCAGGACTCGTGAGCACGACCTGCGAAGGCAGCGATGCACGCTCCCAGAGCAACTGGTCGGCGTTCCAGCGATAGATTTCGTTTCCTGGGTAGTTGGCATGTCCGCCACCCCAGATGATCAGACTTCCGCGGTTGCTGTCCCAGGCCATAGAGCTCCACGCGTCGAGGATGCTGTAAGGCCCGCCGCTGGATGGCGCCTCTGGCGGCCGGGGTCGCTGGTCCAGCGGCGTCCACACGTCCTGGAACTCGTTCAGGTTCAGCCGGACCCAGCTGTTCTCGGGCAGGTTCGACAGCCGCCGCCCCAGCTCGGAACCGATGGCGAGCCGGTACGGCTCCGCACTGGCCGCCGCCGGCAGCAGCGCGAGCATGGCGACGACCAACGCCCCGGAGGCGAAGCGCGGTTGCCTCATGCGCCACGCACGCACCAGCTGCCTGCCCGCAGTTGCCCAAAGCATAGACCTGTCCCTTCAACGTCGAAATCAGCTTCCGCTTGCAAGAAGTGCGCCATCGACAACACCCCCGCGTCCCACATGAGCGGCGCTGCGACCTGGCCCTCCCGTGGCGACTTGACCGTAAGATTCTTCGACAATCCTGCGGCGGATGCAGTCCTGCGGCTGAGTGGCGGACACGGGCCGGGCCTGGGGCTCATTGAGGCAGCTTGAGGAAATGCACGTTCTGGTCGGCAGCCGAGACCACAACGAACCCGTCGTAGACCGCGCTGTAGGCGAAGCGGCCGTACATGCCGTTCGCGGTGAAGGGCGGCGCAGGCGCAGACGTCCTTCGCTCTGAAACCGAGAATGTCTCAGGGTCGATGTAGTACAGCGTCGAACCGCCCATCCACACGACGAAGCAGTCGAGGCGCGGGACATAGCTCAGACCAAGCCCAACGACAGAAGCGAATGGAGCATGGTCCAGGTCGACGAAGTCGATGCGCCCCGACTTCAAGTCGAAGACGAAGGGTCTCGACTCGATGGAGCGCGGATTCAGGTGGCCCAAGACGAGCAGGCGATGGCGTTTGGAGTCGATGGCGGCCACCTGACCCCAAGTGCCATTCGTGCCGCGTTTCGTGCGCACCGTCTTGAGATTGCGCACAGGATCAAACTCCGTGACATTCCCTGCCAGAGTCAGGAAGATGTGGCTTGAGGCCGGATCGTAGGTGGCAAACAGGCCCAGACCCGTCCAGCCGCCATCCCCTCCGAGGTACTTGTATTTGCCGTCGGGAGTCACGGACCACCATCTGTCGTCGGCGGTACCCGCGCCTGAACACAATGAGCCGCCGAACATGAATGAAACACCCAACTCGGGGTGATAGACCTGCCCTCCGTAGGTGTGGCGCGAGATCGGGCGGCCATCCGGCGCGAAGCCCATTCTGTTGCGCTTGCGTGCTTCGACGGGCACGCCGTGCAGATCGATCGACTCGTCGACGATGCCGGTACGCAGGTCGAAACCGTCCAAGCGGCTCGGCCCCTGCATCAGTTCCCAGCGCAGCTTCTGCATGTCGAAGCTCAGGTATTCGTTGCCGCAGTAGTCGCCATGCCCGCCGCTGGCGAAGATGTCCAGCCGCTGCAGCCGCGTATTGAAGACCGCTCCGTTCCAGGCGCTGACGATCGCCTTCGGGCCGACGATGTACCGCACCGGGGGCCGCGACGACTCCGGCGGAAGCACATCCAGCAAACGGCTGTTGGGGATCTCGAACCAGGTTCCTGGAGACACGCCGGCCAGCATCGACAGCTTGCTTCCTGCGAGCGGCGTTCCCACACCAGCCGCCGCCGCGGCGCGCTCTGTCACCTGGGTCGCTCCGGCCGCAGCCGGAGCGGGCGCACACAGGGACGTTAGAGGCCAGACGGCACCAAGACCCAGCAGCACCACGATGTATCGAACAGGTTCTCGAAGCATTGCAGCAAGGATATGCGGCTCGCGGAGCCACAACGCGTATGAACTGGATTTTTGGGTTGACCCGAGTCTACGCGGCGGCGGCGGCTACACGCTGGGCGTGCAGCAGGCGCATCGACCAGCGCCAGAAGGAACGATCCCAGGGCGTGAAGCGCGGCAGCTGCAGCGGGTCGTCGCCAGGGGCCGCGATGCCGTGCGCCGTCGAAACCGCGCATCGAAAACCTTGGTCGCGCAGCACCTGGACATGCTCGCGGCGATAGTCCTTGCCGGGTCGACCGTTCGGGAACGCAAAAACGTCGACCGATTGCCCCGTCAGTGCCTGCAGCTCCCGCCGGCTCTCGGCGACCTCGGCTTGCACGGTCGCGAGCATCTCGCAGGCCAGGATCGGATGGTTGACCGTATGCGCACCGATTTCCATGCCGGCAGCTGCCAGCTCGCGCACCTGCGTCGAGGTCATCATCAGCGTGCGCGGCAGTTCGGGGTCGCCGCACAGTGCCTGCAGCCGCGCCAGCATCTCGCGCCGCACGGCCAGCGTCTGGTACTTGATCACCGGCAGCAGCGCGTCTATCGCCGCCCGCCGATCATCCATCGAACCCAGTCGCGCCTCGCGCAGCCCGAAGGAACTGAGGTCGACGCTTGGACGCGTGCTGCGCCGCAGGCACTCGATGACGGAATCGTTCCACATCAGGCCACCATCGAGGAAGCCGGTGGCAACGAAGAAGGTGGCGGCCACCCCACGCCGACGCAGCACCGGCAGCGCCAGCGTCGCGTTGTCGGCGTAACCATCGTCGAAGGTGATCACGAGGGCACGCGGCGGCAGGCGGCCGCTGCGCAGCGCCTCGAAGCCGTCGCCAAGTCGCATCACACTGTAGTTGCCGGCCAGGTGCGCGACCAGGCGGTCGAATGCCGCCACGTCGAGCTCCGCGGGAAACAGCGGGTCGGGCGCCTTGCGGATGCTGTGCAGCGCGATGACGCTCAGTCGATCACGGCCGCCCAGGACACGGCCGGCCGCGCGGACGAGCACGGCGTTCAACGCCCGGCTCACTGAAGGCCCCGCGCCGCGCGCTCCGGGACCAGCGCCTGGGAACGCGGCACGTTCATGTCGTCGGGCTCTTTTCGCTCTGCATCGACACGGTATTGGCGGCGCTGGCCGCTGCAGCCCTGGGCGCCGGCACCCCCTCGCGCATGGTCGCTTCGACAAGCACGACGAAGCACACGATGTAATAAGGCAGGTCGAAGTACGCCAACGACAGGAAGGCGCCACCGACCGCGTACCCGATCAGGCTCACCTGGATCATCGGCATCAGCTTGGGTACCCAGTCGGAGAAGCCGGGCATCTTCCGGGCACGTCGCGCCAATTGCCCGGCCCGCAACCACACCACGCCGAAGAAGACGAGGAACAGCGCGAGCCCCACGAAGCCATGCTCGCCGAGCATCTGGAAGTAGATGCTGTGCGCCACCCAGGACTTCTTGGCGAAGATGTCGAACTCGGGCCCGGTGGGGGCGTAGCGCTCGTAGATCGCGTCGTCGTCCGCTCGGAAGCCGACACCGGTCACCGGGTTGTCGCGCGCCGCGTTCCAGTACGTGGTCCAGCTGTATACGCGCGACATCGCCGAGCTTTCGGCCTCGTAGCTCTGAATCGTCTCCATGCGCTCGAACCACGACTCGGGCATGAACGGGATCGCCACCGCAAGCAGCAGCACCAGCGCAAGCGTCGTGCGCACTGGGTGCGTTCCCTTCAGACCCATGAACAATGCCATCGCCAGCAGCGCGAGCAGCGCCCCACGCGACTGCGAGCCGAGGATCGCAAAGGCGATGAACACGATCGCGAGCGCCAGCGCGCCGCGCACCCAGCGCCGGAGCTGCACCTGGTACAGGTAGGCGAACAACGGCACCAACATCACCAGCGAGGCCGCGAGTGCGTTGTTGTCCTGGATCATCCCGCCCGGCGGGCCCCAGACTCGGCCACCGCCGCCGGTGGCGATCGTCCAGAGCCCTCCCTTGATGCCGTAGAAACCCACCGACAGCGCGACGATCCAGATCAGCAGTTCGACCTGCAGGCGGCCGCGCAACAGCATCCAGGTCACGAACAGCATGACCTGAATCTTCGCGACGAACACCCAGCGCTCTAGGACGACCTCAGGCAGGTTCCAGGCGAAAAAGCAAGTCAGCGTCATCCACCCGAACAGCGCCAGTTGCAGCACCGTTACCGGCGTCAACGGGAAGGGGTGCCGCTTCTTCGTGAGCGCAAGGGTCAGCAGCGTGACCAAGGCGCTTGCCTGCGCAAAGGGCATCGAGTACGCGAAACCCCAGGTCAGCTTGTGCGGATTCATCAGCGACAGCCAGGCCCAGAGGTAGGCGCCGACGGCCGGCTGCCTGAAAGTCCACAGCAGCAGCGGAAGGATGACCAGGGTCAGTGCGATATCGCGCATCTTCAGGGAGTCGAGGCCGTTGCGCCACCGATCGCGTGGCTGACGATGTAACGATACTTGCCCGACTTCTCGGGCGGGATCGACGGCACGAGCTCGACCCGGACCGCCACATCCGAACCCAGTCGCGCCTTGAAGCCGTGCACGATGTGCTCCGCGACACCGGGGTCGAAGCCATCGCCGGCGACGATCTCGACGCGCGTAGCCTGGCGCGACTCCTGGGTCACCTTGAAGGCCTGGATGCCCTGCAGATCGCGCACCACGTAGATCAGCGCCAGCCCGTGCATCACGGTGCCGTCGGCGGCAACGACGAAGTCGGTGCTGCGACCCTGGATCTCACGCAGCATCGGCAGCCCGCGGCCGCAGGCGCAACGCCGCTCGTCCAGCACCGCGATGTCCCCGGTGCGATAGCGCACGAACGGGAACTCGGCGGTGGCCATGTGCGTGACGACGATCTCGCCTGCGCTGCCTGCCGGCACCGCGCGGCCATGCTCGTCGAGCAGCTCGACCACGATGTCCTCGGCGCTCAGGTGCATGCCGCCGCGCGGGCACTCGTGCGCAATGAAGCCGGCATCGCGGCCGCCGTAGCCGTTGGCCACGCGGCAGCCGTAGCCACGCGCGATGGCCTCGCGCTGGTCGTCGTACAGCCGCTCCGAGGTGACGAAGGCGACACGGATTCCGAGGTCGTCGAGCCGGATGCCGCGCTGCATCGCATGCCGGGCGATGTGCGACAGAGCCGACGGGTAGCCGAACAGAATGCGCGGCCGGTGCTGACGGATCCACGCGACGAACCGATCCAGCTTCTGCGGGCTCATCTCGAAAGCCGGCAGCAGCGTGCTGCGGAACAGTCGGTCGCGCAGCGTCTTCAGGCGGTCCTGCGCACCGTGTTCGATGGGCGAGCCCCAGATCACCGCCTCGGCGTCGCCGATGTCGACATCCCACCAGCGCGTCGCGCGCCACTTGGCCGCGACGTCGTGGCTCTTGCGCGCCTTGCCGATGTAGAAGACCAACGGTTGGCCCGACGAGCCGCCGGTGTTGTAGCGCGTCAGCGGACCATGCGGCTGCGCCTTCAACGCCTCGACGTTGGCGCGGATCAACGCCTTGTCCAGGCGCGGAAGCGACTGCAGTGCGGCCACCGAGTCGAGTGCGCACGGGTCGAAACGCAGCTCGTCGAACATGCGTGCGTAGTACGGCACGGTGCGTCCGATCTCGACCAGAAAGGCGCGCAGCCGCTCCACCTGGGCCCGAGCGATCTGCTCCGGTGTGTCCCATTGGCTGGCCTCGAGCGCGCGGCGGCGCGCGACGCTATCGTGGCCCTTCAGCCGCTCGTGCAGCGGGAACAGCGCGCCGGCGCAGATCGACGTGTACAGGCCCGGCATCACGCGGCTCCGCCAATGGCACGCCGGTAGGCGCGCAGCCACATCGTGCGCACCACCGGCCAGGCAAAGGTCTGCACGCGCAACTCGCCTGCCTCGACCAGGCGGCGCGCAAGCTCGCGGTCCGACAGTACGCGCCGCAGCGCCTGCGCCATCGCCGGCGCATCGCCCACCGGGACCAGCAGCCCGCTGCGGCCGTCGTCGACGATGTCCGGCACACCGCCGGCGTCGGTGCTGACCAGCGGCAGGTGGCTCGCGTAGGCCTCTAGCACCGAGTTCGGCATGTTGTCGACGGTGCTGGGGTTCAGGGCAACGTCGGCGCTGGCGTACAGCGCCGGCATCTCGCGGTGCGGGACGCTGCCGGGGAAGTGCACGGCATCGGCCAGGCCGAGCGCGGCGGCGCGGGCCTGCAGCTCGGCCTGCTGCGGCCCCGCGCCGGCGATCGTCAGCCTGGCAAGCGGATAGTCGCGGCGCAGCCGCGCAAACGCGTCGATCGCTGTCCCCAGCCCGTAGATCGGCTCGAGGTTGCGCGCGACGACGATGTGCGGTGCATCGCCGAAGTCGCGCGGCACGCGAACCTGGAAGCGGTCGAGGTCGACGATGTTCGGAATCACCTCGGCATCCAGCCCGTGGCCCGCGAAGACGCGCCGCAGGAAGTCCGACGGCGTGACACGCACCGCGGCGCCGCGCAGACTGCGGTGCACGTGGCGCGGCGCGCGCGACAGGAACTCGTCGGCCAGCCCGCCCCGATAGTTGACGACGATCGGCGTGCCGCGCAGGCGTCCGATCCACAACGCCGGCGCCGCGATCAGGTGCCAGGCCCAGCCGGAATTGGCCAGCACGTGCAGCACCTGATTGCGCCCCGCAGCCCGCCACAGCCGCCACAGGAACGGCAGCAACCGGAACACCGCGCGCACGAACGGCACCCGGCCGACGATCGCGGGCCGGTACGGCGCGTTGGTACGCACGATCTCGACCCGCGCGCCGTCGTTGCGCAGCAGCCGGACCAGCTGCTCGCACTGGTTGGCCATGCCGCCCGGCGGAGGCGGCAAGGGGCCGACGACGCCGACCGCAGGCCACCCCCCGTCTGCAGCGGCACCGTGGGTTGCATCCCGGCGGCGCGCCGGCCAGAGCAGGATGGACAGTGCGGCGAGACCGAGGCCTGCCGACCAGACCAGCCGCTGGCGCACGCCACGCAGCGCCTCCCGCGGCGCGGCGTTGTCCCGCGCGGCGAGCAGCCTCACTTCGGGCTGCACACCGGCAGCCAATGCCGCCACGCCTTCGAGGGCGCGTGACAAGCCAGCCGCAGCACGCACCGCGGGGGCCTGGTCGATCGTGTGCACGTCGTTGCCCCACGGGACGTACCACTCGGGCAGGCCGCGCGCGAGGTAGTCGCGAGCTTTGGCTTCGACCGCCCAGCCGGGAGGCACGCGGTCATCGAGCCGGTGCAGTTGCAGCCGGGCATCCTTTGTCGATAGCGCGGCACGCAGTTCCAACGCCGACAAGGGCACCGGCGTGTCGAGCGTGTAGTAGTAGTTTTGGAAGACGTCGACCAGCACCCAGGCGGCCCGTTCGCGGTCCCAGATCTCGACCCAGACGTGACCGTGCCCGCCATAGCCGTCGAACGAAAAGGCCCAGGGCCTGACGCTCATGCCCGCGGCATTTGCGATCGCAGTGAAGACACGGACGAAATCGCCGCAGTAGCCGTCACCATGAAGCGTGATGCGTTCGTGGGTATGGCGCAAGTCTGACTGGATGGCGCCGCCGTTGAGCCTGGAGGCCGAACCCAGCAGATGGTGGCTGATCGCCAGCGCCCGTGCCCAGTCACTGCCCGCCTCGTCGAGATGCAGTTGGCGGACCAGGTCGATGAAGTAGGCTGCCGGCGCGACGCGTTCGCCCAAATAGTCTGCCGGACGTGCGTCCGGCGCCCAGGCCAAGTCTGCCTCGCTCACGTCGGGGCCCAGCGACAGCGCATTGCGCGCGCGTACCATCTCGGTGGCGCTGCGCAGTTGCGGCGCAGCCAGGCCCAGGGAGACCAGCAGCAGCAGCAGGCCGAGCCAGATGGCGGGCGAACCCCTACCGCGAATCAGCTGCATGGTGTGTGGGTCAAGCCGGCTTGACGAGGGTCACCAGAATCCAGCCCCGCAGGAAGCGCAGCGCGTCGAATCTGCTGATCAGCTTTTCGTAAACCGTGCCGACGGCAAACAACAGGCCGTTGAACAGCAGATAGTTCGGATACTGGCTCAGATAGTCGAACGACTCGATATGCAGGCCGCTGGCCTGCGCCAGGCGTTGCACGTCACGGCGCGTGTTCGTCTTGTAGGCGGTAGGAAACGTGTCTTCCTCGGCTCGCCCTTCAACCGCCTTGACCACGCTGCCGTGGAAGCGGTTCGGAACCAGACGCGCGGCGAAGGTGCCGTAGTCCCACAGGTTCGCAGTCAGAAAAACGATGCGGCCGCCGGGACGCAACACCCGCGCCAGTTCCAGATAGACACTCTGCGGGTCCGTCAGATGCTCGAAGACGCTGCGCGACATGATCAGGTCCACGCTGGCATCCGCCAACGGCAGATGGGCCAGGTCCGTCTTGTGCGTGTCGATCCCGCTGGGGACGTCGGTGAAATCGACCAGTTCCACCCCGATCAGCCTAGGCACGCGGCCAAGAAACTTGCGCAGCACGGGCGCCGTCCGACCACACCCTGCGTCCAGCAGGACCTCAACCCGAGGCCCGATCAGTTCCTCGACGCGGCGCTCGAAGATCCGGTACGGGTGCGGCAGGTGGCCGTACCAGCGGCCCAGCAAGCGGTGAGCAAGAGCACTCATGCGTCTTCCTTCGAATGACTGCTCACCAGCACAGGCCGACGACACGGGCCTTGTGCAGCGGATGGTCTGGCTTGAGGCCGACCATGTCGATCACGACCTGGGACCCCAGCCTGCTGTCCAAAGCCTCCAGCACTGCCGGGCTCGAGCTGCCCAGCACGATCACCTCGCTGCCGTCGATCACCGAAGCCAGGTCGGGCAGCAGCATCTGCCCGATATGCGGCAGATGCTTCTCGATGAAGCTCTTGTTCGCGCCCAGCAGCCGCGCCAGATGCACCTCGGGGTCGTAGATGCGCAGCTCGTAGCCCTTGCCGATCAGGCGCTCGGCCAGCGTGACCAGCGGGCTCTCGCGCAGATCGTCGGTGCCGGTCTTGAAGCTCAGGCCGACGAAGCCGACCTTGCGCTGGGCCGCCGCCGCCACCTTGTCGAAGGCCGCATCAAGGTGGTTCTGGTTGCTGGCCAGGATCGCCGAAAGCATCGGCACCTCGACGTCGCGCGTCTTTGCCAGGTACTGCGTGGCGCGCAGGTCCTTCGGCAGGCAGCTGCCGCCGAAGGCGAAGCCGGGCCGCAGGTAGGCCTTGGAGATGTTCAGCTGCGTGTCCTGGCACACCAGGTCCATGACCTCGAAGGGGTCCACACCCAGCGCCGCGCACAGCCGCGCGGTCTCGTTGGCGAAGGTGATCTTCAGCGCATGGAAGTTGTTGCAGCAGTACTTCATCATCTCGGCGGCGCGTACCGAGGTGCGCAGGAACCTGCACGGCAGGTGGCCGAAGAGCTGCTCCAGCCGCGCATACGCCGCCTCGGCATTGGCGCCGACTACCGTGAACGGCGGCTTGTCGTAGTCGCGGATCGAGCTGCCTTCGCGCAGGAACTCGGGCTGGAAGCACAGGTGGAAGTCCACGCCGTCCTTCTTGCCGGACTCGCGCTCGACGATCGGGCGCAGCACCTCCTCCACCGTGCCCGGCACCAGCGTGCTGCGGAATACCACCACGTGCGGCTCGCTCTTGCGCGCCAGCGCGCGGCCCATCTGCTCGGCCAGGCGCAGCACCGCGCCCTGGTCCTGGCTGCCGTTGGGCGCACTGGGCGTGCCGACGCAGACCAGGCTGATCTCGCTGCCCAGCACCGCTTCCTGCGCGTCGGTGGTGACCTGCACACGCCCGCCGGCCGCCACCTGCCGCATCAGCTCGACCATGCCCTCCTCGACCACCGGCGTCTTGCCGGCGGCGATCAGGTCGAGCTTGCTGCGGTCGATGTCGACGCCGATGACCTCGTGGCCGTCGCGCGCCAGACAGGCCAGCGACACCGCGCCGACGTAACCGAGTCCGAAAATGCTGATCTTCATGCAAGGGTCCTGGATGCCGGCAGCTGCGCCGCGGCGAAGCTGTCGACACAACGTTCGATGATGGCATCCAGCCGGCGCATCGAGCTCGGCCAGGCGTGGTGGCTCAGCATGCGTGCGCGCCCGGCCTGGGCCAGACGCGCCCGCTCGGCCGGCTGTTCGACGATGCGCAGCACCGCGTCGGCGGTGGCCTGGGCGCCGTCGGCCACCAGGAAGTGGGTTTCAGCCTCGGCATCGACGCCGCCGGCCGCGGCGCGGCTGGTGACCACCGGCACGCCCATGGCCATCGCCTCGAGGATCTTGTTCTGCGTGCCGCGCGCGATGGCCAGCGGCGCGACCATCAGCGCCGAGCCGCGAATGTACGGCCGCACGTCGGGCACGCTGCCGGTCACGGTGACGCCGGGCAGCTGCCCCAGCGCGCGCATCTCGGGCGAGGGGTCGGCGCCGACGATCAGCAGCTTCATGCCGGCGCGGCGCGCCTTGAGCAGCGGCCACACCTCCTTGCAGAAGCGCGCCATGCACTCCTGGTTGGGGTAGTAGTCCATGCGGCCGATGAAGCTGATGGTGTCGGCGTCATAGGCGCCGTCGGTGGGGCTGAAGAAGCCGGCGTCGACGCCGTTGGGGAACCAGTCGGTGGCCGCGCCGGTGCCGTAGTCCTGCAGCGTCTGCCATTCGGCGCGCGTGGTCGCGGTGCACAGGTCGAAGCGCCGCGCCAGGCGCTTTTCGGCCCACAGCATCTTGTTGCCTTCGAGCGTGTAGCCCAGCGACAGCGGGAAGGGCTTGTAGTGCGCGTATTCCAGCCACTTCTGCGAGTCCATGTCGCCGAAGTCCAGGATCTTGGGCACGTCGCGCACGTGCTGCACGTAGGGCGCCACCGACGAGCAGTGCACGAAGATCAGGTCCCAGCGCTGCGCGGCCAGCAGGGCGCGTACCTTGCGCGCCAGGTCGGCACTGTAGAAGTAGCCCATCGACGAGGGCGTCAGCAGCGGCAGGCGCACGATCATGCGCGCCCACTGCAGCGGCTCGCGCACCAGCCCGATCTCGAAGGCCTCGCAGTGCGGCGCGATGCCGCGGCCTTCCTCGGCCTCGGCCTCGGAGCGCGCCAGCGAGCACACGCTCACGCGGTGGCCGCTGGCCTGCAGGTGGCGGATCATGTTGAAGGGCCGGATCTTGCCGCCGCGCTTGGGCGGGTACGGGAAGCGGTGGCACAGGTACAGGATGTTCATGCGGGTTCGGTCACCGTCGGCGCTGGTGCGGGTGCCGGTGTCGGCCGGCGCTCGGCCCGGCCGCCGGCCAGGTGCTGCAGTTCGTCAGCCAGCGCGTCGGGCGCCTGGCCGTCCAGGTAGATGCGGCTCCAGACCTCGAGGTTCAGCAGCGCCAGCAGCGCGTCGGTGGCGTCGCTGCGCTGCGCCTCGTGCTCGGCCAGCAATGCGCCCACGGCGGCCGGGTCGAACAGGCCGCGGCGGCGCACCGTCTCGGCCGACAGCAGCGCGTGCACCATGGGCAGCAGCTCCTTCTTCAGCCAGGCGCCCATCGGCGTGCCGAAGCCGCGCTTGGCGCGGTGCAGGATGTCGTCGGGCAGCGTCGGCGTCAAAGCCGCCTTCATCAGGTGCTTCAGGCGCCCGCGCTCGAGCTTGTGCTGCGCCGGGATGCGCGCCGCCATCTCCACCAGTTCGTGGTCGAGCAGCGGCACGCGGCATTCCAGCGAAACCGCCATGCTCATCTTGTCGGTCAGCAGCAGCAGGTCGTCGGGCAGTTGCGTGCGCGCGTCCACGGCCAGCATGCGGTTCAGCTCGTCGGCCTGGCCGGCTTCGGCGAAGGCGGCGGCGAGCGCGTCCTCGCCGCGCGGCGGCGCGGCCAGCATCAGCGTGGCCACGCGCTCGCGCGCCAGCACCTGCAGGTAGCTGCGGTAGCGCGCGTCCGGCGCCATCTCGGCGCTGGCGATGAAGCCCTTGGCCAGGCGCGCGAGGTTCATCCACTTGTGATGCCGGTCGGCGGGCAGACGCGCGGCGGCGGCGCCGGCCACGCGCCGCGCCCAGCCCGGCAGCGCGTGGTAGCGGGCGGCGTAGTGCCCGCCGAGGTAGCGGCGGTAGCCGCCGAAGAGCTCGTCGCCGCCGACGCCGGAGAGGATCACCTTGACGTCGCGGCGCGCGAACTCGCTGACCAGGTAGGTGGTGATGAAGGCCGAGTCGGCGATCGGCTCGTCCATGTGCCACACCAGCCGCGGCAGCAGGCCGACGACGTCGGGCTTGACGACGATCTCGTGGTGCTCGGTGCCGAACAGCCGGGCGACGCGTCGCGCATAGGGCAGCTCGTTGTACAGCTGCTCGGCGGCGCCGCCCTCGAAGCCGATCGCGTAGCTGCGGATCGGCTGCGTGCTGTGCCGCGCCATCGCCGCGACTACCGCGCTGGAATCGACGCCGCCGGACAGGAAGGCGCCGATCGGCACGTCGCTGACCATCTGCATGCGCACCGAGCGCTCGATGCCGTCGCGCACGCGCTCCACCCATTCGGCTTCGGAGACGGTGGTGTCCACCTCGGCGGGCAGGCGCCACCAGCACCACTCGCGCACGCGGCCGTCCTCCACCGCCAGCAGCGTGGCCGGCGGCAGCTTGCGGATGCCGCGGAACATGCTGCGCGGCGCCGGCACGTAGCCCAGGTGCAGGTAGTCGGCCAGACAGTCCTGGTCGATCTCGGCGCGCACGCCCGGCAGCTGCAGCAGCGCCTTGGCCTCGGTGGCGAAGGCCAGGCGCCGCCCGTCCTGCAGCACGTACAGCGGCTTGACGCCCAGGCGGTCGCGGCCGATCAGCAGCCGGCGGCGGCGCGCGTCCCACAGCGCAAAGTCGAACATGCCGTTCAGGCGCTGCACGACCTCGTCGCCCCAGGCGGCATAGCCGTGCAGCAGCACTTCGCTGTCCGAGCCGGTGCGGAAGGCGAAGCCGGCGGACTGCAGCTCGGCGCGCAGCTCGCGGAAGTTGTAGATCTCGCCGTTGCAGACGATGACCAGCGAGCCGTCGGCATTGGCCATCGGCTGGTGCCCGCCCTCGAGGTCGATGATCGACAGCCGGCGCATGGCGATGCCGCAGTGGCCGTCGATGTGTTGGCCTTCGTCGTCCGGCCCGCGGTGGGCAGTGACGTGGCCCATCGCGCTGAGCCAGCGCGGCTGCACCGGCGTGCCGTCGAGTTGGATCAGTCCGTGGATGCCGCACATGCCCTGGTGCCTTAGCCTTCTTCAGGCGCCCAGCGCCAGCGGCACGTCGCGGCCGCGGCGCTGCAGCGCACGGCGGTACACCGCGGCATAGCGGCCGACGCTGCCCTGCCAGCTGCGCTCCTGCTCGACGAAGCGCCGCGCGCGCGCGCGCATCGCCGGCCATTCGTCGCGGCGCGCCAGCGCATCGGCTAGGCCGGCCGCCAGCGCCGCGGCATCGCCCGCAGGGCACAGGTAGCCGGTCTCGCCGGGGCGGATCAGCTCGCGGTGGCCGCCGACGTCGCTGGCCACGAAGATGCGCCCCTGCGCCATCGCCTCCAGCGGCTTCAGCGGCGTGACCAGCTCGGTCAGGCGGATCGGCAGCCGCGGGTAGGCGAGCACGTCGATCAGCTCGTAGTAGCGCTGCACCTCGTCGTGCGGCACGCGGCCGGTGAAGATCACGCGCCCGCCCAGGCCGGCCTGCGCCACCTGGGCGCGCAGCGCGGCGTCCTGCGGGCCGCCGCCGACCAGCAGCAGGCGCAGCGCCGGGTCGGCGGCCTGCAGCCGGCCGAAGGCCTGCACCAGCAGGTGCAGACCCTCGTAGCCGTAGAACGAGCCGGCGAAGCCGATGACCGTGCAGCCCTGCAGGCCCAGCCGCTGCTGCAGCGCCGGGTCGGCCGGCACGCCGAAGCGGAAGTTCGCGGCGTCGACCGCGTTCGGAATCACCGTGATGCCCTCGGGCGCGATGCCGCGCGCCGCGATGTCGCCGCGCAGGCCTTCGCAGATGGTCGTGACCTGGTCGGCGCGGCGCAGGCCGAAGGATTCGAGCGCGCGCGACAGCCGGTAGCGCAGGCTGCCTTCGGTGGTGCTGCCGTGGTCGACCGCGGCGTCCTCCCACGAGGCGCGCATCTCGTAGACCACCGGCACGCGCGAGCCCAGCCGCACCCACAGCGCCGGCAGCACGTTCAGCACCGGCGAATGGGCGTGGATCAGGTCCGGCTGCTCGGCGCGCACCACCTCGGCGATGCGCGCCGCGGTCAGGCGCATCTGCTGCAGCAGCCCGGCGCCTTCGGCGCTGGGGGTACGCAGCAGGCGCAGGCCGTCGATGCTTTCCTCGCGCGCCGTGCCATGCCCCTGTTTGGGCGTGGTCAGCTGCAGCGTCTGCCAGCCGAGGCGGCGCTGCTCGCGCAGGATCGCCAGCGTGCGGAAGGTGTAGCCGCTGTGCAGCGGGATCGAGTGATCGAGGACGTGCAGGATGCGCATCACCGTGGGCTGCCTCTCACCTGAGCACCCGCCCTACAAGTTCGTCGTAGGCGCCAAAGGTTGTATCCACCGAAGCCAGTGCCTCCACCAATGGACGTGAAAGGCGTGCGTGTTCGCCGCTCACCCACCAGAACCAGATGTGCGAATCAAGGACGATCACTTGGTCTCTGCCCAGTCCGACGGATCGACCACCGGGCCGACGATGTCACCGAGGGTGCGTCCCTTGCCGGCGATCAGCGGGCTGGGCCGGCGAACCGATCGCGGCTCGGGCGACACGGTGTCGTCGTCGACGGTGAGGGCGATGACCTCGACCCGGCGATTGACGAAGGACGCAGGCAGTTCAAGCACCACCCGGGTGCCGCTGACATCGATGATGCGTCGCTGGACTTCCACGATGTGCCCCCTTTCGATGCTCGCGTTCATGCGCAGGCCGGTGCGGGCGAGCGCATCGCTGAGTCCTGCACCGAGCTTTCGCCATGCACCACATGGCGCAGGAACGCCTCGAACATCAGCAGCGTCCACAGCGGCGCGCTGTAGTCGCGCGTGCCCGCCTGGTGGGCCTCGACCAGGTGCTGCAGGTAGGCGCGGTCGAACCAGCCGGTGTCCATCAGCCGCTCGCCCAGCACCGCGTCGCGCACGCGCTGCTTCAACGGCCCGCGGAACCAGCGCGCCAGCGGCACCGCGAAGCCCATCTTCGGCCGGTACAGCACTTCGTGCGGCAGCTTCGGCTCCATGGCCTTCTTCAGCAGGTACTTGCCCTCCTGCCCGCGGATCTTCAGCTCCGACGGCAGCGTGGCCAGCCACTCGACCAGCGGATGGTCCATCAGCGGCTCGCGCACCTCCAGGCTGTGCGCCATGCTGGCGCGGTCGACCTTGGTGTTGATGTCGCCGACGAGGTAGGTCTTCAGGTCCAGGTACTGGATCAGCGCCAGCGGGTCGTCGGTGCGGGAGAGCTCGGCATGGCGGGCCGCATGGCGCTCGAAGACCGCGCGCGCGTCGTAGCCGGCCAGCTCGCGCTTGAACGCCGCGCTGTACAGCTGCGCGCGCATCGGCCCGCGCAGGATGCTGACGCTGTGGAAGTAGGCCTCCACCGAGCTGCGCGCCATGCCCTCGAAGGTGGTCTTGGCGCGGAAGATGCGCGGCGCCCAGTCGGCCTTGGGGTAGACGCGGCCCAGCATGCCGAACAGCGGCTGGCGGATGCCGGCCGGCAGCGCGCTGCGCATGCGCTCTTCCATCAGGTGCATGCGATAGCGGCGGTAGCCGCCGAAGCTTTCGTCGCCGCCGTCGCCCGACAGCGCCACGGTCACCCGCTTGCGTGCCAGCTGGCAGACGCGGTAGGTGGGGATGGCGCTGCTGTCGGCGTAGGGCTCGTCGTACAGCCGCGCCAGCGTGTCGATCAGGTCGAAGTCGTCGCTCTGCACGGTCTCGACATAGTGGTCGGTCCGGTAGCGCTCGGCCACCCTCTGCGCGAAAGCGCTTTCATTGAAGGCCGGGTCGTCGAAGGCGATGCTGCAGGTCTGCACCGGCGTGTCCGACAGGCCGGCCATCGTCGCGACGACGGCGCTGCTGTCCACGCCGCCGGACAGGAAGGCGCCCAGCGGCACCTCGGAGATCATGCGCAGCTTCACCGATTCGGCCAGGCGCGCGCGCAGTTCCTCGAGCGCGTCGCCGGCGCTGACCGGGTTGTCCAGCGTGAAGCGCAGGTCCCAGTAGCTGCGCGGCGCCGGGATCGGCGCGCCGCGGCGGATGCACAGCGAATGCCCCGGCTCCAGCTTGCGCGCCTGGCGGAACACGGTGCGCGGCTCGGCCACGTAGCCGAGCGCGAAGTATTCCTCCAGCGCCTGCGGGTCGAGCTCGCGTCTCAGCCCGCCGCGGCCGTCCTGGTAGGCCAGCAGCGACTTCAGCTCGCTGCCGAACAGCAGCATGCCGTCGTCGAGCAGCGCGTAGTACATCGGCTTGACGCCCAGCCGGTCGCGCGCCATGAAGAAGCTCTGGCGCTTGCGGTCCCACAGCGCGAAGGCGAACATGCCGCGCAGGCGCTGCACGCAGTCCTCGCCCCAGGCTTCCCAGGCGTGCACGATGACCTCGGTGTCGCTGCGGGTGTGGAAGCGGCAGCCCAGCGCCTGCAGCTCGGGCATCAGCTGCTGGAAGTTGTAGATCTCGCCGTTGAAGACGATGACCACCGAGCGGTCCGCGTTGAACAGCGGCTGCTGGCCGGTGGCGACGTCGATGATCGACAGCCGGCGGTGGCCGAGGCCCAGGCCCGGCTCCACATGCAGGCTGCCCTCGTCGGGCCCGCGGTGGGCCTGCGATTCGTTCATCCGGTGCAGCACCGGTGGCGCGATCGGGCGCTCGGAGCGGGTGTCGAAGATGCCGGTGATGCCGCACATGGAATGGTTACTGGGCTGGGGCCGCGCAGCGGCGCGCGCCGGCCGGACCGGCGAACGCGCGTGCGCGGGCTGCGATGGTAGTGGACGCGCGGGGCGATATCCCTGCCGCACCGGCAACACCCGCGGCGGGCGCATGACATCCGCCACGCGGGATGCTGTCAGGCACAGGCCGCGCTGCCGTGCCCGGTCGGTCAGTGGAGGGCCGGCGCGACGGGCTCATGACGGCCGGTTTGCGTCCCGATTCGCGGATCGCGGATCGCGGCCCACCCGCGCGTCAGAGGTGCGCAGCTTCAATTGCTGCCGGGCAGCAGGCGCCGCAAATGGCGCGGCTGCGCACCTCTGACCGCGTCAAGTGCAATGCGTGCGTCGAAGGACAGGAAGCAGCCGCCGCGATGCACCGCCAGCGCCGGCAGGCAGCAGTCGCTCAGCTGCCGGTGACCGTGCAGATGGTCGATGCGCAGCCGGCCCGGGTCGAGCAAGCCGATCTCGTCGGGCCAGAACTGGTGTGACGGACTTGTCGACGAGGATCCCAGCGCCTCGGCAAGCTCTTGCATCGTGAAGGCGTCGAACAGGCCGACCGGCACATGATGCGCAGGCAGCCGTTCTGCGTGACCGGGCAACTGGCCCAGCCCGACTCCAGCCCTTCCAGCGCATCCACCGCCAGCCCGTGGTGCACGTGCTGCGGATCGTGCAAGGCGATCAGCACGTTGACGCCGAGCAGCGCACGCATGCGTGGGGGGTATCAAATGCCCTCTTCGCCGCGTAGGCGGTCGATCAAGGCCTTCGTCACGATGCCGCCGCGATGCGGCAACACACGGATGCGCAACCGGGCCAACCGATCGGCGGCCGGCACCGGCGCACGGCTCTGGGCCGGCGCCGCGCGGGAGCTCGAGGACTGGCGCGCCAGGCGACTGATGACGGCGCCCGTGGAAGATCGTTCGCGACGCGCCAGTTCCTTGGCGGCCCAGGAGAACGTCTTCGGCGATGTCCAACGTGGTACGCATTTGCTTGATGCTGCCGCATCACGCATCACGCATCACGCATCACGAAGTCCCGCTCGATCTGACAGAGTCTGCTCGTACAGCCCCTGATACGCCTGGACCATCGCCTGCAAGCTGAAACGGCGCTCCACCTCGGCCCTGCCCGCGCGCCCCATGGCGCGCGCACGAGCGGGGTCGCGCGCCAGCGTCACCAGCGCGCCGGCGAGCGCCTCGACCTCGTCCGACGGCACCAGGATGCCGCTGCTGTTGCCGACCAGTTCCGGGTTGCCGCCCACTGCCGTGGCCACCACCGGCAGGCCGCTGGCCATCGCCTCCAGGATGGTGTTGGAAATGCCCTCGGCCAGCGACGGCAGCACGAAGGCATCGAAGCGGCGCATCAGCTCGGCCACGTCAGCGCGCTCGCCGGGCAGCCAGGCATGGTCGGCCGCGCCCGCGGCATCCAGAAGTTGTTGGCAGGCCGCGCGCAGCGGCCCTTCGCCGACCAGCGCCAGGCTGATGCGGCCGCGCAGATCGGGCGCGAGTGCCAGCGCCCGCACGAAGGCTTGCGCGAGCAGCGTCTGATGCTTGACGGCCTGCATGCGGCCCACGGTCCCGAACACGAAACGATCCGGTCCGAAGGGCCAGCCGGCCGGCGGACCGTCGCCATCGGCCAGCGGGCCGCCGCCATCGGCCCGCGGACGAAACCGCTCGGCGTCAACCCCGTTGTAGATCTGCTCGATGCGTTGCGGCGCAATGCCGACCCGCGCCTGCAGGTAGCCGGTGAGGTCCTGCGACAGCGCCACGTAGCGCTGCACGAAGGGCGAATACAGCCGGCGCAGGCGCTGGTAGTGCCGGCTGGAGCCGTCCAGATCGCCCACGTCGCGCCCGTGCTCGCCATGGATGCGTACCGGCACGCGCGCGGCCCATGCAACGGGCTGCATCTCCAGCGCCGCCAGGTTGCGCGTGTGCACGATGGCCGGGCGCAGCCGGCGCAACAGCCGCCAGACCTGCGGATAGATCCGGGCCCCCTGCCCCGGCGGCTTGTGCAAGGCGATGCATTCCACGCCGGCTCGCTGCAGCCGCAGGCGGAAATCGCTGACCTCGGTCAGCGCGATCACCGCGTGCCGGAACGCCGCTTCCGGCATGCGGTTGATCAGGTTGACGACGCCGTTCTCGAGCCCGCCGGTATCGAAGCGGTGCAGGACGTGGGCAACCAGCGGCGGCCGGCCCGGCATCGGCGTCACGGCCGCAGGGGCTGCGAGCGGCCGTCGCGCACCTCCTGCAGCGCGGCGCCGATGGCGCCGAGCCTGGCCTGCGCGAACTTCTGCAGCAAGGCATCGGCATGGCCATCCGCCGCGGTGGCCAGCAGCACCACGGCGCCGTCGTCGCCGCGGCCGAGCAGGCGATCCATCGCCTGCCACAGCTTGACGCGCACCCCGCTGGTCGTCCAGCGGCCGCCGATCCAGTACTGCTGCCACACTTCCAGACGCGAGCTGGAGACCGTTTCCAGGCCCTGCCCGCGCCGCAACTCGAAGCGTTGCCATGCCGGCAACCCGTCGGCTGCAGGCCTGAGGCCGGAGCCGGCCTGCGCCCAGCCCTTGTCTTCCGCGGCGATGCGGTTGATGGAGCTGACCAGCTTGCGTTCTTCGTTCTGCTGCCGGTAGTAGCCGACCCACAGCCAGACGCGGCGGCCCTCCAGATCCTGTGCGCTGAAGGCGGTGGCCGACGGGTTCACGAAACCCGGCGGCCACGGCATCGCCGCGTCCGCAGCGCTCCAGCCGGGCGGCGCGGACGGCAGGCTCAGAGCCGGCGGCGGCAGCGCCTCGGGGTGATCCAGCCGCCACCACCAGGCCTGGGCTCCCGCCATCAACAGCACGATGCCGGCCACCATCGGCCAGGCGCTGCGCTGGGCGGCCGCGCCGGCCGCGGGCGCCGCCGGCAGCGCTGCGGCCTGCCGCTCGGGCTCGGACCAGCGCGCGCCGATCCAGAACATCAGCCCGATCACGATGCCGAAGAACACCCAGCCGTAGATCAGGTGGTCGACGCCCACGGCGAGCTTGTTGCCCGAGAGGTGGCCGATCATCACGATCATGTAGGCGCGCAGCCAGTTGGCGATGATCGGCACGACGATCGAAACCGCCATGAACGCCAGCCTGCGCTTCCACGACGCGTAGTTCAGGTAGGCGAACAGCGTGCCGACCATGAACGACGCGATCAGGTAGCGCACGCCGCTGCAGGCCTCGACCACCGACCAGTTGCCCGAGGGGATGACGAACTCGTTGCCCTCGCGGTACACGGGGATGCCGGACAGGCGCAGCGCGGCCACGGTGAAGTCCGCGGTGTGGTCGATCAGCGTGGGCACCAGGAACTCGCCCAGCGGCACGCTGAAGTACAGGAAGGCCAGCGGGAACAGCAGCTCGCGCGTGATCGCCCAGCCGTACACGGCGGGCACCGAGAGCACGATCAGCGTGACCAGCGCGAGCTGCGAGGCCGCACCGACGGTGGCCAGTTCGCCCAGCAGCCACAGCAGGCAGGCCGCAGCCAGCGGCAGCAGCAGCCACGGCATCGGCTGCGGCCTCAGCGCCGCGAGCCGCGCGCGCCTGCGCCACACCAGCCACAGGCTGATCGGCGGCACCAGCATGCAATGCGCGAAGGTGTCCGAGCGCAGCCAGATCGCCGCCATCGCCGCCGCCGTGTCGCGGAACAGCAGCAGCGTCGCGGCCAGCAACAACAGCAGCGGCAGCAGGCGCTGCCAGGCGGCGGCGTCCTTCTTGTCGGCGAGAACGGCGCTCACCGGATTCACCCCAGGTTTCGCACCACGTGCGGCCCCAGCCAGTTGGCCACGCCCAGCGGCAGGCGGCGCCAGGTTTCGATCATCAGCTTGTACTTGGCATTGGCCGGGTTGTTCTGCGGCACGGCGTCGCGCTTGTAGAGCCGGTATTCGTAGTGCAGCTGCGTGGGCTCGAAGCCCCAGTTCTTCTTGAACGCGTACGGGCCGGTGCCGTGCTTGCTGCGGCCGTAGTCGAAGACCTTGATGCCGCGCGCGCAGGCGCGGCGCATCAGCTCCCAGTACTTGAAGTCGTTGGCCGCCAGCTCGCGCGCCGCCAGGTCGTCGCCCGCGTAATACGGCAGCACCTCGTCGCGGAAATAGAAGCTCAGCACGCTGGACAGCGGCCTGCCGTCGGGGCTGCTGACGGTGAGCACCTCGCAGTCGCCGCCGAACTCGTCGCGCAAGGCCTGGAAGTAGCGCTTGGGCAAGGCCGGCGTGCCGTGGCGGTGCACGTTGTCGGCATACAGCGCGAAGAAGCGCTCGACGCCGGCATCGAGCTCGGCGCGCAACTCGTTCTTGATGCCCTTGCGCACCATCGCGCGCTGCTTGCGCGGGATGGCCAGCATGTTGGCTTCTTCGTCAGCCAGGATCGGCTTGCGGAAGGTGACGTACAGCTCCTGTCGCGGCCAGTCGGCGTGGCGCGGCTGCACGTGGCGCAGTTCCAGATGCGCGACGCCGAGCTGCTGCGCCAGGCGCTGCGCTTCGGCTTCGAGCGCCTGCGCGGCTGCGTCATTGGCCGCGGCGACGCCGCCGTAGACCGCAAAGGGCAGGCTGACCAGCGCGTTGCCGAAGAGCAGGCTGTTGACGTGCGCCAGCGGCAGCACGCCTTCGATGCCGCCTTCGCGCTGCGCGTACAGGTAGTAGGTGGCGTGCCTGAAGACGCGGTTCAGGATGCGCTGCCAGCCGGCGCGGTGGAAGAAGGTGGCCTGCGCGCAGCCCAGGACGAAGGCGTCCCAGCGCGCGTTGGCGGCAGCGTCGGCGGGGTCCAGGCGAGCGATGTCCATGGCGCTCAGTGCCTCGCCGGGCCGACGGGCCGGTTCAGGAACAGCCGGTCCATGCGTCCCCATTTGAAGTCGCGCAGCAGGCTCTGCAGCCGCCGCTCCATGCGGTGGATGTTCACGTAGTGTCTAAAGCGCGTCCTGGCGTCGATGCCGTCGATGCGCGGCTGGCCGGTGTCGATCTCCCAGGGGTGGCAATAGAACACCGCCGCTTCGCCGTCGACACGGTTCACCTGGCGCAGCATCCAGCGCGACAGCGCATAGGGCAGCAGGCGGAAGTAGCCGCCGCCGCTGGACGGCAGGTTGCGGTTGAACAGGCGCAGCGTGGTGATCGGGATTTCGATCAAGCCGTCGGCCGCGTGGTGCACGAAGCGCGGCGCATCGGGCATGCCGTAGTGGTCGTGGCGGATCGGGTAGATGCTGGAGCTGTAGCGATGGCCGGCGCGCGCCAGCGTGTCGAGCGCCCACAGGTTGCCCGGGCCGATGGAAAAGCTGGGCGCGCGGTAGCCCGCCGCCGCGTGGCCGCTCAGGTCCTCGAGCACGCCCTTGGCGCGTTCGATGTCCGCGCGGAAGGCCGCGCGGTCCAGATCGCTGGCGCGTTGGTGGCCGTAGCCGTGGCTGGCCACTTCATGGCCCTGGTCGGCGATGCGCCGCACCAGCTGCGGGTAGCGTTCGGCGATCCAGCCCAGCGTGAAGAAGGTGGCCTCGGTGTCGTGCTCGTCCAGCAGCGCCAGGATGCGGTCGACGTTGGCTTCGACGCGGCATTCGCGCCGCTCCCAGTCGGCACGGGCGATGTACGGCGCGAAGGCCGAGACCTGGAAGTAGTCCTCGACGTCGATGGTCAAGGCGTTGGTGATCAGGGTGCTGGACATGGCTGCCGTGCCGTGCGCATCACTTGGCGGCTTCGCCGGAGCTCTTCTTCACGGCGCTGACCAGCTTCTTCAGCATGCCCAGGGTCTGCACGTTCATGCGCTCCAGGCGCAGCACGCTGCGCTCCAGGCGCTGCAGCTGGTCCATGAACTGGCCGGCACCCAGGGCATCGATCTGCCGGTTGATGCCCTTGGCCACGCCCGGATCCAGGCTCAGGCTCGTCAAGTCCACCTGCGCGCCATCGTCGGCCAGCGCCGCATGCCCGTTCATGGCCTCGCCGCCGCCGCCTTCGCCGCCGTCGTCCGCGGCCACGGGCTTCCTGGGCACCACGGATTCGTTGGCGAATTCACGCACCACCTCGTCCACGTCGGCCACGGTCAGGTGCGTGCGCTCGCACAGGAAGCCCAGCAGCAGCAGGCGGTCGCAGACGGTGTTGATGCGCCGCGGGATGCCGTGGCTGGCCTGGTAGATGGCGTCGAAGGCCTCGGGATCGAAGGTGGGCTTGCCGGTGGAGCCGGCGCATTTCAGCCGGTGTTCGATGTAGGCCTTGGTCTCGCCGGCATCCAGCGGGCCGATGTGGCAGGTGGCCGCCACGCGCTGGCGGAACTGCTCCATCTCCGGGCGCTGCAGGATCTCGCGGAACTCGGGCTGACCGACCAGGAAGGTCTGCAGCAGCGCCTGGTTGCCGTACTGGAAGTTCGACAGCATGCGCAGTTCCTCGACCGCGCGCATGGTCAGGTTTTGCGCCTCGTCGACGATCAGCAGGCAGCGCTTGCCCTGGCTGGTCTGGCTGAGCAGGAAGGCTTCCAGCGTGACCAGCAGCTCGGACTTGGGCACGTCCTTGACCTTGAAGCCGAAGGCCGCACCCACCATGCGCAGCGTGTCCTCGGCGTCGAGCTGCGTGGTCACCAGATGGCCGATGACCACGTCGCTGCCGTGCAGCCCCTCGATCAGCGCGCGCAGCGTCATCGTCTTGCCGGCGCCGATCTCGCCGGTGATGACGACGAAGCCTTCGTGCCGCGACACGCCGTATTCCAGATAGGCCTTGGCGCGGCTGTGCTGCTTGCTGCCGAAGTAGAAGTTGGGGTCGGGGTTGAGCTGGAAGGGCTTGCTGGCGAGCCCGTAGAAAGCCTCGTACATGGGTCTAGAAGCTCATGTTCAGCATGGCAAGCAACGCGGCTTCGTCGTACGAGGAACTTCCGCTTTGCGTCGTGTAGCGTGCGCTCAGCGACAGCTTGGTACGCGCCCCGAGCTGCGTGGACCACGTCGCCAGGGCTGCCCAGAGGGTGGTCTCCTGGCCTCCGAAGGTCTCGGTGGTGCGCTGCCAGCGGGCATTCGCGCTCAGGTTGTCGAGCGGCGTCAGGCGGTGCGACCAGCTGGCCTGTGCTCCGCGCCAGCGAAGCGTGTTGCCCCCGGCGAACGGGTTGTCCGGGTTGAGCAGCCCGGGCTGCAGCGCTTCCGATTGCGTCTGATAGACGTTGAAGATGACGGTGTCGCGCACGCCCAGCCACGACACCGAGCCCTCTTGCCTTCGCTCCAGCACGACCTGGTTCGGCAGGTAGCCGTTGTTCAGCGACGCACTGGAGTTGATGCCGTTGGCACGCATGAAGTTGTTGACCAGTTGCGCGCGCGCCACCGGGTCGGGCTCGACCTGCGCAAACTGCGCGAACAGCAGGTCGAAGGGCGAGGCGGAATTGCCGCGCCCGTTGTTGAACTGGCCCGTGGACAGGCCCTGGCGGTTGCTCAGCGCCCAGACGGTGCGCGGCGTGCGGTAGTCGAGGCTGATCAGGTGCGAATTGCCGAAGGCCCGCTTGTCGTACTCGGCGACGAATCGCGTGCGCGGGCTCGGGTTCCAGCGCACGCCGCCACCCCAGCCGGTGGTGGTTTCGTCATCGACGGTGACCAGGTTGCTGGCCTCGACGTTGCCGCGCCCGGAGACGCTCAGCTCGGGCGTGATCGCATAGTTCAGCGACAGCACGTTCAACTGGTCGAACTCGTTCCTGCGATCGTCGAACCGGGCCTGGCGGTAGCTGAAATCCAGACCCCAGCTGAGCCTGGACCAGCGCGTGGTGGAATCAAAGCCGAGCAGCCCGCCCCATACCGTGGAGTTGGAGGCCTGAGAGGTGCCGCTGTCGGTATGGGTAAAGAAGGCGCGGCCGACGTAGTTGACCTGCCCGGCGATCTGGCCCTGCGTATAGGGCGCGACGCTGACCGTCGTGACTTCGGTGCGGTTGTTGTTGTTCAGGCTCGAATCGGGCGTCTGCGTGCCGAAGGGCGAGATGAACTGCTGCGAGACGCTGGCACTGGCGTCGACGAACAACCGGCTCGGCACCAGTTCGGCATTCGCGCCGGCGTTGAGATAGTTGCGCAGGTTGCCCGACTCCTGATGGCGCGCATGGAGCGAGGCATTCAGCGTGTAGTCGAGGAAGCCGCGCACGCGCCCCGACTGCCCACCCAGGTGGACACCGGGCATGACTTCCAGGATCAGATCCGATTGCTTGTTGGTGGCGCTCAAATTGACGTTGTCCGTCAGCGTCGTGCCCACGGCCAACTGCGGCACGATGTAGAAGGCGCGGCCACCGCTTTCGGGCGTGCTGCCGGCGCGGCTGCCCCCCACGGCGCCCTGATGCAGGTTGCCGCCGGCATTGCCGTAGCCGAGGCCCAGGTCGCTGCCCATGCCCAGTCCGCCGCTGCCCAGGCCGACTCCGCCGCCGCCCAAGCCCTGCGCCGCCGCGCCGGCCGCCGCCAGGGCAAGCAGGCCGCACAACGGCCGGCGCGCGGCCGAAGCCCGAGGGCGCATCTTCATCGCGGGGGGGTGACAAGCCGCCGAGCCGACGATCATGCCGCCTGCTGCTTTGCGCCGTAGCCGTAGCCGTAGCCGTACTTCCCCTTGGCTTCGACGCGCACCTTGTTCAGCAGCATCATCTTCACCGGGCACGATTCGATCGTCGCCAGCGCCTGCTGCACGTCCGCCTGCAGCGTCTTGTCGGCCTGGACGACCATGACCACCTGGCCCATCTGCGCGGCAAGCACGCGCGCCTCGGTGGTCAGCAGCAAGGGCGGCGAATCGAAGATGACGATGCGATCCGGATAGCGCTTGGAGATGTCGTCGAGCAGCAGCCGCATCGCCTCGCTGGCCAGCAGCTCGGTGGCGCGCGCATGCGGCGTGCCGCTGGGCAGAAGAGTGAGCTTGTCGACGTTGGTCTTCAGCATCACGTTGGCCATCTCGGCCTTGCCCTCGAGCAGGTCGAGCAGGCCGGGCCCCTCGGGCAGGCCGAGCATGCGCAACACCGAAGGCCGCGCCACGTCGGCATCGACGAGCATCACCGTGTGGTCCAGTTCTGCGGCAATGCTGACGGCCAGATTCACCGACGTGAAGCTCTTGCCTTCGCCCGACACCGCACTCGTGATCATGATCAGGTTGCCGTGCGGCAGCGCCGCGGCGCCGCGCCCCATCGCGTTGCTGATCAGCGGGCGCTTGATGACGCGGAACTCATCGGCGATCTGCGACCGCGGTGCATTCGGAGTGACGATGCCGCTGGCATCGAGCAGCGCCAAGTCCAGCTCCACGCGCCTGGAGCTCGCGGCGGGTTGCTCAGGATGGTCCGCCCGGTTGCGGGGTGCGGCCGGGGATGCAACTTGCGCGGCCGCCGGCTGCGGGAGTGAAGTCTTGGTTTCCGGTACGTCGACACCGGCGCGGCGCAGCTGTTCCAAGCGCTGTGCGGCTTGTTCGATCAGGCTGCTCATAGACCACCCGCCCGGCGCGCAGCCATGATCGACATGGCGATCATCACCACGACGAACACACCGAGAAGACCGCCCGAGCCCGCCGCGAATCTGGCCAGACCCACCCGCTCCCGGCGCAGGTCGGCGGCACTGGCGACCGCCGAGACCATGCCGAGCAGCGGAATGGCCACCTTCTCGCGAAGTTCGCTGCCGCTGTGGAACACCGGCCGCAACTGGCTGCCTGCAAAAGCGACGAACAGGCCGGCCGCCAATGCCACGGCGAAGGCCAGCGGCACCAGCAGCATGCGGTTCGGCGACACCGGGTTGGGCGAGACCCGCGGCGGATCGATGAGCCGGAAGTCGACGACGCCCGAAGCTCCCTCGAGCTCGCCCGACATCGAGGCCGACTCGCGTCGCGCCACCAGGTCTTCGTAGTTCTTCTTGTGGATGGCGTAGTCGCGATTGAGCTGTGCGGCCTCGGCTTCGATTTGGGGCGCGGTCTTCAGCATTTCCCGCGCGTGGTCGTAGCGCGCCGCATACTCGGCCACGCGGGCACGCAACGCCGCCACCTGCACCTCGGACGAAGCCAGCAGGCGGCTCATCTCCTGGTGCGCGAGGCTGCTTGCCCCCCCCAGGGCACCGCCGGGGCTGGCAGCAACCGTCTTGCGCAGCTCCTGCGTTTCCTTGCGCTTTTGTTCCTCGAGCTCCTTGATCAGGCGGCGCGTGCTGACGACATCCGGATGCTGCTCGGTGAAGCGCTGCAGCAGCGAGTCGAGGCTCCTCTTCTGCGTGTCCAGCCGCGCATCGATCTCGGGCGTGGACAGAACGGTGGCCGACTCCTGCAACAGGCTCTGCGTCACCAGATCCGAGCCATTGGCCTTCTGCGACTGCGCGAGCTGCTGCTTGGCCGCGTCACGAGCTTGTTCGGCCTCGCGCAGTGCCAGGCGGGCCTGGTTCAACTGCTCGCTCAACTCGCCCAGGCGGGAGGCCGAATCCTTGCCGTCGGCCGCATGAAGCTGGATGTTGCGCAGCCGGAACTCCTTGAGCCTGGTTTCGGCCTCTTCGAGCTTGGCTTCGTAGCTCTTGATCTGCTCGTCGAGAAAGGCCTTGGCAGTCGTCGTGTCCTTGCGCGTCGCGCCCAGGCTGGACTCGACGAAGATCGACACCAGCGACTGGATCACCTTCTGCGCCTTGGCCGGCTCCGGATGGCGGTACGACAACGCGTACAGGTTGTCCCGTCCGACGTTCCTGATCTGCACATCGCGCATCAGCGCACTGATCAACCCCTCTTGCTCCGATTTCGAATCGCTCTTCAGGTCGAGATCGGCCATGCGCACCAGCTTTTCCATGTTCGGCCGGCTGATCAGCGTGCGGCTGAGCATGGCGACTTGCTGATCGACGTTGGGCTGCACGGCCAGACCGGCCATCAGCGGCTTGAGGATCGATTGCGTATCCACATAGACCCGCGCCGTGGCCTCGAAGTTGTCGGGCACCCGGAAGACGATGATCATGCCGATCACGGCAACCAGCCATGCCGCCGCCAGCGAGGGCCAGCGAAAGCGCCACATGCCCTTGGCAACGGTGACGATCTGGGCAATCAGTTGTTCCATATCACGAACGCCAGCAGGAGCGCTTTCGCGGGCCGCCAAAGGCTCAGAAGAAGCTCTGCGGAATGATCAGGATGTCGCCCGGCTTCATCTCCACGTTCGCCGACACGTCGCCGCGGCGGATCAGGTCGCGCAGCCGCACCGAGTACTGCTTGCCGCCGTCGCCGGTGCGCAGGATCGTGGCCCCGTTGCCATCGGCGAAGTCGGTGAGCCCGCCGACGGCGATCATGACGTCGAGCAGCGTCATGTACTGCTTGTAGGCCAGTGATTGCGGTTTGGCGGCCTCGCCAACGACGCGAATCTGCTGGTCGTAGGGGCCGACGAAGCTCGTCACGATGACCGTGACCACCGGGTCGCGCACGTACTTCGAGAGGTTCTTTTCAATGTCGCGCGCGACCTCGGTCGAATTCTTGCCCTGCCCGACCAGTTCATCGATCAGCGGCGTGGAGAACTTGCCGTCCGGCCGCACCGGCACCGACATCGACAACTCCGGATTGCGCCAGACGATGATGTTGAGGGTGTCGCCGGGGCCGATCAGGTAGTTGTAGTCCTGCGTCGACGCCGAGACCGGTGCCGGCGGGAAGCTGTCCGTGGCACAGGCGGCGAGCATGACGATGCCGGCGCACGCAGCCGCCCACCGCATCCAGCGGCCCCACAGGCGAGCGAAAACTTTCATGCAGGTTGCCTTCCTCGATCCGATGTTGTTTGAAGCGTCCGGGCGCATTGCCTCATGGTCGACACGGGCCAGCCGGCGCCTTCTATGGGTGCCATGATGGCACAGCCGAGTTGCGCGCCGCAACGCACGGACAAGGGGGGCGCGAGAACAGCCAAATACTGCACGGCGCCATGCCCCGCCCGGAGATTCACAGGTAGACCCGCAGCATCAACTGCAGCGTCTGCTGTTGAGGCGCGGCATGGTACACGGTCCCCGCCGACCCGGAAAACAGCTGCCATTGCAGCGCCAGCTCGGCACGCTCCCAGGCGTAGCGGCCTTCCAGCCAGAAGGCGCGGCTGCTGGTCTGCATGTCCTGCCGCAGGAACGCAGACAGGTCGAAGCGCTGCACCAGCGCGTCCTGCCAGTTGGCGTAGAGGAACCACTGGCTGCGCGTCGGCAGGTCCTGCAGCGCCTGCGCGGTGGCCAGTACCTGCTGCTGCGCGGCGGGCGGCAGCCGATGCCACTGGTCTCCCGGGGGCGCGGCGCTGTTGTATTCGGCCTCGGCGGTGAGGCTCAGGTTGAAGCCGGTGGTGTAGGTCAGGCCGGCGGCGGCGCGCTGCTGGCTGCTGTTGGATGCGGGCTGGTTCAGCGCCTGCGCGGCCAGCGGCTTGCCCCTGCCGGCCGTGAACTCGCCGAAGGCCACCACCGCGTCGCCGAGCAGGCCGGACAGGTTCAACCCGGCCTGCACCGGATCGTCATCACCGCCGAAGACCAGCAGCTGCGGCGTGAACTTCTCGCCGAGCTTCCAGCTGCCCGCCAGCAGGTAGCGGTTGCTGGGGTTGGTGGCGCCGGCGTTGAGCGCGAAGGTGGCCGTGTCGGGCGAACGCGCCAGCTTGGGCGAGACGGTGGCCGTGAGCGAGCCTTGGCTCCACAGCTGCTGCGCCTGCAGCACGACGCTGCCCTGGCGGTTTTCGCGCAGCACGGCGGGATCGGGATCGACGATCGAGCGCAAGGCATTGGCCTTGAACCAGTCGGTCGGGTTGAAGCCCATCGCGGCGCCGTTGCGCACGTTGACGCGGCCGAGGTCGAAGATCTGATCCTCGGCACGCGACCAGCTGAGGTAGGCCTCGCGCAGCGTGTTGAAGTTGTCGCCGGGCGGCACGCCGTCGCTGTCGACGCCGTCGAAGCGGTCGGAGAACACCAGCCGCCATTGCGGCGCGATGTGGTCGTCCCAGCGGAAGTCGATCGAGCCGCGGTAGATGCTGAAATCCGAGCCGGGGCCGCGCGGCTTGCCGCGCCCCACGGCACCTTCCAGAAACAGGCGCCAGGGCCGGGCGGCCTGCGGGCCTGCGTCCGGCGCCTTGTCGGCCAGATCGAGGGCATCGAGATCGTCGGGCGGCCCCGCCGCCGCGCCGGCGGCCGCGGCCGGCAAGCAGGATCCCAGCGCCGTCGCCAGCGCAATCAGGGTTCGTCGCATGTCTCAGTTCGGTTTGAAACGCGGCAGATAGTCGCGCTGCAGCCACGCGTCGGGAATGTCGCGCCACGCATAGCCGCTGTAGCGCAGCACGGTCACCCAGGACGGATCGAGCCCGTCGATGATGACCACCTCGGTCGGCCGCTCGCGCCCCAGCTGCGGCTGGTACTTGCGGTAGTAGGCGGTCTTCAGCAGGTGGCCGCTTTCGGAGAAGAAGCGCGCCTTGATCGGCCGCGACGAGGCAGTGTCGACCCACATCTCGACGCGGTGGTAGGCGACGTCGGGCGACACGGCGGACAGGTCCAGCTTGTAGGCGCGGCGCGTGGCCTTTTCACCGTCGACGGTGTCTTCTTCAGCCAGCAGTTCGGCCTTGTAGTCCTTGGCCAGGTTGACGGTGACCACGTCGCCGCTCGAGGCCTGGCCGAGCAGACGCTGCTGCGGCGACAGCCGCACGCTGGCCTGGCTGGACGGGTCGTAGAACCACATGTCGTTGCCGCTTTTCAGCATCAGCTTGTTGAGGTCGCGTTCGGGGGAGATCATGCGAATGAGCGTGCGGTACTGGCCGCTGCCTTCGTCGGCCTTGGACAGCACGTTGAGCACGCTGGCATCGGTCTGCTTTCCCTGGCGGAACTCCAGCAGCGTCACGGTGCTGGCAAAAGGACGCGCGGGATTGCGCACCGCATCGCTGGCCGCCAGGATGGCCTGGGCATCGGTGGCGGCGCTTGCCGCCGGCAGCAACGCGCAGCACAGCAGCGACGCGAGGCGGAACCAGCCGAGCCTTGTCATCCTCGAAGATCCCTTAGACGTGACGCAAGGCGTCGACGATGTTCATCTTCGACGCCCTGGCCGCAGGCACGAAGGCGGAGGCCACGGCAACCAGGACCAGCGCCGCAGCGCTCGACAGCATCATCAAGTACTCGCCGCCCAAGCCGATCGACAGCGGCACCGGTTCGATCCGGGTCGGCGGAGTCCATTCGAGGTTCATCCGGTTCACCATCCAGGCCAGCAGCAGCGAGCTCAGGATGCCGGCTGCCGCAGCCGCCAGGCCCAGGACCACGGCCTCCAGCACGAACATGCGCCTCACCCCCGTGCGCCGCAGGCCGATCGCACGCAGCGTGCCGATCTCCACGGTGCGCTCGACCACCATCATGCTCATGGTGTTGGTGACGGTGAAGAGCACGATGCCGCCGATGAGCGCCGAGATGAAGCCGAAGATGCTGTCGAACATGCGGATCGTCTGGCCGTAGAAGGGATTCAGAGTGCCGAAGTCGACCACGGCCAGCGGTTTGGCCGGGAAGCGCTCGGCAAACAGGCGCGCCAACCGCTCCTGCGCCGCCACGAGATCCGCGGTGTGATGCAGCTGAACTGCAATGGCCGTCACCTGCTTGGCGGTCGAGCCGTAGACCAGCCGCTGAGCCAGCGCCAGGTGCGAGACGACCGCGATCTCGTCGAGCTCCTTGATGCCCTGGAACTCCGCACCGATCGGCGTCACGCTGGCCACGTTGGGCGCCCCCTTGGGCCCGCTGGCCAGGAGTTCCATGCGCACTCCTCGTTCCGGGCGGGCGCCGGCCGCCTGGGTGCTCGATGCCAGATCGGCGATGTCGGCAGGCAGCGTGCCGCTTCCGTCTTTGGCCGCTGCCGCGCCGCTTGCCGCATCCTTCGCCGCAGCGGCGGGCAAACAGTCGGGCACCTTCAGTTCCCCGCAAAGATCGAGCACGCGCGCCAGGCCCACGCCCAGCACCACGCTGTCCGGCGCCGACCCTTGAAGCGTCAAGGGGCGAACCTGGACGCGCTGGCCGTAGTCATTCCACTGGCGCATGCGGTTCTGCTCGTCGGGAACGATGCCGGTGATCATCGCAGTGCGCGACGCACCCGACGAGAAGTTGCCGGCGATGCCGCCGAACTGCAGCACCGGCGCCACTTCCTTGACCAGCGGACCCAGCACCGGATCGTCGCGGATCGCCCCGACGATGGCTTCATAGCCTTCGATCCCATAGGCCGCCGGATTGCCGCTGCCCAGCAGGAAGAAGTCCTTGTGCTGCACCTGCAGGTGCCCCGTGCGGCGGACGAAATCCGTCTGCATCGCGTACTTGATGTCGCGCACGTAGCCGCCGAACAGCAGCACCGTCGTCAGCCCCAGCGCCATCGCGAACAGAGTCACGGTCGACCTGCGCCGGTTGCGGATCAGGTTGCGGCAGGCGAGCACGACCGGGCTCATAAGGCAACCTTCGCGCTCGAGCGCTCCGGTGTGAGCGCTTTGGGGCGGCCATGCGCGCTCATAAGGCAACCTCCGCGCTGATCGCGCTGCGGTGTGAGCGCTTTGGAGCGGCCAGGCGCGCTCACGCTCACTCCCCTCGGCGCTCGACGGAGACGATCCGCCCATCGTGGATGCGGATCACGTCGTCCGCGGCCTCGAGCACCATCGCGTCATGCGACGAGAAGACGAACGACATCTGCCGTTCGCGCTGCATGCGGCGCATCAGCTCGATGATCTCCGAGCCGGTCTTGCTGTCGAGGTTGGCCGTAGGCTCGTCGGCGAGCACCAAGGCGGGCCCGCGCGCCAAGGCCCTGGCGATCGCCACGCGCTGACGCTGCCCTCCGGACATCTGGCCCGGGCGCTTGTGCGCATGCGCTGCCAGGCCCACGGCCTGCAGCAACTGCTCCACGTGGCTTCGGCGCCTGCCCGGCGGTGTGCGCGCCATCACCAGCGGATACTCGACGTTCTCGTAGGCCGTCAGCACGGGCAGCAGGTTGAAGTTCTGGAACACGAAGCCCAGCCGTTGCGCGCGGAAGTCCGACAGATCGTCGTCGTTCATCGCCTGCACCGACCGCCCGGCGACCATCAGCGTGCCGGAATCCGCCCGGTCGATGCAGCCGATCAGGTTCAGCAAGGTGGTCTTGCCGCTGCCCGATGGCCCGGAGATCACCGTGAAGCGGTTCGGGAGAATCACCGCGTGGATGTCCTGCAGCGCGGGCACGTCCACGTCGTCGAGCCGGTAGTGCTTGTTGATGCCCTTGAGAATCACCGGATGGACCGCCGCGCGCCGGCTGTCCGCCGCCGGCTCCGCAGCCTCGCCTTCGGCCTGCGTCCCATGGCGCGACACGCGGGCAGGCGCCGCGCCGCCCTTCCGGGCGTTGCTCGAGGATCGTGGCCAGCCGAACCGCATCCGGCGATGGTAGCCGGGCGAGCTTGACGCTCGCGCGCGAAAACCGGGGCGCTCCACGGCCATCTCTGTGCGCATTCGAGGCGCGCTCGCCGCGCGAGCGGGGCGCGTCGACAGCGGCGCGGGACCGGACGCGGCTAAAGCGCGGGCGGGCGATGCCGAAGTGAAGGGGCTGGGCCCGGCCGCAACGCCGGGCCGCACCAAGGAAGACGCGATGTCCAGTGCCGCACCAGACCGCAAGACCACCGCCCATCTCCATCGGCTGGCACGCAGCGCGCTCGGCCATCTGCCTAAAGAGGCCCGCTTCGCCCTGCTGCGCCGCATGGTCGACTGCGATCCGGCGCCGGACCCTCGCCTGCAACTCGGCATCGCTTCCACCGAGGCAGAGCTGGAAGCCTGTTTCGGCCTGCTGCACGATGCCTACGTGGGCAGCGGCTTCATGACCCCCGACCCTTCCGGGCTGAGGGTCACGCCCTATCACGCGCTGCCGACGACGACGACGCTGTGCGCGCGCTTCGACGGCGAGGTGGTGGGCACGCTGTCGATCATCCGCGAAGGCGTGCTCGGCTTCCCGATGCAGTCGGTGTTCGACCTCAGCGAGGTGCGCACGCTGCCCGGGCGCATCGCAGAGATCTCGGCGCTGGCGGTACGGCCGGACTTCCGCAGCACCGGCGGCAAGATCCTGTTTCCGCTGATGAAGTTCATGTACGAGTACTGCACCCGCTACTTCGACACGCGGCATCTGGTGATCGCCGTCAATCCGAAGCACATCGAGATGTACGAAGCGTTGCTCTTGTTTCGCCGTCTGGCCGTGCATGAAATAGACCGTTACGATTTCGTCAACGGCGCGCCCGCCATCGGCGCCACGCTCGACCTGCAGGCGGCTCCGGCCGCATTCGAGGCCAGCTATGGACCGCGCCCGCCACGCAAGAACCTGCATCACTATTTCACGCAGGTGTCGATGCCCAACATCCGCTTCCCGGCCCGCCGCTATCACACGACCAACGATCCGGTGATGAGCCCGCAACTGCTGCAGCACTTCTTCAGCCACCGCACCCGCGTCTTCGACCGGCTCGACGACCGGCAGCGCGCCCTGCTGCGCGCCGTCTACCCGCACGAGGCCTACCGCAGCGTGCTGCCTGTCCCGCGCCAGGCTGCGCTGCGGCACAAGATGCGCAGCTTCAGGCGCTATTCGGTCAAGTGCCCGGCCCAGTTCCAGACGGAGGCCGCACCGGCCATCGCCATCGACATCCTGGACGGCTCGCGGCACGGCTTCCTGGCGCGCACGGACCGTGAGTTGACGCCGCTGGGCGCCGGCGCGGCACGGATCCAGCTCGGTGCCGATGTCGTGACCACCGAACGGGTGCGCGTGGTCCGCAGGGTGGCCAACGCCTCGGGGCACTACTACGGCTTCGAGATCGCCTCGCCGAGCGCCGACTGGACGCGCTTTGTTCAAAGCCTGGAGTCCGGCGACGAATCCTCCTTGCCCGGGGCCGCGCAGTTGCCCGCCGATCGGCTGCTCGAGCCGGTCATGGCTTAGGGCGGCGGGAGGCCGGCGCTGCGTGATGAGCGCAAGCGCAAGCGCGAAGCGATGCCAGAATCGGCGCCGGCGCGGAACAGGCCGGCGCCATCAGCGAGGACTCCATATGCGCGCATGCACGAACTGCCTGCTGCCCGAAGCGGTGCCCGGCGCCGACCTGCGCGGCGAGGATCCGCGCATCAACCGGCCGAGGCCGCCCGAGTGGCCGGACGACCTGCGCGAGGACCGGCAGGCGGCCGCGCCGGGCGCCAAGGCGGCGCCGGGGTGCAGGCCCGAGCCGGCGTCCGCGCGGCTCGCCGCGCCATGAACAGCGCAGTGCCGCCGCAGGTGCTGGGCCTCGAACACGAGCTCAGGGACATCCTCGGCAACGACGGGCTGGTGGCCGACCCGCTCACCCTCGAATCGCGCAGCCGCAGCTGTCTGCCGTACGCGGCCACGCCGTCCTTCATCGTCTACCCCGCATCGCTCGATCAGCTGCGCGCGGTGCTGGAGATCGCGCGGCGCGCCGACGTCCCGGTCTGGCCCGTCAGCACCGGCAAGAACTTCGGCTACGGCGAAAAGGCGGCCGCCTACGAAGCCGGCATCACCATGGTGCTGGAGCGCATGAACCGCATCCTGCACGTGGACGAGGAACTGGGCTACGCGGTCATCGAGCCGGGCGTCAGCTACCGGCAGCTCAACGACCACCTGAAGGCCAGCGGCTCGCGCCTGTGGGCCGACACCGCCGGCACCACGCGCGAGGCCAGCGTGCTCGGCAACGCCCTCGACAAGGGCCGCGGCCTGACGCCGATGGCCGACCACTTCGGCGCGCTGTGCGGGCTGGACGTGGTGCTGCCCGACGGCAGCCTGCTCGAGACAGGCGGCGGCCCGGTGGGCAACAACCAGGTGCGCCACACCTACAAGTGGGGCGTCGGCCCGTACCTGGACGGGCTCTTCGTGCAGTCCAACCTCGGCATCGTGGTGCGCGCCGGCATCTGGCTGATGCCGGCGCCTGAGGTCTTCGACTTTGCGGCCTTCGAATACAAGGCCTCGCCCGAGCGGCTGGGCGCATTCATCGACGACCTGCGCGAGCTGGTAATGGCACGCGCGCTGCGCTCGTTTCCGCACCTGGCCAACGACTTCGCGATGATGTGCATCCTGGCGCAGTACCCGCACGAGATGCTCGGCGGCCGGCGGCACCTCAGCGGCGAGGCGGCTGCAAGCTGGCGCAAGACGCACGGTGTCGCGCAATGGACCTTCGGCTGCGGCGTGTACGGCAGCCGCGAGGAAGTACGCTACCAGCGCCGCATGCTGCGCAAGGTGCTGCGCCGCTACGGCATGATCCAGTTCATCGGCGCGGCGGTACGCGACGACTGGTACGGCCGCGTGGTGCGCAAGGCCGCGCCGCTGGTCAACCGGCTGCTGGGCAAATCCCCGGAATTCACGAACGTGATGATTCCGGCCATCAACCTGTACCGCGGCATCCCCACCGACGACTTCGTGCGCCAGGCGTACTTCAAGTCGCACACCAAGAAGCCCGACACCGACATCGACCCGGCACGCGACCGCTGCGGCATGATCTGGATCGGCCCGGTCGTGCCCTTCACGTCCACGCACGTGATGAAGGCGCTGGCGCTGACCAAGGGCATCTTCGACCGGCACGAGTTCGACTTCTTCGTCGAGGTCATCGTCGAGAGCGCGCGCTCGGTGATCGTGCTCGTGGGCGTGTTCTACGAACGCGAAGACGCGGCCGACGCAGCGCGCGCGCGGGCCTGGTACGACGAGGCGCGCGCCGCCTACACCGAGCACGGCTATCCGCCGTACCGCGCCACGACGCTGAGCACCGCGCACGCGCTGGACGCCAACCCGCGCGCGCGCGAGCTGCTGGCGAGCATCAAGCGGGCGGTCGACCCGCAAAACCTGCTGGCGCCCGGCCGCTACGGCACGCCGCTGCGCGGACCGGCCGCGTAAGCGCACCCCACCCGTGCGGCGCATCTTCCTGACCGGCAGCACCGGCACCATCGGCAGCGCCATCGTGCCGAGGCTGCTCGAAGACCCGAACGACCGGGTGACGCTGCTCATCCGCGCGCGTGACGACGCGCAGCTGCAATCGCGCCTGCAGTCGATGCGCGACTACTGGGGCATCGCCGAGCACGACGCGCGCCGGCAGCGCCTCGAAGCCTTGCGCGGCGACATCGAACTGCCGGACTTCGGCCTGGGTGCGGCCGAGTTCGACAAGCTGGCCGCATCGACAACCCACCTGATCCACGCCGCCGCCAGCGTCAAGCTGAACATGACGATCGAGCAGGCGCGGGCCACCGCGTTGCGGCCCACGCGCACGGTGCTGGACCTGGCGCGGCGCGCGGCAGCGGCCGGCGTGCTGCGCAAGGTGGATCTGGTGAGCACCGTCGGCGTCTGGGGCCGCACGCCAGGTGTCATGCCCGAGCGGCCGCTGCCCGAAGTGCGGCAGTTCCACAACACCTACGAGGAAGCCAAGGCCGAGGCCGAAGGGCTGATCTGGCAGGAAGGTGCGGAGCTGCCGATCACCGTGCACCGTCCGAGCATGGTGGTGGGCGACTCCGCAACCGGCCGGGTCATCCACTTCCAGGTCTTCTATCACCTGTGCGAATTCCTCAGCGGCGCACGCACCTACGGCGTGATGCCGGACCTCGGCGTCACACGGCTCGACACCGTGCCCGTGGACTGGGTGGCCGCGGCCATCTGCTGGTCGAGCCTGCAGGAGCAGCGCACCGAACGCATCCTGCATCTGTGCTCGGGGCCCGCCGAAGCCATCGCTCTGCCGCGGCTGCAGCAGGCGGTGCGCGAACTCTGGCGGCGTGCCGGGCGGCCGCTGCCGCGGCTGAAGCCGGTGAGCCGCCGCTTGCTGGAACGGCTGGTGCCGGCGGTCGGCTGGCTGGGCGGCCCCAGCGCACGGCGTGCCTTGCGCGGGCTGCCGCCGGTGCTGGCCTACCTGGGCGAGAACCAGGGTTTTGCCAACGGGCGCAGCGCCGAAGTGCTCGCTCACGTCGGCTTGCCGGTGCCGGCGATCGGCAGCTATCTGGAGCCGGTGCTGGGCTACTACCTCGCCGATGCCGCGCGGCGCTGAGCTTGATGACTGATCCGAGGCTGCCGCGCACCAGCGTGCCCGCGATGTTGCGCGAGCGCGCCGCGGCTTCGCCCGAGGCCACGGCCTTCTGCAGCGAACGGGCCGACGGCAGCTGGATACCGATGGCCTGGCGCGAGTTCGAGGCCGAGACACGGCGGCTGGCGGCCGGACTGCTGCGCCACGGGCTGGCCAAGGGTGACCGGCTGGCGCTGATCGCGCCGGTGTCGCTGGAGTGGGAGTTGCTGCACCATGCGGCGCTGAGCATCGGCGCCGTCGTCGTCGGACTGGATGCCCACGACCTGCCGGCGCGGGTGGCCGCGATGTGCGAGACGGCCGACATCACGGCCGTGGCCACCACGCATGCCGGCATCTTGTCGGCGCTGAAACCCGAGCGGCAGCGGCGCTTGGGCTTCGTCGTCTTGCTGCCCGTCAGCGGCGGCAGCAGCGGCAGCAGCGGCTTGGCCGCACCAGCCTTCCCGGCTTTGACGCTCGGGCAATTGAAGCAGATGGACGGCGGCGCGCCGACCGACCGCGCGGCGCCGCCGCCTGCCCCCGACGACACCGCCACCATCATCTTCACCTCGGGCACCACCGGCGACCCCAAAGGTATTGCCTACACCCATGCCCAGGTCTGCCTGGCGATCGATGCGATCAGCGACGCCTTCCCCTTCGTCGGCCCCGGCAGCCACCTGCTGTGCTGGCTGCCGCTGTCGAACCTGTTCCAGCGCATGGTCAACCTCGCGGGCATGCGCCGCGGCGCCACGTCCTACCTGCTGGCTGACCCGCGCCGCGTGATGGACGTGGTGGCGCAGGTATCGCCAGACGTGTTCATCGGCGTACCGCGCTTCTACGAAAAGCTGTACCAGGGCATCCAGGCGCGCATAGGCAGTCTTGCGGCGCCGCAGCGCGCGCTCACACGGCTGGCGTGCACGGTGGCGCGTCGCGCCACCACCAGTCAACCGTCAACAAAGCCGACATCTCCTGGGATGGTGCTCGCGCTGGCGCATCGCATCCTCGACCGCACGGTGCTGCGCCGCGTTCGCGCAACGATGGGTACGCGGCTGCGCTGCATGGTAACGGGCTCCGCCCCGACGCCGGAATACCTGCTGCACGAATTTCGAGCCATCGGTTGGCTATTACTCGAATCCTACGGGTTGAGCGAAAACGTACTGCCGATGGCGATGAACCGAGTGGACGATTTCTGCTTCGGAACAGTCGGGAAGCCGCTGACTGCAAACACGATCTCGATCGGCGCCGGTGGCGAGATCATGGTGCGTGGGCCGGGTGTTTTCTCCGGCTATCTTGGCGCCGACGGCCAACCAGCGCAGCGTACTCCCGGGGATCACCTCACAGGTGATCTCGGTTCGATCGACGAGAGCGGCAATCTGCGGCTGATCGGTCGCGGCGACGATATCGTAAAAACCTCGACGGGCCAGAAAATATCGCTACCGGCGGTCGAAGCGATACTGCGCAGCGTCGAAGAAATTGACGAGGCAGTTGTGCTCGCTGCCGGCCGCAAATACCCAATAGCAATTTGCACAATCAAAGAAGGCGTGTCTTTCGCCGAAAGACGAAGTGATCTCGATACTCGAATGAATGAAGTATTAAAAGATATTCATGAGAATGTTCGCCCACGCCTGGTTCTCCTCAGCTCAGATCCATTCTCCATATCTTCAGGTCAAATAACTACAAATCTGAAGCTCAGACGACAGAAGATCGAGTCCGACTTCTTGGACACGATTGATCATTTGTCATCAATATCCACCAAAGCAGACATCGCACAATCCACCGCTCGGATCTTCTGGGTGGCTCAATCAGATCAATCACAGAGGCAAGTCTGACTTCCGGTGCACACAAGCTTCGCCTAAAGAAGAACGCCAACTGGAGCCCCATCGGGACTCGCAGTTGGCGTAACTCGGAGAAGATGAACGCAAGCAGCCTTGCCCTTCAACCCGCCGGCAATGCCGGCGCATGGAAGCGGCGGGCGCGATTACTGCTGATTGCGTCTGCGGCGCGAAGCCCCAAACAGTGCGAGCAGCGCCACACCCGTCAGGGCCACCGAAGCAGGCTCAGGAATCACTGCCGTGCCGCGGGTGTTGGCAGTACCTTGAACACACCAATCTCCGGCTTGGCCGATGAATTGTCCACCACGCTGGGGATTTCCAGTCCAGCATGCCCCCCGGTCCACCGCGGGAATGCCGGCGTAGCTATTGCTGCCAGAGGTCGTGATCGTCAAATCTGCCCCGTTGCCTACGGTGTTGAGTTCCGAGTTTCCGTCCAGAAAGGCTTCAACCGACGCAAGGCCCCAGCCATGATTGACTTCCAGTAGACCCTGACCGGTGAACGAGAGTGCGCTTCCAAGCAAGGTGCCGTCAGCCACCAGTGTGGGAGTTCCAGCGGCCCCCAGCTCAAACCCTGTCAACTGGGCCCAGTTCGTCCAACCTGCACCGACGCCAATATTGGCATAGTTGGTTGCGGATGCGGTGCTGGTGAGATTGATCGGGGTACCATCCCAGCGATAAATATTCAGCACACCTCCGGTGAAATCAACGTGGGTGCCCGTAAAGTTGCTGCTGAGGAAGTTGGTAAACGTGAAGTACAGTTGGCACGGACCAGAGGCACAGTAGTTTCCGACGCCGTTTACGGTAGTGACCAAACCGTAGCCGCTGAGCGTCTGACCGTTACCGAGAATCAAGGTTTCGGCCAAGGTGGTGGTTTCCAGATGACCGGGCAGCAGCGAGGCATCAAAATTGATGCCGCCAACCGTCACTCCCGCATTGGCATATCCCGCCGCAAGAGCGGCAGCACCCACCGCCAGCTTCGTAATCACGCGTTTCATGCTAGTTCTCCAAAGGATGTCTGTTACACATCACGACAACGCACTGCCGCTTGCCCATCTTGTTAGCAATGTCCGGGCCAATCTGAGACGACAAAAAAACATCATAAAAAACAACGACTTATGTCGTGTCGGAGCGCACAACAGCCCATACGCGACAGCAAGTGCAAAGAATTCCGACACTGCTCGCGTCTTCGACCGCAGACTGCTTCAGTGCACGGCAGCCCCGGAGGGAGAGGCCAGTCTCGGCTTGCCGCGCAGCGGGGGCTGGGACGCATTCTGGGATCGCTGGTTCGGAGGTAAGCCAAAGCAACCCAGCGCACCGACAAACGGGCGGGGACTCCAGTCACCTTTGCGCTGGGGTGCCGCATGTCAATTCAAGCTGCGGCACTGTAGTGCCGGACCGAGCCGCGGAGCGCCGCCTACTGCCGCAGAGACTCCGGGGGTCGAGCGCCACCTCTGAGCCGTGCCGCGATGCCCAGCTCCTCGATCGGCGAAAAGCCGAGCGGGTACAGCGAGCGCTCGGTTTCCATCAGTTCGGGCCGACCGCCCAACTGCCGGATCTGCTCGTGCGCCTGCCACAGGTCGAGCGCCATCAGCACCGCAGGCGCATTGACGCGGCGGTTGTGCCGCAGCGGGCCGGCAACGCGGAAACCGAGCTTGATCTCGTAGTAGCGCACGTGCCGCGGGTTGACCTCGATCAGCAGCTGGTCGCAGCCGCGGATGCAATGCGCGTGGATGAAGGCCACATGAAACAGCGCGGCCAGCACACGCTGCGACCGCAGCACGCCTTCCATCGCCAGCTTGGTGAACTCGCACAGGCTTTGGCCGGCGCCGCGCAGGACATCGGCTTCGGCGCGAAACAGATCGTCGGCGAGCAGGCCTTCGCCGCCATCGAAACCGACGCTCAACGTGCCCACGACTTCGGCATGGTCGCTGGCGACCAGCGTCAAGCGCTGCTCGGCGTGGTCGGCCGCCATCGGGCTGACCTGATAGCCGCGGCTGGCATAGCGGCGCTTGACCAGGATCTGCGCCGAACTGCGCACGCCATGCGAATCGGCGGCACGGATCTTGAAGCCGTCGGGTCCGCCAGCACTGGCCAGCACGTCGCTGGCGTCGATGGGGAAGGCCAGCAGGGACCGCATGTGTGTGAGTTCTTCGAGCAGAGGGACAGATTTCACGCTCTCTCCGGATCGGGGACTCGGGCCATTGTCGCCGCGGAACCACCACCCCCCGACCGGCCGGCGCAAATCAATGTAACAGTGTGCTTGTACCTGCCTGCCGGCAGTTGCGCGATTCTTGGCTGCGCATGCCGCAGGCGCCAGCCCCGACTTCACTGCCATGCGGAGCAAGCGGGCCGCAGCCGCCTTTGCACGATCTGTCTCGGTGTGCGGCAACCAGGGGCAGCGATGCCGCGCACACAGTGCGGCTCACGCCCGGCGCGGCGCAATCGCGCCGGTTGCCCCAGGCCCCCGGCAGTGCGAAGCCGGACTGAACTCTAGACTGAAGTTCCTCCACCTCCCGCCCGAATTCCCCCGTTCCATCAATCACTTGCGATGGATTTCGGGTTTCGGTTTCTGACTACGGCTGGATGGAGCGGATCAGCGCCAAGGCGCGCTGCTGGTGTGCGCTGGGGGTGGTGAGCAGCTCGAAGGTGGGCGTATCCGCCCCGGCGCCGGGCGTGCGGCAGGTATTGCGCACGATGGTGGCCATCTGCGTCATCAGCGTGGCAAAGCTGTGCGCGACCTCGCCGTCGTCGAGCCGCTTCGACGCCGCCTTGGCGCTTGCCGAGGCCGATCGCTGCGCGGGTGCCACCGGATCGCGCGTGGCCTTGGCTTGGCTGTCGGTGTCGGCGAACATCAGCGGCGCCCAAGCCTCGCGCATATGCCACTCGACGTAGAACGCCAGCATGCACAGCAGGATGTGCGCACGCACCCGGTCGGCCAGGCGGTGGTGGATGGGCCGCACCTTCAAGTCCACCGTCTTCAGTGAACGGAACGCCCGCTCCACATTCGACAGCGCCTTGTAGCTGCGCACGCAATCGGGTGCCGCCATGCGCTGCGCGCTCAGCGAGGTCCGGATGACGTACAGCCCGTCCAGCGCCGCCTCGGCATCGATGGCATCTTGCCTGCGCGACCAGCTCAAGCTCGCCTGGCCGATGCTCAGCTCGAAGTGCTTGGCCACCTTGTGGCGGTTGATGACCTTGCCCACCTGCACGCCGATCTTGTCCTGCCCGGCGAGCCGGCGCGCATCCACACTGGCCTGGACCTGCGCCAGCAGCGCCTCGGTGGCCTGCAGCAGACTCTCGCGCTTGTGCGCGCGCAGCTTGGTCAGCGCGTCGTTGCGGCAGGCCACCAGCCGCTCGCCCGGATACTCCGGCGAGGTGATCTCGGCCAGGTTGCGCTGGTCGAACAGGCCCAGCTGCAGACTCCCGTGTTCGACCAGGGCGCGCATCGACACGCTCTTCAGCGCCGTGATCCAGTCGATGCCGCCTTGGCCGCGCAGCTCGTCGATGGCCTTTTTGGGCCCTTTGCGCGAGACCATGCCGCGGTCGCCCACCATCACCACCTGCGCTAAGCCGAAGCGCTCGCGCACGCGCTGCACGGCGGGCACGAAGGTCCGGCTGTCGGCCGTATTGCCCTCGAACACCGACACCGCCACCGGGCAGCCGCGCGCATCGGTCAGCAGCCCGTAGTTGACCTGCAGCGTGCCGGGGCGGCCATCGCGGCTGTAGCCGCGCTTGGCCAGCGGGCAGGTGCTGCCCTCGAACCAGCTCGACGACAGGTCGTACAGCACCAAGGCATCCTCGCGCAGGTGGCGTGCGGCGAGCTTTTGCTCGATCGCCTCCTGGCGCGCCAGCAGCCAGTCCATGGCCGCATACAGGTCGTCCTCGGTGGCATCGGCGACGCCGAAGTCCTCGGCCAGCGTCGAGCCGTGCCAGCGCCGGGTGGTGGCCAGCTTGGTGTCGGGCTGCACGATGCGCGAGGCCACCATGGCCAGCACCAGCTCGCGCTCGCGGCTGGGCGCAGAGGCAATGATCGAGGCCAGGCCCAGGCGCTGCATGGCCAGGGCCACGGCCTGCACGTGGCCGTGGGCGCGCGAGCGCACGATCTCGAAGGCCTGCGAGGCGGCGACGAAGGTCTCGCCCTGCAGTGAGCGGCGGATGATGTCGATCAGCGCATCGGGCAAGTGCGACAGGTTGCCCAGTGTCTCGTTCTTGACCTTGCCGTCTTCGCGGTAGCTGCGGCGCAGCAGGTGGGTGCAGTAGACCTTGTCCTTGTAGGTGCGCCGCGTGGTGACGACGTGGGCGGTTCCGGTGCGCGCGGGCATGCAGATGATTTTGCATCCACATGCGCAAGAATACAAGATATTTTAGTGACTACAATATCGAACACGAAAAAGGCCCCGAAGGGCCAAATTCGTGAGGCGCGACAGGGACTTGCCGGCGCTGCGCCTTCGATCAACGTGTGGAACTTCAGTCTAGAGCGCCTTGAGCATCGCGGTCACGTCGCTCTGGGCCTGAAACTTGGCGCCGAGCTTGGCCAATGATTCCAGCTCGGTCTTGGCCTTGGCCTTGTCGCCCGCCGCCACGTAGATGCGTGCGAGGTTCATGCGCAAGCTCGGGTCGTCCGGCTGCAGCGCCACGGCCTTGCTCTGCAGATCGATCGCCTTGCCGTGTTCGCCCTTGGCCGAGAGCACCGCAGCCAGGGTGTCCATGAACGCCGGCTGGTTGGGCGCCAGCGCGTTGGCGCGCTCCGCCGCGCGCAGCGCGTCGTCGGTCTGCTTCAGCTGCAGATCGACCCAGGCCAGGTTGTTCAGCGTGACGGCATGGTCCGGCTGCAACTGCAGAACCGCCTGCAGCCGCTTCTGGGCCAGCCCGTACTCGCCGCCGGCAATGGCCGCCTCGCCAAGGTAGGCAAGAAACGCCGCGTCCTTGGGCTGCTTGGCCAGCCAGGTCTGCGAGAACTGTTCCGCCTCCTTGGCACCGCCGGCCGCCTGCAGCGCCGAATGCAGCTTGACCGCCACCGGCGTGACGGGCGCCATCTGCAGCGCCCGCCTGTAGGCATCGGTCGCCGGGGCCCAGTGCTTGCGCGCGGACTCGATGTCGCCTTCCATCAGCTGCCCGACCGCATCCTTGGGCCGCTGCTGCTGCACCTGGCGCGCCACGGCCAGCCCTTCCGCGTAGTTCTTGTCGTTGAGGCTGATGATGATCAGGCCGCGCTGCGCGTCCAGGAAGTCCGGCTTGATGTCCAGCGCCTTGCGCAGGCTCTGCTCGGCCGCCTTGTAATCCTTGGCCGCCGTCTGCGCCTCGGCCAGACGCACCAGCGGCACCGGCGACAGCGGCTGCGCGGCCACCGCCTTGACGTAGGTGTTGATGGCCTGGTTGACGTCGCCCGACACCTGCTGCACGCGGCCCAGCGCGATCAGCAGGCCGGCATCGTCGGGGATCGCGCTGACGGCGTTCTGCGCGGTGACCAGCGCCTGCTTCTGGTCGCCCAGCCGCGCGTAGGCATCGGTCAGCAGCAGGCGGGGGGTCGGGTTCAGCGGTGCGGCGTCCACCGCCCTGCGCAGCCAGCCCGGGGCGTCGTTGCGGGTGGCCGGATCGGCGGCCGCCAGCTGCGCCAGTGCCACCAGCGCCTGCAGGTTCTTCGGATCCCTGGCGAGCAGGGCCTCGAAACGCTTCTTGGCGTCCTCGGGCCGCTTGTCGGCCGCGTCCAGCGTCGCCAGGCTGGCGATGGCCGGGAAGAAGGCCGGGTCGATCGACAGCGCCCGCTCGAAGCTCTTGCGTGCGCCGGCCGGGTCCTTCTGCAGCAGCTGGATGCGTCCGCGCAGGTTGGCGGCCAGCGGCTTGTCGGGTTGCTTCTTCTCCAGGCCGTCGACCGCCGCCAGCGCCTTGGCGAATTCCTGGCGCCGCAGGTGGGCGCTGATCAGGGCCATGTCGGCAGTGACGCCGGTGTCGGCGCCGGCGATGTCCTGCAGCTCGTCCAGGCTGGCGTCGACGCGCCCGCCGGCCAGGTGGGTGACCGCCAGCGCCGTGCGCTTGCGTGCATCGGCGGGGTCGAGCTTCAGCGCCTGCGCAAAGGCCTGCTCGGCCTTCTTGGCGTCGCCGTTCTGCAGATGGACCTCGCCGGCCAGCGCGTACATGCCGGCGTCGAAGTCGCGCTTCTCGTCCAGGCTGTTCAGCGTGGCCAGGGCTTTGGCCGGCTGGCCGGTGCGCAGGTAGCTGGAGACCAGCAAGCGCTTGGCCATCACCAGTTGAGGCGCCGCCTGCAGCGCGCGCGACAGGTAGATCTCGGCCTGCGCGGCCGAGCCGCCGGCCAGCTCGGCCGCGCCGGCCAGCTGCAGTACCCGGGGGTCCTTGGGTGCCAGCTGCACCAGCTGCAGCGACAGCTCGCGCGCGGTCTTGAACTCCTTCTTCTGCAAGGCCAGCGTGGCCTGCAGGAACTGCGTCATCGGGTGCTTGGGGGCGAGCGTCTTCATCTGCTCGACCTGCCGGCCGGCCTCGTCCAATGCCCCTTTGCGCATCAGCTGGGCCGACAGCGCGTACAGCGCCACCAGGGAGTCCGGAGCGGCGGCCACCGCCTTGCGGTAGGCCTCGAGCGCGGCATCGGCATCGCCCTTGCCGTACTGCAATACATCGCCCTTCAGCGCCCAGGCCATGCTGTTGCCGGAGTCGGCCTGCACCACCGCGTCGATCGTCGCGAGCGCGCCTTCGAAATCGCGCGCCCCTGCCTTGCGGCGCGCGTCGAGCAGTTGGGCCGGTACGTAGGTCTTGTCGGCCGCCAGCGCGGCATCGAGTGCGGCATGCGCCGCGCTGCCCTGCCCCAGCGCGGCGTAGGCTGCGGAGAGCGAGGCCTGCAGGCTGGCCTGGGCCGCCGGCTTGGACAGCTGGGTGCCGGAGAACTCGTCCACCACCTTCTTGGCCTGGCCGAGCATCAGCATCGCGCGCACCAGCTCGGGCACCACCTCGTCCTTCGAATGCTGCGCCGCCAGCGCCTTGCGCAGTTCGACCTCGGCGCCGGCGGCGTCGCCCTGCTCGAGCAGGGTGCTGCCCAGCAGGAAGCGCGCTTCGCCGGACTCGGGCTCCTGCTGCAGCACGTTCTTGATCTGGATCACCGCGGCCTTGGTGTCCTTCTTCTGCAGGTAGTCCTTGGCCGAAGCCAGCTGCTTTTCGGGGCTGTCGCCGCCGCAGCCCGCCAGCACCAGGCCCACCGCGATGCCGATCAGATGGAGGCGCTTCATGTCGTTTCGCTTGATTCCATGAGGTTTGGGGTCCGGCCGGGACTACTTCAGCCCGAGCCGATGCATCAGGTCGTACAGCGTGGGCCGGCTGACGCCCAGCAGTTCCGCCGCCTTGGCGATGTTGCCGTTGGCGCGGCCGAGCGCGGCGACGACGGTGCGCTTCTCTGCCGCCTCGCGGGCGACGCGCAGGTCGAACTCATTGCCCAGCGCGTCGCCGTTGGCGGCGCTCAGGCCCATGTCTTCGGCGGTGATCTGGTTGCCGTCGGCCATGATCGCCGCGCGCTTGATGCAGCTCGACAGCTCGCGCACGTTGCCCGGCCAGGCATGCGCCTCGATCGCGCGCACCGCGTCTTCGGACAGGCTGAGCGAGCCGCGGTTCTGCTCCTGAGCGAAGCGGCGTGCGAAGGCATGCGCCAGCAGCGCCGCATCGCCGACGCGCTCGCGCAGCGGCGGAATGTCGACGACGATCTCGGCGAGCCGGTAGTACAGGTCTTCCCGGAAGCGTCCATCCTTGATCTGCGCCGCCAGGTCCTGGTGCGTGGCGCAGACGATGCGCACATCGACAGGGATCTCCTGCCGCCCGCCCACGCGCTCGATCGAGCGCTCCTGGATGAAGCGCAACAGCTTGGCCTGCAGCGGCAGCGGCAGGTCGCCGATCTCGTCGAGCATCAAGGTGCCCTTGTGCGCGCTCTCGATGCGGCCCGGCGTGGTCTTGGCCGCGCCGGTGAAGGCGCCCTTCTCGTAGCCGAACAGCTCGCTTTCGAGCAGGTTCTCGGGAATCGCCGCACAGTTGATGGCCACGAACTTGCCGGCCCGCCGCGGCGAGGCTTCATGCAGCCCGCGCGCCAGCACTTCCTTGCCGGTGCCGCTTTCGCCGAGCAGCATGACCGTCGCGGTGCTGCCGGCGACCTTCTCGATGGTGCGGCAGATGCGCAGCATTTGCGGGTCGCGCGTGATCAGTCCGCCCAGCGCCTCGGGCTGATGCAGCTCGCGCAGGCGGCGGTTTTCCTTCTGCAGCTCGAACAGGCGGAACGCGCGCTCCACCGTCAGGTTCAGCAGCTCGGGCTCGAAGGGCTTGGCGAAGAAGTCGTAGGCGCCCATGGCCACCGCGCGCAGGGCGTTCTTCTGGTCGTTCTGGCCGGTCAGCACGATGACCTTGGTGTCGGGGTCGGCGGCCAGCAGCTGTTCCAGCAGCTTGAAGCCCTCGGACACCGAATCGGCGTCGGGCGGCAGCCCCAGATCCATCGTCACCACCGCCGGGCCGTGGCGGCGCATCTGCACCAGTGCCGATTCGCGGTCGTTGGCCGTCACCGACTCGAAGCGGTCCATGGACCACTTGATCTGCTTCTGCAGCGCCAGGTCGTCTTCGACGATCAGCAGCGAGCGCGCACTATCGGTGCTCATGAGGCTTTGGATATTTCCAGGTCGGATTCGGTCTGTGCTTCGAACAGCGGCAGCAGCAGCGTGACTTCGGTACCCACCTCGGGCTCGCTCTTCACCGAAATGGTTCCGCCCAGCTCGCGCACGTACTGGAAGCTTTCGTAGGCGCCGATGCCCATGCCGGCGCCCTTGGTGGTCTGGAAGGGCTTGAACAGGCGGTCGCGGATGAATTCCTGCGTCATGCCGTGCCCGGTGTCGCCGATCTCGATGCGCGCCTGGCCGGCCTGCCGCCCCAGCGCCAGCCAGACGCGGCCCTGCGCCGGCGTGGCGTCGAAGGCGTTCTGTACCAGGTGGCCGAGGATGCGTTCGAGCCTCTCCTCGTGGCCGCGCGTGAAGACCTTCCCGCTCACCAGGAGCTCGAGCTTGCGCCCGCGGCTGGCGGCATTGGCATCGATGCGCTGGGCCACGCGCGCCAGGTCGACGCCGAAGGCAGCCCCTGGCGGCGTGGCACCTTCGCGAAGTTGAAGCATGAGCTGGCGCATCTTGTCGAGCGAGTTCTCGATTGTCAGCAGCATGTCCTGCTGGAACTCGGGGTTCGCGTGCAGACGCTTGGCGTTTTTCATCATCAGCGACAACTGTGTCACGATGTTCTTCAGGTCGTGCACGACGAAGGCCGACATGCGGTTGAAGGCGTCGAACTTGCGCGCCTCGAGCAGTGCCTCGGTGGCCTGCATCTGCGCCAGGAAGCTCGCTGCCTGGCGGCCCGCGGTCTTGAGCAGGTCGTTCACCTCCCAGTTCACCTCGACCTCGGTGCGTGCGCTGGCCAGCACGACGAAGCCGATCAGCTCGTCGCCGGCGAACAGCGGCACGATCAGCCAGGCGGTGCGCAACGCCAGCAGCCATGCGGGCAGCACCAGTGCGTCGTAGCGGCGCGGAATCGACCGGTATTCCTCCAGGTTGACCACCCAGCCGGAGCGCAGCATGAAGCTGCACAAGGACGAGCCTTCGTCCTCGGTGGCGTCGCATTGCGCCAGATTCCAGCGGGCGGTCTGGCGAAAGACGCTGCCGTGCGGGCTCTTCATCCACAGCGCGCCGCCCGGGCTTTCGAGCATGTCGGCCAGGCCGCGGATCACCTGCTCGCCCGTCTGCTGCGGCGAGTGCGGCGACGACAGCGTCTGCGTAAAGCGCAGCCACTCCTCGCGATAGTCGTAGCGGTAGCGAAAGAAGTGTTTGCCCAGGTAAACGCGCAACTTCGCCCGCACGCTGCTCGAAAGCGCAAGGGTCACCAGCACCACCAGCGCCACGAACACCAGCCCGAGCTGCAAGGCACGGCCCCAGCCGCCGCCGAAGAAGCGCAGGTAGTAGCCGATGGCGGAGATGAACAGCAGGTAGGCGCCGGCAAGCAGCAGCGTGGCCGAATGGAAGGCCGCCCTGCGCGACAGCCGCAGCCCGGACGTCCAGTCCTTGCGGCGCATGACGGACAGCAGCAGCAGCGGCACCACCAGGGCATGCACGGCCCCGCGAATGCTCGCGGCGTCGTGATCGACGCTGTTGAAGAGCACCGAATGCGAGAACAGATAGAGGTCGAACACGAACGCGCCGGCCAGCCCCAGGCAAAGCGGCTTGGCGTTCCACTGCGAGTCCTCGTGCAGGTTGCGAAACAGCTGCTCGACGAGTACCAGGCCCAGCAACGGCATCGCCAGCCAGCCCAGCAGCACGATGCGCGATCCGTCGTCGATGCCGTCGAACTGCAGCGCCACCGCCAGCTGCAACAGCGCGCCCGCCAGCACGGCAGCGGCCGCGAGCCACTTCAGCCCCAGCGTGCCCGGCGGCGCCGCCTGGCCGGCCGCAGGGCGCAGCAACACCAGGAAGAACGCGAACCAGCACGCATAGGCGAGCAGGTTCGCCTGCGCGCCCAGACGCACGAAGAGCACCGTCGCGGCGTAGTAGTCGGCGACCCCGAACCAGCCCCAGAGCGCCGTGGCGGCGGCGCCGGCCGTCAGCAGCCGGTTGGCCATCTGGCCCGGCAGGCGCCAGGCGCCGCTGCGCAACAGGTGCAGCGCGAAGGCGGTATACGCCGCACCGGCAAGGCCGCAACTCCAGGCGGACAGGGCCAAGGCTTCGCCGTTCATGGCGCCGGCGCTTGCGGGCTCGGGATGGCCAGCGTATTCATCGTGACGACATGTTGCAGGATGCCCATTGTCTACGGCCGCGAATGCGCGTGGCGGCCGGGGCTGGCGCAGACCGCGGCACAGGTGCCGAATGACACGAATCGCGCCCTCGGGCAGCCCGGGTCCGACGCCACGGCGATACCGGCATGCAGCCGCAACAGCCGCAACGCGCCGTCGGGGCCGAAGCGGCGCGGCTTCAGACGGGCGCGGCGTCTTCCGCGTTCTGTCGAGTCGAGGCCCGGTCGGGACGCAGTTTGTGCCACAAATGCGGCAGCAGCAGACGCAGCGGCATGCGCTGCCGGTGATGCCGGGCAAGCAGCAGGGTCGCCGCCGGGCCCTGCCACAGCGGCGGCTCGCCGTCGGGTTCAGCGGGTTGCAGCACGGCGCCCAGCAGGGGCAGCAGCCATGCCCGGCGCAGGCGGCTTGGCCCGGCGGATTCGATGCCGGCAAGCGCGCCGTCGGGAATCGGCGTACCGAGCCAGCGCGTGCAGAAGTGGCAGGCCAAGGCCAGCGGTTCGGCCAAGCCGAGCTCTCGCGCGCGCTGCGGCAACTCCTCCCAGAACACCGGCTGGCCCCCGAAATGGCGCATCAAAGCATCGAGATCGACCAGGTCGCGGACCCGGTCCCGCAACTCGGAGTCGAAGAACAGGTGCGCCGCGCTGTGCAGCACCTGGTCGGTCGGATGCAGCACCTGCCACTGAGGCCACTTCGATGGCTGAACTCGCGCGATCAGGCGCTGCGCATCGACGCGCGTGCGCGCGATCGGGGGGAGGATGTTGTGATGCAGATCGAGCTCGATGCGGTGGATCGGATGGCGCATCGGCGGGACTTCATGGCTCCATTCATGGTAGTAGCGGCGGTCATGGTCGTCGAGTTCGAGCTCCTGCCAACCCGCCTCCAGCAGCCGCGCCTGGACGTCCGCCAAGCAGGCGCGCGGCACCATGACGTCCAGATCCGAGGGCAGCCGCCCCGCCGAAATGGAAAGATCCTGACCGACATAGGCCGCGCCCTTGAGCAAGACCAACGGATAGGAGCGCCCGTCGAGCGCCACCGCAATCCGGTCGATCGCCCACGACATCGCCGAAGTGCGCCACTGCGACAGGCGGAGTTCGGCGATCAGGTGGCGTCGGGCCGGTGCCGGCACGCCATCGAGCATTCCGGCGCCGGCCAGCCCGGCGGCCAGCCGGCCCAGCAGGCGCAGCCGACGCGACAGGCGAATCACCTGCTCCCACTCTGGAACCTCCCACTGCGCGGCAACGAGCGGCTCGCGCAACGCCTGCAGCCACGCCAGCCCGGCCTTCGCATCGATCTTCAACGCCGTCATGCCTGTGCCTCGGCCATGTCGGGAGCTTTGCTGGCATGCCGTTCGATCACCCTCGGCCAGAGGGCATCGATCGCCGCCAGCGCATCCGCCAGATCGCTGTAGACCAAGGTCCATGCCGGACAGCGGCGCGTCAGATCGACCGCCGCATCGAAGCCGACCGCCCCGAGAGTGGCGTAGTTGAAGGCATTGAAGGCGAGCGCAGGAAAGAGCCTGTCGGGCGACAGCGGCTCGAGCTTCGTCGGACTGCCTGCCACCCAGCGCGGCAGGATCACCGCTCCGGCCAAGGCCACCCGATGTCGGCTGGCGACCGCAGCAGCGTCGGCGCCCAGATGGGCGACCGTGCCCTTGCGCGTCTTCGCAAACCTGGGGCCGAGCCGCGCATGCGGCGCAAAGCGCTCGATCACGTCGATGGACGCGTTCTTCAGTGCGACCGGCTTGAGCATCGCGCGAAACGCACGTTGCGCAGGGTCGTAGGCGCCGAATTCGTCGGACAGGAGCCGCCAGCCGCTCAGGGACAGGGCTGCCGTCAGCGTGCTCTTGCCGGAACCAGGCAGCGCGGGCAGCAGCAAGGCCAGGCCGTTGCGCTCGACGATACCGGCATGCAACAGCAGCAAGTCGTTCAGGCGCTGTCCGATCAGCCAGTTGCCGCCCCATTCGAACAGCGGCAAGGGGCTGTCCGCACGGAAGGGCTCGAAAGGCTGAACGCCGTCGCTGCTGAAGACCACCTGCGGCGCGATCCAGCGGCGAAGACCTTGGCCGCGGTTCATGCGGACATGCAGGTCCGCCCATTGGCCGTCACAGACGAGTGGAAAGGCCCGGTAGACCTCTTGCAGCTGGCGCGGCAGCCATGGGGAGTCGCTGCGCAAACGCAGCATGGCTGCACCGTAATCCAGCCACAGCCCAGGCCCGGCCAATGCGGCTTTCACATCCGACAGCGGTACATCGAGCAGTGCCGGAAGGGGTCTGGAGCCGTTCGACGGGTTTGGCGCAGTCACCCGGGATTATGGGCAGGGCCGGCGTCGACCCGGAGCAACCCCGCCAACAGCAATTCGTCCCAGACGTGGCTTAGTGCCTGAGCCACTTCTGCGGCATCGGTCTGCGTGTCGCCGGCCAGCACTTGGCAGACAGCCGAGTCGTCCATCGGGCCTTCAGCCAAGAGCTCCAAGACGGCGGCGGCCTCGGCGTTGAGCTGCAGCGTATCGCCCGACAATGCACTGAATGCCGCCCATGTGTCCGCCAAAGGCTCGACCCGCACCCCCCGGGCCAAGCGATAGCGCATCGGCTATCCCCTGAGGATCGCCGCCCCGGCGAGCGAAGCAGCGCATGAGTCGCTGGCAAGCAGGCCCGGACCGCTGCCACCAACGCCGACGATGGAGCCATGGCTGTCGACGCGCAGCACGACCCATTTGTTGACCCGTTCGAAGCGGTAGCCCTTGTCCTTGTCCTTGTCCTTGGGCGATTTCGAATCCTTGCTGGATCCAGGCTTCAACGACGTGCAGGCGCCCTCGGTCATGCCCGTCGGATTGCCGGACCAATCGGTGGCCATGCGCTGCCATTCGCCGTTCTTCGGCTGAAAGGCCCTGGTCACCCTGCCGACCAGTTCCTCAGCACTGCCTTGAACCCAGTAGGACTCGACCTTGTTGTTGCTCTTCTTGATCAAGCCCCAGAGCTGGACTCTCAAGAAGGTGTCCTCGGCGCTGGTGACAAGAGGCACGTCCACCGGCGTCTTCTCCGAGCATAGAACCGACGCGGCGGCAACGCTGCCGCTGTACAAGGTCAGTACAGCGGGCGCCGAGAAGGCGCCTCGAATGAGCCGGCGCCGTGCGCCAGCTCTGGCGACGCCGTCGTTCATGTTCTCATTCACGGGCTACTCCTTCGATTTCTTGCAGCATCACACTGCGGGCTACTGCCCTTCGCGGAACACGATAACACTGACCGTCTCCACCAGCACCAGCAGGTCGAGCATCAGCGAATTGTTCTTCACGTAGTACAGGTCGAACTGGTGCTTGCGCTTGGCGTCGTCCATCGATGCGCCATAGTGATAGCGCACCTGCGCCCAGCCGGTGATGCCCGGCTTGACGGTATGGCGGATTTCATAGAACGGGATCTGTTCCTTCAGCTCCTCGACGAACGCGGGGCGCTCGGGACGCGGGCCGACCAGGCTCATCTCGCCGGTGAACACGCTCCACAGCTGCGGCAACTCGTCGATGCGGCTCTTGCGCAGGAAGGTGCCGATGCGGGTGATCCGCGGATCATTCTTGCTCGCCCAGCGGGCGACGCCGTCGCCTTCGGCGTCCACGCGCATGCTGCGGAACTTGATGCACATGAAGCTGCGCCCGCGCAGGCCGACCCGCTCCTGCCTGTAGAGCACCGGTCCCCGGCTGTCGACCTTGATGGCGATGGCGGTCAACAGCATCAGCGGCGACAGCAGGATCAGCAGCAGCGCCGAGCTGACGATGTCGAAGGCGCGCTTCAGCATCCGGCGCCACTGGCCCTGCACGAATCCGTGGCCATAGACGAGCCAGCTGCCCTTCAGGCTGTCGATGGGCACTTCGCTGCGCGCCGATTCGGTATGGCCCGCCAGGTCCTTCACCGGAATCCCGCGAATGCGGCAAGCCAGCAATTCATCCATCGGCACGCCGCCACCGCGCTGCTCGCGCACGGCGACGATGATCTCCTGGACGTCGTAGCGCGACACGAGATCGCTGATCGACTGGTGTCTGCCGAAGATGCGCAGGCCGTTCTGCCCGGCGCCGTCACTGTCCTCCTCGACCGCCGCCGGATACAGGCCCACCACTTCACGACCATTGCGATGCGCGCTCTTCAGGTCCTGCGCCAACGCCAGTGCTTCCGGCCCCGTGCCGACGATCAGCACGCGCGGCAGCGGTGTCACCCGCCGCATGATCACCATGCCGGCACGCACGAACACCAGCCCGACGACCAGGTAGGTGATGGCCGCAGGCAGCAACTGTTCGATGTAGCCGCGGTCGGCCACGGTGCGCAGACTCAAGCTGGTCAGGTAGCTGCCCACGATCAGCGCGAAGACCGTGCGTGCGGCCGCCGAGACAGCGGAGATCGGCTTCGGGCGATAGAGCCCGACGATGGCGTACATCAGCGCCATGACGATCGAGAAGATCGTCGCGCCGACCAGGATCAGCGGCAACTCCGGCACATCGACCGTATGAATCGTCGCGTAACGGTGCGTCAGCGACGACGCGGCAAGCACCAGAGCCGCGAAGCACAGGAACAGGTCGATGACGATTCCCGGCGCGGCGCCCGGAACAAGTGCATGACGAAAGATCCGCATGAGCGTAGGACTCCTTGAGCAGCTGCCCCGGCGCGTCGCGATGTTCATCAACAACAGCACCGGCAGGGCCTCGATCGCGGCGATTATGGGAGTCATGAATGAGCCTCACACCCCCTTGACTCAGGGGTCGAGGAGGCAGTGCAAAGCGGCACAAAGGCCTTCTGCCCACCACACTGTGAAAGCCGGACTGCCCGCGGCCGCTGCGGATTGCTTGCCCAAGCACCAAAACCATCGAAGGCTCCCGGACGTTTCGCGCCAAATCGCACCAAATGTTTGATGAAAAGCCGACTCGTGATGGGTCAACCCGCCGTTGCATCGTGCAGGATTCTCGAGCGGCGATCGCGTCACATTCGTAACCATCTGTTCGCGTCGCGAGACGGCAGCAGGTTTCGACCGGCTCTACCGTGACAAAGCACGCGCTTGCGCAGCCGCTGAGCTCAGGGCGCGCGTGGACCCGCCAAGCGATGAGCTTCGGAGCAATAGGCGGCACCGCTGCGATCCTCGACGCAGTCGGCGCGCGGCAGGTGCACCCCGCAGTGGCTGCACTGCACCATCGCCTGCGCGTCGGCGGCGCCGGCGGGGGGGCGCGCCGCAGGGGTCTTGCGCCCCCGCAGCATCACCCACAACGCCACCGCGATGACGATGAGCACGATCAGGTACTTCATGCGCTTTGCCTGTCCCTCTAATCTATGGGGCGCCCGAGCACGAACTGCATGACGAAGCGCGAGCCGGCGTAGGCCAGCAGCAGCAGCACGGCGCCGGCATACAGCCAGCGCGTCGCGCGGCGGCCGCGCCAGCCCTGCAGCTTGCGTCCCGCGAGCAGGCCGCCGATCACCGCCCAGCCGAGCAGCGAAAACACCGTCTTGTGCGTCCAGCGCCACTGCGGGCCGGTCATCGCGCCCAGCACCAGCGCCGCGCTCAGCACCACGAAGCCGGCTTCGACGAAGCGGAAGGTCAGCCGCTCGAGTTGCAGCAGCGGCATGCCGAAGGCCAGCCCGCCGGCGTGCTGGCGCATGCGCGTCTCCGCGGCGTCGAGCATGGTGGCGTGCAGCACGGCGGCGCCGAACAGCCCGTAGGCGCCGACGCCCAGCACCCAGTGCAGCGGCGCCCACGGCGAGCCGTGCAGCGGCTGCGGCTCGCCGGGCAGCGCCCAGGCCAGCAGCACCGCCGCGGCGCCCAGCAGCGCCAGCACGCGGCGCACGCCCGGCTGCGGCACCAGCCGGCTCTCGGCGGTGTGCACCGCCAGCACCAGCCACACGGTCAGCGACACCACCGGGCCGAAGCCCATGCGCGCACCGCCGCCGGGGTTGCCCAGGCCGCTCACGTCCAGCACCAGCAGCAGCGCATGCAGCCCGACGCCGGCCAGCAGGGCCGTGGGCAGCCGACGCTCCTCGGCCCGGCCCGGAAACGCCGCCAGCACATAGGCCGCCACGGCCGCCAGCGCCACGGCCCAGGCACCGGGAACGCCCGCGGAGGCCGACGATAAAATCATCGCGACAGTGTACTTTCGCGGTCCCGCGCGCTCGGCGGCCGCCTTGCCGGATGGCTTCCACCCTCACCGAACGCCTGTCGCGACTCGTCAAGACGATGCGCGGCCAGGCCCGCATCACCGAAGGCAACGTGCAGGACATGCTGCGCGAGGTGCGCATGGCGCTGCTCGAGGCCGACGTCGCGCTGCCGGTGGTGCGCGACTTCATCGCCCGCGTCAAGGACAAGGCGCTGGGGCAGGAGGTGGTCGGCTCGCTGAACCCCGGCCAGGCGCTGGTCGGCATCGTGCACAAGGAACTCGCCGCGACGATGGGCGAAGCGGGCTCCGACGGGGCCGGCTCGCGCCCGGTGGCCGACCTGAACCTGGCAACGCAGCCGCCGGCCGTGATCCTGATGGCCGGCCTGCAGGGCGCCGGCAAGACCACGACCACCGCCAAGCTGGCCAAGTACCTGATCGAGAAGCGCAAGAAGAAGGTGCTCACCGTCTCGGCCGACGTCTACCGGCCGGCGGCCATCGAGCAGCTGAAGACGGTGACCCGCCAGGCCGGCGCCGAGTGGTTTGCCTCCACGCCCGAGCAGAAGCCGCGCGACATCGCGCTGGCCGCGCTGGACCATGCACGCCGCCACTATGTCGACGTGCTGCTGGTCGACACCGCCGGCCGGCTGGGCATCGACGAAGCGCTGATGGCCGAGATCCGCGAACTGCACGCCGCGCTGCAGCCGGTGGAGACGCTGTTCGTCGTCGACGCGATGCAGGGCCAGGACGCGGTCAACACCGCCCGCGCCTTCAAGGACGCGCTGCCGCTGACCGGCGTGATCCTGACCAAGCTCGACGGCGATTCGCGCGGCGGCGCGGCGTTGTCGGTGCGCCAGGTCACCGGTGCGCCGATCAAGTTCGCCGGCGTGTCCGAGAAGATCGACGGCCTGGAGCAGTTCGACGCCGAGCGTCACGCCGGCCGCGTGCTCGGCATGGGCGACATCGTCGCGCTGGTCGAGCAGGTGCAGACCAAGGTCGACGTGCAGGCCGCGCAGAAGCTGGCCGACAAGGTCAAGAGCGGCGGCAACTTCGACCTCAACGACTTCCTGGCGCAGATCTCGCAGATGAAGAACATGGGCGGCCTGGCCGGCCTGATGGACAAGCTGCCCAGCCAGCTCAGCGCCAAGGCCGCCGGCGCCGACATGGACCGCGCCGAGCGCGACGTGCGCCGCATGGAAGGCATCATCTGCTCGATGACGCCGCTGGAGCGGCGCAAGCCCGAGCTGATCAAGGCCAGCCGCAAGCGCCGCATCGCCGCCGGCGCCGGTGTTCAGGTACAGGACGTGAACCGCATGCTCAACCAGTTCGAGCAGATGCAGGGCATGATGAAGAAGATGAAGGGCGGCGGCCTAATGAAGATGATGAAGCGCATGGGCGGCGGCGCTTTCCCTCGCTGAGCCCCGGCCGCCGCGGCCGCAGCCGGGTGCCAAGCATTTCGCGCTTGGGCCGCTTTTGACGCGGCCGGCGCCGCGGTTGCAACCGCCGGATACGAATATCGCCGCCTGTCGCATTGACGCGGCGCCGGCTCGCGCATACGGTCGCGGCACCTGCTGCTGCGCCGACATCACCATGGGATTGACCGACCCGCTCGCCGTGCTCGCCGCCTGCTCGACACTCGTCCTGCTGGCGCTGCTGATCCGCCAGCGCCGGCGCGCCGGCGCGCGGCGGCCCGACGCGCGCCGCGACGCGCTCGATACGGTGCAGGACTGGAAGCCCGAGGCCGCGCGCGTGCTGACCATCGCCGAGCGCCGCGCCTACGAGCTGCTGCGCAGCGCGCTGCCCGGCTTCCTGGTGCTGGCGCAGGTGCCGCTGTCGCGCTTCGTGCGCGTGCCGATGCGCCACTCCCATGCCGAATGGATGCAGCGCGTCGGCAGTCTCAGCGCCGACCTGCTGGTCTGCAACGGCGGCTCGCGCGTGCTCGCCGTGATCGACATCCGCCCGGCCGAGCAGACCGAACGCAGCCAGCGCCGCCACGAGCGCATGGCGCGCGTGCTCAAGTCCGCCGGCATCGAGGTGCAGGTGTGGAGCGAGGATCGGCTGCCCTCGGCCGCCGAAGTGCGCTCGCTGCTGGGCAGCGTGCTCGAGCGCTCGGCCGGTGCCGCCGCGGGCGCGCAGCCGCAGAAGGCCAGCGGCTCGCGGCCGATGCCGCTGATTCCGGTGGCCGAGATGGAAGAGCTGCTGATGCACGGCGACGCCGCCGCGCAGGACACCTCCTACGAACCGGTGCCGTCGGCCTTCTTCGACGAGTTCGAGCCGGCGCCGCAGTCCGCGCGCGCCGCCGCCTGAAGTCGGCAGCGGCCAGCGCGGCTCGGGCCACCCGCGCCTGCGCGCGGCTCAGGCGACCCGCGCCTGCGCGCGGCTCAGGCGACCAGCGCCTGCGCGAACTCGGCCGCGTCGAAGGTCTGCAGATCCTGCAGCGTCTCGCCGACGCCGATGAAGTAGACCGGCACCACCCGCCCCTGCTGCGCGCCCCAGCGCGCGATGGCCGCCAGCACGCCGCCCTTGGCCGTGCCGTCGAGCTTGGTCACCACCAGGCCGGTCAGGCCCAGCGCCGCGTCGAAAGCCTTGACCTGCGCCAGCGCGTTCTGCCCGGTGTTGCCGTCCACCACCAGCAGCACCTCGTGCGGCGCGCCCGCCTGCGCCTTGGCGATGGTGCGCCGGATCTTCTTCAGCTCCTCCATCAGATGGGTCTGCGTCGGCAGCCGCCCGGCGGTATCGGCGATGACCACGTCGCAGCCGCGGGACTTGCCGGCCACCACGGCGTCGAAGCTCACCGCCGCCGGGTCGCCGCCCTGCTGGCTGACGATCTCGACCTGGTTGCGGCCGGCCCACACCAGCAACTGCTCGCGCGCCGCGGCGCGGAAGGTGTCGGCAGCGGCCAGCAGCACCTTCTGCTGCGCCTGCGCCAGCCAGCGCGTCAGCTTGCCGATGCTGGTGGTCTTGCCGGCGCCGTTGACGCCGACCACCATGATCACCGTCGGCGTTTCGCGGCCGACTTCCAGCGGTTTCTGCAGCGGCTGCAGCAGCTCGGCGATGGCTTCGGCCAGCAGCGCCTTGACGCGCGCCGGCTCGGTGGCCTTGTGCTCCTTGACGCGCCGGCGCAGGTCGGCGAGCAGGTATTCGGTGGCCGGCAGGCCGGCATCGGCCAGCAGCAGCGCCGATTCCAGCTCCTCGTACAGCGCCTCGTCGATGCGCACGCCGGTGAACACCTGCGCGATGCCGCTGCTCGTCTTGCTCAGCCCGCGCTTCAGGCGCTGCAGCCAGCCGCTGCGCTCGGCATCGGGCGCGGCAGGGGCTGACGCATCGACTGCCGCGGCCTGCGGCACAGGCTGCGCTGCGAGCTGGGGCGTGGGCTGGGGCGTGGGCTGGGGCGTGGGCTGGGGCGTGGGCTGGGACAGGGGCTCGGATGTGGGCGGGGGGGGCTGCTGGGCCGCAGGCGGCGGGGCAGGCGTCGGCACCGCGGCGGGTACCGGCGGGGCGTCGATTTCGGCCGGCACTGCGCTGGCAGGCGGCTTCTTCCTGAAGAAGCTGAACATGGTGGGCAGGGGGCGCCGCCGGGCGGACCGCCGGGAAGCGGCCGCTATAATCGCCGGCCGTTGGCGCTTTAGCTCAGTCGGTTAGAGCGACGGAATCATAATCCGCAGGTCCGGGGTTCGAGTCCCTGAAGCGCCACCAACCATCCCACCCCCCTGCAGGTCAATGACTTACAGGGGGGTTTTTGTTCGTTCGGCGCGTCGATCAGACCGATGAACAACTTCAATGCCCGCTGGCCCCGCTTCAAGGGGCTGCTGCGGACGCAGCTGCGCGATCTCACCGCGATCCAGCCAGGCAACCGGCGCTGGCAGATGCCGTTTGCGGCGGCGCTGGCGTCCGGCCTGCCCTTGCTGGTCGGCGCCTATTTCGACCGCATGGACTACGGGTTGATCTCGTCGATCGGGGGCCTGGTGTTCCTGTACCTGCCCGCCACGCCGCTGTCGCACCGCATGCTGTGGCTGATGAGTTGCGGCTTCGGCATGGCGGCCTGTTACGCGCTGGGCCTGATGAGCCATTTCGTTCCGTTGCTGATGGTCGGGGTGCTGAGCTTCATCGCGATCCTGGTGACGATGGTGTGCCGCGTCTACCGCCTGGGGCCGCCGGGCAGCCTGTTCTTCATCATGGCGGCGGCGATAGGCGCCTATTCGCCGGTGGAGGTGATCGACGTGCCGCTGAAGGTGGGGTTGATCACGATGGGTGCCTTGCTGGCGTGCCTGATCGCGTTCTTCTACAGCATCTTCATCCTGCGCCTGGTGGCGCCCGAGCCGGTGCCTGCCCTGCCCGAGCCGAGCTTCGACTTCGTGGTCTTCGACTCGATCGTGATCGGCTCTTTCGTGGGCCTGGCGCTCGTGCTGGCGCAGTTGCTGCAGCTCGATCGGCCCTACTGGGTGCCGGTGAGCTGTCTTGCGGTGATACAGGGGGCGTCGTTGCGCGCGGTCTGGAACAGGCAGCTGCACCGCGTGCTGGGCACGATGGTGGGGCTGCTGCTGGCGTGGGGCGTGCTGCTGCTGCCCCTCGACCAGTGGAGCGTGGCGCTGGTCATGATGCTGCTCACCTTCGTGATCGAGACCACCGTGGTCCGCCACTACGGCTTCGCCGTCATCTTCATCACGCCGCTCACGATCCTGCTGGCCGAAGCGGCGACGCTGGGCCAGGGCCGCCCCGCGGCATTGATCGAGGCGCGGCTGATCGACACGGTGCTGGGCAGCCTGGTGGGGCTGCTGGGAGGCGCATGCCTGCACAGCCCGCGCTTCAGGGCGGTGGTGGGGCGCCGGATCCGCCGGCTCATACCCTCGCGGCTGCTGCCGTGACGGGGCACGCCCGCCGCGACAGCGGCCCGCAGCAGCGCAAGAAGATCCTCCGGCTGTGAGCGCCGATCGGCTCTTCGGCTCTTCGGCTCTTCGGCTCTTCGGCTCTTCGGCTCTTCTTCAGCGCGGGCGCACCAGCGCCAGCACCTCCGACGGCGGCGTCACGCCGGGGTCGAAGGGATGCGAGCGCGCGCCGCCCATGGTCGCCAGGATGCGCCGCACGTACATGCGCGTCTCGGCATAGGGCGGCACGCCGCGGTAGCGCTCGACCGCGCCCTCGCCGGCGTTGTAGGCGGCCAGCACCAGCGACAGATCGCCTTCGAAGTAGGCCAGCAGCCAGCGCAGATAGGCCATGCCGCCGCGGATGTTCTGCACCGGATCCTGGATCTGGCGCACCTTGAAGCGCGTGGCCGTGCCCGGCATCAGCTGCATCAGGCCCTGCGCGTTCTTAGGCGACACCGCCAGCGGATCGAAGTTGGATTCGGTGGCCATCACCGCCAGCACCAGCTGCGGCGCCAGCTTGTATTCGGGCGCCACCAGGTTGACGAAGCGCACGATCGGCTCCGGTGCGTTCGGCGGCGGCGGCAGGGCCGTGGGCAGCCCGGCACGGCGCGCGGCAGCGGCCTTCGCCGCAGCGGCACGCGCCAGCGGCGCCGGGTCGGTGTCCGGCGGACGCAGGCACGGCGGCGGCTCGCCGCGTGGCGTGCCCATCGACGCCAGCATGTTCTGCGCCTGCACCACGCCCTGCTCGGCCGCCGCGGCGAACAGGTGCGCGGCCTGAGCGTCATCGCGCTCGATGCCGCGTGCATTGGTCAGCATCCAGGCCAGGCTGTACTGCGCCTGTGCGTCGCCGTAGCGGGCAGCGCGGCAATACAGCTGCGCCGCGAGCAACGGATCCCGCGCCACGCCGTTGCCGTATTCGTAGGCGGTGGCCTCCTCGCGCCAGCGCGTGACCTGCGCGGGCACCACCGGCCCCACTTCGGGCGGCGGCGTGGCCGGCCGCGGCAGCGACTCCAGGCTCAGCTGCGGCATCGAACTCGGCAGCTGCGCGCCTGCCAGGCCGCAGCCCAGCGCCAGCAGCCAGGCCAGGCCGAGGCGCGCCGGCCATGCGGCGGGCGTGGGTGTATTCAGGCGGCAAAGCAGCGGCATGAGGGCCGCAGTCTATTGAGACAGCCGCCGCGCCCGCAAGCCCCTGACAAGGGGATATGCATGGCCGCGGCTAAGATCGTCCGACACCGGCCACGAAGAAGGGAGCCAACGATGATCGAGCTGCTGCTGTGGATAGGCCGCCTCGCCGGCCTGCTGGGCCTGGCGGCGACAGCCGTGGCGGTGGCGTTGCGCGTCTCGGGCACCTGGCACGTCGGCGGACTGCAGCTGGGCACACTGCTGCAGGCGGGCATCGCGGCGCTGGCCTGCGGCGCCTGGGCCTACGCCGCATCGCTGGCCGAGCGCCGCCGGCCCTGAATCCCGATGAGCGAACCGCCGGAACTCGAGGTGGTGGTCGAAGTGCCGCGCGGCAGCTTCCTGAAGCGCGGCAGCAGCGGGCACATCGACTTCGTCTCGCCGCTGCCCTGCCCCTTCAACTACGGCGCGGTGCCGACGCTGCTCGGCATGGAAGGCGACCTGCTCGATGCGCTGGTGCTCGGACCGCGCCTGAACTACGGCACGCGCACGCGCGTCAGGGCCTGGGCCGCGGTGACGCTGACCGACCGCGGCATGCAGGACGACAAGCTGATCTGCAGCGCGCAGCCGCCGAGCGCGGCGCAGCTCGAGCGCGTGCTGCGCTTCTTCCGCTTCTACGCACGCTGCAAAGGCCTGCTCAACCGCTGGCGGCGGCGCAGCGGCCGCAACGCCTGCGACGGCCTGTGCAGCGCCGCCGCCGCGCTGGGCCGCGCACGTCCGCTGCCGCCGGCCTGGCACGGTCCGGGCGTGCCGTTCTAGGGCGCATGATCTGCCTGGGCAAGGAGGAACATCGCATGACCCGCAACACCGCCACCGCCGCGCTGCAGGCGCTGGGCCAGAGCCTGTGGCTGGACAACATCACGCGTGCGCTGCTCGACAGCGGCACGCTGCAGCGCTATATCGACGAGCTGTCGGTGAGCGGCCTGACCTCGAACCCGACGATCTTCGACCACGCGCTGAAGGGCAGCGACTACGACGCCGAGATCCGCGCGCGGATGAAGACGGGCGCCTCGGGCGAGGCGCTGTTCTTCGCGCTGGCGCTGCAGGACCTGGTGCGCGCGGCCGACCTGTTCCGCCCGGTGCACCAGCGCACCCGCGGCGTCGACGGCTGGGTGTCGCTCGAGGTCTCGCCGCTGCTGGCCTACGACACGCAAAGCACGCTGGCCGCCGCGCGCGAATTGCATGCGCGCGCCGCGCGGCCGAACCTGTTCATCAAGATCCCGGGCACCGCCGAGGGCGTGCCGGCGATCGAAGAGGCCACCTTCGCCGGCGTGCCGATCAACGTCACGCTGCTCTTTTCCAGCGCGCACTACCGCGCCGCGGCCGAGGCCTGGCTGCGCGGCATCGAGCGCCGCATCGAAGCCGGCTTGTCGGCGGACGTGATCTCGGTGGCTTCGCTGTTCGTCAGCCGCTGGGACGTGGCCGTGGCCGGCAAGCTGCCGCCCGAGCTGCACATGAAGCTGGGCATCGCCGTCGCGCGGCAGACCTACCAGGCCTATGGCGAGTTCCTCGCTTCGGCGCGCGTGCAGCGCGTGATGAACGAAGGCGCCACGCCGCAGCGGCTGCTGATGGCCAGCACCGGCACCAAGGATCCGCAGGCCTCGGACACCTTGTACATCGAGGCGCTGGCCGCGCCCTTCACCATCAACACCATGCCCGAGGCCACTTTGCACGCCTTTGCCGACCACGGCCGCCTCGGCGCGCCGCTGCCGGCCGACGGCGGCGACTGCGAGGCGGTGCTGGCCGCGGTGCGCAAGGCCGGCATCGACCCGCAGGCGCTGGCCGCCCAGCTGCAGAGCGACGGTGCGGCAGCCTTCGTCAAATCCTGGCACGAGCTGCTGGGCCGCATCGCCTCGAAGAGCGCGGCGCTGGCATGAAGGTATTGGTCGTCGACGTCGGCGGCACGCACCTGAAGATCCTGCTCAGCGGGCAGGACACGCCGCGCCGCACGCCGTCGGGGCCGCGCATGAACGCCGCGATGATGGTCAAGAAGCTGCGCGAGCTGGCCGAGGGCTGGGACTACGACGTGCTCTCGATCGGCTACCCCGGCCCGGTGCGCGACGGCAAGCCCTCGGGCGAACCGCCGAACCTGGGCAAGGGTTGGGTCGGCTTCGATTTCGCCGGCGCCTTCGGCAAACCGGTGCGGCTGATCAACGACGCCGCGATGCAGGCGCTGGGCAGCTACGAAGGCGGCAAGATGCTGTTCCTGGGGCTGGGCACGGGCCTGGGTTCGACGCTGATCGTCGACGGGCTGGTGATACCGATGGAACTCGGCCACCTGCCCTATCGCGACGCCACCTTCGAGGACTACGCCGGCGAGCAGGGGCTGCTGCGCAACGGCAAGCGCAAGTGGCGGCGGCACGTGGCCGACGTGGTGGCGCGGCTGAGCGCCGCGCTGCTGCCCGACGAGGTGGTGCTGGGCGGCGGCAACGTGCACCAGTTGAAGGAGCTGCCGCCGCGGTGCCGCGCCGGCGACAACGCCAATGCCTTCAAGGGCGGCTTCAGGTTGTGGGCCGGCGCGCAAACCGGCGGGAGAAAAGCACGATGAGTTCCGCGCTGACTTCGAGCGGCAGCTGGCAGGCGCTGCGCACGCATGCGGCAGCGCTGCGCGCGCAGACGCTGCGCGAGCTGTTCGCCGCCGACCCGCGGCGCGGTGAGCGGCTGACGCTGGCAGCCGCCGGCATCTATCTGGACTATTCGAAGAACCGCATCACCGACGAGACGCTGCGCCTGCTGCTGGCGCTGGCCGACGAGGCGAAGTTGCGGGAGCGCATCGACGCCATGTTCGCCGGCGAGCGCATCAACAGCACCGAGCAGCGCGCGGTGCTGCACGTGGCGCTGCGTGCGCCGCGCGGCGCCGACATCCGCGTCGATGGCGTCAACGTCGTGCCCGAGGTGCACGCCGTGCTGGAGCGCATGGCGGCCTTCGCCGAACGCGTGCGCGGCGGCGCCTGGCTCGGCCACGGGGGCAAAAGCATCCGCAACGTGGTCAACATCGGCATCGGCGGCTCCGACCTCGGCCCGGTGATGGCCTACGAGGCGCTGCGCCACTACAGCGCGCGCGACATGCGCTTTCGCTTCGTCTCCAACGTCGACGGCACCGATTTCGCCGAGGCCGTGATGGACCTGGACGCCGGCCAGACGCTGTTCATCGTCTCGTCGAAGACCTTCACCACGCTGGAGACGATGACCAACGCGCTGAGCGCGCGCGACTGGGCGCTGGCACGGCTCGGCGGCGGCCCGGCCGCGGTGGCCAGGCACTTCGCCGCCGTATCCACCAACGCCAAGGCGGTGGCCGAGTTCGGCATCCACACCGACAACATGTTCGGCTTCTGGGACTGGGTCGGCGGACGCTATTCGATGGATTCGGCGATCGGCCTGTCGACGATGCTGGCCATCGGGCCGGAGCATTTCCGCGCCATGCTCGCCGGCTTCCACGAGATGGACGAGCACTTCCGCACGGCCCCCTTCGCGCAGAACATGCCGGTGCTGATGGGGCTGCTGACGCTGCTGTACGCCAATTTCTTCGGCGCGCAGACGCAGGCCGTGCTGCCCTACGAGCAGTACCTGAAGCGCTTCCCGGCCTACCTGCAGCAGCTGACGATGGAAAGCAACGGCAAGCACGTCACGCTGGACGGCGGCCAGGTCGACTACGACACCGGCCCGGTCTACTGGGGCGAGCCCGGCACCAACGGCCAGCATTCCTTCTACCAGCTGATCCACCAGGGCACGCGGCTGATCCCCTGCGACTTCATCGCCTTCGGCCGGTCGCTGAACCCGCTGGGGCGACAGCACGACATGCTGCTGGCCAACGTCTTCGCGCAGGGGCAGGCGCTGGCCTTCGGCAAGAGCGCCGGCGAGGTGCGCGCCGAAGGTACGCCGGAAGCACTGGTGCCGCACCGCGTGTTCGAGGGCAACCGGCCGTCGAACACGCTGCTGCTGGACGCACTGACGCCCGGCGCCTTGGGCAAGCTGGTCGCGCTGTACGAGCACAGCGTGTTCACGCAGGCCGCGCTGTGGCGCATCAACGCCTTCGACCAGTGGGGCGTGGAGCTGGGCAAGGTGCTGGCGCAGCGCATCATTCCCGAACTGGAGTCCGCCACCGAGCCGGCGCTGGCGCACGACAGTTCGACCAATGCATTGATCCGCCGCTACCGGCAGTCGAGGAACAGCCTATGAATGCACTCAGCCTGCAAACACAGCAGACGCGCAAGATCCGCACCCAGCCCGGCTTCATCGCCGCGCTCGACCAGAGCGGCGGCAGCACGCCGAAGGCGCTGGCCGCCTACGGCGTGCCTGCCGGCGCGTTCAAGAACGACGAAGAGATGTTCGCGCTGGTGCACCAGATGCGCACGCGCATCATGACCAGCCCGGGCTTCAACGGCGACCGCATCCTGGGTGCGATCCTGTTCGAAGGCACGATGGAGCTCGAGGTCGAAGGCCGGCCCACTGCCGACTATCTGTGGGGCGCCAAGCGCGTGGTGCCTTTCCTGAAGATCGACAAGGGCCTGGCCGAGGCGCACGACGGCGTGCAGCTGATGAAGCCGATGCCGGGGCTGGCCGCGCTGCTGCAGCGCGCGAACGCCAAGCGCATCTACGGCACGAAGATGCGCTCGGTGATCCAGCAGGCCAACGCCACCGGCATCCACGCGGTGGTGGCGCAGCAGTTCGAGGTGGCGGCGCAGATCCTGGCCGCGGGGCTGATGCCGATCGTCGAGCCCGAGGTCGACATCCACTGCCCGGACAAGGCGCAGGCCGAGGACGAACTGAAGGCCGCGCTGCAGCAGGCGCTGGCGGGCTTGAGCGCGGGGCAGCAGCTGATGCTGAAGCTGACGCTGCCGAGCCGGGATGATCTCTACGCCGAGCTGACGCGCGACCCGCGCGTGCTGAAGGTGGTGGCGCTGTCCGGCGGCTACAGCCGCGCCGACGGCAATGCGCTGCTGGCGCGCAACCACGGCGTGGTCGCGAGCTTCTCGCGCGCACTGGTCGAGGGCCTGTCGGCGCCGCAGTCGGACGAGGCCTTCGACAGCGAACTCGACGCGGCCATCCAGGGCATCTACGAAGCCTCGCTGACCTGAGCCTCGAGGAGCTTCAAGGAGCTGCAATGCAACTCGCAATGATCGGCCTGGGCCGCATGGGCGCGAACATGGCGCGCCGGCTGATGCAGGGCGGCCACCAATGCGTGGCCTACGACCGCTCGGCGGACGCCGTGGCGGCACTGGCCAAGGAAGGTGCGGTCGGCGCCGCGTCGCTGGCCGATCTGGTGGCCCAGCTGCACAAGCCGCGCGCGCTGTGGCTGATGGTGCCGGCCGCGGTGGTGGACGCCACCATCGCCGAGTTGGCACCGCTGCTCGAACCCGGCGACGCGCTGATCGACGGCGGCAATTCCTACTACGTCGACGACATCCGCCGCGCGAAGGAGTTGGCGCCCAAGCGCATCGACTACCTCGACGTCGGCACCAGCGGCGGCGTCTGGGGCCTGGAGCGCGGCTACTGCATGATGATCGGCGGGCCCGCCGGCGCGGTGCAGCGGCTGGACCCGGTCTTGCGCACGCTGGCGCCGGGCCCGGGAGACATCGCGCGCACCCCCGGCCGACCACCGGGCCAAGGCACGGCCGAACTCGGCTACCTGCACTGCGGCGCCAGCGGCGCCGGCCACTTCGTCAAGATGGTGCACAACGGCATCGAGTACGGGCTGATGACCGCCTATGCCGAAGGCC
>OEIU01000161.1_pt1 | contig 69013 bp, 57 predicted proteins | sample 1539221 | NCBI WGS metagenome assembly OEIU01 (sample SAMN03792071, study PRJEB22550) | activated sludge metagenome | feature: wastewater treatment plant; material: activated sludge; isolation source: Wastewater treatment plant of a petroleum refinery complex | place: Argentina: Zarate | collected...
TTTCCGAGCGTGGAAACGGCGGTGGCGGAGCTGGCGCGATTGAAGGTGTGAGGGATCTTGCTGTGGGGCCGGCTTCAGCCGGCCTCTGAGGAGTCAGGCTAAAGCCTGACCTACAGACCGAGGCCGGCTGAAGCCGGCCCCACAGCAGGAGAGAACTCGCGCTATGCGCGATGGTACGGATGCCCCTTCACGATGCTCACCGCCCGGTACAGCGCCTCCGCCACCATCACCCGCGCCATGCCATGCGGCAGCGTGAGCGCTGACAGCGACCAGCGCAGATCCGCCTTCGCATCCAGCTCCGGCGCGATGCCATCGGGCCCGCCAATCAGAAAGGCGACGTCGCGACCGTCGCGCGCGCGGGTTTCGAGGAATTTCGCGAGCTGTTCGCTCGTCATGGATTTGCCGGTGACCTGCAGCGCGACGACGAACGCACGCGCGGGAATCGCCGCCTGCATGCGCTCGCCTTCCTTCGCAATCGCCTGTTGCGGACTGCCGCTGCCGCGCTGGCCGAGCGGCACTTCCTTCAGTTCGAGCCGGTAGTCCGCCGTCAGCCGGCCCGCGTAATCGGCGTAAGCCTCATTCACCCAGTTGGGCATCCGGGTGCCGGCGGCGATGAGGCGCAGGAGCATAGGAAGAGTGACGAGGGTCAACTACCCCTCGTGACTTACGTGACCTTCGTGACTTTCGTCACTCATTCCCCCACCGCCGCATCCCGCCGCGCCGCGCTCACGTCCCACAGGTTTTCCAGGCGATACAGCTCGCGCACGCGCGGCAGCATGATGTGAACGATCGCATCCTGCAGATCGACCAGCACCCATTCGCCGTCACGCTGTCCTTCCACGCCCATCGGGCGGAAGCCGGCCTTCTTCGCCTGTTCGATCACCTTCTCGGCGATCGAGCGGACGTGACGGTCGGAATTGCCGGACGCGATGACCAACGTATCGGCGATGTCCGTCAGCTTGCGGACGTCCAGCACCTTCACCTGCACGGCCTTCATGTCGTCGAGCGCATGCTCGACCACCTTGATCAGGTCGTTGGCAGGTGCGGCAACCTTCGGCCGCTTCGCGGCCGCGGCTTTCGCCACGGGTTTGACGGCGGCGGGCTTCGCCGCGCGCGCTGGAGCCTTCTTCTTGACGGGTGCTTTGGATGCGCCGGCCTTCCGCTTCGCGGCGGCGGGCTTGCGTGCTGCGGTGGAGGAACCGGATCGTCGTGAAGTGCTTGCGCGCTTTTCGGCCATGCTCACCTCTTGGGTCGGTAACACCCGGATTGGGCAATGATCGCCCGCACGGAGTCGGGCATCAGGAAGCGGGGATCGCGCCCCGCGGCAATCGATTTGCGGACTTCGGTCGAGGAAATCTCGAGCTGCGTGACCGCATGAATGTAGATGCAGCCCGCCAGCGATTCGTGCAGATCGTTGATGCGCCCGGTGCCGCGATCGACCAGCAGTTCGCCCAGCGGACCCATGCTCGGCGCGCGCCAGCCCGGACGATGCGCAACGACGAGATGCGTGAGATCGAGCAGTTCGCGCCACTGATGCCACTTCGGCAGGCCGAGGAAGGCATCCATGCCGACGATCAGGCACAGCGCGCGGTCGGGAAAATCGGTCCGCAGCGTGCGCATGGTGTCGACCGAATACGACAGCCCTTCGCGCCGGATCTCGCGATCGTCGACGACGAAACCCGGCTGACCTTCGGTGGCAGCGCGCACCATCGCCAGCCGTTCCTCCGCGCCGGCGATCGTGCCTTCGCGATGCGGCGGATTGCCTGCCGGCATGAAACGGATTTCCGTCAGACGCAGCGACTGCAGCAATTCGAATGCGGTGCGCAGGTGCCCGAAGTGAATCGGGTCGAACGTGCCACCGAAAATACCGATCGGATTCATGCGGCCCTCGCGCGTGCCAGCCGCACTCCGCAGAACCGTGCAACCAGACTTTCCATCTCGATCCAGGGATCCGTACGCAGCACGCCCTTGATGGCGCGATCGACGCGGGCGGCATCCAGCAACAGGCCGCGCAGCGCGCCCGGCTTCAGTCGCGCCAGCGCCTGCTTCATCGCGGCCTGCCGCGGCCGCCAGACGTAAACCGAATTCATTGCGGCATCGACGCTCTGCCCGTTGGCGACCAGGTGCTGGACCTGCGCCATCCATTGCAGATCCTTGTTGACCGCCCACAGCACCAGGACGATCTCGACATCCTCACCGCGCAGGCCTTCGAGAATGCGCAGGGCGCGTGCTGTTTGCCCGCGCATCGCGGCCTCGCCGAGCTGCAGCACGTCGAAGCGCGCGCTGTCGGCCACGGCATCCAGCACAGTTTCAGTCGTTACAGGTCCAGGCGGCAGCAACAGGGCCAGCTTCTCCACTTCCTGATGCGCCGCGAGCAGGTTGCCCTCGACCCGTTCGGCGAGCAGGCCAGCCGCTTCGGCATCCGCCTTCAGTCCGTGCCGGCCAAGACGTTCGCGAATCCAGCCCGGCAGACGCTGCAGGTCGATCGGCCAGATCTGGGTCACGACCCCGCGCTTGTCGATGGCGCTCACCCACTTGGAATTCTGTACGCGCCCATCCATCTTGCCCGTGATGACGAGAACCACGTTGTCGGCCGAAGGATTCTCGGCCAGTTCGACGATGGCATTGCCGCCCTGATCGCCGGGCGTCGGATTGGTCATGCGGATCTCGACGATCTTGCGCTGCGCGAACAGCGACATCGCGCGGCTCTCGGCGATCAGCGCATCCCAGTCGAAACCGCGTTCGACGACGTGCAGATCGCGCTCGGTGAATCCTTCCGAGCGGGCACGCGCGCGGATCGCATCGGCCGCTTCGTTGACCAGCAGCGGATCGTCCCCCGACACGAGATAGATCGGGGACAAACCGCGCGACAGCGAGGACGCGAGGTTATCGCCGGTGATTTTCACTGCGGGTGACCAGGACGACGATCGGATGGGTTGGACAAGGAACGCCGTTCCGCGGAGATGGAACGTTGCAGGAAGACATGAACGGCGTACGGATCGTCGGCACTCTCGGGCGCGAACAGCTTGGGGCCAGTGCGGGCGATTATGGCCCAACGGTCCGGGGGACGGAAGCGGAAAGAGGGTTTCACACGGAGTTCGGAAGAGGAAGATTTCACACAGAGAGCAGTGCTCTTCCTGTGGGGCCGGCTTCAGCCGGCCTCTTCAAGTGCAAAGGCCGGCTGAAGCCGGCCCCACAGGAAATCTAATCCGGCTCTTATGGTTTCCCTACCAATTCGTCGAGCTGCGCCGCGAGGGGAACCTGGTACAGCGGGCGGGCCCTGGCATAGATGCGCTGCGCCATCTGCTTGCCGTCGGTGGTCTTGAGCAATTCCTCGTAGAGATCCTTGACCAGTTTGCGGCGGCCAATGGTCGTCAGGTAGTTCTCGAGGCGCGGCCACGCGGGGGTGTAGCCGGCGCGGATCGCATCGAGCAGCCAGCTGTGCGCAATCATGGCGTTGGTCGATGTCGTGAGATGGAAGGCCTCGTCGAGTTCAGCCATGCGTGCGCTCGACAGATCCGCCGGCATGTTGTCGAGGAAGTGCAGCCATTCGTGCGTGGTCCACTTCGACGTGTCCAGCGACTTCGCCGGCGTCGCGCCTTTCAGCCACGCATCGCGCTGTGCGTCGATGCGCTTGAAGGCATCCGAATGCGGCAGCACCGCGAGCGCCGGAATGCCGGGTTCATCGAGCCACACCTGCAGCTCGGCCCGCGTGATGCGCGCATCCGCCCGATCGAGTTCGTGCTTCGTCAGATAGTCGACGAACGTCCCGGCGCTGATGCTCTGGAAAGCGAAGTGATCGAAGTAGCCGCGCAGGAAGCGGTCGAGTTCGGCCCGGCCCAGTCGCGACTCCAGGAAACCCAGAAACAGCCGACCCTTTTCGTAAGGCACATCGGAAAACGCATCGTCCGGATCGCGGCCCTTGAGATCCATGTCGAGCTTCGTCAGCGCCGCATCGCCCTGCTCCGTGAGATCGGCAATATCGCGCTGCAGCGACTGCAGTCCGAGCGTGTCCTCCATTTCATGGCGCTCGCGGCCGTAGAGCGCTTCGATGATGCGGCGCTCCAGGTAGGTGGTGAATCCTTCGTTGAGCCAGACGCTGTCCCAGTCTGCGTTGGTCACGAGATTGCCGGACCAGGAATGCGCCAGTTCGTGGGCGATCAGCGAGACGAGGCTGCGATCGCCCGCGATGGCCGTCGGCGTGAGGAACGTCAGACGCGGATTCTCCATGCCGCCCCACATGAAACTCGGCGGCAGGATCAGGAGGTCGTAGCGTCCCCAGCGATACGGGCCGAACAGCTTTTCGCAGGCCTCCAGCATCGACTGCACGTCGGCGAACTCGGCAGCCGCTGCCTCGACGACTGCCGGCTCCGCGTACACGCCCGTCTGTTTGCCAATCGGACGGAACACCAGATCGCCGACGCCGAGCGCAATCAGATACGAAGGAATCGCCTGCGGCATTCTGAAACGATAATCGCCATCGCGTTGCGCATCGGGATCGTTTTCCGCGCTCATCACCGCCAGCAGTTCCGGCGGCGTGCGGATGTGCGCGTCGTAAGTGAGGCGCACCTGCGGCGTGTCCTGCAACGGAATCCAGCTGCGCGCATGGATCGCCTGCGACTGCGAATACAGGTACGGATGTTTCTTGCCCGCGGTCTGCGACGGTTCGAGCCATTGCAGCCCGCTCGCCTGCGGTGAAGTCTCGTAGTGGATGCGCACCAACACATCCTTGCCCTGCGCAGACGCCGGCAGCTCGATCGACAGCGGCGCTCCGAGCATCGGCTGCGCCTCGCCGAGCGTGAACTTCAGCGCGACGGGCTGCGGCTGCAGCAACTCCACCTTGCTGACGGTCAACCCGCGCGTATCGAGCACGATGCGGCGCGACTGCGGATCGAGCCGCTGCAACGTCAAATCGGCATGGCCGCGCAAGCGCTTGCGCGCGAAATCCGCCTGCAGATCCAGCGACAGGTGCGTCGCACGGAACTCGCGCGTATTGGCGAATGAATGCGCATCGCCGGACGGTACGGCGGCATGAATGGTCGGCGACAGAGTCATCAGCAATGCACCAATGGCGGCAAACCTGACGGACATGGCGTGCTCCTCGGGCAGGATGGTTTTCTGTGGGTCAGGCTTCAGCCTGACTGTTTTCAGGCCGGCTAAAGCCGGCCCCACAGCAGGAGAAGCTCATGAGCCTTCAATCCTCCGGCGACTGCCGCGCGCGGCGCGCCTCGTGCACGCCGGTGCGATAGATCGCGGCGCGCATGATCATCATCGCCGACACCGGCGCCGTCATGACCATGAACAACGTGATCATCAGCTCATGCAGGATGGGACGACCGGCCATCGCGGAGGAGATCACGATCGAAGCGATCAGGATGCAGCCGGTGCCGAGCGTGTTGCCCATCGAGGGGCTGTGCATGCGCATGTAGAACGTCGGCATCTTCAACAGGCCGATCGCGCCGAGCAGGCACAGCAGCCCGCCGCAGACCAGCAACAGGGAGGCGATCAGCGCCGCCCACACGGGCAGTTCGGTCATCATGGCTCGATCACCTCGCCGCGCAGCAGGAACTTGCTCAGCGCCATCGAACTGACGAAGGCGAACAGCGCGATCAGCACGGCCATGTCGAAATAGATGGTCGACGTGGAGCGGATGCCGAGCAGCAGGATCGACAGCATGCCGTTGACGTACAGGGCATCGAGCGCCAGCACCCGGTCCTGCGCGGCGGGGCCGCGGATCAGCCGTATGCCGGCGCAGGTCATCGCGGCCATCAGACAGAACTGCGCGAAGCCGGCGGCCCAGTCGAGAAGCACGATGGCGTTCATTCGAAGATCTCCATCAGCGGTCGTTCGTAGCGGTCCTTGATCGTCCGCACCCAGGCGGCTTCGTCATGGATGTCGAGAATGTGCAGCACCAGCCGTCCCTGCACGCGATCCATGTCGACCCAGACGGTTCCCGGCGTCGCGGTGAGGATCATGGCGAGGATGGCGAGGCCATGCGGATCGCGCATGTCGAGCGGAATGGTCACCAGGCCCGGCCCGCCGCCCGTGATGCCGCGCAGCACCACCTTCGCCACCATGATGTTCGACTTCACGATGTCGATCAGGACGACGAAGACCAGCCCGACCACCACGTACAGATGCTTGACCTTCGGCCGCAGCGGCCGCCAGCTGCGGCTCGAGTTGGCGAAGAAGATCGCCAGCACCGCGCCCAGCAGCAGGTGGCCGGTCGACAGCGAGTTGTTGAGCAGCAGCCACGCCACGAACAGCGCGATGGCCAAGACGAAAGGAAAGGGTCCGCGCTTCATGGCAGACCCACCGCGGCCGCCGGCTGCGCCAGCACCGCTTCGATGTACATCTGCGGGTCATGCAGGGTCTGCGCGGCCGACTGCAGGTAGTTCATCATCGGGCCTGCATACGCCGTGAGCGCCATGGTCAGCAGCAAGAGGAACGCCACCGGCCCCGCCTCGATGAAGCGCAGGCGCGGCGTCGTGCGTTCGGTGGACGACCAGAACAGGCGGATGCCGATGCGGCTCAGCGCAATCAGCCCGGCAAGTCCGCCGGCCAGCACCGCGACCAGCAGCGCCCAGCTCGTCGGCGGCAACTCGCCTGTGTTCATGGCCTGCACGATCGAGGACAGCAGGGCGAACTTGCCCACGAAGCCCGACAGCGGCGGCAGGCCGGTGACGAGCAGCACGCAGAACACGAATGCGAGGCCGAGGAAGGCCATCGCTGCTGGAATCGCGACACCGACCTCCTCTTCCCTGCTGTACGAGTCGCCGGGCTCGTCGATGTCGAAGGCGCGATAGCTCACTGCGGGCATGGGCGCGACATCGGCCATGTCGGTGACCGAGCCGGTGCGCGTGCGCTCCGTCATGCCGTTCAGCATGAAGAACGCGCCGGTCGCGAGCACCGAGCTGACCATGTAGAACAGCGCCGGCGCGGTGAGGTTCTGCGCTCCCGACCCGACGGCCGCCAGCAGCGTGCCCGAAGACACGATCACCACGAATCCGATCAGCCGGCTCAACTGCTGCGATCCCACCAGACCGACGATGCCGAACACCAGGGTCGCGAGTCCGCCGTAATACAGCCACTCGCCGGCCAGCGGCGCCGGTGCCGCGGCATCGCCCAGCAGCACGCTCAATCGCAGCACGGCGTACACGCCCACCTTGGTCATGATCGAGAACACGGCGGCGACGGGTGCGCCGGCCGCGGCGTACGCCGGCGGCAACCAGAAATTGAGGGGCCACGTCCCCGCCTTCACCAGGAAGGCAATCGCCATGATGGCGACGCCGGCATCGAACAGTCCGCGATCCGTCGCCGCGATGGTGCTCCAGCGCACGCTCAGATCCGCCATGTTCAGCGTGCCGGCGATGCCGTAGATCAGCGCGAGCCCGGTGAGGAACAGCAGCGACGCCACCAGGTTGACGACGATGTACTGCAGACCCGCCTTGACGCGGGCCGGGCCCGAGCCGTGCAGCATCAATCCATACGAGGCGGCCAGCAGCACTTCGAAGAACACGAACAGGTTGAACAGGTCGCCGGTCAGGAACGCGCCGTTCAATCCCATCAGCAGGAACTGCGACAGCGGCAGGTAGTGCACGCCGACGCGTTCCCAGCGTGCCACCGAATACAGCAGCGCCGGCAACGCCAATATCGCGCTCAGCGCGACCATCAGGGCCGAGAGACGATCGACCACCAGCACGATGCCGTACGGCGCCGGCCAGGCGCTGATGGGATAGACGCCGATCCCCTGATGCCACACGTGCGGCACGGCGTCGGTGGTCAGCCACATCAGCCCCAGTGCGACGGCGAGTTGCGCGAGCGTCGACAGCAGCGCGATCGATTCGCGCACGCGCCGCTGCGATTCCGGAAACAGCAGCAGGGCCGCGCCCGTCACCAGCGGCAGGACGATCGGCAACGCCGGCAGATGCGCCCACGGGGTCACTTGTCGCGCTCCTTGCCGTCGACGTGGTCGGTGCCGGTCAGTCCGCGCGCGGCCAGCATCACGACCAGGAACAGCGCGGTGGTCGCGAAGCTGATCACGATCGCCGTCAGCACCAGTGCCTGCGGCACCGGATCGGCATACAGCAGCGGATCGGTCGCGCCGTCCGCGCGGATGATCGGCGGCCGCTCCACCGTGAGCCGCCCCATGCAGAAGATGAAAAGATTGATCGCATACGACAGCAGCGCCAGCCCGACGATCACCTGGAACGTGCGCGGCCGCAGGATCAGCCAGACGCCCGAGCCGGTCAGCACGCCGATGGCAAGTGCATAGACGAGTTCCATCACTGCGCTCCCGTCGGCGCGTCCGCCGCCGCTTCGACATGCACCTGGGTCGCCGCCGCGACCGCCGCCGGACGACGATGGCTGCGCAGCGACTGGTGAGCAATCGCGACCAGCATCAGCACGGTGGCGCCGATCACCAGCATGTACACGCCGATGTCGAACAGCAGCACCGAGGAAACATGGATCTCGCCGACGATCGGCAGCGTGCCATGCCACGCGAGCGCGCTGAGGAACGTATGCGACGCCAGCCACGCGCCCATGCCCGCCGCCGCCGCCGCCAGCAATCCGGCGGCCATCCAGTACTGCGGATGGATGCGCGTGCGCGACTCGACCCACATGGTGCCGGCGACGATGTACTGCGCGACCACGGACGTTGCCATCACCAGGCCGCCGACGAAGCCGCCGCCCGGCGCGTTGTGCCCGCGCAGCAGGAAGAACACCGAAACCAGCCCCGCCATCGGCAGCAACAGCCGCACGATGACGGCCGGGATCTGCATGTAGCTCGGCGGCAGCTGCTCGTCCGGATCCGGCAGGGCTGTCAGGCTGCGCGGCGCATCGTCGCGCTGGGCGCGCGGCACGCTCATCGACTCCGGCGCCGGGCGGAAACGTCGCAGCAGCGCGAACACCGTGAGCGCGACGATGCCCACCACCGTGATTTCACCGAAGGTGTCGAAGCCGCGGAAGTCGACCAGGATCACGTTGACCACGTTGCTGCCGCCGCCCTGCGGCAGCGCGCGCTCGATGAAGAATTCCGCCAGCGTCTGTTCGCCGCGCGGGCGGGTCATGATGGCGAAGGCGAAACTCGCCATGCCGAAGCCCACTGCGGTGGCGATGAACAGATCGCGAACCCGGCGCGCGCGCGCGCGCAGCGTGCGCCGGTCGGGGTCGTCGACTTCGATGCGCCGCGGCAGCCAGCGCAAGCCGAGCAGGATCAGCACGAGCGTCACGACTTCGACTGCGATCTGCGTCAGCGCCAGGTCGGGCGCCGAAAACCAGGCGAAGGTGAGACAGGTGATGAGCCCGGTGCCGCCCAGCATGACGAGCGCCGCCAGCCGGTGATACTTCGCCTGCATCGCCGCGCCGATGGCGCAGGCCGCGCCGATCAGCCACATCAGCGCGAAGGCCGGATCGACCCGCGACGGCGCCTGCGTGCCCCAGAAGGTGAAGCTTTCGTGCAGTGCGACCCAGGCCGCACCGACCGAGACGCACACCACCACGACGAGCTGGGTCTGCAGATGACGCGAGTACAGCCGGCGCTTGATGCGATCGGCCGACCGGATCAGCGCGACGATGATGACGTCGAACGCGCGCCGGCCGTCGAAGCGATCGATCAGCGGCGCGGCGCCATGCACTTCGCCGCGCCGCTTCAGGAACAGATAGAAGCCCGCGCCGCCCGCCAGCGCCAGCACGCTCATGACCAGCGGCTGCGTCAGTCCGTGCCACACGGACAGGCTGAACTCCGGCATTCCCAGGCCAAGGATCGAGCGGCCGGCACTGTGGAGGAATGGCCCGACCGTCACGGCCGGCATGACACCGACCAGCAGACACGCCGTCACCAGCAGTGCGCTCGGCGCCAGCATCCAGCGATGCGGATCGTGCGGCGTGCGCGGCAGATTGTCGGCGAGCGGACCGAAGAACACCTGGTGGATGAAGCGCAGCGAATACGCCACGCTGAAGGCGCTCGCGAGCGTCGCCACTGCGGGCAGACCGATGCGCAGCCACGGACTGTGTCCGGCAAAGATGGTCTCGGCGAAGAACATTTCCTTGGAGAGGAAGCCGTTGAGCAGCGGCACGCCGGCCATCGCCGCCGCCGCCACCGTTGCCAGCGTCGCCGTGATCGGCATGGCCTTGGACAACCCGCTCAGCAGCCGCAGATCGCGCGTGCCCGTTTCGTGGTCGACGATGCCCGCCGCCATGAACAGCGACGCCTTGAACGTCGCGTGATTCATCATGTGAAAGACGGCGGCGATCAGCGCCAGCGGACTGTTCATGCCCAGCAGCAGCGTGATCAGCCCGAGATGACTGATGGTCGAATACGCCAGCACGCCCTTCATGTCGCGCTGGAACACGGCCGCGAATGCACCGATCAGCAGCGAACACAGTCCCGCCCCGCCGACGATGAAGAACCACAGATCGGTGCCCGCCAGCACCGGCCACAGCCGCGCCAGCAGGAACACGCCCGCCTTCACCATCGTCGCTGAATGCAGGTACGCGGATACCGGCGTCGGCGCGGCCATCGCGTTCGGCAGCCAGAAGTGGAACGGGAACTGCGCGCTCTTGGTCAGCGCGCCCAGCGCCACCAGCACGACGGCGATCGGATACCACTCATGCGCGCGAATGATCTCGGCGGACGCGAGCACCTGGTCGAGATCGTAGCTGCCAGCGATCTGGCCGATGACGATCACGCCGGCGAGCAGACACAGTCCGCCGGCCGCCGTGACGGTCGAGGCCATGCGGGCACCACGCCGCGCATCGGGCAGGTGATACCAGTAGGCGATCAGCATGAACGAGGTCAGGCTGGTGAGTTCCCAGAAGATCACCAGCTGGATCAGGTTGCCCGACAGCACCATCCCGACCATCGCGCCCATGAACGCGAGCAGGAAGGAGAAGAAGCGCGGCACCGGATCGGCCGGCGACATGTAGTAGCGCGCATAGAGCACCACCAGCGCGCCCATGCCGGTGACGAGCTGCGCGAACAGCCAGGAATAGCCGTCGAGCCGCAGATAGAAATCGAGTCCGAACTGCGGCAGCCAGGGAATGACGACACGGACGACTTCGCCGTCGGCGATCTGCGGGAACAGGCTGATAGCGAGGCCGAAACAGGTGATGCTCACCGCTCCCGCGAGCCAGGCCTCGGCGTTGCGGGCATTCGACGGCAGGAAGGCGGCGCACAGCGCGCCCAGGAACGGCAACAGGACGATCAATGTCAGCTGCATGACCGACCGCTCCTTTTTCTCATCTCTCTCTGCCTCTTCGCCATCGTCGCCTGCTTGATTCGGGGCATGCCGGACCGCACGCCGGCATTCGTGGAGCGGTGTAGTGTCGGTTCCGCGCTAACTGCTTTCCTTGGGCGCATGGCGCCGCGTGGTGATACCGCACCGCATCCTGACGGAAGCAGCGACGGCCGCCAGATCGTAGCGGCAATCGCCGGAGCACGCACGCATTGTTTTCATTCGGGATTACGCTCGGCATCGCGGCCCAACCCCGTGCCGCGAAACGCGCGCGTGAGTACACTTCGTCGCGTCATTCTGGAAGTACTGCCCATGAAAAAGTCTTTCGCCACGGTTCTCGCGCTGCTTGCGCTGGCGGCCTGCGGCAATTCGCCGAGCCCTGCTCCGGTCGCGGCCCGTTCTTCCGCGCCCTCCGTCGACAACCTGCCGGCCGACGGCGCCTTCGTCGGTCGCGTATGGGTGTCCACCCGGCCGGGACGACCGCTCGGCTCCATGATCGTGTTCCTGCCCAATCGCAGCCTGATCATGGATTCGTGTTTCGAGACCTACCGGATCTCGGAATGGGGCGTCATGGGCGACACCATCCGCTGGCGCGAGGACAGCATTCCGATCGAAGCGTCGGTGTCGCTGCCCAGCCCGGATGAACTGACGCTGCAGATCGTCGGACAGAACGAGGCGCAGACGTATATCGCGGCGTCCGTGCCGTACGTGTGTCCGGACATGCCGAAGTGAAGCTTGTAGGTCAGGCTTTAGCCTGACTCCTTGGTTTGGCCTGATTCCTCAGAAGGCCGGCTGAAGCCGGCCCCACAGGAAGAAACAAAACCCTCCGCCCTGCGCCCGATGTGCTCTTCGCCGCGTCGCTTCGCCAGCTCCACCTGGCGATGGCGCTCGCGCAGACCGGCCTGCTTCTCCTGCGACTTCTGTCCATGACACGCGGGGCAACTCACGCCCTCGACGAACAGATCCGAGCGCTTGTCTTCCTCGCCGATCGGATTGCGGCACGAACGGCACAGATCATGTTTGCCGGGCTGCAGGCCGTGCCCGACGGCGACCCGCTCATCGAAGACGAAACACTCTCCCTGCCAGCGACTCTCGCTCTCCGGAACCGTCTCCAGGTATTTCAGAATGCCTCCCTGCAGGTGGTAGACCTCTTCGAAGCCTTCCGAGCGCAGGAACGCGGTCGACTTCTCGCAGCGGATGCCGCCGGTGCAGAACATCGCGACTTTCTTCTTCGCACGCAGCCCCTCGTGACTGCGGACCCACGCTGGCAGTTCGCTGAAGCTGCGCGTCTGCGGATTCACCGCGCCTGCGAAACTGCCGAGCGCCACTTCGTAGTCATTGCGCACGTCGACCACGACGACATCGGGATCCGCGATCAGCCGGTTCCAGTCCTGAGGCTTCACGTAGGTGCCGGCCATGCGTGTCGGATCGACGCCCGGCACACCCATCGTGACGATCTCCTTCTTGAGCCGCACCTTCATGCGATAGAAAGGTTGGCGCGACGCACCCGACTCCTTGTGTTCCAGATCGGCCAGGCGCGGATCGCGACGCAGCCAGTCGAGCACTTCGCGCACCTGCTGCGCCTCGCCCGCGATCGTGCCGTTCACGCCTTCGGCGGCGAGCAGGATCGTGCCCTTTACGCCGCGTTCTTCGCAGAACGCCAGCAGGGGCGCCTTGAGGTCGGCGAAATCCGGCAGGGCAACGAACTTGTAGAAGGCGGCGGCGATCATGGAAGGACACGGTCGGCGGGAGGGCCGGAAGAATAGCCGCAAAAGGCGCAAAAGGCGCAAAGGAGAAGCTCGGTTTTCTTCCTGTAGGTCAGGCTTTCCCGCGGGATTTCCTTCGGTCACAGCCTGACTCCTCAGAGGCCGGCTCAAGCCGGCCCCACAGGAAGAGGAAATGCCCGGATTCGACCGCAAGAACCCGGGTGTCAGGGAATGCCTGCCCCGGCACTCTGCGCCCATCGATCTTGCCTCATCCGGAGAACGCGCCATGATTACCTCAGCCACCGTCATTGCCCTGCCGTCTGCGATGAATACCCGCTCCGCCTACACGAACGACGATGCCCGCTGGGCCGCGGTCGTACGCCGCGATCACGAAGCGGACGGCCAGTTCTTTTATTCCGTGCGCACGACCGGCGTGTACTGCCGCCCGTCCTGCGCATCGCGTCGCGCACGACGCGAGAACGTCGGTTTCTACGGCACCGCGGCCGCGGCCGAGAAGGCCGGCTTCCGTCCGTGCAAGCGCTGCAAGCCGGATCGACCGGCGCTGGCCGCGCAGTACGCCGAGCGGATTGCACGCGCATGTCGACTCATCGAACGCAGCGAATCCGCGCCCACGCTGAACGAGCTGGCGAAGTCGACGCAGCTCAGTCCCTATCACTTCCATCGCATCTTCAAGGCAGTCACCGGCGTGACGCCGAAGGCCTATGCGACGGCGCATCGCAGCCGGCGCACGCGCAGCAACCTGAGCGGTCGCGCCTCGGTGACACAGGCGATCTACGACAGCGGCTTCAATTCCAACGCGCCGTTCTATGCACAGTCGAAGGACGTGCTCGGCATGCAGCCGCGCCAGTTCCGCGCCGGCGGCGCCGATGCGGCCATCCGCTTCGCCGTCGGCCAGTGTTCGCTCGGCGCCGTCCTCGTGGCCGCGACCGACAAGGGCGTGTGCTCGATCCTGCTGGGCGACGATCCGGAAGCACTCGTGCGCGATCTGCAGGACCGGTTCGATCGCGCCGAACTCATCGGCGGCGATGCCGACTTCGAACGACTCGTGGCGCGAGTCGTCGGAATGGTGGAACAACCCTCGCGCGGTCTCGATCTGCCGCTCGACATCCGCGGCACCGCGTTCCAGCAACGCGTGTGGCAGGCGCTGCGCAAGATCCCGGCCGGCGCCACGATCAGCTACGCCGAGATGGCGAAGCGCATCGGTGCGCCAAAAGCGATACGCGCCGTCGCAGGCGCCTGTGCCGCGAATCCCATCGCCATCGCGATTCCCTGTCATCGCGTGGTGCGCACCGATGGCGACCTCTCCGGCTATCGCTGGGGCATCGAACGCAAGCGCGTACTGCTGGAACGCGAGAAGGCTGCCTGACCGTGCACGCTCGCACATCCTCGACGCGGACGGTCGATCCGGCCGCCCGCGTCGCCCGCCACGACTGGCCGCAAGCGTATGAACAACTCGATGCTCGCGGCTTCACCGTGCTCGAAGGTCTGCTCGATGAGCAGGAATGCGGCGAGCTTCGGGCTCTCTACTCCGCGGACCACGGATTCCGCAAACGCGTCGTGATGCAACGGCACGGCTATGGCCGCGGCGAGTACAGATATTTCGCCTATCCGCTGCCGCCGCTCATCACGGATCTGCGCACACACCTGTATCCGCGGCTGGCGGGAATCGCGAATCGCTGGCTTGAGCAGCTGCGAATCGACACGCGCTTTCCTGACGATCACCACTCGTTTCTGCAGCGCTGCCACGTCGCCGGCCAGACGCTGGCAACGCCGCTGCTCCTGCGCTACGGCGCCGGCGACTACAACTGTCTGCACCAGGATCTGTACGGCGAGCACGTGTTTCCGCTGCAGGCCGCGGCCTTGCTGTCGCAACCCGGCGAAGACTTCACCGGCGGCGAATTCGTTCTCACCGAACAACGTCCTCGAATGCAATCGCGCGCCGCTGTCGTGCCACTGCGTCGAGGCGACCTCGTGATCTTCGCCGTTCACCATCGACCGGTGCGCGGCACCCGCGGCAGCTATCGCGTCAATATGCGTCACGGCGTCAGCACCGTCGATTCCGGCGAGCGCTTCACTGCGGGCGTCATCTTTCACGACGCCGGGACGTAAGAAGAGGGAGAGCCGCAAAGACCGCATAAAGGAACGGGAATTTCTTCTGATCCCTTCTTTTGTGCGGTCCTTGCGGCTCTCCTCTCTTCCCATTGAACCCGGCAAAGCCTTCGCGTCATAGTCGACGCATGCCCACCGTCGATCTCGTTGCCGGAATTCCCTCGCAGGCGATTGCTCGCATCGGCGAGCGCGAACGCGCCCGTTATCTCGCGGCGCATCCGGTCTGCGCGGCGGCGACGCACGCTTCGGCAGCCCACTGGCTCGATGGCGTGCCGATGCACTGGATGACGGACTGGGGTCTGCCGGTGCCGCTCGTCGTGAAGCAGGCCAGCGGTTCGATCGTCGAAGACATCGACGGCCATCGTTACGGCGATTTCTGCCTGGGCGATACCGGCGCGATGTTCGGTCATTCGCCGGCGCCCGTCGCGGAAGCGATCCGGCAACAATCATCGCGCGGACTGACGTGCATGCTGCCAGTCGAAGCGACGGCGCGGATCGGCGAACTGCTGGCCGCCCACTTCAGCCTGCCCTGCTGGCAGATGACCCAGACCGCGACGGATGCGAACCGCGCCGTCGTGCGCTGGGCGCGGGCGCTGACCCGACGCAAGCGCATTCTGGTGTTCGAGGGCTGCTATCACGGCTCGCTCGAAGACACGATGGTCGAACTGTCGGACGGCAGCGTGACACCGCGTCGCGGTCAGGTCGGCCAGGTCGCGGACTTCGCTGCGCTCGCGCGCGTCGTCGAGTTCAACGACCTCGCCGGACTCGAAGCGGCACTGGCCTGGGAAGACGTGGCCTGCGTGCTGGCCGAACCGGTCATGACCAACGCCGGCATGGTGCTGCCGCAGCCAGGCTTCTGGGAGCAGGCGCGCGCCCTGTGCGACCGCTACGGCACGCTGCTGGCCATCGACGAGACTCACACGCTGAGCAGCGGCCCCGGCGGCTATGCACGACGCATCGGCCTGCGCGCGGACTTCGTCGTCGCCGGCAAGGCCATCGCGGGCGGCGTACCCTGCGCCGTGTACGGTTTCACGACCGAACTCGCGCAGGCCATGTCCGCCTTGCTGCGCGAGAAGCCGTCGGGACATTCGGGCATGGGCACGACGCTCGCTGCGAATGCCCTGGCGAGTGCCGCGCTTGCCGCTTGCCTGGAGCATGTGATGACCGAGGACGCCTACCGGCACATGACCGATCTGTCTGCGCAACTCGTCGCCGGCATCGAGAACATCATCCAGCGGCACGCGCTGCCCTGGCACGTCAGCAACGTCGGCGCGCGCAGCGAGCTGTGCTTCTCGCGAATGCCTGCGCTCACCGCGCGGGAATCGCTCAGCGCCGCCGTGCCCGTGCTGGAACGGACGCTCCATCTCTACCTGCTGAACCGCGGCGTGCTCATCACACCCTTCCACAACATGATGCTGATCAGTCCCGCCACCGAACCTGCCCAGGTTCGCGCGCTGCTCGATGCGCTCGACGCCTGCTGCACCGAACTGCTGTCATGAACCCGCACGCCGATCCCGCTGAAGCGCGCGACTTTCTCGCGGCCCATCCCGACATCGAAGCGATCGAACTGCTGATCACCGATCCCGGCGGCGTCGCCCGCGGCAAGCTCGTCGCCCGCGAAGAACTGGAAGGCATCTATCGCGAAGGCCGCTATGTCGCCGGCTCGATTCTCGGACTCGACATCACGGGCGAGGACGTCGAAGCCACCGGCCTCGTCTGGTCCGTCGGCGATGCGGACCGACGCTGCTGGCCGATTCCGGGAACGCTGAAACGCACGCCGTGGACACGGCGTCCCTGCGCGCAGGTGCTGCTGACGATGCACGATCTCGACGGCACGCCGACGTACGCCGATCCGCGGCACGCACTGGCGCGATCGATTGCGGCGCTCGCGCCGTTGACGCCGGTCGTCGCCGCCGAGATCGAGTTCTATCTCCTGACGCGCGATGCGGACGGCACGCTGCGGCCCGCATCGGGACTGCTCTCCGGCCGCAGACAGGCGCGCTTCGATTCCTATGGACTCGGCAAGCTCGACGACATGTCGCCGGTGTTCGACGACATCTACGCCGCCGCGAAGTCGATGGACCTGCCGCTGCGCACGCTCATGTCCGAATACGCGCCCGGCCAGTTCGAGATCACGCTGCTGCATCGGGCCGACGCATTGCGCGCGATCGACGAAGCCATCGTCTTCAAGCGCCTGATCCGCGGCGTCGCGCTGCGACACGGCTTGATTGCGTGCTTCATGGCCAAGCCCTTCGAGGAGCAGGCCGGCAGCGGCATGCACGTGCACGTCAGCCTGCAGAACGATGCAGGCGAAAATGTCTTCGGCAGCGACGATCCGGCCGGCACGCCGCTGCTGCGTCATGCGATCGGCGGGCTGCAGAAGACGATGGCGGAATCGATGCTGATCTTCGCGCCGAATGCGAATTCGTACCGGCGCTTCCGCCGCATGAGTTACGCGCCCGTGGCGCCGACCTGGGGAATCAACAACCGTTCGGTGAGCCTGCGGATTCCCGCCGGTGGCGCAGCGAGTCGGCATGTCGAGCATCGTGTCAGCGGCGCGGATGCAAATCCGTATCTCGTCGCGGCGACCGTTCTTGCGGGCGTGCGTGTCGGCCTAGATGGCCATTCCGATCCCGGCCCACCGATCACTGGCAATGGTTACGAAGCCACTGCGACCGCAACACTGCCGCACGACTGGCACAGCGCCATCCGCGCCGCCGACCAGTCGCAGTTCCTGCGTAACGCACTCGGCGCCGAGTTGATGCAAGCCTTCATCGCGATCAAGCAGCAGGAGTGCGACAAGTTCAACGCGAAAGTGAGCGCAGCGGACTACGAGTGGTACCTGGAGAATTGAGCATGAGGATTCGCTCCGCCTGTGGGGCCGGCTTCAGCCGGCCTGAAGAATGTCAGGCTGAAGCCTGACCCACAGGAAGAGGCAGGAGCGACGCTTACGTCGTCGCGGTCAGCGTGCGCGGCGGAATGCGCCCGAACTGGCCGGAATTGAAATCGCGGATGGCCTGCTCGATCTCCTCGTTCGTGTTCATCACGAACGGTCCGTAGCCCGCGATCGGTTCGTCCAGCGGCTCGCCGCTCAGCACCAGGAAGCTCGCATCGACGCCGCCGGCTTCCAGCAGCACCTCGCCGGCTTCGCGATCCATGAGCACGAACTGTCCTTCGCGAACGATGTCGCCGCCGTTGATCTGCACATTGCCGCGCAGGATCACCAGTGCCACGGTGTTGCCTTCCTTGAAGTTCAACGTCGCATTGCGACCCTGCTCGAGCCGCACATCCCACACATCCACCGGACTGAACGTGCGTGCCGCACCGCGGCGTCCGTCGAACTCGCCCGCGATCACGCGCACGCTGCCGGCCTCGCCGGGCAGCGCCACCACGGGAATGTCCTCGTTCAGCAGCGTCTGATAGCTCGGCGCCGTCATCTTGTCCTTCGCCGGCAGATTCACCCACAACTGCACCATGTGCAGGTTGCCGCCGCGACGCGTGAAGGCCTCGGAATGGAATTCCTCGTGCAGGATGCCGGCGCCCGCCGTCATCCACTGCACATCGCCCGGGCCGATCCTGCCGCCGGCGCCGGTGGAATCGCGATGCTCGACCTCGCCCTCATAGACGACCGTGACGGTCTCGAAACCGCGATGCGGATGCTCGCCCACGCCGCGCCGGCCGTTGCCCGGCGTGAACGCGAACGGACCGGCATGATCGAGCAGCAGGAACGGACTCAGATGCTGGCCCTGGCTGTTGTACGAAAAGAGCGAGCGCACCGGAAAACCGTCGCCCACCCAGTGCTTCCCGGGCGCGCTGTAAATACCGACGATCTGTTTCATGGCTGCCTCCTTCGACAGGGTTCCAACTGGCGAACGACGATACGCGTGGAACGACGATGCCGGTAGACGGCGATCCTGCTACTGTCCGTTCCACCCATGGAACGATGATCCGCGCATGCAGGATCTGAACGATCTCTACTACTTCGCCCAGGTGGTCGAACACGGCGGCTTCGCGCCTGCCAGCCGTGCGCTGGGATTGCCGAAGTCGAAACTCAGCCGCCGCATCGCCCTGCTGGAAGAACGCCTCGGCGTGCGTCTCATCCAGCGATCGACCCGGCATTTCTCCGTCACCGACATCGGTCAGGACTACTACGCACATTGCCGCGCCATGCTGCTGGAAGCCGACGCGGCGCAAGCCGCCATCGAACAGACCCGCAGCGAACCGAGCGGCGTCCTGCGCGTGACCTGCCCCATTGCCCTGCTGCATGCGCGCGTCGGCACGATGCTGACGGAGTTCATGGCGGCGTGTCCGAAGATCGAACTGCACCTTGAAGCGACCAACCGTCGCGTCGACGTGATCGCCGAAGGCATCGACATCGCACTGCGGGCGCGGCCGGCGCCGCTCGACAGCAGCGACCTGATGCTGAAGGTGCTGGGCGAACGCGGTCATGCGCTCGTCGCGAGTCGTGCGTTTCTCGAACGGCACGGACCGATCGACGTGCCGACCGATCTGACGACTCGCCCCACGCTCGATCTCGGCCCCGCACGCCAGGAACACATCTGGATGCTCGAAGCCATCGACGGTGCGCGAGCGGAAGTCCGCCATCATCCCCGACTGGTGACCGACGACATGCTCACCCTGCGCAACGCCGCACTCGCTGGCACAGGCATCGCGCAACTGCCGTTGCTGATGGTCAGCGATGACATTCGCGCTGGAACGCTGCTGCACGTGCTGCCGTCATGGGCGCCGCGCCGTCACATCGTTCACGCGGTGTATGCGTCGAAACGCGGCCTGCGTCCGTCGGTGCGCGCGCTGCTCGATCACCTGGGCGAGCGGTTCGCGCAGTTGCGCGAGGACTGAGTCTGGGCGGGGCCTCTTACTGTGGGGCCGGCTTTCCCGTGGGATTCCCTTCGGTCACAGCCGGCCTCCTTATCAGAGTCAGGCTGAAGCCTGACCTACAGAAAGACCGCATCTGCTCTGCAGACCACCGCCGCATCGCCCCGTTGCCTTCGCAACAGACGACGCCCTCGACCGAAAACCGCAGCAAAAGCGCTCTGCAGAACGCATAAATCTTTGCATTCCGGCGTGTAGACGCCCTCTCGCAGCCGCGCGTAGGCTCCGCAGCCGCTGAAACGAAAACAAAAAGAAACGAATCGCGCACCAAACGAAAATCCAGTCAGGGGGAATCATGTTCGCATCAGCGTCTGAAGGACGGTCGTGGGGATGGCTCATTGGCGTGACCGTGGCGGGACTGGCAGGCGCGGCGAACGCGCAGGATGTTCAGCCGCGCCCCGGTGTCGGCGCCGTCGTCGAAGAGGTCATCGTCACTGCACAGAAGCGCGAAGAAAGCGGGCAGGACGTGCCCATCTCGCTGGAAGTGATGAGCGCGGAGCGGATCGCCAATCTGCAACTGGTCAGCGGCACCGAGATCGCGCGACAGACGCCCAACCTGCAGGTGTCGAACCTCGGCAACGAAGATCAGCCGAAGTTCTCGCTGCGCGGCATCGCGACGCCGGACTTCAATCTCAACACGACCTCGCCCACCGGCGTGTTCTATGACGAAGTGTATGTCGCGAGCCAGTTCCTCGGCGGCCCGCAGATCTTCGACCTTGAACGCGTCGAAGTGCTGCGCGGTCCGCAGGGCACGCTGTTCGGCAAGAACACCACCGGCGGCGCGATCAACTTCATCACCCGCTCGCCGAGCTACGAGACCGAAGGCTATGTCTCCGTGCAGGCGGGCAACCACGACTACGTCCATGCCACCGGCGCATTCAATCTGCCGCTGGTGAAGGACAAACTCGCCGCGCGTCTCGCCGCCAACTACACACGCAGCGATGGCTGGATCCGCAACTACAATCCGGCCGGCGAGGATCTGTCATCGATCGACAACTACGCACTGCGCCTGAGCCTGCTGTTCGAACCGACCGAGAACACCAGCGCGAAGCTGCGGCTGCTGCATTCGCGCAGCAATCCGACCAACATCGGCGTCATCAACTACGGCACCGGCCCCGGCGACACCAATGCCTTCGGCGTGAATCCTCGCGTGAACCCGCTCACCGGCGAGAACTTCGACGCCTGGGAGGGCTACTACGACCGCACCGGCGGCGAAATCATCGCCGACGGCGACGGCGCCATCCTCACCATCGATCAGAAGATCGGCCAGCTCACGCTGACCTCGATCACGTCCTACATCGAAGGCGACTTCAAGAACAACGTCGACGCCGACGGCTCGATCGCACCCCTGCTCGCCATCGACTTCTACGCCCGCACGCGCGAGATCGGCCAGGACCTGCGCATCTCGAGCAACTACGACCGCCCGTTCAACTTCATCGCCGGCCTGTACTACAACCACGATGTCACCGGCATCAACACCGACTACACGCTGTTCGCCGCCGTCGATCTCGCCCAGAGCTACGAACAGAAACGCACCTCGTACGCCGCCTACGCGGACATGACCTACGACCTGACTCCGGACTGGACCCTGTACGGCGGCCTGCGCTGGACCGACGATGAAGGCAAGGCCACCGACTTCCAGGTCGTGCCCATCATTCCGGTACAGCCGACCCAGAGCTACGAGGATTCCGCGCCCACCGGCCGCATCGGCGTACGCTACAAATTCAGCGACGACGTGATGGCTTATGCACAGTACGCGCGCGGCTATCGCAGCAGCACCATCAACGGCAGCGCACTGACGAATGCCAGCGACTTCAACGTCGCGGATCCCGAGAAACTGAACTCCTACGAAGTCGGCCTGAAATCGCAGTTCTTCGACGACCGGCTGCAGCTCAATACGTCGGCGTTCTATTACCAGTACCTGAACCAGCAGTTCGTCAATGCGATCACGTTGACCGAATCGAAGATGGTGAACGCGGGCGAAGCCCGGCTGATGGGCCTGGAAGCGGAAGTGATCGCGCAGCTCACCGACCATCTGCGCCTGCGCTTCGGCATGGCGCTGCTCGACACCGAGTATGTCGAACTGCATCTCGCGCGCGGCACGCCGCTGGTCGACTACGACCTCGCCGGCAATGAGTTGATCGAGGCGCCGCACACGACATTCAGTCTCGCGCTCGACTGGTCGATGTTTGCGCTGGGCGCCGGACGCGTGCACGCCCATGTCGACGGCTCGCGGGTCGGCTCGAAGTTCTTCACGCCGTTCAACAATCTGCCGCCGAGCAATCTGTCGGTGGGCGAGGCCTACTACGAGGCGAATGCACGCGTCGTCTATCGCTCCGATTCGGGCCGTTACGAAGTCGGCGTCTGGGGCAAGAACCTGACGGACAACGACGAGGCCGCGGGCCAGGTGGGCGCCGATCAATCGACGTTCTACCAGCGCTTCACGGTGTCGCCGTATCCGCGGCGCTATGGCGTGGAGTTCAGCTACAACTTCTGACGATTCATGCTCACGAACGATACGAGCAGCCACCTGTCGCCGGCGATCCAGACGCGTCACCGGCAGATTCTCGACATCGCGCGGCGCACCGGCCGCGTGACCGTCGAAGCGCTGGCCGAACGGCTCGACGTGACGCCGCAGACGATCCGCAAGGATCTGAACGAACTGTGCGACCGCACGCTGCTGTCGCGCGTGCACGGCGGCGCCGTCATCACTTCGGGGGTCGACAATCTCGAGTACGAAGCACGGCGCCTGCTGACGAAGGAAGAAAAGCTGGCGATCGGCGCGGCGGCGGCCGCGCTGATTCCCGATCAGGCCTCGCTCTTCATCAACATCGGCACGACGACGGAAGAAGTCGCGCGCGCCCTGCACCAGCATTCCGGACTGCTGGTCATCACCAACAATCTCAACGTCGTCGACCAGCTCTATCGCAATCCCGGCATCGAAGTCATCGTCGCCGGCGGCCGCGTGCGCGCCATCGATCGCGCGGCGGTGGGCCCGTTCGCCGTCGATTTCATCCGGAACTTCAAGGTCGACTTCGCCGTGATCGGCACCTCCGCGATCGACGAGGACGGCGCGCTGCTGGACTTCGACATCAACGAAGTGCAGGTGTCGCAGACGATCATCCAGAACGCGCGACAGGTCATCCTGGTCGCGGACGGCAACAAGGTCGGCCGTCCGGCGCCGGTGCGCATCGGCCATCTGAGCGACGTCGATATTTTCGTCACCGACCGCCTGAGCGGTCCGCAGATGGCAGCCGTCTGCGAAACGCACGGCGTACGGGTCATCGAAACGCATTCGAAGTATCCGGGGGAACGCTGATTCGCTTGTTCTTCCCCTCCTCCGCTTGCGGGGGAGGGCAAGGGAGGGGGGCGCGCAGAATGCGCGTGCTTTCGCACGCCTGCCCCCATCCCAACCTTCCCCCGCAAGCGGGGGAAGGGGCGTGGTAGCGCAGACGGCACATCGACATATAGGGGGGGGTTCATGAAGGCATCGCGTTCCTGGTTCACGTGGGGATGGCTCGCCGTACTGATCGGCTGTCTGCTGGCGCACTGGATTCAGACATCCAGCGACATCCGCATTCAGGATGTGCGCTTCACCGGCGTGAACGGCAAGCCGATGAGCGCGCTGCTGTACATTCCGCCGAACGCAACCGCGAAGACGCCGGCGCCGGGCATCCTCGCGGTGCACGGCTACATCAACTCGCGCGAGACGCAATCGGGCTTCGCCATCGAATATGCGCGCCGCGGCTACGTGGTGCTGGCGCTCGATCAGACTGGTCACGGCTACAGCGCCGCGCCGGCTTTCGCCGATGGCTTCGGCGGACCGGCCGGCCTCAAGTATCTGCGCAGCCTCGACATCGTCGACGGCGACAACATCGGCCTGGAAGGTCACAGCATGGGCGGCGGCTCGGTGCTCGCCGCTGCCCTCGCCTATCCGGACGGCTACAAGTCGGTGGTATTGGAAGGCTCGGCAACGCGCACGCTGTTCTCGCCGCCGGGCGATGCGAAGTTCCCGCGCAATCTCGCCATCGTCTTCAGCAAGTACGACGAGTTCAGCCAGCTCATGTGGAGCGTGCCGCGCGCGGTCGACGTCACGCAAAGTCCCAAACTGCTCTCGCTCTTCGATACCCAGCAGCCGGTCGTCCCCGGTGAACTCCATGGCTCGATCGAGGACGGCACGGCGCGCATTCTCTACACCCCGGGCACCACGCATCCGGGCGATCACCTTTCGCCTGAAGCGATCGGCGACAGCATCGAGTGGTTCCAGCGCACGCTCGCTGGCGGCACGCCGCGCGACCGTGGCGATCAGATCTGGTGGTGGAAGGAGATCGGCACGCTGATCGCCTTCGGCGGATTCGTCGCCGTGCTGCTCGGCGCCTTCGACTGGCTGCTGCAACTGCCCGCCTTCGCTTCGTTGCGCAACGCTGCAATACCGGCGCGCGATCGTCGCGACGCGCGCTGGTGGATTGCGCTGGCATTGAGTGCGCTCGTGCCGGTGCTGACGTTCTATCCCTTCCTGACTCTCGGATCGCAGGCGCTGCCTGCATCGAAATGGCTGCCGCAAGGCATCACCAACCAGATCGTCGCCTGGGCGCTGCTCAATGGCGCGATCACGCTGGCGCTCGGCGTGCTGTTCAAGTCCGGCGCCGCGCGGCTGCCGGCGCGCTGGGGTGCATCGATCGCGATTGCGCTCGGCACGGTCGGCGTCGGTTATCTCGCGCTGCTGCTCGCGGATTATTTCTTCAAGGTCGATTTCCGTTTCTGGGTCGTGGCGCTCAAGCTGCTCGGCGCCGACCGGTTCACGACCTTCCTCATCTATCTCGTGCCGTTCACAGCCTTCTTCATCGTCGCCTTCCGCGCCCTGCACGGCTTCCTTGCCGTGAAGGGCGATTCGACGCGGCGAATCTATACGTCAGCACTCGTCGCGCTGGCGGGCGGCTTCGCGCTGTTCATCGTCGCGCAATACGCGCCGCTGTTCATCGCAGGGCATCTGCTGGTGCCGGCGCAGGCGCTGAACGCCATCATCTCGATCCAGTTCCTGCCGCTCATGAGCGTGTTCGCGATCATCAGCGTCTTCACCTGGCAGCGAACCGGTCACTACCTGCCCGGCGCGCTGATCAGCGGCCTGTTCGTGACCTGGTACATCGTCGCGGGCACCGCGACCCACGTGGCGTAGCGCCGCGACATTCATGAAGAAGGAGAATCCCATGCGAAGTGCAAAGATCCTGCTGGCCCTTGGCCTGGCGTGCGGCGCATCCGCCGCGATGGCGCAGGACAAACCGTTCCAGTTTTCCGGCGCGCCGTGCGTCACGCCGCCACCCCTGCACTGCCCCGACAAGGATTGCCCGGGCGACCGCGTGATCAATCCCGGCAACGTCGTCGAGATGAAGACGCGTCGCACGTACTTCCTCGACTATCCGTGCGATCTCAAACCCGGCGAGAAGGTCACGTTCGTCCTCAGCCTGCACGGCGGCGGTTCGTACGGGAACTGGCAACGTCACTACTTTCCGCTGCTCGACTACAAGGACAAGTACCGCCTCGTGATCGCGACGCCGAATTCGCCGACGCGCGCCTGGTCGCCGGCCGATGATGAATATCTGCAGAACATCGTCACGTTCGTCTACGACCAGATCGGCAAGGACAACGTGAAAGCGTTCTGGCTCGCCGGCCACTCGCAGGGCGGCCAGACCTCGAACCGCCTGCTGCAGACCGACTTCTTTCGCGAAAAACTCACCGGCTGGGTAAGCCTGTCGGGCGGGCGGCTCGGTTCGAAACGCGAAGACATCCGCGCGACGATTCCCGGCACGCCGCCAGCCGCCGCGGGCGCTCCGCGCACGCTCGCCGCCTATGCGGAGAACCTGCCGGACTACCCGTTCTCTCATATCTATGAAGCGGGCGAACACGAGTACACGGCAGCCGGTGTGCCGAAGACCTCACCCTGGGCGGAAAAACTGCAATGCGGCAAGCGCGAGCAGCGCGCCGACATCGTCGACACCCAGGCCGGTTACGTCTTCGACGGCAGCGGCACGCGTCCGCCGAGCAAGATCTGGGGACTGCAGCCCGGCCCCGGCACCGCGCAGGTTTATGTCTATCCGGACTGTGCCGACGGCCGCGTCGTCGCCGACATCGTGCGCCTCGGCAAGGGTCACACCGAAGGACTCGAGCCGCATGTCACGGAAGAGATCGTCAAGCTGATGCTGTCGGCGCGATAACGATCGCGATTGCGGACAGGAGGAAAAACGGCAGACGGGTTTCATCCGCTCTGCCTGTGGGGCCGGCTTTCCCGCGGGATTTCCTTCGGTCACAGCCGGCCTTCTTAAGGAGTCAGGCTGAAGCCTGACCTACAAGAAGAACAGTTCAGGGGGTGCGAGTCGTCGACTTCTTCCCCCACCGCCATGCGAGCGGCTTCTCACCTTTCCACGCGGTGACCGCGATCAACATGACGGAAGCGAGAGCGAGGACCCCGAAAAAGCCGGCCACGTCATCCCGGGGACGGAAGTACCCGATGCCGATGCCGATCAGTGCGAAGTACAGCAGCAGCACTACCCAACCCTGCCATCTGACCGGAAGACCCCAGCCCCATCCATACCGCTTCACCGGAAACCAGTATCGAGGCTTGCCCTGTTCCATCTCGGTCTCCCTCTCACGTCGAATGCTGTAGTCAAACCGGAACGCGTGGCGATGGATGCCATCGAAGCGCAGGATCGGGCAGCTACTGACGCTGCTGTCGCGACAATGAAGATAGCGAATCTTTATGAGGATGCATTCTTCAACTTATAGAGACGCTACGATCCCTCCGGGAGATCTGCCGATGCGGTCACGAATTCATCGAACCGCGTCATCACATACAGCCCGTCGGTTTTCGATTCGCGGAACTCCACCCGGTAGGTCTGCCGATGCCCGATCGCGACGCCGAAGAGCACGACGGGGTTGAATACCCGCTGACCCATATATGCCAGTGCTTCATCGTCGAGCCGGCCCTGACCCGACGACAGCACCACTTCGGGGTCATGAACGCTGCCTCCATCGGCAACGTACGCGCTCACGATCAGCGTCACGGCATCGGCAACCTTGTGCTCGTCGGCCTGCTTCTGGAAGTATCGGTTCGACGCCGCCCAGTTCGCCTCCAGAACCTGCCGCAGGCGGGCTGCGGTCTTGATCGCCTTCCTGTCATTGCCCAGCTTTCTGTAGACATTCGCCAGATGGATGAGATTGCGTTCGAGCACGACGCTCTTCGTTCCATAGATTTCCGAATCGGCCGACAACGCCTTCTCGAAGAGTTGCTGGGCGTCCTGCCACTTGCCCTGTCGCTCATAGAATGTGGCCGCCCCGTACCGCACGAGCGCGAATTTCCAAAGCCGGAGTCCCCTGAAATCGCGCGTTTCCCACAGGGCCTTGGCATACATCGCTTCGGCGTCTGGAATCCGATCCAGGCTTTCGTAGATTCTCGCGAGCGACATCACGAGATCGACGGAAGCCGGATCCGCCTTTGCGACCAGCGCGGTTTCAAGCAACGACGCTGCTTCCGCCGGATTCCCCATCGACTCCAGAACGAGCGCGAGATTGCCGAGCGCCGACTGCACGACCGCACTGTCGGCCGGCAGGTTTTTCTGCTTTATCGTCAGCGACCGGCGGTACAACTCTTCCGCAGCGGCGAACTTGCGCTGCATGAAGTACTGCTTTCCCAGACCATCGAGTTCGCGGGAAATCTCCGGATACTCCTTTGCGCCGGCAAGCTCCTGGATCGCCAGGGCACGTCTGTAGAGTGGCTCTGCCTCGTCGTGCTTGTATTGCCGGTGATAGATCTCCGCCAGGTTGTGCAGGCTGTTGCTGAGCATCGGGTACTCGGGATCTCCCATTTGCTCGGCCAGTTCCACGGCCTGCAACCCGAGAGGCAACGCTGCCTTCAGCTGTCCTCGTTCCAGCAACACTGTCACTTTCGCATTCAGGAGTTCCCATCGTTCCCGTTGCGCCGTATCGGCGACGGCGGACAGCGGGATTGAAACCGCCAGCACAACGAGCGCGCACGTCGTGAAGAATGAAACGTGCCTGCGTGTGGACATCCCGCCTCTCCCTTCCCTGATTCGCGTTCTTCTGCAGCCGTGGCACTGAGCGCGCATCCGACCGCTTCGATCTTGATCGTCCCTGCTTGACGCAGGTGTAGTCGCATTCTGCGTACCCGATAGAGAAGGCCGCTCGTCAATCGACGAATATCCTCAACCACCTATCGGCATACAGCTGGCGATCGTCCTGACGAGACTGCACTGCCGTACCCTCTACGCCAGCAACAACTCCAGATCCTCCCTGCTCAGATTCCGGATCGATGCGTTGTCGGCGTTGACGATGGCATCCGCCAGATCGCGCTTGCTGGTTTGCAGTTCGAGGATCTTCTCTTCGACGGTGTCGCGGGCGATCAGGCGATAGGCGAACACTTGCTGTGTTTGGCCGATACGGTGCGCGCGATCGATGGCCTGCGCTTCGACTGCAGGATTCCACCAGGGATCGAGCAGGAATACGTACTGCGCGGCGGTGAGATTCAGGCCGACTCCGCCCGCCTTCAGGCTGATGAGGAACAGCTTGCAGTCGGGATCGGACTGGAACCGTTGCACGCAGGCCTGCCGGTCGCGCGTCCTGCCGTCGAGATACTCGTACGTAATCTTCATGCGATCGAGCTCGGCGCGCAGGATGCCGAGCATCTGCGTGAACTGCGAGAACACCAGCACCTTGTGCCCCTCCTCGACGGCTTCCGCGAGGCGCGGCAACAGCATTTCGAGTTTCGCGGAAGATTCACGTTTCAGCTTGTCGTCGATCAGGCCCGGATGAATCGCCGCCTGGCGCAATCGCAGCAGCATCTCGAGAATCTGCATCCTGGATTTGTTGATGCCTTCGATGGCGATGCGGCTGAGCAGGGCTTTGCGATAGTGGTCGCGTAGCTCGTCGTAGCGCTTGCGCTGCTTGTCGTCCAGCTCGCAGTACAGCGTCTGCTCGACGCGCGCTGGCAGATCGCGTGCGACCTGCTCCTTGGTGCGCCTCAGCAGGAAGGGCCGCAGCGCATGCGCGATGAGCCTGCGGGCATCGTCGTCCGCCGTGCTGCCCGTCGTCATGTCCTTGAACAGCGCCGCAGTGCCGAACATGCCCGGGTTGAGGAACTCGAACAGACTCCACAGCTCGCCCAGGTGATTCTCGATCGGCGTACCGCTCAGGGCCAGACGATGGTCGGCGCGCAGCAGCCGCACGGCCTTGGCCGAATCGGATGCCGCATTCTTGATGGCCTGCGATTCGTCGAGGATCGCGTAGTCGAAGCGCATGTTCATGAGGTCGGCCGCGTCGCGCCGCAGCGTGCCGTAGGTGGTCAGCACGACGTCCCATTGCTCGAAATGCGCACGATCCTTCTGGCGCTGCGAACCGGTGTGATCCAGCATGCGCAATTGGGGCGTGAAGCGTGCAGCCTCCTGCTTCCAGTTGTAGACGAGTGATCGCGGGACCACGATCAGCGAAGGCGGCACCGATTGCGCCACGGCGCGGGAGGATTTTCTGCTGCGGCCTGCCACGCGTTCGGGGTGCGAACGCTGCATTCGACGGCTTTCGAGCAACGCCAGCACCTGCACTGTCTTGCCCAACCCCATGTCGTCGGCAAGACAGCCGCCGAAACCGTACTGCCGTAGAAAGGCGAACCAGCCGAGCGACTCGCGCTGGTACGGGCGCAGCTCGCCCCTAAAGCCAGGCGGCGGTTCCAGCGATGCGATGCCGCCGAAGCGTTTCAGATCGGCACGCAGCCTGGCGAACGGCTCGTCGACGCTGGCCTGCGACTGCTGCGCCAGCAACGCATCCAGCAGCCCTGCCTGACTGCGGCCGAAGCGCACATGGTCCTGGTGCGTCTTTCCGGTTCCGGCGAATCCGGCATAGCGTTGCAGCCATTGTTCAGGCAGCACGCCCCACGTGCCATCGCCGAGTCTGACGAACTGCTCGCCGCTGCGCGCTGCCCGCAACAGGTCCGGCAGGTGCGCGACCTGGTCACCGAAGTGCACGTCGGCATGCAGTTCGAACCAGTCGATACCGGATTGAACGCGTACGTCGATCCTGCCGGCCTGGCGGTACAGGCGTCCCTGCGCTTCGACCTGCCATCCGGCCGAGAGCAGTTCGGAGACGACTGCAGGCAGACGCCGCGAGGCAAACGTGAATGTGTCGTGCGCATCGAGACCGCTGGCGGGCCGGTGCTTCAGTCCCGCATCTATCAACCGCTGCCTCGCCGCCGTCTCCGCCTGCATGTCCCGGCGTATGAGTTGTCGCTGTTCCCTGGTCAGAAGTACGCCGCGCGGATCGGCATGGCCGATCACTGCATCTGCATACGCGAAGCCGAGCTCGCCTTCGTACTTGTCGCCTTCCCACGAACGCGGCGTCGGACGCAGACGCAGTTGCGGACGCGGTTCCATTGCGATTTCTTCGTAGCGCAGCGCCGGCGGCAATTCGATGGGCGGCAACGACGGCGATTGCACGAGTGCCGCCACGAACTCCCCCGCATCTGCGGCAGGCACGGACACTGGGCCCTTCTGTCGCAGCAGCCACATCCAGGGAAATGCATGAGCCGGCTGGTAGCGCGAGATCGTCGAGGGCGTGATCATGAGGCCCTGTCTGAGCAATACAGCGGGCTCGCTCAGACTCATCGTCTGCGTGTTCCGGCGCAACACACCCTGCACTTCGTAGCGATCGCCGGACGGCGCTGCAACCGTGAGCACGAATTCCCAGGGTTCGCCATCGTCCCACGACAACAGGGTCCACGATGACTGATCGTCCTCGGGCTGCAATCGCACGTAACAGCGCGTAGTCGCGCACAGCACGGGCAGCAATTCGCGTGCCTGTCCTTCCGACATCTGGTAGCGCGCAGCGAGCGCCGGGCGATATCTGAACGCCCCATAGGCCGGCATCGAATAAAAGTCATACCCGCCGAAGTACTCCTGCGCTCCGCCGAGCAGCGTCAGGACGCGACGATCCGGCGCATCGAGCAATTCTTCGACGACTTCTGCAGGCACGGCGCGCACTTTCGGCTTGCCCCAGCTGCCGTCCTTCCTGGGATCGCGCGTCATGACATGCAGCGCGATCGCACCGCTGGCGCGGGTCGACGCAACATCGATGACGTACAGCAACTGACGTGCGGAGGGCCAGTCCAGCATGGCTGGTGACTGCGATGCCCGCGACAGATCGCTGATCTCTTTCAGTTGCGTGCGCCACGCAGCCTTGGGCTGAGGTTTCTGCGGCTTTCGCGACCGTCCGGGCGACATGTCTGCCATGGGACGATCGAAGGCCCATGGCTCGATGTGCTGCAATCCGAGGCGCTTGCCGTCTCCGGCAGGCTGCAGTATCGGATCGTCCCGCACGCTGACGATCAATGCCCACAGATGCTTGCACGGCGCGTCCTCCGCATAGGGGCATGTACATGCTGCGCGCAAGCGCGACCCGCGACGTTCGAGCATCGTCTCGTAGAGTTCGCTGCCGCGAACGAGCGCCCGTACGCGCCGGTCATCGATCTCCTCGACGGCGACCCGGCCGCTGTCGGCATAAGCATCGCCACGCCGGCGCGTGGCACCGTCGAAATATGGCGCGAACTGCGTCAGAACGGACATCGGAAGCCTCGGGACCCGCTCAGCCTGTCCAGAGATTCAGCGTCGTGTGCCTTGCCACATGCCTGCGGCGTCTCCGCCGGCCGGTCGCGACGCAGCAGCAGCGACCAGACACTGATGTCTACGAAGAGGCTCAATCGCGGGATCTCTCCTTCCTGTAGTCATACCCGGCGTCCCATTCGAGCTTTCCAGCAAGTTCGAGCAGCGCCTTCTGACGCCGCCGGGCGATGAACTCCTGCAATGCCTTCGTGACGGCAGCGGCCTTGGTCTTTATCTACGCTGACCTTGAGCGACTGCTCGATCAGTTCCGGATCAACAGAGAGATTGGTTGCCATGTGTAACACCTCACACAGGAAGCTACACACGGCAATCGATGATGACCAGCCTCTCCTCAATGACGACACCTGGATCGACGGCGGCGGTCCATAGGGCAGAGAACGCAGCGGCGACGTCGCAGTGAGCTGTGTGTACGCGGCGGTTCGCTGCCCGCCAGTCGAATATCACCAACCAACTATCGCCATACTGCTACTCACCTGCATTCGCGACACTAGCACCTTCAAGAAAGATTCCCCGACGTTGGCATTCAAGGAAGTTGAGCATGCGACTGAACCGGTTCGAGCAGCCCTGCTGTTTTTCGTTTGTGCTGCGGTGGCAAATGCCGATGAGGGCAAACCCGTCGATGAAGGGGCCGTCTTCCAGACTCTTCCTGTGAAGGCGAGCAGTGACCTGGTCGAGACCTGGCGAAAACAGTACGAGGGCTTTGCCGAACCCAAAGCACTGGCGATGGCCCTGGGCGAAGACGGTGCCTGGGCGTTCGGCTGGCTGGAAAAAGCGCCCGGCGTACTGCCTGCCATCGGGGCCGCGCTGCAGGGTTGCGAGCAGGCACGGCGGCAGAAGGAAATCGCCACACCCTGCGAAATCATCCGGGTGAACGATCAGGAGCTCGAGCTTGGCCGGGCGTTCGCGAAGCGCATCAATGCGTCCGATGCAACGCCTGCCATGGTCTGGCGCTTCCAGAAAAATGACAGGACGCTCTACCTTGCCGGCTCGCTGCACGTCTTCAAGAGTTCGCTCTATCCCCTGCCCGCAGCTTATGAGAAGGCATTCTCCGACTCGGAGAGTCTGATCCTCGAAGTCAATCTGGCCGCGGTGCCTCCGCAGGATCTGATGAAGCTCCGGCAGAAGCATCTGATGCTTCCCGACGGCAAGACCCTGGATTCAGTGTTGCCCGAGCCGTTGCTGGAGAAGACAAAGAAAGAGATCGCCGATCTGGGCGTCCCCTGGAGCGCTGTGGCCACGCTGACGCCGGCGGCCCTCGGCATCGAGTTTTCGCAAGCGCTGTTCATGACTCGCGGATACTTTCCGCAGGCAGGTATCGATCAGCACCTGCTGACCCGGGCATTGCAGGGCGGCAAGACCGTCGACCAGCTGGAAACCCTGGAATTCCAGCTTGCGCTGCTGGGAGAAATGCCGGTCGACCTGCAGAAGATTCAGTCGCGAACGACCCTCGACAGCAAGACATTGAGTCACCGGCCCGATGAACTGCTGGAAGCCTGGTACCTCGGAGACCTGCAGCGAATCGCCAGCCTGATGGCGACGGACTACGACGCTTCCGCCGAACTCCGGAACTGGCACCGACGGGTCTTCCGGGAACGCAACGAGAAGATGGCCGACCAGATTGCCGGACTGCTCGAATCGGCACCGCAGACAAAGATGATCGTCGTCGGTACCGGCCATCTGGCTGGCGACGACAGCATCATTCAGCTGCTGGCGCAGAAAAAGATTACAGGCGTGCGGCTGAGCAGAGATGGATCACCGCTGAAAGAGGAGCGTGTCAGTCCTGGCCATTGATGCGCCCTGTCCGGGCGATGGCGACGCGCGGAGCGAGGTTCAGGCCTCGCCCGCAGCAGACCGGAAGAAGATGCGATTCCCGAACGACTGGCCCTGGATGACGTACAGGGCGTGCCCCACATCCTCGTAGCGCTGACGCTTGTAGAACGAAAGCGCCCGCGTGTTGCGCTCCCACGCGGAGAGCCAGACGCCCGCGCTGCCGGCCTCCCTGGCCCCGCGTTCAACCCGCTGAAGAAGCGCACGTCCCAGACCACGGCCTTGCGCCTGCGGCTGAACGTACAAGCGAACCAGCTCCGAGCCGCGAATACCAGGAACCGGAGACTCCGTATCGTTGCGCAGCACCTCGGCAAATCCCAGAAGACCCTCACCCTGTTCGGCCAGATAGAAAATCCTCTCTTCCTGAGATAGTCGCTGCACGAACGCAGTGTGACCGTACTCGGCAAATGCTTCCCTGGCCAGATCCGGACGGACGCCTTCCGTGGCATATGTGTCGAGGAAGACCTGTATCGCGAGCGCCGCGATGGCTTCAGCGTCGGCGACCGAGCCGACGCGAACTGAAGTGGCTGAAGTGACCACGATGTGTGATTTCGCTCAGACGCAGACCGCATTCCCACGTCGCAACGACGCAGGCGTGTTTCAGGAAGGAAGGAGGCGAGACATCGATGGCGGCGCTGATGCTGCGACAGCGCCCTTCTCTATCTCAGCGGAATCACCTTGAATTTCGCACCGTCGATTCTCATCCAGTAGCTGGCGAGCAGCGTGCCTCCCAAGGGGCTGGACTGCTCGATGGTCGCCATGCTGTTCGCACGGAACCGTTTCGATCCGCCGCTGGACTCCTGCCACGCCGAGCCGTCGCTCAGATAGAAGATGTGACGGTCGTCGATGGTCTTGCTGATGCGCGTGACTTCGAATGCCTTGGGAGCCTCGTCGATTCGCGGCGCAACCGTATCGCGTGAGGCTGCGACCGTCTTCTGGCTTGCGGCTTGTCCGCCCTGATCCGTCGACGGCCGAACCTTGGCTGTGTCCGTCGCCACAGGAGCGGGCGCCGCTTCCTGCGCAGCGCGCCCAGGCAACTCGTCGAAACATTGCAGCCGGGTTGCCCGGTCTGCGATCGCCTGGCACCGCGCCACTGCATCATCCAATCCCGCCGCCGTCGCCTGTGAAGCAAACGGCAGCGCCAGTGCCACGAGGAAAGCTTTGCGATGAAGTTTCATGGCCTCGTTATGCATGGACTTTCCGCTCCGGGTCAAGATCGCCGCCCTGACGGGCGGCGATCCTGAGCACTCGAGGTCTCTTAGAAAGACGTCGTGAGCCGGGCGTACCAGGTGCGGCCGAACGGATCCTCGAGGTATGCGTTGTAGCCACCCGGGGTGCTGTACGGGGTAGCCAACTGGTCGAACGCATTGAGGGCGCCCACCGTGATCCGACCCTGGTTGCTGAACATCAGATCGCTGAAGTCGTAGGAGTACGACAGGTCGAAGGTCGAATAGCTGGGCAGGGTCAGCTGACCGCCAGGAATGTTGCGGACGAACACACCGTCATGGAAGTGTCCGGACAGCAGCACGTTGTGCGAGCCGAGCGACCAGCCGATGCGGGGAGCCACGGTCCATTCCGGCAGTGCCGGATACACCGTCCCTTCATTGGTCTTGCCCTTGGCATCGACGACCGGACCGTTCTCGACCGACTGATACTCGTACTTGCGGACGTTGGTGGCGTTGGCGCCCAGCCGCAGTTCGCCGGCCCTGCCGAGATCCAGCCGGTAGTCCACCGCGATGTCGACCTGGGTCGTCTCCACGGCAGCCGCGTTGATGAAGCTGGTGATGACCCGGCCCAGCTGCGGTCCGGAGTACTGGATGCGGGGATCGTTCAATCCGCCGTTGGTCCATCGCTCGTGCGCCCCACTCAGGCAGGCATTGGTCGGCGTTGCACCGCACTGCGCATTGGCGTAGGCGGCGTAATTGACGGCATCGGCATTCAGGATGCTGGTTGACGGGTACTCCGTAATACGATCCGTGAAGTCGATGTTGACGTAGTCAGCCTTCAGGGACAGATCGCCGTCCAGCAGCTGCAACGCGAAGCCCACGGTGTAGCTTTCCGCCGTTTCCGGTTCCAGGCTCGGATTGCCCGCGACGGAGCTCACCACGAAGTTGGCGATCGTCGGGCTGCACCGGCCGCCGGAGAGCGCGCAGGTGGGATCGATCGTTTCCCGCGTGACGTTCGTCGTCGCCTTCTGCTGCCGCAGCGTGGGCGCCTGGAAGGACGTTCCCCAGGAAGCGCGCAGGGACAGGATATCGATGGGCGAATAGACGAGACCCACCTTGGGATCGAAGCTGCTGTCCATGTCGTCGACGTCGGTCAACCGGCCGGCCAGATCCAGGTTCAGCTTGCCCGCACGGTTGTCCATGAGCGGCAGACTGAACTCCGCAAAATAGGAGTTCGTCCGGCGACCGTCCCGGAAATCGGAATCGCAGCCCAGCGACCAGGAGTCGCAACCGCCGCGATGGCTGTCGGCGTAGTAGTCCTCTGCGGAGTCGAGCAGCTGCAGGCCCACCGCCACGCCGGCACGACCGCCGGGCAGAGAGAACAGCGAGCCGTTGCTCACGACCAGATCGACCGCCTGCAGCTTCGTTTCGCCGTTCCAGGTCGAACGATAGGCCACCTGGTCGGCAACGTACTGAGTGTTGTAGGCCGGGCTCGACTCGGGCGTGATGGTGCTGCCGCACACCCTGTCGACGCACTCGATCTGCGAGGTACCGAACGGGTTGTACCACTGGTCCCGGTTGGTACCGAGCTTGCCTTCCAGACCCAGGGCGATGCCCATGAGCGAGGCGTCGGCGCGCGTCTGCATGTCGCGGAAGCGGTTGTAGGTGTAATCGATGTCCGCCAGCCAGTTGTCGGTGATCTCGATATCGAAACCGACGGAATAGCGGCTGAAGGTTGCCTTGTTGGTCAGCGGTGACGAGTTGTCGTCATTCGAGACCGTCGGCAGGCCCTGGAAATCCTTGCCCAGCGGACGCCAGCCCGCGAACATCACGTCTTCATTGAACGCAACGCCCGATGTCGGATCGGTCGGCGCCCCCGATAGGATGACCCGGTTGTTGCCGTCACGATCGGCAATGCCGTCGCCATTGGCATCCAGCGCGAACAGCGGCTGACCCGCATTGTTCATGGCCCTGAACGGATTGCCGGGATGGTAGCCGGGAATGACGCCATTGGTGAGCATCTGGTGGACGGCCTTCGCGTTCGCGCCGAAGTCGACCGGCGAGCCACGGCGGGTGTCCGTGCGCTGATTGAAGATCGTCTCGACGTTGAACGTCACGCGATCACCGAACTTGTGATCGTAGTGGAGATAGGCCTTGGTGGCGTCCAGTTCCGGCTGAAAGTCCCAGAACTCGCCGTAGTAGAACGAGCAGCTGGAGGAGCCGTTCGCGCCCGGAGCCACGGTGCCGAAAGGACGGTTGCCCGGAATGGAATGGCGATTGCCCGGGTTGTTGGTCTGGTTGCCGCAGGTGGGATCGGCGAGCGAGATGCTCGTGCCGGTGAGCACACCATTCGCGTCGCGCTGCGGCACGAGGTATGAACCCGGGTGACCCGCGCCCGATACCGTCGGGGCGATATCCGTGTACTTGGGAATATCGGAAGCGAAGACGGCCGCGCGGTTCTGCAGCTCGATGGAGAACACCATGTTGTCGGTGTCGGTGCTGAAACCGCCCATGATGCCGAACAGCGACTCGGCGCCGCCGCCATCTTCACGCTCGCGATAGTCAGCCATCACCTCGATGCCGTTGAATCGCGTGGTCGGCACGAAGTTCTGCACGCCCGCGATGGCGTTGCTGCCATAGAGGGCCGAAGCGCCATCCAGCAGGGTCTCGATGCGTTCGATGGCCATCTGCGGATAGCCGAAATTGGCATCGGTCAGTGTGCGCTTGCCGTCCATCAGATTCAACGTTGCGCCGGACCCGAGGCCGCGCAGGTTGCTGTAGGTGATCGTACCGTCGGTCAGCTGGCCGCCCGCCAGGTAGTTCTGCACCCGGTTGACGCCGAAATTGAACGTCTGGTTGAAGAGGGTCTCGCCGATCTTCGCGGCGCCGGTCTCGGCGAGCGTCTGGTTCGACACCACATCGAGCGGCGAACTCATCTCGAAACTGTCGCGCCGGATGAACGAGCCGGTAACGATGATCTCTTCCAGGCTGCCCTCCGCGGCCTGCACCATGGTCGGCGTGACGACGCAAGGCGCCAGCAAGAGCACCGTGTGGCTCAGGGACTTCCATGGACGAGCTTTGCAAGATTTCTTCACAGCGATCCTCCCCATATGACTCTGACTTGATTGCCTGCATGCGCAGGCGATTGCGATCCCGGAGTTTTTTCCGGCCTTCGTGCCCATTCGCGACGTTCGAGATGCGTCGCATGAATCTGAGCTGACGTTCCTTCGTCATTCTGCAGTCCGGCATGTCCGGTCGTTCATCAATCTGCGAATATCCCCGATCACTCTTGCGAATCGGACCTCACACGTCGGTGGAGTCGTCAACCACTTGCGCCGTTGATCTGTCCGGTCTGCCATTGCGCACCGGGTCAGCGGCGGCCTCGCTCCCGAATTTGAATTGACGGTTTGCCAACCTGGGGACGCCTGATACTGTCGCCGACCCATGCAACCGTGCCTGCCCGCCCTCACTGCACTCAGCCAAGAACCGACATGACACTTATTGACTACTGCCTGGAAGGACCGATCGCAGTCATCGCTTTCGGCGACGCACCGGTCAACGCCCTCAGCCATGCCACCCGCGAAGGCATCGCGGCCGCGCTCGAACGCGCCGTCGCCGACCCGGCCGTCCGGGCGATCGTGCTCACCGGACGCAATCGCACGTTCTGCGCCGGCGCCGACATCCGCGAGTTCAATACGCCGGCGGCGACGCGCCATCCGATCTCCGGCGAGGTCGCCCGGATGATCGAATCGAGCCCGAAACCGGTGGTAGCGGCCATCACCGGCAGCGCGCTCGGCGGCGGGCTGGAACTGGCGCTGGGCTGCCACTATCGCGTCGCTGCCGCCGACGCGCTGCTCGGGCTGCCGGAAATCAAGCTCGGAATCATGCCCGGCGCCGGTGGCACCCAGCGCCTGCCGCGACTCGCGGGTCTCGCGACGGCGCTCGACATGATCCTGAGCGGCGATCCGGTTGCAGCGCGGCAACTGGATCGCGCGCCGCTGCTGGATCGCACGGTCGCAGGCGACCCCTTGCCGGCGGCGATCGAATTCGCCTCCGCACTGATCGAGCGCGGCGAGTCCCCGCGACGCACGCGCGATCTGCAGGTGACGGACGGGAATGCCGCGGCACTGCTGCAGGCCGCCCGCGCGAAAGTCCGCAAGCGATCGACGCACGAGCCGTCGCCCATGCACTGCATCGCAGCGATCGAAGCGGCGCTGGAAATGCCCATTGCCGACGGGCTCGCCTTCGAGCGCTCATTGTTCATGGAACTGGTGCAGACGCCCCAGTCGAAGGCGTTGCGTCACGTGTTCTTCGCCGAACGCACGGCCGCACGGATCGCTGACGTGCCCTCCTCGACGCCGACCCGCGCGATCGCCTCGGCGGCCGTCATCGGTGCGGGCACCATGGGCGGCGGCATCGCCATGTGCTTCCTGAACGCCGGCATTCCGGTGGCGCTGCTGGAAATGAATGCGCAGGCCCTCGATCGCGGCGTGGCGCGCATCCGCGAGACCTACGCAAGCCAGGTGCAGCGCAACCGGATTTCCGCCGCCGACGCCGAGCGGCGCCTCGCCCTGCTCACGCCCGTGCTGTCGTACGAGGCAATCGCAAACGCCGACATCGTCATCGAAGCGGTGTTCGAGGAAATTTCCGTCAAGGAAGCCGTCTTTGCGCAGCTCGACCGGGTCATGAAGCCGGGCGCCATCCTCGCCACCAACACATCGACGCTCGACGTCGATCGCATTGCGCGCGTCACCCGACGTCCGCACGACGTCATCGGCATGCACTTCTTCAGTCCGGCCAATGTCATGCGCCTGCTCGAGGTCGTCCGCGGCGCTGCGACCGCGAAGGACGTGCTCGCAACGGCGATGAAACTGGGCAGGACGCTGAAGAAGGTCGCCGTCGTCGCCGGGGTCTGCGACGGCTTCATCGGCAATCGCATGATCGCGGGGGTCGGTCGCCAGACCACGTTGCTGATCGAGGAAGGCGCATCGCCGCAGCAGGTCGACGCGACGATGGAGGCCTTCGGCTATGCCATGGGTCCGTTTCGCGTCGGCGATCTCGCCGGTCACGACATCGGCTGGGCGATCCGCAAGGGCTACTACGCCGAGCAGCCCGCACTGCGCGAGCGGCCGAACATCAGCGACCGGCTGTGCGAACTCGGCCGGTTCGGCCAGAAGACGCTGGCAGGCTGGTACGACTACAAGCGGGGTGATCGCACGCCCCACCCTTCCGCCGTCACCGCGGAACTGCTCGCGGCGCATCGCAGGCAACTCGGCATCGAGCCGCGATCGATGGATGAGCAGGAGATCATCGACCGCATCGTGTATGCGCTCATCAATGAAGGCGCAAGAATCCTGGAAGAAGGCATCGCCGCGCGCGCCTCCGACATCGATGTCGTCTACGTCACCGGCTACGGATTTCCGGCGTGGCGCGGCGGCCCGATGTTCCATGCCGACACCGTCGGGCTCGATCGCGTGGTGCAGCGCATGGGCGAGCTTGCCCGCAATCCGCACGACGACGCCGCCTTCTGGACGCCCGCTCCGCTGCTCGCGCGGCTTGCCGCTGCGGGCAGCTCGTTCCAGGCATTCGATCGCGAACAGGCGACGTCATGAGACGTCATGAGGCGCGATCGTGATCGAAAATCAGTCACTTGACTGGCTCGCAGGCTCCGCACGCAAGGCAAGGCTCGTACCCTGCCCTTCTTAATGTTACTTTCCGCCCGGTACGATACTCTCCGTCATCGCCGCTTGCCGGATCGACTGGATCTTCGCGTACAGTAGGGCGGAAGCGGATAGCGGATCTTCATCGGGGGAAAACTCAAATGAGCCACAGGTGCCTGTCTGCGGCAGGTCCTCGCGCATGTCGAGGGCCCGTCGAACGATGAATGATTTCGTCATCCGTCGCTGCCTGGCGCTGATTCCTACGCTGTTCTTCGCCAGCCTCATCATCTTCTGCGCCATACGCCTGATTCCCGGCGACGTGATCGATCTGATGCTGGCGCAGAACGACGTCGCCAGCAGTGCCGATCGCGACAGTCTCCGGGCGGCGCTCGGCATGGACCGGCCCGTCATCGAACAGTACTTCAGCTGGGCGGGACACGCGCTCACCGGCGATCTCGGTCAATCGCTGTGGCAGAACGAGCCAGTAGCTGACCTCATTGCCCAGCGGTTGCCCGTGACGCTCGAACTCGGCGCGCTGGCCATCCTCGTTTCGATCACCGTGGGCGTGTCGATCGGGGTTTACTCCGCGGTACGGCAGGACACCGCAGGCGACTACATCGCGCGCTCGTTCTCGCTGCTGATGCTGTCGGTGCCGGGATTCTGGCTGGCCACGCTGGTCATGGTGTTTCCGTCGGTCTGGTGGCGCTGGTCGCCCGCACTCGAATTCACGCCGCTGTTCGTCGATCCCGTCCGCAACCTCACCCACATCCTGGTTCCCGCGGTGCTGCTCGGCCTTTCGCTGTCCGGCATCACGATGCGCATGACGCGCACGATGATGCTCGACGTGCTGCGGCAGGACTACATCCGCACCGCGCGCGCGAAGGGACTGAAGGAAAGCGCCGTGATCTTCCGTCACGCCCTGCGCAACAGTCTCATTCCCGTCGTCACGCTGGTGGGATTGCAGGCGCCGCTGCTGATCGGCGGCGCGGTGATCTTCGAGCAGATCTTCGCGCTGCCCGGCATGGGCGCGCTGCTGCTGGACGCGGTATTCCAGCGCGACTATCCCGTCGTGACGGGCGTGTTCCTGGTGGTCGGCGTCACCGTGCTGTTCATCAATCTCGCCGTCGATCTTGCCTACGGCTATCTCGATCCGCGGGTGCGCGGCCAATGAGCGCAAACGTTCCCACCGCGTCCGCGACGACCGTCGAGCCGACGAGCGATCGGCCGCCGCACGCACTCTCGAGTTTCCTGCGACGCCTGGCGCGCGAGAAGCCGCTGGGCCTCGCCGGCGGGATCGTGTTCGTGCTGCTCTTCGTTTTCTGCGTGCTGGCGCAAGTGATCGCCCCCTTCGATGTGAACGACACCAGCCTGGTGCGCCGCCTCGAAGCGCCTTCGTGGAATCACCTCATGGGAACCGACCATCTCGGGCGCGACGTCTTTTCCCGCGTGCTGGTCGGCGGCCAGATATCGATGATCGTGGCGGTGCTGGCGTCCGCGCTGTCGGTCGTGGTGTCGGTCGTGCTCGGCATGATCGCCGGCTATTTCGGCGGTCGCACCGACATGATCACCCAGCGTTTCGTCGATGCGTGGATGATCTTTCCGGACCTGATCCTGCTCATCGTCGTGATCTCGGTGCTCGGCCCCGGCGCGCCGCAGACCGTGATCGTCCTGGGTCTGCTCTATGGCATCGCGGGCTCGCGCATCGTGCGCGGCGCAGTGATGACGGTACGCGAGATGACCTACACGCGTGCCGCGCAGACGATCGGCGCTTCGTGGTGGCACATTCTCTGGCGGCACATCCTGCCGAACATCGCGCCGGTCGTGATCCTGCTGTTCACTGCCCGCATCGGCGCCGTGATCCTCGCGGAGGCCGGCCTGTCGTTCCTGGGTCTGGGCATTCCGCCGCCCGCACCGACCTGGGGTTCCATGCTCAGCGGGACGGGGCGCTCATATATGTATATCGCCCCGTGGCTGGCGATTGCGCCGGGCCTGTGTCTCACCGTCGTGGTCTATTCGATCAACATGTTCGGCGATGCGATGCGCGACCTCCTCGATCCGCGCCTGCGGGGTACGCGATGAAACGAGCACTCGCCCTTCTTGGCATCGGCCTGGCGGTCTGCGCGCTTGCCGCCTGCGGCCCGCCGCGCTGGGAGAAGATTCCCGAGCCGAGCCCCGCCGATGCGCCGCAGTACGGCGGCGAGCTGAACATCGGCACGATGTTCGTGACGCTCTCGGCGCTGTCGTGGGATCCGGCGGACTGGACGTGGAAGGCGAGCCACGACACCGGCATGGTGCGCGAACAGCTGTTCGCCGCCGACATGTCGCATGCGGTGAGTCGCGGCGGGCCGCTGCATCTCACGCTCGACGCCTACATTCCTCCCGCGGCGCTGCGTGGCGAGCTGGCGGAGCGCTGGCACTGGGAAGATCCGCTCACCTTCGTCGTCGAGCTGCGGCACGGCGTGATGTTTCCGGACAAGCCGGGCGTGATGAAGGCGCGCGAGCTGGAGGCCGAGGACGTCGTGCAGACGTTCAACTACATCAACACCAGTCCGCGCAAGATCGCGACCTACTATGACTTCGTCGATCGCGTCGAAGCGCGCGACGCCCACACCGTGGTCTTCCATCTCAAGGAATTCAACGCGGAGCTGGAGTACCGCTTCGGCTACGGCTACTACTCCGGCATCATTCCGCGCGAGGCGCTCGCCGTCGATCAGCGCGACTGGCGCAACGTGACCGGCACCGGCCCGTTCATGCTCGACCGTTATCTGAACGGCAACGTGCAGAGTTTCAAGCGCAATCCGGACTACTGGGACACGGAAAAGATCGGCGGTCGCGAACATCAGCTGCCGTACGTCGACCGCGTCACCTATCGCATCATCAAGGACGAGGCGAACTTCATCACCGCGCTGCGCACCGGCAAGCTGGATATGCTGGAGGCCATCCGCTGGACCATGGCGCGGCATCTCATGGAGTCCACGCCGGAACTGCAATGGAACCGCCGTCTCTACGCAGCAGGCACCTTCATCGCCCTGCGCACGGACCAGCCGCCGCTCAACGACGTGCGGGTGCGCCGCGCACTGAACATGGCCCTCGACCGCAACGACATGCTGAAGCTGCTCTACGAAGGACAGGGCGAGCTGATGGCCTTCCCGCAGCACCCGGACTTCGGCGAGTACTTCCAGCCGCTGTCGGACATGCCGGCGAGCGTGCAGGAGCAATTCACGTACAACCCGGAGAAGGCGCGCGCGCTGCTGGCCGAAGCCGGTTTCGCGGACGGTTTCGATCTCAACATCCAGGTGTGCGCCTGCAATCCCGGCCACATGGACGGGATCCCGCTGATCGCCGACTACTGGCGGCGCATCGGCGTGCGCACCACGATCCAGCCGCTGGAATATGCCGCCTTTCTTTCGGCGATGACGACGCGCACGCACGGACCGGCCTACATGATGGACACGGGGCACGTGAATCCCACGACGACCCTGCGCAAGAACTTCATGACCGGCAGCATCTGGAATGCAGCGGCCTACAGCAATCCGCAGTTCGACGCCGACCTCAACCGCCTCATGGCCATGCACGACGAAGGCAAACGCCTGCAGCTGGCGCGCGAACTCACCGTCCGGGTCATGGACGATGCGCCCTACGTCTGGCTGCCGACTCCTTATCTCTTCACGGCGTGGTGGCCGTGGGTACGCAACTACGCCGGCGAACTGAATGCGGGCGCCGCCCGGCCGGGGCCGGTGTACGCGCGGATATGGATCGATCACGAACTCAAGCACAAGATGGGGTTCGAGTGACTGCCCTCCTCGACGTCCGCGACCTGTCCGTCACGTTCCGCACCGAACACGGGCCGCTGCGCGCCGTGGATGGAGTGTCGTTCCAGGTCGCGCGCGGCGAGACGCTGGCGATCGTCGGCGAGAGCGGCTCGGGCAAGAGCGTCACGGCACTGGCGCTGCTCGGTCTGCTCGGCAACGCCGCGACCGTGGAGGGCGCCGGCGTGATGTTCGACGATTGCGATCTGACCGCGCTGACTCCCGAGGCCATGCGCCGGATCAGGGGCAACCGGATCGCGATGGTGTTCCAGGAACCGATGTCGTCCCTGAATCCCGTTCTCACGGTGGGCGAACAGATCGCCGAGCCCATCCGCCTGCACAAGAAAGCGAGCAAGGCCGAGGCGCTGCGCATGGCGGCGGGCCTGCTGGAGAAAGTGTCCATCCCCGACGCCGCCGCGCGCCTGAAGGAATATCCGCACCAGTTCTCCGGCGGCATGCGGCAACGCGTATTGATCGCGATGGCGCTGGCCTGCCAGCCGGCGCTCATCGTGGCGGATGAACCGACGACGGCGCTGGATGTGACGGTGCAGGCGCAGATCCTGGACCTGCTGCGGCAGCTGACCCGGGAATCGGGCGCCGCGCTGGTATTGATCACGCACGATCTCGGCGTCGTTGCCCGCTACGCAGACCGCGTGGCGGTGATGTATGCGGGACGCATCGTCGAAAGCGCGTCGGTGCGCGACCTGTTTCGCGATCCGCGCCATCCCTACACGCGCGGACTGATGGCGTCATCGCCGCGGCTGGCGGTCGAGGCCAAGACCGCGATGGCCACCATTGCAGGCCAGCCGCCCGATCTCGCGCGTCTGCCGGCGGGATGCAGCTTCGCGCCGCGCTGCCCGGATGCGCACGCGCGCTGCCTGGTCGAGCGTCCGATGCTCGAGGTGGTTTCGCCTGGCCGAGTGAGTGCATGCCATGGCCCAGCGTGAGATGCCCGACGTGAATGCCGCCGCCGATACGCCGCTGCTGCGCGTGGAGGATCTCAAGGTCCATTTCCCGGTGTATGCGGGCGCGATCCTGCCGCGACAGACCGGATCGGTGAAGGCCGTCGACGGCGTGTCGTTCGAGATCCGCCGCGGCGAGACGTTCGCGATCGTCGGCGAAAGCGGCTGCGGCAAGTCGTCGATGGCGATGGCCGTGCTTGGCATGCTGCCGAAGACGTCGGGCCGCATCATCTTCGACGGCACCGACATCACGGATTTCAGTGCGGAACGCATGCGGCCGATCCGCCGGCGCATGCAGACGGTGTTCCAGGACCCGTTCTCCTCGCTCAACCCGCGCATGAAAGTGGGCGACATCATCGCCGAGCCGCTGGTAGTGCATCGCGCTGCGCAGGATCCGGGTGCCAGACGCGCACGCGTGGCCGAGCTGATGGCGCTGGTCGGTTTGCTGCCGCAGATGGCGCACCGTTATCCGCACGAATTCTCCGGCGGGCAGCGTCAACGCATCAGCATTGCGCGCGCGCTGGCGCTGGAGCCGGATCTCGTCATCTGCGACGAGGCGGTGGCGGCGCTCGACGTCTCGATCCAGGCGCAGATCCTGAACCTGCTCATGGATCTGCAGCGGCGGCTCGGCCTCGCCTATCTGTTCATCTCGCACGATCTGTCCGTGGTGCGTCACATCAGCGACCGCATCGGCGTGATGTATCTCGGCAGGATGGTCGAGACGGGCAGCCGCGAGGCGCTGTTCGCTTCGCCGCAGCACCCGTATACGCAGGCGCTGCTCGCTGCCGTTCCGGTGCCGGATCCGGAAGCGGTCGCGCCGCCGCCGTCCAGCCTGCTGCGCGGCGAACCGCCCAGCGCACGCAATCCGCCCGCCGGCTGCCGTTTTCATCCGCGCTGCGTCCATGCCATGCCGAAGTGCAAGGACGAAGAACCGGCGCTGCGACACCATGGCGCGACCGAGGCGGCCTGCCATCTCGTCTGAGCATCCGCTCGCGAAACGGGGAATGAATGATGCCTTCATATCGACACCGCAGGGCCCTCATCGCCATTGGCGCGCTCTTCGCGGCCGGCCCGGCGTTCGCGCAGATCAATACCGACATCATCGAAAAACATCGCGCGGATCTCGCCCGGCAAGGCAGCGATCCGGACATGAAGCGCGATGCCACGCAGCCGCGCGACTGGAACTATGACCTGCCGCAGGGCGTGACCACGCGGGTGGTGACGTTCTACGTGGATGGCGGCACGGCGCTGCACGGCAAGCTGTTCCTGCCGCGCGGCTTCTCGGCGAAGGGCAGCTGGCCGGCAGTCGTCGTCGGTCATGGCATCAATGCGCTGTCGATCGGCATCGAGAAATATGCGGCGCGCTTCGCCGATCGCGGCCTGGTCGCGATGGCGATCGACTATCAGAGCTACGGCTTCAGCCACAGCGGCTCCGATGACATCCGCCTGCTCGAACCCGATCCGACCACCGATGCCAGTGCGGTCACCGACCGGCACCTGCGCATCGTCATGAAGCGCACCAACCTCAACAACGTGCACGAGGTGGACGATTTCCGCGCCGCGATTTCCTTCCTGCAGGGCGAGCCTGGCGTCGATGCGGAGCGCATCGGCATCTGGGGATCCAGCAATGGCGGCGCCATCGTGATGGCGGTATCCGCCGTCGATGCGCGCGTCAAGGCCTGCGTCGCCCAGGTGATCGGCACGCGGCCCATGCCGCGCCAGCCGGTGGCGATCGCGGATGCGAACATGGAGGACGCCATCGTCCGCGTGCGAACGGGACAGGGCGCAGAAACCGAAGCGGGCTTTTCGTTCCGCACCTACGTCGATCGCTGGTACCTGACGCGCAACCGGGACGTTCAGCCCGGCGCATGGCTCGATCAGATTCCAAAGACCAACCACGTGCTGTTCGTGCCGGCGGAAAAGGACGAACTCACGCGCGGCGATTCGGGCGCCGTGGAAGCGGCGAAATTCCTCACCGGGCGCGGCGTCACCGCGCAGGTCGCGACGCTGCCCGATCTCACGCACTTCCAGGCGTATTCGTACACGGGCTTCGAAGTCGGCTCGACGCTCGCGGCCGACTGGTTCCTGAAGTATCTCGGCACCGGGAGCGCACGATGAAGGCGAATCTGTTCCTTGCTGCAGCCGCGCTTTCGATCGCGACTCATGCGATCACGGCACAGGCGGCCACCGAGACCGTTCACTATTACAGCGAGGCCGTGCGCTGCAACGCCAAGCTCTTCACGCCATCGAATCATGGCGCATCGTCCAGCGCCGCGGCCGTGGTGCTCGCGCCCGGCCAGGGCGAGACGCGCGCCAGCATCGAGCCGGTTGCCGAAGCACTCGCGACACGCGGCATCGTCGCGCTCGCCATCGACTATCGCGGCTGGGGCGAATGCGGCGGCTTCCTGTATTTCGGCGAGCCAGTGCGCTGGGATGACCGCATGCGCTTCTCGCAGCAGACGACGACCCTGCGCATCCGCCGCCTGCGCATCGATCCGCAGGCGCAGGTGATCGACGTCCGCAACGCGATCACGTTCCTGCAGAGCGTGCCGGGGGTAGATCGCGCGCGCATCGGCGTATGGGGCGTGGGCCTGTCAGGCGGACATGCGATCGTCACGGCCGGATCGGATGCGCGCGTCAGATCGGTCGTTGCGCAGCATCCGCTGCTGGCGGGCAAGGACGAACCGCGCGCCGCATTTGCACCGACGCCGCAGCAGCAGACGATGATGATCGCGCTGGCGCGCACCGGTGCACCGGCAGACAACCGCGCCGCCAGGACGATGAATGCGAACGAAGCGACGGTCGCGCTCGCCGAATACAAGCCGTACTGGTATCTGGAGCAGATTCCGCAGACGACGTCGGTGCTGCTCATCGCCGAAGATTCGCAGGCTGCCGCTGCGGACTCGGCCGTGAAGCAGCTCGATGGAACCGCCTCGGTGCTCAGGATCGACAAGGCGCGTCATGCCGAGGCGACCGACGCCGCGGTCGACTGGTTCGCCAGGAATCTGTAGAAGTCCTATCGCCGCGTCCGTGCATCTCCCTCCCCCGCATGCGGGGGAGGGAGACTTTCCTTCCTGACTGATTACTTCCCGCCGAACCGGTACTGCAGCTCCAGCCCGTACGTCCGTGGCGGATTCAGGTACTGGGTCGTCACCAGGTTGCCCATGGTCGCCGACGGATCGATGAAGTTCTGCGTGAACTCCAGCGACTGTCGCGTCGACGTGGAGCCGTCGTAGCCCAGCTCGTCCAGCGCATTGCGCACGAAGGCGACGATGGAATAGCGATCGTTCGCCGCCGTCCACGTCGCGCGCAGATCCAGCTGATCGTAGGCGGGCGCGAGGTAGTAGGAGCGGTTGAAGAGCGCCGTGTAGGTCTTGTCGCGCCACGAGTACGTGGCCGAGAGCAGCAGCTCTCCCGGCGAGAACTGCCACGCATAGGTGCCGTTCACGTTCACCTTGTGCTCGGGCGATTGCGGCACGCGATCACCCGCGAGACTCTGGCCGAAACCCGTGATCTGTCCCGCGACCCCGATGGGCCGGCCCGGCGGATCGCGATTCGCCTCCGGCGACTGGGCCAGCTGATCGGCGTTGTCGACCAGGCAGCACGCCTTCTGGATTTCAGGGTTCAGGTAGGCGTACGCCAGCCGCAACGTGAAGTTGTCGAAGGGCCGCCACGTCGTTTCGAGTTCGAGACCGGTCGAACGCACCTCCTCCAGGTTGGCGAATACGGTCTGGCCGGGGCCGCCGGAGGGATTCGCGATGAACACCGGCGCCTGCAGATCCGTGTAGTCGTAATAGAACACGGCCGCGTTGAACAGCAGCGTGGAGCCGAAGCTCTGCTTCCAGCCGATTTCGTACGCGTTCACCGTTTCGGGCTGCGTCGTCGGAATTCCTGGATCGCGCCGGTATTGAAGCCGCCGGCCTTGTAGCCGCGGCTGTAACGCAGATACGTCAGCGTGTCCGCATTCGGCTTCCACTCCACGCCCGCCGTTCCGGTCCAGGCGTCCCAGCTCTTGTGCAGATTGCGGACCCAGTAGCCGTCGCTCATGTCCTGGTAGGCGTTGTTGACGACGCCGTCTTCGTAGACGCCGCCATTGTCAGGACCGGTCAGCACGCCGGGCCGCATCCCCAGGATCGAGCGCGTCCAGTCGAGGGGAGCGCGGAATCCGAATTCCGGCGGCAGGTTGACGGGACACCATGTCGCGTAGGCGAAGCACGCCTGGCGCGTGCGCTCCTCGGCATCCTTCGTGTCCTTGGTGTAGCGCAGGCCGAGCGTCGTCTTCCAGGCATCCGTGATCGCGTAGTCGATCTGCGCGAAGGCCGCCCGCGATTTGACGCCGATGGTGTCCTGCGTGACGTAGATGTCGCGTGTCGCTCTGTTGTCCGGCCACGGCGACGCCTGGACACCGCCGAATGCGCCGTTGTCGGTCACGAAGGTGTCGAACTCCGGCTGGAAAGGCGCCGGAATGTGCAGTTCCTGAGCGCTGTCTTCGTCATAGACGTACGCGCCGACGATCCATTGCAGCGGTCCGTCGTTCGTCGAGGTGATGTTCAGCTCGTGGCTCGTCCAGTCGGTGTCGAGATAGGTGTAGGTCACGTAGGTCGGATAGATCGTGAAGCCCGGTTCGCCCGGATAGGGATAGGACTCCATCGGCGAGTTGTCGTAGTCCGACTGCGTGTCGTAGAGATAGCCGCGCTTGCCGCCGATGTACTTCACGTCCATTCCCGGGCCGTGCCAGACGGCCTCGAACGTGATGTTGTGCGAATCGCGGAGTTCCTGTTCCTGCGGCGTGTTCGTGTTGAATTTCCACGGATCGAGATCGGTCGGGTTGGCCGATCCACCGGCCTGAGGCGATGAACCAGTTCCATCAGCTTGCCGAGCACCACCGTCTCATCGGCAGCTCGTTCGCCGTCGAGCGCGTCAGCCACATCGGCGACTTCTTCGAGGTCAACCCATTTCGACGTGCGGCTGCGCTTCTGTCGCAGCGCATGCGTGGCCGCCACATTGTGCGCCACGCGATGTATCCACGTACGCAGCGAACATTGATTCCTGTACGTCGCGAAACTGCGCCACAGCGCCACGTGCATGTCCTGGAGCAGATCCTGTCGATGGGTGGCGTTGCTCTCATAGGCGGCGGCGACCCGTGACAGCGCCGGGCCGAACTCCCGGGCGGATTGTTCGTAAAGACGGTCCTGCGCGAACATGTCGCGAGGGCGTTCCAGTCCGTCTTCGGTTCGAGAAATTGAAAGATCCATGTCCATGGTAGTCGCCGGCCGTGAGCGACTATGACATCGGGAGAGCCCGGCGACAGACCGGGGCTTCGGGGTTATCGGGCCTGGCTATTCCCGGCACCCGCCGCGATGCGAGCGAACAACGCCTCCGACCTTCAGTCCTCAGCCGCGCCACGCACTGCTGCCGTTCCGTCCCATTCGGCGTATGCGATCAAGGCTGCCTCCGACAGCTCGCCCGCGTAAAAACGCCTGGCGAATGCGAGACGTCTCTCGCGTCGACTCAATTCCGGGGGCAGGGACGACAGAACGATGGCGCGCGCCATGTCGTACATGGACGCTGCAATCCTTATCCGCTCGTCGGGCGTCATGCGCCGGTAGCGCTCATCTACCATGGCCTCGAACTCAGGCAAGGCCGCTCACATCATCCTCGCCCAGTTCTCATCCCTCCACTTCCAGTCTCTCGACCTTCCGCCAGCCGCGCGGCAGCACCGCGCCGCGCTGCGCGCGTTCGCCGCGATAGTCCTTCAGCTCCGCGTACTTGAGCGTCATCTTGCGCTCACCCGAACGCACGATGAGATTCTGGTTCGGTGCGACCACGGCGATGCCGGCAAGAAATTCCTCGCGGCTTTCCACTTTCTTCGAAGACAGGCCGAAGATCTTGTTGCCCTTGCCGCGCGGCAGTTCCGGCAGATCGCCGACGGGGAACGCCAGCAGCTTGCCGTCGCTGCTGACGGCGCAGATCAATGCGCCCTCGGCCGTCGACACCGGCGACGGGGCCAGCACGCCTGAGCCGTCGGGGACTTTCAGCACGGCTTTGCCGGCCTTGTTGCGCGAATAGAGCTCTTCGAGCTTCACGATGAAGCCATAGCCTGCATCGGACGCCAGCACCCAGCGATCGGCGGGCTCGCCCATCATCACGCCGGCGAACGTCGCGCCCTCCGGCGGATCGATGCGGCCCGACAACGGCTCGCCCTGGCCGCGCGCCGACGGCAATGTGTGCGCCAGCAGGCTGTAAGCGCGACCGGTACTGTCCAGAAACACCGCTTGCTGCGTGCTGCGTCCGCGCGCCGCGGCCTGGAAGGAATCGCCCGTCTTGTACGACAGCGTCGCGGGATCGAGTTCGTGGCCCTTTGCCGCACGCACCCAGCCGCGCTTGGACAACACGACCGTCACCGGCTCGGCCGTCACGAGTTCGGTTTCGTCGATGGCCTGCGCCGCCGCGCGCTCGACGATCTTGCTGCGACGGTCGTCGCCGAAGGTTTCCGCATCGGCGATCAGCTCTTCGCGCACCAGCTTGTTGAGGCGCGCCTTGCTCTTGAGGTTCTTTTCCAGTTCGTCGCGTTCCTCGGCCAGCTCCTTCTGTTCGCCGCGGATCTTCATCTCTTCCAGCTTGGCGAGATGGCGCAGCTTGGTCTCAAGGATCGCTTCGGCCTGGATTTCGGTGAGCGAGAAGCGCTTCATCAGTACCGGCTTCGGTTCTTCTTCGCGACGGATGATGCGGATCACTTCGTCGAGATTCAGATACGCCGCGAGCAGGCCGTCGAGGATGTGCAGCCGCGCCAGCACCTTGTCGAGCCGCCACTGCAGGCGTTTCGTCACGGTGTCGAGGCGGAACGTCAGCCATTCCGTGAGCAGCGACTTCAGATCCATCACGCGCGGCCGGCCGTCGAGCCCGATGATGTTGAGATTCACGCGGTAGGTGCGTTCGAGATCGGTGGTCGCAAACAGGTGCGCCATGAGCTGCTCGACGTCGACGCGGTTCGAGCGCGGCACGATGACGATGCGGGTCGGATGCTCGTGATCCGACTCGTCGCGCACGTCTTCGACCATTGGCAGCTTCTTCGCCTGCATCTGCGCGGCGATCTGCTCCTGGATCTTGCTGCCGGAGACCTGGTACGGGAGCTGCGAGATCACGATCTCGCCGTCCTCCATCTCGTACACGCAGCGCGCACGGATCGAACCGGAGCCCGTCTTGTAGATCTGCCGGATCTCGTCCTTCGAGGAAATGATTTCGGCGCCCGTGGGAAAATCCGGCCCCTTGATGCTCTTGCACAGATCGCCGAGCGTCGTCTCCGGATCGTCGATCAGCTTGACGCAGGCGTTCACGACTTCGCGCAGGTTGTGCGGCGGCACGTCGGTCGCCATGCCGACGGCGATGCCCGTCGCGCCGTTCAGCAGCACGTTCGGCACGCGCGCCGGCAACAGGATCGGCTCTTCGATCGTGCCGTCGAAATTCAGCTGCCAGTCGACCGTGCCCTGACCCAGCTCCGACAGCAGCAGCGCCGCATATTTCGTGAGCCGCGATTCGGTGTAGCGCATGGCGGCGAACGACTTGGGATCGTCCGGCGAACCGAAGTTGCCCTGCCCGTCCACCAGCGGATAGCGATACGAGAACGACTGCGCCATCAGCACCATCGCCTCGTACGCGGCCGAGTCGCCGTGCGGATGGAACTTGCCGATGACGTCGCCGATGGTGCGCGCCGACTTCTTGTGCTTCGACGCCGCCGACAGGCCGAGTTCGCTCATCGCATAGACGATGCGGCGCTGCACGGGCTTGAGCCCGTCGCCGATGTGCGGCAGCGCGCGATCGAGGATGACGTACATCGAATAGTCGAGGTACGCCTTCTCGGTGAAGGCGCGCAGCGGCTGGCGTTCGATGCCTTCGAAGTTCAATGGTGATTGGGTGGACAAGATCTACTCTCGATAGTGTGGCGGTCCGCTCTCCGGAAGCCGCAGGTCAAACCGTACAAGCCGCGCGCAGCGCCCCGACCCTGACTCAGATCTGCGCCAGATTTCCCTTGGTCTCGAGCCACTCGCGCCGGTCGCTGGCGCGCTTCTTGGCCAGCAGCATGTCGAGCATCTGGTCGGCTTCGTCTTTCGCTTCGACGGTGAGCTGCACGAGACGACGCGTTTCCGGCGCCATCGTCGTTTCGCGCAGTTGCAGCGCGTTCATCTCACCGAGTCCCTTGAAGCGCGTGACCACCGGCTTGGAGCGAGGATGTTCGGCGGCGATGCGATCGAGCAGGCCGGCGCGTTCCGCGTCGTCGAGCGCGTAGTACACCTGCTTGCCCACGTCGACGCGATACAGCGGCGGCATGGCGACATACACATGTCCCGCCAGCACCAGCGGGCGGAAATGGCGCAGAAACAGTGCGCACAGCAGCGTGGCGATGTGGGCGCCGTCGGAATCGGCGTCGGCGAGGATGCAGATCTTGTGATAGCGCAGGCCGCTCAGATTCGCCGAACCGGGATCGACGCCGATGGCGATCGCGATGTGATGCACTTCCTGCGACTGCAGCACTTCGGACGCATCGACTTCCCAGGTGTTGAGAATCTTGCCGCGCAACGGCATCACCGCCTGGAATTCGCGATCACGCGCCTGCTTGGCCGAACCGCCCGCTGAATCGCCTTCCACCAGGAACAGCTCGGAACGCTCCGGTTCCTGCACTGAACAATCAGCGAGTTTGCCCGGCAGCGCGGGGCCGCTCGCGATGCGCTTGCGCGTGACGGCCTTCGACGCCTTGAGCCGCGCCTGCGCGCCGGCGATGGCGAGTTGCGCGATCTTCTCGCCCGATTCCGGATGCTGATTCAGCCACAGGCCGAACTGATCCTTGACGACGCCGGACACGAATGCCGCCGATTCGCGCGACGACAGCTTCTCCTTCGTCTGCCCGGCGAACTGCGCTTCCTTCATCTTGGTCGAGAGCACGTAGCTCACGCCGTCCCAGATGTCTTCGGGCGCGAGCTTCAGTCCCTTCGGCAGCAGGTTGCGGAATTCGCAGAACTCGCGGATCGCCTCGGTGAGACCGAGCCGCAAGCCGTTGACGTGCGTGCCGCCCTGCACCGTCGGAATCAGGTTGACGTAGCTTTCCTCGACGCGCGGACCGTCGTCGATGCGCCAGGCCACGGCCCACTCGGCCGCTTCCTGTTCGCCCTTGACGCTGCCGGCGAACATTTCCGGCGGCAGCCATTCGCCCTGTCCCAGCGCTTCGCGCAGATATTCGTTGACGCCGCCGGTGTAGAACCATTCTTCCTTTTCGCCGGTCTGTTCGTTGGTCAGCGTGACCTTGAGGCCGGGACACAGCACCGCTTTCGCCTTGAGCGTGTGCTTGAGCTTCGGGATGGAGAACGTCGGCGTTTCGAAGAACTGCGGATCGGGCCAGAAGCGTACCGTCGTGCCGGTGTTGTTCTTGCCGACCTCGCCGACGACATCGAGCTTCGAACTGACTTTGCCGTTCTTGAAGCCGATGTTGTATTCCTTGCCGCCGCGCTTGACCCAGCACTCCAGGTTCTTCGACAGCGCATTCACCACCGACACGCCGACACCGTGCAGGCCGCCGGCGAACTCGTAGTTCTTGTCCGAAAATTTTCCGCCCGCGTGCAGGCGCGTCAGGATCAGTTCCACGCCGCTCAGTTTTTCCTTCGGATGAATGTCGACCGGCATGCCGCGCCCATCATCCGACACCTGCAGCGAGCCGTCTTTGAAGACGGTGACGTCGATACGCCTGGCGTGTCCGGACTGCGCCTCGTCGACCGAGTTGTCGATGACTTCATGCGCCAGATGATTGGGCCGGCTCGTGTCCGTGTACATGCCGGGACGGCGGCGTACGGGCTCGAGGCCGCTGAGGACTTCAATATCGGAAGCGGTATAGGACTGGGCCATCTCGTTCGCGCGGGTTCGGACAACTCGGTGGGTTCGAAAGCGCGCGAATCTTAGCACCGGCCCGCCGCCGGTGTGCCAGCGACGCGGAGCAGCGACGTGCTGGCCGCTCAGACGAGATCGGCGGCCAGCGAATCCCTGATTGACCGCGGCAACGGTCGCACTTCGTGTTCGTAGTTTTCGTGGCTGATGCCGATGTTCACGTCGACGCCGGACTTCACCGCCGCAATCATCGCCGGCGTGAGTTCGAAGCGCAGGAAGTGCACCGCAGAGGTCTTCTCGTCGTTTTCCCGTTCGAGATCCTCGTCCGCAATCGCGTGCACTGCATCGAAGCCCGTCACCTGCACCCAGCAGCGATCCTCGATGCCCTTCAGGCGTGCCAGTTTGAGACGGCGTTCCTCGGCGTCGGGAAATTCGATGAGGAACGTCACCTTCCAGTTGCCGCCGTCGGGAATCAGCGGGTTGTAGGCATCCAGTTCCTCCTGGATTCCCGCGGATTCGAAGATCCGCTCGACGCGCAGCATTTCCTGGACCTGGTACTGGATGGTCAGCCGGTCCTCGAAGCACCAACTCGTATTCGGCCCGACGGTCAGGATGCGATTGCGCTTGTGCTCCAGCACCTTGCCGCGGAATGCCTTGCGCGACACGGAGTACTGCTCGAGGCTCATGAGGTCGGCGCGGGTCAGCTTGGGCATGTCAGATTCCGTAGGCGAGTCGCAGCAGCCTGAGCGGATGCGTCGGCGCCTTGTGCGACTCCAGTCCCGACTCGATCTGGTGGCCGGCCATCGGACAGTCGCTGCTGTAGTGATCCGCTGTTGCATCGTTCACGCGCCGGATCACCGGCTTGCCGATCTTCATCGACACGTCGCGATACTCGTGCTTCACGCCGTAGGTGCCGTTGTGACCGGAGCAACGCTCGATCGCGTCGACCTGCGTATCCGGAATCAGCATCAGCACATCGCGGGTCTTGAGTCCCAGGTTCTGCACGCGCAGGTGACAGGCGACGTGATAGCTGACCTTGCCGATGCGCCCGGGGAAATCCGTCTTCATCAGTCCCGCCTTGTAGCGCGCCCAGAGATATTCGAACGGATCGAACATGGCGTCGCGCACCCTGGCGACGGCGTTCTCTTGCGGAAACAGCAGCGGCAGTTCCTGCTTGAACATCAGCGTGCAGGACGGAATCGGCGTGACGATGTCCCAGCCTTCGTCGACTTTTGCGGCCAGTGCCGGGATGTTGGCATCCTTGAGGCGCTCGATCGATTCGAGATCGCCCAGTTCGAGCTTCGGCATGCCGCAGCATTTCTCCTGCCGCAGGATCGTCACCTCGATGCCGTTGTGTTCGAAGATCGCCGTCAGGTCCTCGTTCAGATCCGGCTCATTGCGATTGCCGTAACAGGTCGTGAACAGCACGACGCGTCCGCGCGTCTCGCCCGCCGGCTGCGCTTCGATGGCCTTGTCCCGGTGACGCTTGCGATAGCTGCGGCTGTGATACTCGGGGATCGGCGCCTGGCGGTGCACACCGAGCGCCTTGTCCATCAGCGAGCGCCCGGCGTCGGTCTTCGCGATGGCATTGACCATCTCGGCGATGACCGGAATGCCGGCGATCGATCCGACCCGATCCGTCGCGCTCAGAATCCTGTCGCGCGTGCGCACGGGCTGATTTTTGAACTTGAACGTCTTGGCCCGCAGCATCAGGTGCGGGAAATCGACATTCCACGGATGCGGCGGCACGTACGGACACTTGGTCATGTAGCACATGTCGCACAGATAGCAGTGGTCGACGACGTTCCAGTAGACCTTGCGGTCGACGCCGTCGAGTTCGCCCGTGCTCGATTCGTCGATGGCGTCGAACAGGGTCGGGAAGGAATTGCAGAGACTGAAACAGCGCCGGCAGCCGTGGCAGATGTCGAAGACCCGTTCCAGCTCCTTGAACAGCGATTCTTCGTTCAGGAACTCGGGATCTTTCCACGCGACCGGGTGACGCGTGGGCGCCTCGAGGCTGCCCTCGCGAGCGGGGGTGGATGGTTTGGAAGACACAGGAATGATTCGCAGCAGCGAAACCGTGCATCCCTCCCGCGAAGAGGGCCCTGCGAAGCGGGGGAAGGACAGGATGGGGGCGCCCCCTCCCTGACCTCCCCCGCTCCGCGGAGGAGGGAACGCGATGCCGTTACAGCGTATCCAGCGCCTTCTGAAACCGGTTCGCGTGCGAACGCTCGGCTTTCGCCAGCGTCTCGAACCAGTCCGCGATTTCATCGAAGCCTTCGTCGCGCGCCTGCTTCGCCATGCCCGGGTACATGTCGGTGTACTCGTGCGTCTCGCCGGCGATGGCGGCTTTCAGATTCAGCGAAGTGCCGCCGATCGGCAGGCCCGTTGCCGGATCGCCCACCCCTTCCAGGTATTCGAGATGGCCGTGCGCGTGGCCGGTCTCGCCTTCCGCCGTCGAACGGAATACGGCGGCGACGTCGTTGAATCCTTCGACATCGGCCTTGGCCGCGAAGTACAGGTAACGACGATTGGCCTGCGATTCGCCCGCGAATGCGTCCTTCAGGTTCTGCTCGGTCTTGCTGCCTTTGAGATTACTCATCGCATCAGATCCTCGCTGGTGGGATTAGACAGAGTCTAACTGCGGGAAAATCTAGACCTGCAGTCAGGGCAAGTCAACGCCGGCGCCTGACGGAAACTGCTCACATCGCCGGCAGCAGATTCACTGCATTTGACCCTCCCGGACCGCGCGGGCAAGCTTGCCGCCGCCCGCCACCTGAGCCACCACCGGACGTGCTTTCCCACGTGAGCAAGAAGCCAACGACGACACCCGCGACGAACAACGCCGACGCTCCGATCCCCGACTTCGAAGCCTCGCTGGCCGAACTCGAAGGCATCGTCGAAAAACTCGAGCAGGGCGAGCTGTCGCTGGAGGAATCGCTGCAGCAGTTCGAACGCGGCGTGCAACTCACTCGCCAGTGTCAGACGGCTTTGACCCAGGCGGAACAGAAGGTCGAGATCCTGCTGCGCAAGAGCGGCGGCGGCACCGACGAATTCGAAGCCAGTCCGTTCGAAACGGACGACGAAGACACCTGATCCCATTCCATCGTGACCATTCCCAGAGACTCAGGCTTCGCTCAGCGGCTCGAAGGCTGGCAGGCGCGCATCGAAGCCGAACTGGCAGCGAGACTGCCGGCGGCCGACACCCACCCCACGCGCCTGCACCAGGCGTTGCGCTACAGCGTGCTGAACGGCGGCAAGCGCATTCGCCCGGCCCTCGTCTATGCGACGGCCCTCTCGCTCGGACTCACCGAATCGCAGGTCGACGGCGCCGCGTGCGCGGTCGAATTCATTCACGCGTATTCGCTGGTGCACGACGATCTGCCAGCGATGGACAACGACGACATGCGGCGCGGTCGGCCGACCTGCCACAGGGCCTTCGACGAAGCGACGGCGATCCTGGTCGGCGATTCGCTGCAGGTGCTCGCCTTCCAGGCACTGGCCAATGGCCACGGATTGCCGCGGGATGCGGCCGTCCGGCTGCGACTCGTCGAAATCCTGGCCGAAGGCAGCGGCACCACCGGCATGGCCGGCGGGCAGGCCATCGATCTGGCCGCGCAGGGCCAGCAGCTGAGCATCGGCGAAGTAGACGAAATGCACGCCCGCAAGACCGGCGCGCTGATCCGCGCCAGCGTACTCATGGCGGCGTACTGCGCTGCGAACCTGCAAGCCCAGGTCAGGCAGGCGCTCGATCAGTATTCGCGCGACATCGGTCTCGCGTTCCAGATCCAGGATGATCTGCTCGATGTCGAAGGCGACAGTCAGTTGCTGGGCAAGGCAACCGGCACAGATCGGGCGCACGACAAGCCCACGTATCCCCAGATCATCGGCGTCGAAGCCGCCCGCCGGCGCATGCACGACCTGCACACCAGCGCACTGGTTGCACTCGAAACCATTGGACCGACCGCTGCACCGCTGGCCTCGCTGTCAGACTGGCTGGTCCTGCGACGGCACTGAAACCGATTGCGCTAAACTCGCCGACCATGACCAAACCCGAGTATCCGCTGCTGTCGACGATCGACTCGCCGGCCGACCTGCGTGCGTTGCCGGCTGCGCAGCTGAACGACGTCGCAACGGAATTGCGCCAGTACCTGATCGACACCGTCAGCCAGATGGGCGGCCACTTCGCCGCGGGCCTCGGCACGGTGGAGCTGACCGTCGCACTGCACTACGTCTACAACACGCCCGATGACCGGCTGGTCTGGGACGTGGGCCATCAGGCCTATCCGCACAAGGTGCTGACGGGCCGCCGCGACCGGCTGCAGACCATCAAACTGAAGGACGGCCTCGCGCCTTTCCCGACCCGCTCGGAAAGCGAGTACGACACTTTCGGCGTGGGCCACTCGAGCACTTCCATCAGCGCCGCGCTCGGCATGGCCATCGGCGCGCAGCGCGCCGGGCAGAAGCGTCGCATCGTCTCGATCATCGGCGACGGCGCGCTCAGCGCCGGCATGGCGTTCGAGGCACTGAATCACGCCGGCAGTCTCGACGTCGACATGCTGGTCATCCTCAACGACAACGACATGTCGATTTCCGAGAACGTCGGCGCGTTCTCCAACTACTTCGCGCGCGTTCTGTCGGGCAAGCTGTACGCGAACCTGCGCGAGGGCGGCAAGAAGGTGCTGCGCCGCATGCCGACGGTGTGGGAACTGGCGCGTCGCTCCGAAGAACACATGAAGGGCATGGTGCTGCCCGGCACGATCTTCGAGGAGATGGGCTTCAACTACATCGGTCCCATCGATGGTCACGATCTGAATGCACTGGTCGCCACGCTGAAAAACCTGAGCGAGATGCGCGGTCCGCAGTTCCTGCACGTCATCACCCGCAAGGGCAAAGGGTATGCGCCGGCGGAGGCCGATCCGATCAAGTGGCACGGCCCCGGTCCGTTCGATGCCAAGAGCGGCGTGATCTTCAAGGAGAAAGCCAGCGGCCCGAGCTACTCGCAGGTGTTCGGTCAATGGCTCTGCGACATGGCCGCACTCGACTCGCGCGTCGTCGGCATCACGCCCGCCATGCGCGAAGGCTCGGGGATGGTCGAGTACTCGAAGAAATTCCCCGATCGCTATTTCGATGTCGCGATCGCCGAGCAGCATGCCGTGACGCTCGCCGCCGGCATGGCGTGCGAAGGCCTGCGACCCGTGGTCGCGATCTACTCCACCTTCCTGCAGCGTGCCTACGACCAGCTGATCCACGACGTGGCGCTGCAGAACCTGCCGGTGACGTTCGCCATCGATCGCGCCGGACTGGTCGGCGGCGACGGCGCCACGCACCAGGGCAGCTACGATCTGTCGTACCTGCGCTGCATTCCCGGCCTGATCGTGATGGCGCCGGCCGATGAAGACGAATGCCGGCAAATGCTGTTCACGGCGGTCGAAAGCGAACAGCCGGCCGCGGTGCGCTATCCGCGCGGCCAGGGCCCGGGCGTGGCGATCCAGTCAGACATGCAGGCCCTGCCGATCGGCAAGGCGCAATCGCGGCGCGAAGGCCGCAGCGGGCTGGCGATCGTCGCCGTCGGCGCGATGGTGCCGTTCTGCGAACGCATCGCCGAACAGCTCGATGCAACGCTGATCAACCTGCGTTTCATCAAACCCCTGGATGAAGAACTGCTGCTGCGGATCGCGGGCAGCCACCGCGCGCTGGTGACGGTCGAGGAGAACGTGGTGGCCGGCGGCGCCGGCAGCGCGATCGCCGAATGCCTCAATGCCCACGGCTTCACGCTGCCCACCCTGCACCTGGGCATCCCCGACCGCTTCATCGAACACGGCTCGCGCAACGATTGCCTCACGGCGGCGGGACTGGATATCCCGTCGATCGAAGCGGCGATCAGGCGCTGGTGGCAGGTGCCGGCGAAGGCGGCGGCGAGATAAATCCCGGAAGCGGAGATTTCACACGGAGTTCACGGAGACCACGGAGATCGGAGAAGTTCGGATTCCGATTTCCAACCTCCGTGTTCTCTGTGATCTCCGTGTGAAATCCGAACTCTTCAGTTCGGACTCTGCAGCCGGCTGATCAGGCTGCGCAGGAACACCTTGTTGAACCGTAGCTGGCAGGCGGCCGAGGACTGCTCCAGCAGCGTCGAGCTCACCTTCATCAGCGTGACGTCGCTGATCGCCTTGATGGTCGCGAGGCGCTTGGCGCCGCGTACATAGCTGGTTTCGCCGAAGCAGTCGCCCGCTTCCAGTTCACCCACGCCGTTGCCATTGCGCATGACGCCGGCATTGCCCGAGACGATCACGTAGAAGCGATCGTCCATTTCGCCTTCCTTGACGATCTCCTCGCCCGCCGCGTAGTCCTGCCAGGTGCTGGCGCGCAGCACTTCGAGAATTTCGGCCTGCGAGAAATCGTGGAAGAACTTGAGGGTACGCAGGATGGAGAACTGTTCCTGCCGGTCGATCTTGGACGAGCCTTCGCGCAGCGTCTGGTGGACGCGCGTCAGGTCGGCCGCGAGTTCCAGGCCGTTGCGATAGCGCTTGGCGGGATCTTTCTGCAGCGCCTTGGCGACGGACTCTTCCAGCAGTTCGGGCATCTCGGGCCGCAACGCGTGAATCGGCTGCGCCGTGGCGTAGACGATCTGGTGCAGCAGCTTCGACAGATTGCCGCCGCGGAACGGGCGGAAACCGGTCAGCAGTTCGTACATGACCGCACCGAGCGAATACAGATCGGAACGGTTGGTGATCTCCAGCGACTGCACCTGCTCCGGCGACATGTACGAGGGGCTGCCGGCGATGCCTTCGATGCGCGAGATCTCGGAATCGGCGACCAGCGCAATGCCGAAGTCGATGATGCGCACGTCGTTCGCCTGCGTCAGCATCACGTTCGACGGCTTGATGTCGCGATGGATCACGCCGCGGCTGTGCGCGTAGTGCAGCGCCTTGGCGCACTTGTACATGATCTCGACGACGTCATCGATCGGCAGCAGGTTGTCCGGCTTGCAGTAGGCCGACAGCGTGCGCGCGCCGTGCACGTGTTCAGTGACGATGTAGTAGTGGCCGTCCTCTTCGCCCGCGTCGTAGATCGGCAGGATGTTCGGATGCTGCAGCATGCCGACCATGTGCGCTTCCGACAGGAACATCTTGCGCGTGACGCGCGCGCGATCCTCGTCGTGCGATTCGAGGTTGTAGACCTTGATCGCGACGTCGCGGCGATAGTAGGGATCATGCGAAAGATAGACGACGCCGGTGCTGCCTCGTCCCACTTCCTTGACGATGACGTACTTGCCGACCTTGTCGGGAGCGCGCTGTTCGCGTGTCGCGGGACGCTGGGCCATCAGGTTGCTCGAAGGAGACTTCACCGAAGTTCTTATGACTCGACGACGGTCAGAACGAGGAGACAGGCGGCGGCGAACAGGCCAGCCAATATGTCGTCGAGCATAATTCCCAGGCCGCCGCGGAGTCTGTGATCGGCCTCGCGGATCGGCCAGGGCTTCCAGATATCGAACAGGCGAAACAGCGCGAAGCCTGCAACCCACCAGGTCCAGTCACGCGACGGTGCCGCCAGCATCGTAATCGTGAAGCCGGCGATTTCATCCCAGACGATCCCCGAATGATCGTGCACGCCCAGGCGTCGGGCACTTTCGCCGCAAATCCAGACGCCGGTCACACATGCCGCGATTGCAAACGCAACGTGAACCTGCCAGCCGAACTGCATGATTCCCGCGACGATGGGAATCGCGATCAAGGTGCCGAAGGTCCCCGGCGCACGCGGCAACAGTCCTGCACCGAAGCCGAACGCGAGCAAGTGGACCGGCTGGCGCAACAGCCGCGGCTCCGCCGTCCACTTCATGAGGATTCCTTTGCCGAAAAGTGGTCATAGCCGCGGCGCTTCACGTCGACGACCTGTCCCTCGCGCACGCAGACCACCGATGAGCCGGCTTCGATGCGGCCGATACAAATGCAGGAAGCGGGAACCTTCGCGACATCGAGGGGATCGACCGTGAACAGCAGTTCGTAGTCATCGCCGCCAGCCAGTGCCAGATCGAGCGCAGTCTGCGCATCGAACAGTTCGCCGATGGCCGACGACCTGGGCAGTTGCTCCAGTTCGACACGCGCACCGCAGCCGCTGGCCGCACACAACTTGTCGAGGTCGGTGAGCAAACCATCCGAAATATCCATCGCTGCTGTCACGATCGTACGCAGCTCGCGGCCCAGCGCGATTCGGGGCTCAGGTCGCAGAAAGCGTTGTCGCAGATGATCCGCTGCCAGCGAATCGCCGCGTTCGCTCTGGATCAACGCAAGACCTGCAGCGGCCTCGCCCACCGCACCCGAGACAAACACCAGATCGCCGACGCGGGCACCGCCGCGCGTCAGCCAGCGATCCGTCTCGACGTATCCGGCAACCTGCACGCTGATCACCATCGGACCCTTCACGGTGTCGCCGCCGATCAGCGCGACGTCGTGGCGTTGCGCCAGTTCGAACAGCCCGCGGGAGAATCCTTCGAGCCAGTCCGCATTCGATTCAGACAACGATAGCGACAGCGTCATCCACGACGGCTGCGCGCCCATGGCCGCCAGGTCGCTCAAGTTCACCGCGAGAGCGCGATAGCCGATGTCCGCAGCCACGGTACCGGCAGGAAAATGGACGCCTGCGACGATGGTATCGAGCGCGACGACCAGTCGGCGATCTGCCGGTGTCGCCACTACTGCGGCATCGTCACCGATGCCAAGCAGCACATCGCTTCGCCCGCTGTTGCGCGCGAAGTACTTGGCGATGATGTCGAATTCGCCGAGGCTCATGGGAAGCAAGATTAGCCGCAAAAATGCGCAAAAGTCACAGGCCGGAAATCACTGGTTTCCGACCTTTGCGTCCCTTGCGCCTTTTTGCGGCTATTTTTTCTCGGCAGATCGGAGCTGGCTGGCCGCGCGATCCAGCACCGCATTCACATACTTGTGCGCATCCGTCGCGCCGAAGCGCTTGCACAGATCGACGCCCTCGTTGATGACGACGCGGTAGGGAATGTCGAGGCGGTTGAGCAGTTCGTAGGTGCCGATCATCAGGATCGCTGTCTCGACCGGATCGAGCTGTTCGAGCGGCCGGTCGATGAAGGGCTTGAGGACAGCGTTGATCTTTTCGCTGTCGGCGATGCAGCCCTTCAGCAGCTCGGTGAAATATTCCTTGTCCGCGCCGTCGGACTCTTCATCGGCGAGGAACTGCAGGTTGATGTCGGCCGCCGACTGCCCCGTCAGCTGCCACTGATACAGCGCCTGCATCACGAGCTTGCGCGCAATGGAGCGCGCGCGGGTGCCGCGATTGCGCTTCTTTTCCGGCGTGGCGGTCACTGCTCGATCTTGCGCAGCAGGTTGGCGAGTTCGATGGCGGTCACGGCGGCGTCCGCACCCTTGTTGCCCGCCTTGGTGCCGGCACGTTCCACCGCCTGTTCGATGGTGTCGGTCGTCAGCACACCGAACGCGACAGGGATGCCCGTATCGTTGGCTACGCGTGCGAGGCCTCCGGCGCATTCGCCAGCGACGTAGTCGAAGTGCGCAGTCGCGCCCTTGATCACGGCACCGAGCGCGATGATGGCGTCATAGCGCTTGCTCAGCGCCAGCTTGCGCGCGACGACGGGAAGGTCGAAGGCACCCGGCGCGCGTACGATCTCGATCTGCTTGTCGCTCGCGCCATGCCGCTTGAGCATGTCCACGGCGCCGCGCACCAGCTGTTCGACGATGAAATCATTGAAGCGCGACGCGAGGATCGCGAAGCGCAGCTCGCGAACCTGGAGGTCGCCTTCGAGGGTTTTGATGGAATCCATGACTTGAAACTTGAGTGTTGAGGCGCGGGGAGTATAGCGGGCTCACCCGTCCACGTACTCCACCACTTCCAGTCCGAAGCCCGACAGGCCATGCATCTGCTTCGGCGCGGACAGCACGCGCATCCGGGAAATGCCGAGATCGCGCAGGATCTGCGCGCCGATGCCGTAGGTTCGCAGCACGCTGGCGCCGGGCGGGCGGGTCGCAATGGCCGCGTCTGCATGAGTCAGCGACTGGACGGCATCCATCAGATCGCGGGCGGTTTCTTCGGGCCGCAGGATCACAACGACACCCTGCCCCTCCTGCGCGATGCGTTGCATGGCCGAACGCAGCGGCCAGCCGAGCAGTTCGCTCTGGATGCCGACGGCATCGCGCAACGTGTCCTTGAGATGCACGCGCACGAGCGGCACGTGGTTGCCGTCGAGCCTGCCGCGCACCAGCGCGAGATGCACGGTGCGGTTGACGTGATCTTCGTAGCAGAGCATCTGGAACGGACCGAACTCGGTCTGGATCTGCTGCTCGGCGATGCGCTCCACCGAGCGTTCCTTCTCCAGGCGGTAGCGGATCAAATCAGCGATCGTGCCGATCTTGAGGCCATGAAGCTGTGCGAACTTTTCCAGATCGGGACGGCGCGCCATCGTGCCGTCTTCATTGAGGATCTCGACGATGGCAGCAGCCGGCTCCATTCCCGCGAGACGCGAGAGATCGCAGCCCGCCTCGGTGTGACCTGCGCGCGTGAGCACGCCGCCGGCTTGCGCCATCAAGGGGAAAATGTGTCCGGGCTGACGCAGGTCTTCCGGCCGCGCATCGCGTTTCACGGCGGCGCGAATCGTCTGTGCGCGATCGTGCGCGGAGATGCCCGTCGTGACGCCTTCGGCCGCCTCGATCGAGACGGTGAAGTTCGTGGCGTGATCCAGATGCGTGTGACTGACCATCAGCGGCAGGCGCAACTGACGGCAGCGATCACCCGTCAGCGTGAGACAGATCAGGCCACGCGCATAGCGCGCCATGAAGTTCACATCCTCGGCACGCACGCTTTCGGCGGCCATCACGAGATCGCCCTCGTTCTCCCGATCCTCATCGTCCATGATGATGACCATCTTGCCGGCGCGGATATCGGCCAGGATTTCGTCGATCGAATTGAGTTTCATGCGGAGAGTCGGCTATTGGCTTCGTAGCTGCGGCCGCAGCACGAGTTTCACGTCGGGGCCCATCGCCTCGGTGCGCTGGAGCGCGAATTGTACGCGATCGGCCAGCCGTTCCAGTCGCGGCAGGCGCAGCATGGGGCGCGCGTCGGGGCCGAGCAGCACCGGCGCCATGTACACAATCAGTTCATCCACCCATCCGGCTTCGATGAAAGCCCCCGCCAGCGTCGGACCGGCTTCGATCAGCACGTCATTGCATTGCAGACGGCCCAGTTCGACCAGTACGCGGGCCAGATCGAGGCGGCCGGCGATCGTCTTCGCAACGGGCACGACCCGCGCGCGCTGCTCGATCTCCACGCGCCGCGGCGCATCCTCGGCGGCGAAGACGATGACTTGGCCTGGGTCCTGAAACAGCCGCGCCGTTGCCGGCGTACGCAGCTTCGAATCGAGCACGACCCGCAGCGGCACACGGCCGCGCAGATCGAGATCCGGATCGCGCACGGTGAGTTGCGGATCGTCGGCGAGCAACGTCTCGATGCCCGTCAGTACGGCGCCGGACTCGGCTCGCAGCTTCTGCACATCGGCGCGCGCTGTCTCGCCCGTGATCCAGCGGCTCTCGCCATTGGCGAGCGCCACACGGCCATCGAGACTCGCACCGATTTTCACGACGACCCGCGGCAGACCGGTCGTCATGCGTTTCTCGAAGCCGGCATTCAGTTCGCGCGCTTCCGCTTCGAGCAGACCCGATTCAGCCTGCACGCCGGCATCCAGCAACTGCTTCACGCCCGCGCCGTGCACGGCGGGATTCGGATCGAGCGTCGCGCTGACGACCCGCTTCACGCCGGCATCGATGAGCGCTCGGGTACAGGGCGGAGTCCGGCTTTGATACGAGTGCGGCTCCAGGCTCACGTACGCGGTTGCGCCGCGCGCTGCCTCGCCGGCCGCCTGCAATGCGATCGGCTCGGCATGCGCTTCACCGGACTTGCGATGCCAGCCTTCGCCGACGATCTGCTCGCCCTGCACGATCACGCAGCCGACGCGCGGATTGGGCGGTGCCGAATAGCGCCCGAGCGCCGCCAGTTCCAGCGCGCGGCGCATCATGCGGCGATCGAACTCGGTGAACTGCGCCGTCATCAGCGCTTCTTCCGCTTTTCCGGGTTGTTCCACAACGCCAGCTGGCTTTCGGTTTCCTGACGCGTACGACGATGGCGCATGCGGTCGATCTCTTCGCTGAAGGCGTCGACATCCTGGAAGCTGCGGTACACCGAGGCGAAGCGTACGTACGCGACTTCGTCGAGATCGTGCAGTTCTTCCATCACCAGTTCGCCGACCGTGCGCGACGGCACTTCGCGCTCGCCCATGGCCCGCAGTTTGTTGCAGATGTGCACGACTGCCGCGTCGATGGACTCGCTCGCGACGGGGCGCTTTTCCAGCGCCTTTAGCATGCTGCCGCGCAGCTTCTGTTCGTCGAAGGGCTGGCGGCTCTCATCGCTCTTGATGATGCGCGGCATGACGAGCTCCGCGCTTTCGAAGGTCGTGAAGCGCTCGCCGCACTTCAGACATTCACGGCGGCGGCGGATCTGCTGCCCCTCGCTCGCCAGCCGCGAGTCGATGACCTTGGTTTCTTCGAAGTTGCAGAAGGGGCAGTGCATTTGGATCCGGTGACGAGGGTGACGGAAGTCACGAAAGTGACGCGGGTCGGACCCTCGTCACCTTCATCACCCTCGTGACTCTCGTCACTTCGCCCGTCCGTACACCGGAAACTTCGCACAGATCGCCTCCACCTTGCCGCGCACCTTGGCCACCGCCTCCTCGCCGCCATTGGCATCGAGGATGTCGGCGATCCAGCCGGCGAGTTCGGTGACTTCCGCTTCCTTGAAGCCACGGGTCGTAGCAGCCGGGGTGCCGATGCGCAGGCCGCTGGTGACGAACGGCGGACGCGGATCATTCGGCACCGCGTTCTTGTTGACCGTGATGTGGGCACGGCCGAGCGCGGCATCCGCGTCCTTGCCGGTGATGTCGCGGCCGATCAGGTCGACCAGGAACAGATGATTGTCGGTGCCGCCGGAGACGATCTTGTAGCCGCGCTTGATCAGCGCGTTGGCCATCGCGCGGGCGTTCGTCACGACCTGTTGCTGATACGCCTTGAAATCCGGCTGCAGCGCTTCGAGCAGCGCGACGGCCTTGGCCGCGATGACGTGCATCAGCGGACCGCCCTGCGTGCCGGGGAACACCAGCGAATTGAGCTTCTTTTCGATCTCCGGGTTCGCACGCGCGAGGATCAGGCCGCCGCGCGGACCGCGCAGCGTCTTGTGCGTGGTGGTCGTCACGACGTCGGCGAATGGAACCGGATTCGGGTAGACGCCGGCGGCAACGAGGCCCGCGACGTGCGCCATGTCGACCACGAAGTAGGCACCGACGCTGTCGGCGATCTTGCGGAACTTCGACCAGTCGATGACGCGCGAGTACGCGGAGAAGCCGGCGATGATCATGCGCGGCTTGTGTTCCTGCGCCAGCCGCTCGACCTGCGCGTAGTCGATCTCGCCCGACGTCGGATCGATGCCGTACTGCGCGGCCTTGAAGATCTTGCCCGAGAAATTCACCTTGGCGCCGTGGGTGAGGTGGCCGCCGTGATCCAGACTCATGCCGAGGATGGCATCGCCCGGATTGATCAGCGCCAGATACGCCGCGGCATTGGCCTGCGAGCCCGAGTGCGGCTGCACGTTGGCATAGTCGGCGCCGAACAGCTTCTTGGCGCGGTCGATGGCGAGCTGTTCCGCGATGTCGACGAATTCGCAGCCGCCGTAGTAGCGCTTGCCCGGATAGCCTTCGGCGTACTTGTTGGTGAGCACCGATCCCTGCGCTTCCAGCACGCGCGGGCTGGCGTAGTTCTCGGAGGCGATCAGTTCGATGTGATCTTCCTGGCGCTTCACTTCGGCATCGATGGCCGCCTTCAATTCAGGATCGAAACCGGCGATTTTCTGATCGGCTGGGAACATGGAGGGGGACTCGCACCGCAGGGGGAAAAGGGGCCGGGATTGTACAAGATGCCGCCTCTCTTCTCTGCCTGTGGGGCCGGCTTCAGCCGGCCTCCGGGGATGTCAGGCTGAAGCCTGACCTA
>OEIU01000162.1_pt1 | contig 68703 bp, 69 predicted proteins | sample 1539221 | NCBI WGS metagenome assembly OEIU01 (sample SAMN03792071, study PRJEB22550) | activated sludge metagenome | feature: wastewater treatment plant; material: activated sludge; isolation source: Wastewater treatment plant of a petroleum refinery complex | place: Argentina: Zarate | collected...
CGGAAACGGGGCGGGGGGGGGGGGGGGGACTTGGGGGTGGGGGTTCGAAACCCCGCCGCTCCGACCATGCTCCGCCCGCCACCGAATGCCGTGGAATACGTGGGCTCGCGCAGCGGATCACCGTGCCGCCCTCAGCGGATTTCCGTCGAAATCCCGCCGATCAGAGACAGGATGGTCGCAATCACTTCTGATTGCGGCGCTGTCCGACAGGTGAGAAGCGGCGCATCGATCCGATAGGCCGCGCCCGCATGCAGCGTGCAGGCGGCGAGGCTTTCGGGATGGGCGTTGCGGCATCCGCGCCACCAGCGGGCGACGAGCCAATGCAGATCGCCCGGCGCCGTCCCGGCGGCGCGCCAGTCGCTCGAAACCCGCCCCGCGCCGGGTCCCAGTTCATCCGCGCCACATCTCGAATCGGGCAGGACACGCCCCGTCACGATGCGTCCCAGGCACCGCCGGACGGTGCATTCGGCCGTGAATCCGCTCTCCCCGGAGGTTACGGACCATGTTTGCGCATCATAAGAGAGCATCAGCACACCGAATTTCACCTGTCGTGTCTCTTCCGCAACAGCCACCTCGAAGCAGGCAGCCGAAAGGAGCGCAACGACAAGTCCGGCCCTCTGGAGCCGGCGCGCCAACGGACGGAAATCGGACAGGCCCCACCTTCTCATTCGGTCTCGATACGCCCTCGGTGCCGAAATTCTCCCATGAACATGACGAAGGTCGCTCGAAAGACCTCGATCTCGTCCCATTGCGGCCATATCGCCCCGGCATGAAGCTCTCGCGCACAAGAATTTCGGGCGTGTTGCTTTGGGGGCGAGATGCGGTCCTGGTCGCAGGGTCGGTTTGAATGCGCGCGGGCGCTGAACGGCGATACGGAGATCCTCTGGCTCGCTCCCCGCTCCGTGCTGAAACAACCGGAAAGCCTCGGCGTCTCGCTCGAAGGGGCGACGCTCAAGGCCGGGCGGATCGCCGCCTGTGTCGTCGGCGGCCTCGCCGTGAGCATGATGATGCCGGGCACAGCTCTCGCCCCGATCGCGCAGGCGAGGGCATCGCTGGACGCCATCGCCTTGCCCGCCCTGCCCGAGATCACCGTCTCGGTCCCGGCCGCGGAGAACCAGGGATTCGCCGATGCCCGGGCGCAGGTCGAGCAGTTCCTTCGCTTCGGCAATCGCGAGGTGCCGCGCCCCCTCGTGGACGCGATCGTGCGGGCCGCGGCAGCGACCAAGGTCGACCCCATCTATCTGATGGCGCTCGCCGACAAGGAATCGGCCTTCCAGCCGAGCGTGAAGGCCCCGACCTCGAGCGCCAAGGGTCTGTACCAATTCATCGACCGGACGTGGCTCGACGTCGTGCGCCGGTTCGGGGCCGATCACGGCCTCGCGGCCGAGGCCGCCGCGGTCTATGGCGAAAAAGAGAAGCCGATCGTCGATGATCCCGAGCTTCGCACCCGCATTCTCCGGCTCCGCGACGACCCTTATCTCTCGGCCGTCATGGCCGCCGAGATGCTGAAGAAGGATGCCGAAGAGATCGGCCTGAAGATCGGCCGGCCCCTGACGACCACGGAGATGTATCTCGCCCATTTCCTGGGAATCGAGGACGCGGCCCGCTTCATCGCACTCCGCGAGGAGAAGACGCCGCCGACCGCCTCCCAGATCTTTCCGGCGGCGGCCCGCGCCAACGTGGCGATCTTCTACGGGCCGGCCGTTCGCACGGGCGGGCGCAGGCGCCGCGGCCGCTGGACGCGCCCCGGCCTCACCATTCCGCAGGTCTATGACAAGATCCAGGGCATGATCGACGCCCGGCTGGAGCGCTTCACTCCCATCAAGACCTATGCGGCCGCGTGGACGCAGTGAGCCTCCCGCCCGGACACAGATGCCTTAAACCAATAAACCCAAAATGGTTGCAGCCTCGACCATGAGATGATGGGTCAGGGCGGCCTCGGCCGCCTCCGCGTCCCGCGCGAGAATGGCGCCGAGGATCCGAGCGTGGTCGTCACGGGCGGCTTGCGCCTGGGCGAGGCCCACCCTGTCGCGCAGCCGGCCCCATTCCAGCCGGTGCCGTGCGAGCATGGCCCGGTCGAACAAATCGACGAGAACCGGGTTTCCCGAGGCCAAGGCGATGGCGCGGTGGAAGGCGTCGTCCGCATCGTCGAGCGAGGCTCCATCCCGTGCCGCTCCCACCGCGGCTTCCGCCCGGCGCATCCGCTCGTGATCCGCCGCCGTCGCCTCGCGCGCGGCAAGCCGCGCCAAAACAGGCTCGAAAGCAAGCCGGGCCGAGAGAAGATGCCGGGGAGAGGCATCGGAAAATTCGCCGGGACCTCCCGCTCCAGTTCCCGCCTCCTCGTGGCTTTCCCGTCCCTCCGCCGCGGCTCCTCCCTGGACAAAGGTGCCCCGTCCGACCTGCCGGACGAGGAGACCGTCCGCCTCCAGAAGAGCTAGGCCCTTGCGCAGGGAAGCACGCGACAATCCAAGCCTTTCGGCCAGGACGCGCTCCGGCGGCAACCTTTCGCCATTGCGAAGGCGCTCGCTGGAAAACCATTCTTGGACCAATTCCACAGATTGGTTCATTCGCTCAGGATAGCACCAACCATTCGCCAGTCCAAATGATCCTCGCGACAGATCGGAGGTTGATGACAAAAACCAGCTTGGTTGTCTTGGTTTCCATCGAGCGCTGACCTCATGCAAAGGTCTCTCTCACCTTCCTTTTTCGCTGACGAGAAGAGAGGCTGGCCGGAATGCGAGACTGGAAACTGTGGAGGCATTCGGCGGCGCGGATCGGCGATCTCTCGCGTCGCAGCAGGAGCCGGAGACTCAGACCGCCGAAAGCGGTGCTCCTTCTACGAACCAATTTGGTTTAATGGTTTGCTCGCAGAGCGAGGCCCTCTGAGCGCCCCATGCGGTCCGCGGGAACCGATGGCGCACGAGAGGAACCAGACCTGCCCGCCGCCCGATCATGCCGGTGCGCCTCTCAAAACGCCTTGAAGGTGATCACGGTGCGCGTATCAGCGATATCGGCGAGGGTCTGGACGTTCTCGGCGACGAAATGGCCGATATCAACCCCGTCATCGACGTGAAACTTGGCGAGAATGTCGTAATTCCCCGCCGTCGAGTAGATTTCCGAGGCGATTTCGCGGTCGGCCAGGGCGCTGGCCACCGGGTAGGTCTGGCCGAGCTTGCACTTGATCTCGACGAAGAAGGTCTGCATGCGCGCGGCTCCGGGCTGGGCGATCTATCCGAACGAGCGGCTGCCCAACCGGACCTCTACCGGATGGCCGCCGACACGACAAACCGCCGGGCGGCGGGTCCCATTCCGATGACGATCTCGACGAGGGCGGCCGCCAGCGCCCGCCGCCACGAGGCGCCCGCGAGCCTCCCGCGACGTCCCGCCCGCCTCGGCTTCGGAACCAGGGGGATGTGAACGAAGAGCGTCGGCCCCGTCCTCGCCAAGGCGCGGAAATAGGCTGCGTTGCAGAGATACCGGCCGGCATCGCGGGAGCGGCGCGCCTCGATGCGGTGGCGGGCGAGGCTGCGCAGAACGGGCGTGATCCGCACGCGGGTTCTGCGCGGCGCCGCCCCGAGTCCGGCCCCCAATTCCGGCCGGGCGCCCCTCGCATCGGAAAACAGGGTCGAGCGCCGGGGGGTCGAGCGCTCCTCCACGCGGACCCGCGAGGCCCTCCCCGCGACGCCGAGCAGGAGGAGAATATCGGGTCCGGCGGCGAGCGCGGGATCGAGTTCCGCGGGAAGGCTGCCATAGGCGGTGGTCAGGACGAGGGGTGCCGCCTCGATGCCGTGAAGGCGCAGGCGGGGCGCGGCCGCGACCTCCCGGGCCATCGCCGCGCTCGGATTGCGGGGCATGCGCGGAAAGGGGCCGAAGCCGGTGACGAGAAGACGCATCGGAATCCCCTGCCCTGCCCGCCTCACAAGCCCAGGAGCGCGGCCAGCTCGTCCGCCCCCGCCGCCGGGGAGACCGCGCCCTCCGCGACGGCCGCCTCGAGATCGGGGAGCCGCGCGCGGACGGCCGGGCTCGTCAGCATCTTCTCGCGCAGCCGCTCTTCCACCATCGCCCACATCCAGCGGGTATTCTGCTCGCGGCGCTTCCTCGCCAGGGCGCCCGCGCCTTCGAGCCGCGCGCGGTGAGCCATTACGGCCGCCCACAGCTCTTCGAGACCCTGCCCCGCGAGGCCCGAGACGAGGAGCACCGGCGGCGTCCAGAGCGCGTCATGCGGCACGAGGATGCGCAGGGCGGCGCGGTATTCGGCGGCCGCGGCCGCCGCCCTCTGCGCGCCGGGGCCGTCCGCCTTGTTCACCGCGATGATGTCGGCCAGCTCGATGACGCCCTTCTTGATGCCCTGCAACTCGTCTCCCGCCCCGGGCAGCGCCAGGACGAGAAAGGTATCGGTCAGGTCCGCCACGGCCGTTTCCGACTGGCCGACGCCCACGGTCTCGACAAGGATCGCATCGAAGCCGGCCGCCTCGCAGAGCAGCATCGCCTCGCGCGTCTTGGCGGCGACGCCGCCCAGGGTCCCCGAGGAGGGAGACGGCCGCACGAAGGCTTCGGGCGCAACCGCGAGACGCGCCATCCGCGTCTTGTCGCCGAGGATCGCCCCTCCCGTCCGCCGTGAGCTCGGATCGACGGCGAGAACGGCGACCTTCATGCCCTGCTCGATCAGGTAGGCCCCGAGCGCATCGATCATCGTCGACTTGCCGACGCCGGGCACCCCGGTGATGCCGACGCGGACGGCGCGTCCCGTGCGGGGCAGCAGCGCCTCGATCAGGGCCCGCGCGGCCTTGCGGTCGTCGGCGCGCTTCGATTCGACCAGCGTGATGGCGCGGGCCAGCGCCGAGCGCTCGCCCGCGGCGACGGCTTGCGGATCGGGAGGAGGACGTCGGATCATGCCTGCTTGTGGCGAAGACGGAGGCCGCCGTCGAGCGCTCAGGCGGCCGCCTTTCCCGTTCCGAGGGGGACGAAGGCGGCCAGGGAAAACAGGAGGGCGAGGCCGAGGAGCTGGGCATGCGAGCCCGTCCACGAGAAAACCGCCGCCATCAGGAATCCCGTCGCCGCCTGGGCGAGTGCAAAGGCGAGCGTCGCGCGGGCCCAGACGGCTCCGGAAGCAGGGCCCGCCATCTCGCGCGCCCGGGCCAGCGTCACGGCGGTGAGCCCGATCGCGGCGAAGCCCCCGAGGAACCCGCCCGCCATCAGCGCCGCGCCGAAGGGCGCGAACAGCAGGGAGACCCCCGCAAGCTGGAGGCCGAGCCAGATGCGGAAGGCACGGACAGACCCGAGGCGATCGGCCACCCGCCCGCCGACCAGGGGGCCGCAGATCCCGCCGAGGCCGAAGGCGAGAAACGCCCCCGCCCCCCAGGGGACGGCAAGGCCCCGCCCCCGCACGACGATATCGGCGAGATAGACCATGTGCGGCACGAGCCCGGCGGCCGACAGGCCATAGGCCAGGGCGAGCCGGCCCGTGCCGGCAGGGAGCGCGCCCACGACGGCCACGACGGGAACCCGCGGCCATGCGCGACGCGCGGCGATCCACAGGCAGAGGACGGCGGCGGCGAGGCCGAGCCAGGTCCCGGCGATGCCGGCCGCGCCGAGCAGGGTTGGCACGGCGATCGCGCCCGCGATCGCTCCCGTTCCGACGCCCGTCATGACGATGCCGCCCGCAAGCCCGCGCCGCTCGGGGGCGACGAGGCCCTGGACCGCCGGCCCGGCCAGCACCATCAGGATGCCGCCCGCGATTCCGGCGAGGGCGCGGCAGGCGGCAAGCCAGACAACGCCGCCGTTCCAGCCGCAGCCGGCGAAGGAGAGGACGACGAGACCCATGCCGAGATCAAGAGAGGCCCCCGTGCCGAGCGCCGCGCCGACCCGCCGTCCGCCGACGACCCCAAGCACGTAGCCGGCGAGGTTCAGGGCGCCGAGGAGCCCCGCCTGCCCCCCGCTCACCCAGCCCGCCGACACCATGGCGGGAAAGAGCGGCACATAGGCGAAGCGCGCGAGGCCGAGCCCCGAGAAGGTTCCGCCGGCGCCGGCGAAAGCAGGCCGGAGGCCGACAGCGGCACTCATCGGCCGGCGCGCAGTCCCGCCGAGGGCGGCACCGGCTCTCCGGGCGGAGCCGGGGGCCCTTTTCTCTCTGAACACATCCTGGTCACAGGGGCCGGCATCCACGTCGCTCCGAACGGCTACTCTCTTGATTCCAACGTTTGGAACCCGCGATTTCGGGGATATCCCCGATCATTGCTGCTATGCACGGCACATCATGTCCATCGGAACGTACGCCTGGGCGCACGGATTTTGACCCCGACTCTCGGTATAAGTACGATTATTGCCTCTTTCCAACACTGTGATATGAGAGCCGCAATGTCGAGCCCGATCTGGAAAAGACGATGATTTCGCAAACTCAAGACAAAATGCGAATCTATATCTTACCATTTCTTCTTGTAATTGTTATTTTCGCGTTCCACACACGCTGGCCAGAGATCATTCCTGCAGGAAACGGGGTCGGCTATGACGGCACCGTTTATGCAGAAATGGTGACCCGTCTCGACGAGATGGTCAAGCAGGACCAACTCTCCGCGTATTACGCGCAGAAAATGCTTCCATCGCTTATTGCGAGAACATGGGTAGGCCTACTTGGAATAACCGCAACAAACAATAATATTATTCAGATATTTATAATCATGAACCTTATTCTTGTTCTGATTTCAGCGGGCTTTTGGGTCGCCATAACGAGGCGACTCAATCTTGGAACGACAGCCTTCTTGATTGGCGCATCAGGAATTGTTCTTTTTTACCTAAATGCAAAGCAGATATATTATAATCCAGTCATGACCGACGCGTATGGCCTCATGACCGGATGCGGGCTGGTTTATGCAACCATCTCCAGAAGATTGCCTCTTATTTGCATCTTATCTGTGTTCGGTGCTTTTGCGTGGCAGATGAGCAGCGCTGTCGGGGCTCTGCTGGCCATTGCGCTTCTTTTCGAGTTTCAGAAAGCGCCTCCAGGCGCTCGCTTATTCGTTGAGAATAAGCGAGTTTTATATGGAATTATCTCATTCAGTTTGTTTATTTCTTTGACTGTTGCCGCTTCCTCGGTCGCGTTGTCGATGATGGGGGCGGAGCGGAAAAGAAATTTTCTGGGAAGGATACTGACTTTTGATTTTACCAGGGTGCTGACGAACTCTCCGACGCTGCTATTGATCGGGCTGGGGGCGCTATCTATATTGGTCGCCGCATACCTCGCGAAGCCCAGGCTGGCGGCAAGACCTTTGAAAATCGCCGCACACATGGCTGTCGCGGGCTTGATCATCGCGATCCCTGCCGTGATCATCCGCTCGATCTCCAATCCAGATATTCCGGCGCCTGGCCTTCAGGGGGTTCGGGAAATACTCGCGGCGCTGCTTGTCGACCGGGTGTCGGACAGGATGGTTCTGCTGCCTTTCATTGCACACGCGGTCTATTATGGCCCGGTATTCCTTCTCCTGATTGCGAAATGGCCTGATACGGTCAGATCGGCGACAACCCTCGGGCCATCCGTCACGCTTATGTTGCTGCTGTTTATTGGCCTCTCCGGCTTCTCCGAATCAAGATTTACTCTTCTTCTATGGCCTTTTGTCGTTACGATCGTCGCGAAGACACAGGACGGAAGAGCGATCGGGGCGGCCTTCGTCATCGCCTTTACAGCATTGACTGCCATCTACTCCCGCTTCTGGCTGAGGATCAACCAAGCTCCATGGCCAAAACCGGACTATGGCTTTCTGGATCAGTGGCCGAAATCGATATACTTCTCTCCCTACGGGCCTTGGATGAACTGGCACTTCTATATCGGGCAGGGGTTTCTGGTGGCCGTCTCCCTTGGGGTATTGGTCTGGACCATGCAGGGTTCCAGATCCTCGGCCGGGCTTGCAACCTCCAAACTTGACGGAAAGTGAGTCATGGGCCCCCTCCCCGTTCCTTTCAACAGACCATCCCTCGTCGGAAATGAAGTCAAATATCTGCGCGACGCGATCCGACGGGGGCAGTTGGCCGGGGACGGCCATTATACCCGGCAATGCAGCGCCCGGATCTGCGAGCTGACCGGCGCGCCCCGGGCGATGCTGACGCATTCCTGCACCGCGGCCTTGGAAATGGCAGCGATTCTCTGCAACCTCGGCCCCGGGGACGAAGTCATCATGCCTTCGTTCACGTTCGTCTCGACCGCCAATGCGGTTGCCTTGCGCGGTGCGGTTCCGGTTTTCGTCGACATCGATTCCGATACCCTGAACATCGATCCCGTCTGCGTCGCTGCGGCCGTGACGCCGCGGACCCGCGCGATCTTCGCGGTTCATTATGCGGGATTTCCCGCCGACATGGACGCGCTGGCGGCCATCGCCCGCGCCCACGACCTCCTGCTCGTCGAGGATGCGGCCCAGGCCCTCGGCTCGCGCTACAAGGGGCGGCCCTGCGGCTCGCTGGGCGACCTTGCAGCGTTCAGCTTCCATGAGACGAAGAACATCATCAGCGGCGAGGGCGGGGCGCTGACCGTCAACCGCCCCGAAATGGTCGAGCGGGCCGAGATCATCCGGGAAAAAGGCACCAACAGGTCGCGGTTCTTCCGCGGCCAGGTGGACAAGTATACCTGGGTCGATATCGGGTCCTCCTTTCTCCCCGGCGAGTTGATCGCCTCATATCTCTATGCACAGCTCGAGATGGCCGAGATGATCAATACGCGCCGCCTCGCCTGTTTCGAGCGGTACATGGAAGCCTTCGCCGAACTCGAGACCCGCCAGCGCCTGCGCCTGCCGCGCTTCGCGGCGGAGGGAACCGGGAACGGACATATGTTCTACCTTCTGCTGCGGGACGAGGCCGACCGCGCGGGCTTCATCGCCCACATGAAGGCGAATGGGATCGGAACGCCGTTCCATTACGTGCCGCTGCACAGCGCGCCGGCCGGGAAGAGGCTCGCGCGCAGCCACGGGCGGCTCGCCGTGACCGACCGGATATCCGAAACGCTCGTGCGCCTGCCGATGTTCTTCGATCTCGGCTCGCAGATCGAGAACGTGATCGATCACGCGCTCGGCTATTTCGACGGAGAGGCGATCTCGTGAAGCCGGCAACGCTGATCAGCATCGTCTCGCCGGTCTATGGCTGCCGGGACTGTCTCCAGGCCTTGTCGGACGCGGTCGCGGCGGCGTTGCGCGAATCCGGGCTGGAATGGGAGCTGGTGCTGGTCGACGACCGCGCCCCGGACGATCCCTGGCCGATGATCAGGGGCCTCGCGCAGAGGGATCGCCGGATTCGGGGCGTGCGGCTGTCGCGAAACCACGGCCAGCACCTGGCCATCTGGGCCGGGCTCGAGGCCGCGCGCGGGGAGTGGGTCGTCGTCCTCGATTGCGATCTCCAGGACGATCCGGCCATCATCCCGCGCCTGCTGGACAAGGCCCTGGCCGAGGGGAGCGATGCGGTTGTCGTCGATCGCGGGGAGTGGAGCGACACGGGCTTTCGCCGCCGGGCATCGCAATTGTTCTATCGCGTGATGGAAACGCTGGGCGGGCTGAAGCTGAACAACAACATCGGCAATTTCGGCATCTACAGCCGCCGGCTGGTCGACGTGCTGCTGCGCTTCCGCGACAAGGAGGTGTTTCTGCCGGTGATGGTGGCGCTGACGGGCCTGCCCGTCACCACCCTGTCGCTGGACAGGTCGGCGCGCCAGATCGGGCGCAGCTCCTACAACCTGAGCCGGCTCATCCGCATGGCGGGCGCCATCGTCATCCGCTTCTCGGATCGCCCGCTCAAGCTCAGCGTCGTTCTGGGCGCGGCGCTCAGCGGCTTCGCGGCATTGTTCTCGGTCGTCCTGCTGCTCGCCTGGGCGACGGGCGCCTTCAGCGTTCCGGGCTGGACCAGCCTGATCCTGTCCGTCTGGTTTCTCGCCGGCCTCATCCTCGCGGTGCTGGGAGTGCATGGCGTCTATATCGGCCGCATCTTTGCCGAGGTACAGGATCGGCCGCGCATCCTGGTCGAGCAGACGACCGACGGGGAGGACATGCGAGACGCCGGCGAGCGGGCCGGCCGTGGCTGAGGCGCCCCGCCTCCTCCGACTGCTGCCTCCCAGCCTGATGCGCTACGGCGTCGTCGGCCTCGCGACGAATGGCGGCCTCTACCTGCTGTTCGTGCTGCTGGTGTGGCTTGGGCTTTCGGCGGTCGCGACCGCGGCTTTGTGCTACGGCCTCGGGCTGGCGCTCAGCTATCTCCTGAACCGGCGCTGGTCGTTTCAAAGCACCGCCTCGCATCGCCGGGACCTGCCGCGCTTCCTGTTGTCCTACGGGGTCGGCTTCATCGCCACAATGATCTTCATCGCCCTCCTGACGCGGGTTCTCCGGCCCGAGATCGCGCAGTTTCTCAATATCGGCCTGACGGCCATGGTGATCTATCTGTGCCTGCGGCTGACCCGCTTCGGCCACACGGAAAGCACCCATGCCGATTGAGCTCAACGCCCTGGAATCCGCTCGCTTCGGCATCACCGCGGCGCGGCTGACGGATCTCTCGGCCCCGCTCGACCGGGTGAACGCGGCGGCGCGCGCGCAAGGCGTGCAGATGATCACGGCACGGGTGGACAGCAACCACCTGCCCCTCGTGCAGGCGCTCGAGGAGGACGGCTACCGGCTGATGGACATGCTGGTCTATTACAGCCACGATCTGGCTCGCCTGCCCGAGCCCGGCGCTTCGCCTGCGGGCGAGACCCTTCGGCGCGCCTCCCCCGCGGACGCCGCCGCCGTGGCCGAAGTCGCGAAGGCGGCCTTCCGGGGCTATCTGGGACATTTCCATTCGGACCCGCGCCTGTCGGGCACGGACGCGGACGCGGCCTATGTCGAGTGGGCGCAATCCAGCGTCACGACATGCGACGACACGGCCCCGGCCTTCGTGGCAGTCGCGGATGGCAGGATCGTCGCCTTTCTGACCACCGACATGAATGCGAGGGAAATCGTCCTCAACGCCGTTCTTCCCCAGGTGCAGGGACAGGGCATTTACGGCCGCCTGGTAGACCAGGCCCTGCAAGCGGCCCGGAGGGCCGGCTGCCGGCAATTGAGCGTTTCGACCCAGGTCAACAACATCGCCCCGCAGCGGACCTGGTGCCGGCGTGGCTTCCGCCCCCTGCGCAGCCTCTACACCCTGCACAAATGGTTCTCGCCGGAATGACCGCCGAGCCCGCCTCCCCTTCACCCGATCCTGGAAGACGGGGACGTGCCTGATGCCTCCCGCTCCCCGTTCCGCGTGACCCAAGCCAGCCAGCCGAGCGCGGCCAGGACGACGATGCCCTGTCCCGCATAGGCAGGCCAATCCATCGAGGGGCCGAAGCGCGTCGTCAGCACGGATCCGATCCATTGATGGAAGGCATTCGAATCCTGGGTTGCGGAAAGCACGTCATTGGTCCTCAGCCAGACGCTCGAAAAGACGATCACAAGCAAAATAAAAGTTGCATTGAAAAGATTCGACGTATTCTCCGACTTGTAAACATATGCGGTGACCGCGACTGCGAACGGCCACATCAGGATGGAAAAGCGCGACTCCGAGAATCCTGCCAATCCTAGGAACAGGAGCAACATGAGGACGACTGCAGGCCCGAGAGCAATCGCTGACCTGACGGCATCGGGCCATCTGACAATCAGGAGAAGAAACACCGGCCCATAATACACCGCATGCGCGATGAGCGGCTGTAGCACCATCCCGGAAAAGACACGGTCGAGAAGAAGCGCCGAGAGTGTTTCTCGAAAACCCTGAACTCCAAATACCACGATATCCGGATTGGAAATCGAACGGACAATCACGGCAGGGATCGCGATGATCAAGCCCGCGACAATCACATGCGCAGCGATTTTCAAAGGTCCTGCCGCCAGCCTGGGCTTGGCGAGGTAGGCCGCAATCAATATGGACAACGCCCCCAGCGCGATCAACAACAGCGTCGGAGAGTTCGTCAGCATCCTGATAAAATCGAAGTTGAGAATCCTTCCCAGGAAATGTCTTTTTCGGTCCGGCCCCATCATGGACAACGCGACCGAGGAAGCGGCAACAACGAAAGAGATCAATAATATACATGAGATCAAGCTGTATAAAATCGGCCTTCTCTCGATGAACAAGCGATTTACAAGAGGGGTTTTCTGAAATTCGAAAAGAAATGCAATGATCATCAGGGCGCCGGCAGCACTGCTGATCTGCCACGTGAACGCACCTATCATCGCGAGAAGAAAAACCAGATAAGCATTTCTAACGACCGCAGCATACAGAAAGCCACATCCTATTGCCAAAGCAAATGTATCTGTAAGAACAGGATAGTAGTAAATATTCTTGGCACTCTGGAAGCACAGGGCGATGCCGGAAAAGCCTATCCAGAAAGCCAAGCGTGACAGGCGCAAGCGGTAAGAGGCCGCAAACCAAAGGACAAGAGCAAGAAGCGTAAGGAAAAAATTCATATACATAAATGCATATATGATATTTTCCCTGGAAAACTCGTTCCCCGTTATCGACAATATCGTTTTGATGACAAAGGAAGGCAGAATACGCTGAGCGTGATATCGAGACAGCTCGCTGTTATTGATCATGTCCTGAAGATGAACAACCATCTTGGCATACAGCACGCCATCGACACCGAACCCGTCGCCCGCCTGAATGATGTCAGGATAGGCCTGGTGGAAGAAGAAGATCGTCACAATGATGATCGTGGCCGGAAGAAGCGTCCGACAAGCGTTTCGATATCGCTGATGCATCATCGTCCTCGCGCTGGCGTCGCCCGGCGGCATCGGGGTGCCTTGCCACGCCCCCGCCCGTCATCCAACTGAAGCGAGAATCCTCTGCCGAGATTGGCGCGGTTGCGCCGGATGAGCAACGATCGATCGAGGGAGGGCATTTGCAGAGTTTCCGGCCGCATCAGATCGTCAGCGCCTCACGGGCGAAACGCTTCCTCGAATGCCGAAAAACATGCCGAATCGGCGATGCTTCGACCAGCCTCCCCGGGCACCGGCGTTTCGGCATCTCAGCCGAATAGGATGGCGACAAGAACGATGGTTACGCTATAGCCCCCGAGCTTGCCGGGGCGGAGTGTTGCGGATGTCGGAGAAGAATTGGGACCGGGTGCCGATCGACGCACAGAGCATCGACGCGCCCTTGTCGCAGGCGGCAGTCTTTCTGGTGGTCACGGTTGCGGGCGAGCAGGCCGCCCTCGCAAAGGTCTGCTCCGTGCTCGACGGGCTTGACGATCTCATCAAGACTGTCGGGTTCCGCGATCTTTCCGCCCGGCTATCCTGCATCGTCGGAATCGGTCGCGAGCTTTGGGATCGCGTTCACTTCGATAAGCGGCCAAAGGAACTGAAGTCCTTTACGCGGATCGAGGGAGCGGCCCATGCGGCGCCGTCGACGCCGGGCGATCTTCTTTTCCATATCCGATCGGAGCGGCCCGATCTGTGCTTTGAATTTGAACGTATCCTGCTGGATAATCTCGGCACCGGCGTGACCGTCGTCGACGAGGTTTCAGGCTTCCGCTATTTCGATGCGCGCGACCTTCTGGGCTTCGTCGACGGCACGGCCAATCCGACCGGCCTCGCCCTGCCCGCTTCGGCGCTTGTCGGCGACGAGGATCCCGACTTCGCGGGAGGCAGCTATGTTGTCGTTCAGAAATATCTGCACGATCTCGGCGCCTGGGCACGGACTCCGACGCCTCTCCAGGAGGAAATCATAGGTCGCACGAAAATAGATAACATTGAAATCGATGACGACGACGCGCCACGAAAATCGCACAAATCGCTGGCGACTATCGTCGATGCCGATGGCAATGAGCGCGATATCTTGCGAGATAATATGCCGTTTGGTCGCCCCGGGCAGGGAGAATTCGGAACGTATTTCATCGGATATTCCCGATATCTCTGGGTCACCGAGAAGATGCTGCAGCGGTTGTATATCGGCGAGCCGCCGGGCGCTTACGATCGCCTGCTCGATTTCTCGACGCCGCATACCGGCACGACGTTCTTCGCTCCAAGTCGCGCGACGCTGGAAGCCTTTGCCCAGGCGGCTCAGAAGAGCGGCTGAAGCGGCTCCGCCCTCCCGCCCGGCCCCGAAGAAGGAGCCGGGGGACCCTGGTGCCGGGCGCCGGTTTCGAACCTCATGAGGGCGCGGTCTGCTCGCGTGCCAGGACCTTCTGCACGGCCGGGTCGGCGGCCAGCCGGTCGTGCAGCGCCTGCACATGGGGAAAGTCCCCGAGCCCCCCGGGCAGCTTGGCCGCCGCCCAGCGGATCATGGGAAAAGCATAGGCATCGATCACGGAGCGGCCGCCGTCGAGGATCCATTCCCGTCCTTCGAGATGCTTGTCGAGGATGCCGAATTGCTTCGCCACCAGCTGCCGGCCGGCGGCAACCACCGCGTTGCGCGCCTCCTCGCTCTGATCCGTCGTGTAGCGGTGCGGCAGGAAGATCGGCCAGAAGGCGGCATGCACGTCGGAGGTGAGAAAGGCGGACCAGCGATGCGCTTCCGCCCTGGCGCGCAGGGAATCGCCCCCCGACAGCCCGGCCTGCGGATGCTTGTGCGCCAGGTAGTCGAGGATCGCGCCGGCCTGGGTCAGGAGCCAGCCGTCATCCTCGCGCAAGGTCGGGACCGCGCCCGCGGGGTTCACCGCCAGAAGCTCCTTGGAGCCGAACTGAACCTTGACCGCCTCATAGGGCGCGCCGATCCATTCGAGAACGATGTGCGGCGCAAGCGAGCAGGCGCCGGGAGCATAGTAAAGGGTGGTCGCCACGATCTTCTCTCCTCGATATGTGTCAGGAAACGCGCGGAGGCGGCATGCCCGCCGCCTCCCGCCACGTCCGTTGCCACGGACGGCCTTCTAGTCCAGCGGCTTCAGATTCGCTTCGATCGAAGCGCGCCGGGGCTCCAGGAACGGCGGCAGCGACAGCCGCTCTCCGAGGCGGTCGAGGGGTTCGTCCACCGCAAAGCCCGGCCCATCCGTCGCGATCTCGAACAGGCTGCCGCCGGGCTCCCGGAAATAGAGCGAGCGGAAATAATAGCGCTCGATCTCGCCGGAACTGCGAACCCCGAGCTGCGACAGCCGCTCGGCCCAGCCGCGGATTTCCGATACGTCCGGGGTCCGAAACGCGACGTGATGGACCCCGCCCGCGCCCTGCCGGGCAGCGGGAAGCCCTGGCTGGACGGCGACATGCAGCTCGGCCGCCGGCCCGCCCTCGCCCATGCGATAGACGTGGACGCGGCCCTCGCCGTCCGGCGACGCATAGTCCCGTTCCTCGGTCATGTTCAGGACGCGTGTCAGAAGGGCGTCGGTCGGCTCCTTCTGCGGGACCGAGATCGTGATCGGTCCGAGGCCGCGGATCTGGTGCTCCGCGGGAACCGTGCTGCGGTCCCACGGATGAGCCGTTCCCGCACCGCCATCGTCGGCCAGCCGGAAGCGTTGGCCCTCCGGGTCCTCGAAATCGAGGCCGGCGCGGCCATCGATGATGGCGACGTCGCCAACCTTCAGCCCCGCCTCGCCAAGGCGCGCGGCCCAATAGTTCAGGCTGTTCTCGCCCGATACGCGCAGGCCCGTGCGGCTGATGGAGCGGGTGCCGCGCCGCTCAGGCGAGGCCGGCCAGTCGAAGAAGGTCAGGTCCGTGCCGGGCGCCGCCTCCCCGTCCGCATAGAAGAGGTGATAGGCGCTGGTATCGTCCTGGTTGACGGTCTTCTTGACCAGCCTGAGCCCGAGCGTGTCGGTGTAAAATCGCCTGTTGGCGGAGGCGTCGGCGGTGATCGCCGTCAGGTGGTGGATGCCGGTGAGCTGCATCGCTCCGCTCCGTTCCATGTTGCGTTGCCGGGAATATCGGCCCCGCCGGAGCGAAATGGCAGTCTTGGACCCGCAGACGCGGTGTTCGCATTCTTCGAACGGCGATATCCGGCCACATCCGGGCGCGCTATGCCGTCGGAATGAAATGGACCATAGACGAGATCAGGACCTTCCTGGACGTGATGGAATCCGGCACGGTGTCGGGAGCCGCCGCACGCGCGAATCTTTCCAAATCCGTCGTCAGCAAGCGCATCGCCGATCTCGAAACGGCGCTGGGCGCGGCCCTTTTCCAGCGCCATGCCGGACGCATCACGCCGACCGAAATCGCCGAGGAACTCGCCGTCAGGCTGCGTCCGGCGCTGGCCGAGATGATCCAGGCCGTGGAAAGCGCGGCCTGGGGCATGGCGGGCCTGCGCGGCGCGCTCGCGATCACGGCTCCCATGAGCCTGGGCATCCGGCATCTGGGCCCGGCGCTGGCGGAGTTTGCGCGCCTGCATCCGAATCTCGACATGGTGGTGGAATACGAGGACCGGATCGTCGACCTTGTGCGCGGCCGTTTCGATCTCGCCGTTCGAATCGGCCAATTGCCCGATTCAGGACTGATGGCCCGCAAGCTCTGCGAAGACCCGCGTGTCATCTGCGCGAGCCCCGGCTATGTCGGGCGGCACGGAGCGCCCGACACCCTGGCCGATCTCGCAGGACACGCCGCGATCGGCTATCTGAACGTCCATTCCGCCCAAACTTGGCAGTTCGTCGGCGAGGCCGGAAACACGGTCGGCGTGCCGATGCGGAGCCGGATCACGGCCAATAACGGCGAGGCGATGCGCGACATGGCGATGGCCGGGCTGGGCATCACGCTTCTGCCGCTCTTCATTGCGCACGAGGCGCTGGAAAGCGGCCGCCTGGTCAGGATCGCGGACCGCCTCAGGCCCACGCCGCTCCCGATTTCGGCCGTGTGGCCTCGCGCCAAGCCGATGCCGATGAAGTTGCGGGCCATCGTAGACCATCTGGCAGACACGCTTTCCGGCCAGCCGTGGGCAGGCTGACGCCGGTCGCCGCGGCCGAGCATAAACCCTCCACGCATTGCGCCCGAACGGTGATTCCCGTGCCTTGGGGGGCGGCTCAGGGCTATCGCATATGGCGCGCCGCAGCCAGGTTCTCCCTTCACACAAAGATGCGATCGGGTTCACATTGCGATTTCCGTCGCGCCATCAAAGCCATATGCGATAACCCTGGGGCGGATTCGGACGTCCAGCAGGCATCGACGCCGCAAAGCCGGAATAGACATTCACGAAGAATATCAGGGCCGGTATGGACCATAGGGCGGTCCTTCGGGGCCGTCCTTCATCCCTGCAATTCGAGCCGGCGCTCGATGCGGCCCAATCTGGCCTGGATCGAGGCGAGCGCTCCGTCCTGCGCCAGCTCTGACTGCATGAAGGCCGCCATGTGGCCCTTCATGCCGCGCATGTCGGATTTCGGGTCCACCATATCGTCGGCCATCTGAGACAGCTTGGCCTGGATGGCCTTCAGCGTCTCGAAGAGCAGTTCGTTGGTCACGTTGTCGCTCATGACTCGAATTATCTCATAGGGGCGGGTCGCCGTCGATAATGGGCAGTCTCCTCGGAACTGAGGAATGGGCGTCGGGTGCAGAAGTCCCATCCGTCTTTCGCGGCCAATGCGCGGGCGAAAAGGCCCTGATCAAACCTGGCGTCCAGTTCATCCCGGAGAACGGGGGCGGGGGTGAGGCTGAGGAAGAGGGGCGAATAGGCGCCAATAAGCCGAGGCAAACTTCCTTTCTACCTGGGGCTGACTCCCAGCGGCTGCACGTACGAAATGCAACCCAAAATGGTAGGAGCAGATGGGAAGGGCTCTCGCGCAACGCGAGCCGCCTGCCTCTGCGAGCGAGATCGAGGCTTTCATAGCCCGATGGTCCGAATGCGAGGGAGGGCAGGAGCGGGCAAACTATGCGCTCTTTTTGATTGGGTTGACCCGGCTCCTCGGCCTTCCTGAACCCGATCCGGCCGGTGCCACGCACGAGCACAACGATTATGTATTCGAGCGCGTCGTGCACAAGCGCCGCCCGAACGGTGACACTAGCGGCCGCATCGACCTGTACAAACGCGATTGCTTCGTGCTGGAAGCCAAGCAGTCGCGCCTCAAGGGCAGGGCAAAGGAACTCGCCGGCCAAACCGATTTGTTCCGCGCCGAGGACGATGCCGGTGCGCTCGCTCGTCCCGGCTGGGACGTGTTGATGCTCAATGCGAAGGCGCAGGCCGAGGACTATGCCCCCGCGCTCCCGACCTCGCACGGCTGGCCGCCCTTCATTCTCGTCTGCGATGTCGGCCGTGCGATCGAGGTCTTCGCCGACTTCTCCGGCCAGGGGAAGAACTATACGCAGTTCCCGGACCGCCGGGGCTACCGCATCCGGCTGGAGGACCTGCGCGAGAAGGCCGTCCGCGATCGGCTCCGGGCCATCTGGCTCCACCCCGTTCCCTCGATCTGGAGAGCGTTCCGCCTCGCATACACCCGTCCGCGCACGTGAGGAACGCCCCCGCCGCGGAGCTCGTTCCCAGAAACGATACCCATCCAGATTCGGATCGGCGAAATCGCGCTCGCAGGGCCGGAGGCCGATCACCTCAATGAGGCTGCCGTTTGTCGGCGTCCCTTGAAATCCCGCGCATTTGTTGGGGTAAATGTTGGGATGGAGACACGGCCCGTTAGAAATATGCGATCAATATCAACTGCTTAGGGGCGCATAACGTGGCGGTGACGGAGGGATTCGAACCCTCGATACGGCTTTTGACCGTATAACGGTTTAGCAAACCGCCGCCTTCAGCCTCTCGGCCACGTCACCCTGAGGGTGGTGGATTAGGGCTTCCCCTCCAGCCGGTCAACAGAAGGCGTCGCCGATCCCGGCCGGGAATGGATGTTGCGGCTGCGCTCGTAATGCTTGGCCATGCGCATGTGGCGGGCGATGGCGTAGTTCATCGCCGTGAGGAAGCCGTAGGTTCCCCGCACGAAATGGCGGCGGCCGATATAGGCTTTCCAGAACGCCGCCTGGAACTCGACGATCACCCGCCAGGCCGGGATGACGACGCCCCGCGCGGCGAGATCGTCCGCCTGCTGGTCGGAATAGCGGTGGAGCTTGGAGATCTGGTCCCCGAGGGAGCGCACGGAGAAATGGTGCAGGACGCCCTTCAGCGAGCCGATCCTCGCGCCCTCGGCCATATCGACCCGGTCGTGCACAGGCGAGGGATTGTAGCGCCCGCGGCTGCGCCGGTAGAGGCGCACCGGGCGCAGCGTATAGGCGAGCCGGTGCGGCTCGCTTTCTCCGGGGAAGATCTCGGCGATGCCGATCCGATAGCCATCCTTGTCCGGCCCGCCGGGCTGCGCGAACAGGGCGCGGATCTCCCTCGCGAGAGAAGGCGGCGCCACCTCGTCCGCGTCGAGGTTCAGCATCCAGTCGTGCCGGCACGATTCCTCGGCGAAGCGCTTCTGCGGCCCATAGCCCTCCCAGTCGCGCCGAATCACCCGTGCGCCGAGCCGCTCGGCCACCTCCACGGTCTCGTCCGCCGATCCCGAATCGACGACGACGAGATCGTCCGTGAGATCGCGAACCGCGCGGATCGTGGCGCCGATCCGATCGGCCTCGTTCTTCGCGATCAGGAAGACGGACAAAGGCAGCGGCGCCGCCGCCACCCCGCTCCCGGACGGATTTCCCGGCAGCGCCCGGCCGTCCTCGCGCCCGCCGCTCAAGCGGCCGGCCCGCGCATGGAACGCATCGCGGCTTCCTCGCCCACTGGAAGAGCGGCTTCGACGGCTGATGTCATGCCTCGGCTCTAGAGCATTTTCGGGCGAGGTGGACCCGGCTCGCGTGAAGAAAATGCGCCTGGGCGAGGGAAAGAGGCGATCTCACCGAGGGCGGAACGGCTCCAGGCTCGTCGCCCCCGCGCGGTTCGTCGATGAGATTTCAGCCGCAGGGGACAACGTGGCCGGATACAGCGGATAGAAGCAGGCATTCAAATCCAGATTCCACGCCCGAGCGTATCGGCTTGACGCGGCACAAGTATTTCTCGCTCCCCTTCCCGGTCTGTTTCGTGGCTCGAAAGGAAATCGTCTCCTCGGGCTCGAAACAAGGTTGACGTTGGAATCTCCGCTGTGATTCCATTGTGCCGCGACGCAAGGGGACTTGGAACGCGGCGCATGGAGCAGTTGCACAATCTCGTGCGCCGCTTCGCTTCCCGGATGCTCCGACAAGGGCGACACATCATGACCGGCGAGATTTTGGGTGGCTGGGCTCGCGGATGCGCGTGCCCGCACGAGCGCGGATTCGCGCGCGCATGCCGGGGACGGGCGGGCGCGGCGTCGCCGACCTTCTCGTGGCCGCGGGAGGCGCGCGCATGATCCTGCCGCTTCTGGCCGAGCCGACGCGTCATCCGCGGGACTGGCCCTATCGCATGGCGATCTGCGGCGCCTACGAGCTTCGCCGCGGCTTCCTTGCGGGCGCCGGCACCCATATCCTGGGCATCCAGCGGCGGAACATGCCTTTCGGCGAGCCTCTCCTGACGCGGGACCGCCATCTCATCCTCGAATTCGACGACGTCACCGATCCCGCCCGGCCGGAGGCGCCGAGCGTGGCCCATCTGGAGGCGGCCATGGCCTTCGTCGACAATCTTCCCGAAGAGGCGGCGCTGGTCATCCATTGCATGCAGGGCGTGAGCCGCTCGACGGCCCTGGCGCTCGGCCTCCTGGCGCGCGAGGTTCCCCCCCTGCGCGCCGGGCATCTCCTGCATTCGCTTCGCCCCTCCGCCTGCCCCAATCCACTCCTCGTGCGGCTCTGGGACGACCTGCTCGGCCTCCGTGGCGAGCTGGTCCAGGTGGCCGAGAGGTTCCCGACCGTCGTCTGGCGGAAGGACGGCTGCGAGCCGCTCCACAGGCGGCTCGCATAAGCTCGGGGCCCGTCCCTCCTTCCGGCAGCCCGCCCGGCTGTGATAGCCGCGGGCTCATGCAGACCACGGACCAGACCAATACGCGGCGCCGGCACGGGCTCGATGCCGAGGACGCCCTCGCCTGTCTGACGGTGCTCTACGACGAGGCCGTACTCAGCCTGCGCGAGTCGATCCGGGCCTATCTGGAGGACGGCACGCGGCCCGAGGCCGCCTCGCGGGAGAGCGGCCTCTTCGCCTATCCCGAGCTGCGCGTCCGCTGGGGCGGGGACGCGCCGGCGGATGTCCCGCCACGCTCCTACGGGCGCTTCTCGAGGCGCGGCAGCTACGCGACGACCGTCACGCGGCCGGACCTCTTCCGATCCTATCTGCTCGACCACCTCCGGCTGCTCCGCAAGGATTACGGCGCGAGCTTCGAGGTCGGGCCCTCGGGACAGGAAATCCCCTTCCCCTACGTCCTCGACACCTCCGACACACGCCTCGTCGGCCTCGACATGGCGTCGCTGGCGCGCTGGTTTCCGACGACCGAGCTGGCGCGCATCGGCGACGAGATTGCGGACGGGCTGCACGAGGCGCCGGGCGACCTGCCGCTCTCCCATTTCGATGCGCTGCGGATCGACTTCTCCCTCGCGCGGCTGCGCCACTATACGGGCACCCCGGTCGAGCACGTCCAGCCCTTCATCCTCTTCACCAACTATACCCGGTATGTGGATGAATTCGTTCGCTGGGCCTGCCGGCAGATCGCCGACGGGACGTCGCGCTATGTCGGCCTCTCCTGCGCCGGGGGAACCGTCATCACCCGCGAAACCAGGGACCCGGAGGCGGTTCTGTCAGGTCTCGCCTGGAAGAACCACCAGATGCCGGCCTATCATCTCATGGCCGCCGACGGGCTCGGCATCTCCCTCGTCAATATCGGGGTCGGACCCTCCAACGCGAAGACGATCTGCGATCATCTCGCCGTGCTGAGGCCGAATGCCTGGCTGATGATCGGCCATTGCGGAGGCCTGCGGCCGAGCCAGCGCATCGGCGACTACGTCCTCGCCCATGCCTATCTGCGCGACGACCACGTCCTCGACGCGGTGCTTCCGCCGGACATCCCGATTCCGAACATCGCGGAAGTCCAGCTCGCCTTGCAGGAGGCGACGCGCAGGGTGGGCGGCATGCCGGGACCCGAGGTCAAGAGCCGCCTGCGCACCGGCACCGTGGTGACGACGGACGACCGGAACTGGGAGCTGCGCTATTCCAAGTCAGCGCTCCGCTTCAACCAGAGCCGGGCCGTCGCCATCGACATGGAAAGCGCCACGATCGCGGCCCAGGGATACCGCTTCCGCGTTCCCTACGGCACGCTGCTCTGCGTCTCCGACAAGCCGCTGCACGGGGAGATCAAGCTGCCGGGGCAGGCGAATCGCTTCTACGAGGGCGTCATCTCCGAGCATCTCCAGATCGGCATCCAGGCCATCGACCTCCTGCGGGCCGAGGGCGACCGGCTGCATTCGCGCAAGCTCCGCTCCTTCGACGAGCCGCCCTTCCGCTGACGTGATCTCTCAATGAGGAGGAACGATGCAATTGGTGCCCAGGAGAGGACTCGAACCTCCACGGCTTGCACCACTGGTACCTGAAACCAGCGCGTCTACCAATTCCGCCACCTGGGCCCGCCGCGAGGCGAGGCGCGTCGTGTAAGCGGGCGGACGCCACGCGTCAATGGTGCAGATGGGCGGCAGCGACGGTTTCCGGCCTCCCGGCATGGGATCGATGCCACGCGCGCCGTGTTGCCGCTTCGCAGCGGACAGGCTCCCGGCAATGGCGTAAGAACGCCTTTCAGGCGCAGCAGACGCCGCGATGGGGCTCTACCGACAATGACGAGATGCCTTCGCCTCGGCCTGGCCGGGGTCGTTCTCGCCGGGCTGGGGGCGTGCTCGTTCGACGCCTTCACCTACACCGTCAGCCGCTACGGGACGGTGAGGCCGGTGAACGTGACCCTGCGCTGCCGCGACACCTACGAGGTGCTCGACCGTCCGGAGGCGATGTCGCTCCTCGTCGGCACCAATCCGCTGAACGAGGCACTGGTCGCATGCATCGACGGCGGGCCGGATGTCGTCACCCGCCAGCGCGAAGTCGCGCGCATCTTCCTGACAGAGAAGACCGAGCGTCCCCTCTGCCGGATCACGGAGGAGCGTGACGTCAACCTCACGCACCGCGAATTCTTCTATAGCTGCCCCGACGACCCGAAGGCGTCGCCCCGCCTCCGGCGCGGGCGGTAGAATCACCCGCCCCGGCGCGCATCGGGCGCGGGGCAGGAATCGGCCTCCTCAGCGCCCGCCCGCATCCGCGAACTGGCGCTCGAGCGCCTTCTCTCCGTCGCGCCGCGCCGCCTCCTCGGAGCGTTGCAGGCGGTCGGACCGCTGAATCAGCTTGCCGTGCCGGCGGATCGTCCATTCGAAGGCGCCGGGGGTTCTTTCCGAGGCCATCACCTCGAGCGTGTAGGGATAAGTGTTCATCCGCGCGCAATGGCACCGCGATCCGGCGATTTCGTGGCCAAGCCGCCCCAATCCGTCACCCGCCCGCGGATTTGACCTCTCCCGTCCGATCGGCCAATGCGCCGCTTTCCCCCGGCCGCCCGGATCCTCCCGTGTCCCACATCGCCCTCCCCGCCCGCCTGGAAGAGACGGCCGCCGCCGTCGAGAGGCTGCTCGACCGGCTCCTCTCCCCCGAGCCGCTGCCGGGCGAGATCGCGCGTCCGGCCCGCGTGGTGGAGGCGATGCGCTACGCCATGCTCGGCGGGGGCAAGCGGCTGCGGCCCCATCTCGTGGTCGAGGCCGCCCGCCTGTTCGACCGCGAGGACGAGGGCGTGCTGCGGGCGGGCGCGGCGATCGAATGCGTCCACGGCTACAGCCTGATCCATGACGACCTGCCGGCGATGGACGACGACGAGTTGCGCCGCGGCAAGCCGACCGTCCATCGCGCCTTCGACGAGGCGACGGCGATCCTCGCCGGGGACGGCCTCCTGACGCTCGCCTTCGACATGCTGGCCGATGCGCCGACCGATCCCGACCCCGCGCTCCGCCTCGCCCTGGTCCTCGCGCTCAGCCGCGCCTCGGGTCTCGGCGGCATGGTGGGCGGCCAGATGCTCGACCTCGAAGCGGAGGGACGCTTCACGCCGGACGGCAAGCCCCTCCCCGCCGACGAGGAAGGCACGCTGCGCCTCCAGGCCATGAAGACGGGCGCGATTCTCGCCGCGGCCGTGGAGATGGGGGCGATCGCGGGCCGGGCCGCCGATCGCGACAGGCAGGCTCTCGCGGCCTATGGGCGCGCCCTCGGCAAGGCGTTCCAGATCGCGGACGACCTTCTCGACCACGAGGGCGATGCCGCGCTCGTCGGCAAGGCAACGGGCAAGGATGCCGCGCGCGGCAAGGCGACGCTGGTCACCCTGCTCGGGATCGAGCCGGCGCGGGCCCGCCTCAGGGCGCTCGTCGCGGAGGCGCAGGCGGCGCTCGCCCCGTTCGGCGGGCGGGCCGAGGTCCTGCGCGCGACCGCCTCCTTCGTCGCCGAGCGGCAGAATTGACACTGATTCCAGACTTGCGCTGCCGCAAGCGGCCGGGACGGGTTCTCTTTTGGCTCGAAAGGGTGCAGAGGTAGGCCCAAATCCATTCAGGAAGTGGCTCACCTCGTTGGCTGTTTCAACTCCACTGCTCGACCGCGTCGATACCCCCGAAGATCTCCGCCGCCTCCCCGAAGACCAGCTCACGGCCCTCGCCGACGAATTGCGGGCGGAGACGATCGACGCGGTCTCCGTCACCGGCGGACATCTGGGCGCAGGGCTCGGTGTCGTCGAGCTGACGGTCGCACTGCACTATGTCTTCGACACGCCGCGCGACCGGCTGATCTGGGATGTCGGGCACCAGGCCTATCCGCACAAGATCCTGACCGGGCGGCGCTCGCGCATCCGCACGCTCCGCCAGGGAGGAGGCCTGTCGGGCTTCACCAAGCGCTCGGAAAGCGAATACGACCCGTTCGGCGCGGCCCATTCCTCGACCTCGATCTCGGCCGGGCTCGGCATGGCCATCGGGCGCGACCAGCAGCACGGCACGAACAACGTCATCGCGGTGATCGGCGATGGGGCGATGTCGGCGGGCATGGCCTACGAGGCCATGAACAATGCGGGCCACCTCAAGAGCCGGCTCATCGTCATCCTCAACGACAACGACATGTCGATCGCGCCCCCCACGGGGGCGATGTCGGCCTATCTCGCCCGGCTCGTCTCGGGGAAGACCTACCGCTCCATCCGCGAGATCGCCAAGCACCTCGCCGACAAGCTGCCCCGCTTCCTCCAGGAGAAGGCGGTCAAGGCCGAGGAATTCGCCCGTGCCTTCATGACCGGGGGCACGCTCTTCGAGGAGCTCGGCTTCTATTACGTCGGCCCGATCGACGGCCATAACCTCGACCACCTCCTGCCGGTCCTGAAGAACGTCCGCGACACGCAGACGGGGCCGATTTTGGTCCATGTCGTGACGCAGAAGGGCAAGGGCTATGCCCCGGCCGAGGCTTCGGCCGACAAGTATCACGGCGTCGTGCCCTTCGACGTCGTGACGGGCACCCAGGCCAAGGCCAAGGCCAACGCCCCCGCCTACACCAAGGTCTTCGCCGAAAGCCTGGTCAAGGAGGCGCGCCGGGACCCGCGCATCGTCGCCGTCACCGCCGCCATGCCCTCGGGCACCGGGCTCGACCACTTCGCCCGGGAATTCCCGGACCGCACCTACGATGTCGGCATCGCCGAGCAGCATGCCGTCACCTTCGCGGCCGGCATGGCGACGGAGGGGCTGAAGCCCTTCTGCGCCATCTACTCGACCTTCCTCCAGCGCGCCTATGACCAGGTCGTGCATGACGTGGCGTTGCAGAACCTTCCGGTCCGCTTCGCCATGGACCGGGCCGGCCTCGTCGGGGCGGACGGGGCCACCCATGCCGGCTCCTTCGACATCGCCTATCTCGGCTGCCTGCCCAACATGACGCTGATGGCGGCCGCCGACGAGGCCGAGCTGGTCCACATGGTGGCGACGGCCGCAGCCCATGACGACGGTCCGATCGCCTTCCGCTTCCCGCGCGGCGAGGGCGTCGGCCTGGAAATGCCCGAGCAGGGCCGCATCCTGAAGATCGGCGAGGGCCGCGTGATGCGCGAAGGCACGCGCATCGCCATCCTGTCGCTCGGCACGCGGCTCGCGGAAGCGCTGAAGGCGGCCGAGGACCTGGAGGCGCGGGGCCTCTCGACCACCGTCGCCGATGCCCGCTTCGCCAAGCCCCTCGACGAGGCCTTGATCCTGCGCCTCGCCCGCGAGCACGAGGTGCTGCTCACGATCGAGGAGGGCTCGGTCGGCGGATTCGGCTCCTTCGTGCTCCAGCTTCTCGCCGAGAGGGGCGCGCTCGACCGCGGGCTGAAGGTCCGCTCGCTCGTGCTTCCCGACATCTATATCGACCAGGACAAGCCGGAGCGCATGTACGCCCAAGCGCAGCTCGATTCGGCGGCGATCGTCCGGCGCGTCTTCGAGGCCCTCGGCAGCAGCAGTGCGCTGAAGGCGCGCGCCTGAGGGGCGTGGCGTGACATGGCGGCTCAGGAGAGCGGCACGGTCCTCGTCACCGGCGCCTCGGGCTTCGTCGGCTCGGCGATCGCGAAGGCGGCCCGCGAGAGCGGGCTGCGGGTGCGCGTGCTCGTCCGCGCCGCGAGCCCCCGCACCAATCTCGATCCGCGCGACGAGGTCGCCGAAGGCGACCTGAACGATCCGGCCAGCCTTGGGCCGGCGCTCGCCGGCATGCGCTACCTGATCCACGCCGCCGCCGATTACCGGCTTTGGGCACCGCGCCCCGAGGAGGTCGAGCGGACCAATGTCGAGGGAACGCGCCACTTGATGCAGGCGGCCCTGGCCGCAGGCGTCGAGCGGATCGTCTATACCTCGTCGGTCGCCACCATCACGCCGGGACACGACGAATCGCGCCCGCTTTCGGCTGACCGGGCCGTCGGCATGTACAAGCGCAGCAAGGTGCTGGCCGAGCGCGCGGTCGAGGAGATGATCGAGCGGAACGGCCTTCCGGCCGTCATCGTGAACCCCTCGACCCCGATCGGGCCGCGCGACGTGCGGCCGACGCCGACCGGGCGCGTCATCGTCGAGGCCGCGCGCGGGCGCATGCCGGGCTATGTCGATACCGGCCTCAACCTCGCCCATGTGGACGACATCGCCGAAGGACACCTCGCCGCGCTCCGCCTGGGGCGGGTCGGCGAGCGCTACATCCTGGGGGGCGAGAACGTCCCGCTCTCGCGGATGCTGGCCGAGATCGCGCGGCTCACCGGGCGGCGCGCACCCTGGCTGCGCCTGCCCCGGCACGCGATCTGGCCGATCGCGCTCGGCGCCGAGGCCCTCGCCCGCCGGACGGGCCGCGAGCCCTTCGTCAACCGCGACGCCTTGCGCATGGCGGGCTACCGGATGTTCTTCGACGACGCCAAGGCGCGCCGGGAACTGGGCTATGTCTCGCGGCCCTATGCCGAGGGGCTTGCGGACGCGATCGGCTGGTTCGAGGCGGCGGGGTATCTCGCATGACCCTGGATGCCAGCGCGGCGAAATCCGGCAAGGGCCACAGGGACGAGAATTTCCCGGTCGCCTCGCGCCTGATCCATCCCCGCCACCGCGGGGCGATCCTCGCCTTCTACCGCTTTGTGCGAGCGGCCGACGACGTCGCCGACCATGCCACCCTCACGGCCGACGAGAAGCTGCGCCTTCTCGACGGGCTGGAGGCGTCTCTCCTCGGCACGGGCCCGGCCGACCCCGAGGCCGAGCCCCTGCGGCGGATCCTTGCCGAGCGGGACCTTTCGCCGGTCCACGCTCAGCAACTCCTCGACGCTTTCCGGCTCGATGCCCGCAAGTCGCGCACCCGCGACTGGGCGGATCTCATGCATTACTGCTCGCTCTCGGCGATGCCGGTCGGCCGCTACGTGCTGGACGTGCACGGCGAGGACCGCTCGACCTGGGCCGCCAACGATCCGCTTTGCGCGGCGCTCCAGGTGATCAACCACCTCCAGGATTGCGGCAAGGATTACCGCCAGATCGACCGCGTCTATCTTCCCGAGGACGCGATGGCCGCCCATGGAGCGCGGGTCGAGGACCTTGGGGGGGCGCGCTCCTCCCCTGCCCTCCTCGCCGTGATCCGGGACCTGGCCGGGCGCACGGCCGGCCTCCTGGAGACGAGCCGGGTTTTCCCGGCCGTGCTGCGGGACCGGCGGCTCGGCCTCGAAGTGGCCGTGATCCAAAGCCTCGCCGAGGCGCTGGTCGACAAGCTGCGCCGCCGCGATCCGCTGCATGAGCGGGTCCATGCGGGCAAGCCGGAGGCGCTGCTCCGGGCGGGACTGGGCGTCCTGCGGGGCGCTTGGCAGCGCCGCCAGGCCCCCGCCCTGCGCGCCGGGGCCACGCCGTGAGCGAGGCGCCCGCCCCCGCCCTCCCTGCCGCAGGCTCCTCCTTCTATCTCGGCATGCGCATCCTGCCGAAGGAGAAGCGGGAGGCGATGTTCGCCATCTACGCCTTCTGCCGGGCCGTGGACGACATCGCCGATGACGGCGGACCGCGGCCCGAGCGCCGCGCTGCGCTGGAGCGCTGGCGGGAAGACATCGACGCCCTCTATCGGGGCGAAATCCGGCCCGTGACCGCGATGCTGGCGCCGCATATCCGGCCCTTCCGCCTCGAGCGAGCCCATTTCCACGATGTCGTCGACGGCATGCAGATGGATGTCGAGGAGGATATCCAGGCTCCCGACTGGGCCACGCTCGACATCTATTGCGACCGGGTGGCGAGCGCCGTCGGCCGCCTTTCTACGCGGGTCTTCGGCCTCGCCGACGAGCCGGCCGACGCCCTCGCCCACCATCTCGGCCGCGCCCTCCAGCTCACCAACATCCTGCGCGACCTCGACGAGGATGCCTCGATCTCCCGCCTCTACCTGCCCCGCGAGGCGCTGCTGGCGGCGGGCATGAGCGATCTCTCGCCTGCCGTGGTTCTCGCCCATCCCGGGCTTGATGCGGCCTGCCGCGAGGTCGCCGCCCGTGCCCGCGACCACTACGAAAGCGCCGATCTCGTCATGAGGCCCCAGCAGCGCAACCTCGTGCGAGCGCCGCGGCTGATGGAAGCCGCCTATCGGGGCGTCCTTGACGACCTCCTGAAGCGCGGCTTCGCGGCGCCGCGCCGGCCGGTCAAGGTCCGCAAGGACCGGATGCTGGCCGCCTTCCTGCGCCAACTCCTGCCGTGACCGAGACGATTCACATCGTCGGCGCGGGCCTCGCCGGGCTCAGCGCCGCGGTCGCGCTGTCGGAAAGCGGCCCGCGCGTCGTCCTGCACGAGGCCGCGAAGGCCGCGGGCGGGCGCTGCCGCTCCTATCGCGACGCCGCGCTCGGGCTCGACATCGACAACGGCAACCATCTCCTTCTCTCCGGCAACCATGCGGCGATGGGTTATCTGCGCCGGACCGGCGGCCTCGGAGCGGTCTCCGTCGCGCCGGATGCCTCGTTCGATTTCGTCGATCTTCGGAACGGCGAAAGCTGGCGCCTGCGGCCCAATGCGGGCCGGCTGCCCTGGTGGGTGCTCGTGCCTTCCCGCCGGGTCCCGGGCACCCGCGCCGCCGAATATCTCGCTCCCCTGAGCCTGCTGAAGGCCGATCCGGGCGCCTCCATCGGCGAGGCCATGGCCTGCGAGGGACCCCTCTGGGAAAAGCTCTGGCGGCCGATCCTGGTCGCGATCCTCAATACCGAGGCCGAGGCGGGCGCGGCCGGACTCGCGGCCCGGGTCCTGCGCGAGACCTTGGGCGCGGGGGGCACGGCCTGCCGGCCCATGGTCGCGACGGGCGGGCTGTCGGCCGCCTTCGTCGATCCGGCCCTCGCCCGGCTCCGCGCACAGGGAGCAGAAATCCGCTTCGGGACGCGGCTGAGGGCCCTCCAGATCGAGGAAGGCCGGGTCGCGGCGGCCCTCTTCGCCGATGGCGAAATCGCGCTCGGACGCGAGGACCGGATCGTGCTCGCCGTCCCCCCCTGGGTCGCGGCCGAGATCCTGCCGGGCCTCTCCGTGCCGACCGAGCACAGGGCCATCGTGAACGCGCATTTCGCCGCCGAAGCCGCGCCCGGCCGTCCCCCGATCCTCGGCATCGTCGGGGGCGTGGCGGAATGGCTCTTCGCCTATCCGGGCCGGCTCTCGGTCACGATCAGCGCCGCCGACCGGCTGCTCGACATGCCGCGCGAAGATCTCGCGGCGGCGATCTGGCGCGAGATCGCCCCGCTTGCGGGACGGGGCGGCTCGCCCCTGCCGCCCTGGCAGATCGTCAGGGAAAAGCGCGCGACCTTCGCGGCCACCCCGGCCATGGATGCGCTCCGACCCGGTGCGGCGACGCACCTCGCGAATCTGGTCCTCGCCGGTGACTGGACGGCCACCGGCCTCCCCGCCACCATCGAGGGAGCCATCCGCTCGGGCATGGCTGCCGCGAGCTTGCTGCAACGCAATAGTGGCGCTCCGGGAGATGTCGTGGCAAGAGCGTGACATCGTGAATTTCGTCAGCCCCATCAAAGCCGATCACGGCTCCCTCGCCGCCTCTCTCGACGTCGCCGTCGCGTCCGCGACAACTGCCTTGCTGGCCGCGCGCAAGGAGGACGGGCATTGGTGCTTCGAGCTGGAAGCCGACGCCACGATCCCCGCCGAATACGTCCTCCTGCACCATTTCCTCGGCGAGGAGCCCGATTTGGGGCTCGAGGCCAAGATCGGGCGCTATCTGCGCCGCATCCAGGGCGAGCATGGTGGCTGGCCGCTCTTCCACGGCGGCGCCTTCGACATCTCGGCGACGGTGAAGGCCTATTACGCCCTCAAGATGATCGGCGACGATCCCGACGCGCCGCATATGGTGCGGGCGCGCGAGGCCGCCCTTGCCCATGGCGGGGCGGGGGAAGCCAATGTCTTCACCCGCATCCAGCTCGCTCTGTTCGGTCAGATTCCCTGGCGCACGATCCCCTCGATGCCCGTCGAGATGATCCTTTTGCCGCGCTGGTTCCCGATCCATCTCTCCAAGATGTCCTACTGGGCGCGAACGGTCCTGGCGCCGCTCCTCGTCCTGATGGCGCTGAAGCCGCAGGCGAAGAACCCGCGCGGCATCGGCGTGCCGGAACTCTTCCTCCCCAAGGGCGCGAAGAAGCCGCCGAAGAAGAAGAGCCACGTGAAGCCCGGCTGGGCGGCCTTCTTCGGCGGACTCGACGTCATCCTGAAGGGCGCGGACAAGGCCTGGCCGAAGAAGGGCCGCCAGCGCGCCATTGCCGAGGTCGTCCGCTTCACGACCGAGCGCCTGAACGGCGAGGACGGCCTCGGGGCGATCTATCCCGCCATCGCCAATTCGGTGATGATGTTCCGCGCGCTCGGTTACGCGCCCGATCACCCCGATTACGCCGTCGCGCGGCGCGCCCTCGCGAAGCTCGTCGTCGAGAAGGACGACGAAGCCTATTGCCAGCCCTGTGTCTCGCCGATCTGGGACACCGCGCTCGCCGCCCATGCCATGCTGGAGACGGGCGATGCGCGCGCCGAGGCCGCAGCGGGCGAGGCCCTGCGCTGGCTGAAGCCCCACCAGATTCTCGATCTCGAAGGCGACTGGGCGCAGGAGCGTCCCGGCCTGCGGCCGGGCGGCTGGGCCTTCCAATACGGCAACGCCCACTACCCCGATACCGACGACACCGCCGTCGTCGCCCTGGCCATGGACCGGCTGAAGCCGAAGCTCGCGGACGGCCCCTCCTTCGAGGAGCCCATCCGGCGCGCCCTCGAATGGATCGAGGGCATGCAGAGCAAAAACGGCGGCTGGGGCGCCTTCGACGCCGACAACACCTATCACTACCTCAACAATATCCCCTTCGCCGATCACGGCGCGCTGCTCGACCCGCCGACCGTCGACGTCACGGCGCGCTGCATCGGCTTCCTGGCCCAGCTCGGCGAGCCGAAGGATTCGCCGCGCATGCAGGCGGCCCTGCGCTACCTGGAGAGCGAGCAGCTCCCGGACGGAAGCTGGTTCGGGCGCTGGGGCGTGAACTACATCTACGGCACCTGGTCGGCCCTCTGCGCGCTGAATGCGGCCGGCATCGAGCCCTCCGCGCCGAGCATGCGCAAGGGCGCCCAATGGCTGGTCTCGATCCAGAACCCGGATGGCGGCTGGGGCGAGGATGCGGCGAGCTACAAGCTCGACTATGCCGGCCACGAGCCCTTCTCCTCGGTCGCCTCCCAGACCGCCTGGGCGCTTCTCGGCCTGATGGCGGCCGGCGAGGTCGACCATCCGGCGGTCGCGCGCGGCATCGAATATCTCCTGAAGACGCAGGAGGAGGACGGGCTCTGGGGCCAGGAATATTATACCGGCGGCGGCTTCCCGCGCGTCTTCTACCTGCGCTACCATGGTTATCCCAAATATTTCCCGCTCTGGGCCATGGCGCGCTACCGGAACCTCAAGGCTTCCAATGCCCGGCAGGTGGCTTGGGGGCTGTAGCGTTTCGTCCCGCTGATGCGGAAGGGCTCGCGCCATGACGATTCTCGTCGTCTGCGGCTTGCGCCGCGAAGCAGCCATCGCCCAGGGGGCGGGCGTCGCGACCGTGGCCGGCGGCGGCGATCGCAGGGCGCTCGAAGGCAGGCTCGCCGCTCTCGACCGGACGCCCTTCGAGGCGGTCGTCAGCTTTGGGCTCGCCGGAGCGCTGGCCGACGACCTCGAGCCCGGAACCACCCTCGTGCCCCAGGCTGTTCTCGGAGACGACGCTCGCCGCTACCCGGCGGACCGATCCCTCGTCTCGCACTGGCGCGCGGCCTGCGGCGCGCGGTCGCTGCCCTGGTCGGATGGCGACATCGTCGGCAGCGATGTTCCCGTCCTGACGAAGGCCGCGAAACACGACCTCGCGCGGAGCGGCGCGAGCGCCGTTGACATGGAATCGCATGTTGCGGCCGCCTATGCGAGCCGCCGCGTCCTTCCCTTCGCGGCGCTGCGCGTCATTTCCGATCCCGCGGGCCGCGACCTGCCCCCCCTTGCCGGCTCCGCCATGCGGCCGGACGGATCAGTCGACGTGGCCGGCGTGGTCGCGGGACTCGCCCGCGATCCCCGGCAACTCCCCGCGCTCCTGAGGACGGCCAGGGACGCGAAGACCGCCTTCGGGGCCCTGCGCCGTGTCGGCGATCTTCTTCGCCTCGGCCTGCCGCCCGCCGGCCCTTCTTCCCATCCTGCGTCAGTTGCGAATGATTCGCATCTATTGACAGGGCGGCGGGGTGAAACTATCGACTAGAATGTCTCCGGCATCATCGAGGCGGCGCGAGTTGAGGCTTGGCGGATCGACGACGGCACGCCGCGAAGGGGATCTGCGCCCCCGCCCCGCTCGCGTGAGCGGAGCCGAAACGGGCGGCGCGGAAGGGCGCCGCTGGGACCCTTGCCCCCGTCACGTCCTCATGGCCGGCCGAAGCAGCCGATGACCGGCATGGCGTCCCGGCCAACGCTCTCGGAACGGACGACCGAGCAGATCCGCGAGGTGCTGGCCGGCCGCCGCCGCGGGGTGAGATCGACCCTGCTCTTTGCCGGCCCTGCGGTGATCGCGTCGATCGCCTATATGGACCCGGGCAATTTCGCCACGAACATCCAGGCCGGAGCCCGCTACGGCTACGCGCTGCTCTGGGTCGTTCTGATGGCGAATCTCATCGCCATGCTGTTCCAGGCGCTCTCGGCGAAGCTCGGGATCGCCACCGGCAGGAACCTCGCCGAGATGTGCCGCGACAGGTTCCCGCGGCCGGTCCGCCTCGCGATGTGGATCGTCAGCGAAATCGCGGCCATGGCCACGGATCTCGCCGAGTTCCTCGGCGGCGCGATCGGCCTGTCGCTGCTCTTCGGGATGCCGCTGCTCGGCGGAATGACCGTCACCGCCATCGTGACCTACGGCATCTTGCTGTTCGAACGCCGCGGCTTCCGTCCGATCGAGCTGGTGATCGGCGCCCTCGTCGCGATCATCGGCCTTTGCTACGTGGTCGAGCTCGTGATCGCCCCGGTCGATTGGGCTCAGGCCGCCCGCGGCGTGGTCGTGCCCTCCATGCCGGACGGGGCCGCGATGATCATCGCGGTCGGCATCATCGGCGCCACCGTCATGCCGCATGCTCTCTATCTGCATTCGGGCCTGACGCAGGGACGCGTCCCGGGGCGCGACGAGGGCGAGAAGCGCAAGCTGGTGCGCTTCTCGAACCGGGAATGCGTCGCGGCGCTTTCCCTGGCCGGCGCGGTCAACATGGCCATGGTGATGATGGCCGCGGCGGCGTTCCATGCCGGCCATGCCGAGGTCGCGGAGATCGCCACCGCCTATCACACCCTGACGCCGCTGCTCGGCGGCGCGGCCTCCGGCATGTTCCTGCTCTCGCTGATGGCGTCGGGGATTTCCTCCTCGGCGGTCGGCACCATGGCCGGCCAGATGATCATGCAGGGCTTCGTCGGGTTTCGCATCCCGATCTGGCTGCGGCGCCTCGTGACGATGGCGCCGGCCTTCGTCGTGGTGCTCATGGGCACCAATCCCACCGATGCGCTGGTCTACAGCCAGGTGGTGCTGTCCTTCGCCCTGCCCATCCCGATGGTCGCGCTCGTCATGTTCACCCGCAACCGCGACATCATGGGAGGATTCGCCAACGGCCGGCTAACCGATTTCGCCGCGATCGCGGGGACGGTTGCCGTGCTGTGCCTCAACGCCGTTCTGCTGCTGGACGTCTTCGGCGTTCCGATCCTCGGCTCGCCATAGGCAGTTTCCGCCGCCCGGCCCGTCACGCGGCGTCGGCGGCCTTCTTGGCCTCGTTCTCGGCCTTCATCTCCGACAGCTTCTGCTGCACGTTGCGCGAGAAGACGTATTCGGCCGGGCGCTGCTTCGAGAGGTCGATCTCGGGCGCGAACTCGCCCTCGGTCCTGATGCCGAACAGGGACACCATGGCCGCGGCCCAGGGGCGCCTGATCGTGTCGGCGACCGCCGTCGCCTCGAAGCCCGAATGGACCATGCAATCGGCGCATTTCTCGTAATGGCCGACGCCGTAATTGTCCCAGTTGGTGTCTTCCATCAGCTCCTTGAAGGTCTTCGCGTAACCCTCCCCCAGGAGGTAGCAGGGCTTCTGCCAGCCGAAGACCGTGCGCGTCGGGTTCCCCCAGGGCGTGCATTTGTAGGTCTGGTTGCCGGCCAGGAAGTCGAGGAACATCGTCGACTGGTTGAAGGCCCAGCGCGCGCCTCCCGCCTTCGAGCCGCGCCCGATCCGGCCGCGCCGGAAGACGCCGCGGAACAGCTCCTTGGTGGTCCGCCGGTTGAGGAAGTGCTTCTGGTCCGGCGCCCGCTCGTAGGCGTAGCCCGGCGACACCGTGATCCCGTCGACGCCCATGGCGGTGACGGTGTCGAAGAAGGCCGCCACCTGCTCCGAATCCGAATCGTTGAAGAAGGTGCAGTTGATGGTGACCCGAAAGCCCTTCTCCTTGGCGAGGCGGATCGCGGCCGTCGCCTTCTCGTAGACGCCCTTCCGGCAGACGGACTTGTCGTGCATCTGCTGGTCGCCGTCGAGATGGATCGACCAGGTGAAGTAGGGCGAGGGCTTGTAGTCGTCGATCTTCTTGTCGAGCAGGAGCGCGTTCGTGCAGACGATCGCGTATTTCCGGCGCGCGAGGATGCCCTCGACGATCTTCGGCAGGTCCTTGTGAATGAGCGGTTCGCCGCCCGCCATCACCACGACCGGGGCGCCGCATTCGTCGACGGAGGCCAGCGCATCCTCGACCGAGATGCGCCGGTTCAGGATCTCGTCGGGATAGTCGATCTTGCCGCAGCCGGCGCAGGCGAGGTTGCAGCGGAAGAGCGGCTCCAGCATCAGCACGAGCGGATAGCGCTTGCGGCCCATCAGGTGCTGCTTGAGCACGTAGGTGCCGACGTCGAAGACCTGGCGGAGAGGAATACCCACGTTCTTTGCGCTCTCGTTCGTTGTCAGGCCGCGCTCGGGGCGGCCTTCTCGTGCGCGGGCGTCTGCTGGCGCAGTTGGAAGGGGAGGTTGAAGGTGATGTTCTCCTCCGTCCCGTCGAGGAGGGCGACCTCCACCGGCTCGATCTTGCGCAGCGCATCGATGACGCTGTCCACGAGAACCTCCGGCGCGGAGGCGCCGGCGGTCAGGCCGACCGTCCTCGCCCCGGCGAGCCATGCCGGATCGACCTCGCTCCCGTCATCGACGAGATAGGAGGGCACGCCGGCCTCCTCGCCCACGTCGCGCAGGCGGTTCGAGTTCGAGGAATTGCGCGCCCCCACGACGAGCAGGACATCGACCATGGCGGTGAGCGTGCGCACGGCGGCCTGCCGGTTCTGCGTCGCGTAGCAGATGTCCCTCGTATCGGGACCCACGACGTCGTCGAACCGCTCCCGCAGCTCGTCGATGATGTGCTTGGTATCGTCCACCGACAGCGTCGTCTGCGTGATATAGGCGATGGGCGTGTCGAGCGGGAGCGGGAGCGTGCCGACATCCTCGATCGTCTGGACGAGGTGGACGGGCCCGTTCACCTGGCCCAGCGTGCCGACGACCTCGGGATGGCCCGCATGGCCGACGAGAACGAGCGTGCGGCCCTGGCCGACATAGCGCCGGCCCTGGTTGTGCACCTTGGTGACGAGCGGACAGGTCGCGTCGAGGACGGGCAGGTCGCGCGCCTTCGCCTCGTCCTGGACCGAGCGCGCGACGCCGTGGGCGGAGAAGACCGTGACGGCGCCGGCCGGCACCTCGTGCAACTCCTTGACGAAGACGGCACCCTTCGCCTTCAGGCTCTCGACGACGTATTTGTTGTGCACGATCTCGTGGCGGACATAGACGGGCGCGCCGTATTTCTCGAGAGCCTTCTCGACGATCTCGATCGCCCGGACCACCCCGGCGCAGAACCCTCGCGGCTGCGCGAGTATCACCTTCATCTCGACGTCCTTGAAACCCCGGCCGGGTGATGGACCGAAACCGCCCGTGTTGCTGTGCAGTATGGCACGAGAGCCCCCCCAACGTCGAGGCGGAGGACGCACGGGGCTCATGCACAGGATAATTCCTTCCCCTCCCGTGGACGCCGGCATGAGGCTGCGCCAGACTGCGCCGGGGATTCAGCTCCACGCGAAGGCGCTCCGATGTCCGATCATCTTGCAGACGTGAAGAAGTTCGCCAGGAATCCGATCAACGAAAAGGCCCTCGCCGGCCTCGAGAAGACCTACCGGCTCGTCATGTCGAAGCCGGATACCCGCTACGTCGCCTGCTCCGACCCGGACGAGCGCGCGACCGTCCGCAAGAATTTCCTCGAAGGAAAGCTCGGCCTCAAGGGCGACGATCTCGACAAGGCGGTCGAGGAGACCTGCCAGGCCATGAAGGCCGACCACAACAAGCCGCGCATCACCTTCTATTATCTTCTCGCCGAGCGATACGGAAAGCTCGGGATGTTCGAGTGAGCGTGCTCATCCCGGCCCGCCCGCCGCGGCCTTGACCTCGGGATCGATCAGCGCCGCGAATTCCTCGGCATAGAGATATCCCGGCGCCGCCCCCTCGAAGCCACCCGCCAGGGCCGGATGCGAATAGATCTCCGTATCCCCCTCCGGCAGGCGGCGCAGGAGCCCCGCGACCCGCCCGGACGTCATCGCGCCCGACCAGGCGAGGCCGAAGACCCGGTCGGGCACCTCCATCCCGGCCGCCCGCGCCCGCCGGCGCAGGGCGCGGGCATAGGGAGCGGCGAGCCGCGCCTCGAGACCGGGCCTCACCGGCTCGACTTGCCGCAACATCTCGACGGGCTCGACCGGCACGCGCAGGCGCCTCATGCCGTAGCGCGGTCCGATCTCCAGCAGCAGGCGGGCGATGGTCGGGTGCAGGTGGTAATGCTTGTGGGCGTCGACGTGATGCAGCGGCAACCCCGTCGACGCGAAGGCCGCGAACTGCGCCTCGATCTCGCGCGCGACCTGCCGCCGCACGGAGGGGCGGAAGAAGATCGCCGCGCCATAGGCCGCAAGGTCGGCGCGCAGCCGGCCGTCCGGGCCGAGGAGATCGGGAATCTCGGCACGGGGCAGGATCGCCCTCCCCTCGACCAGCGTCAGGTGAAGGCCGATGCCGAGCCTCGGCATGCGCCCGGCCCGCGCGACGGCGTCGGCGGCATGGGGCTCGGCCACCATGAGGCTCGCGGCGGTGAGGATGCCCTCGCGATGCGCGCGCTCGACCGCCTCGTTCACCTCGGGCGACAGGCCGAAATCGTCGGCCGTGACGGTGAGGCGCCTTCCTCCCGCCGAACGCTCGGATTCACGCATCGCGACGGCCATCCGCTCCACCCTCCCCCCGCCTGCGGCGGGGAGGGCTCACGCGGCCTGCGAGGCGCCGCGGCGCTCCTTGAGGAAGCGGAAGAACTCGACGCCCTCGCGCAGGCGGCGCTTCATCATGTCGGGCTGGGTCACCATCTCGCCGACGATCGAGGCGATCTTCGGGATGCGGAAATAGAACTTCCGATAGAATTCCTCGACCGAGTTGAAGATCTCGGTATGGCTCAGATGCTCGTAATGGAGCGGGGCGATCTGGATGCCGTTGTCGTTGATCAGCTCGGCGTTCCGCGCGTCGAGCCAGCCGTTCTCCAGCGCCTGCTTGTAGAGGAAGGTGCCCGGATAGGGCGCGGCCAGCGAGACCTGGATCGTATGCGGGTTGATGCGGGTGGCGAACTTGATCGTCTCGGCGATCGTCTCCTTCGTCTCGCCGGGCAGGCCGAGGATGAAGGTGCCGTGGATGGCGATGCCCAGCTCGTGGCAATCCTTCGTGAAGCGCTCGGCCACCTCGACCCGCATGCCCTTCTTGATGTTGTGCAGGATCTGCTGGTTGCCGCTCTCGTAGCCGACGAGGAGCAGGCGCAGGCCGTTGTCCTTCAACACCTTCAGCGTGTCGCGCGGCACGTTGGCCTTGGCGTTGCACGACCACATGACGCCGAGCTTGCCCAATTCCTTCGCGATCGCCTCGGCGCGCGGCAGGTCGTCGGTGAAGGTGTCGTCGTCGAAGAACAGCTCCTTCATCTGGGGGAAAGCCTTGAGGACGTATTTCACCTCCTCGATCACGTGGCCGACCGAGCGCGTGCGATAGCGGTGCCCGCCGACCGTCTGCGGCCAGAGGCAGAAGGTGCAGCGGCTCTTGCAGCCCCGTCCCGTATAGAATGAAATATAGGGGTGCTTCAGGTAGCCGATGAAGTATTTCTCCATGACGAGGTCGCGCTTGTAGACCGGCGTCACGAAGGGGAGCGAATCCATGTCGTGCATGACGGGGCGCTCCTCGTTGTGCACGATGACGCCCTCGCGATTGCGATAGGAGAGGCCCTGGATCGAGGACCAATCGCGGCCGTCCGCGACGTCCTTGATGGTGAAGTCGAACTCGTTGCGCGCGACGAAGTCGATGACGGGAGCGTCCTTCAGGCTCTCGTCGGACTGCACGGCGACCTTCGCGCCGATGAGCCCGGCCTTCAGGGCCGGATTGGCAGCCTTCAGCGCCTCGACGACCTTCACGTCGCTGTCGAAGGAGGGCGTCGAGGTATGCAGCACGACGAGGTCGAAATCCTTCGCCTGCGCCACCACCTCGGCGAGGCCCGTGCGGTGCGGCGGCGCGTCGATGAGCTTGGAATTCTCGACGAGCGCGGCCGGCTGGGCGAGCCAGGTCGGATACCAGAAGGACTGGATCTCCCGCCGCGCCTGGTAGCGCGAGCCGGCGCCCCCGTCGAACCCCTCGAAGGAAGGCGCCTGAAGGAAGAGCGTGCGCATCACGTGGGCTCTCGCGTCATCTTGGGCAGCAGCGCCCCCGAGCGCGCCACCCCATAATCCCGGCCGCGCCAGTTGACCGCCCGGCCGAAGAAGCTCGCCGCAAACAGCGCGAAGGACAGGAGATCGCGCATCGGCAGGAGCCAGTAAGGGTGTCGCTTTAATCCGAAGGCCCGCTCCACGGCAAGGCAGAGAGCGAAACCCGCCCCCGCCGCAAGGCCGAGGGCCGCGCCCGTCGCGAGGCCGGGCTCGATCAGGAAAGCCGCCAGGGCGAAGGGGAAGGGATGGGTGACGAGAGAGCCGAGATGGCCGGCCGGCTCGACCTGCCTCACCGTGCGCATCCAGCGCAGTTCCTGGAGCAGAAGGTCGCGCAAGCGCCGCTCCGGGCACAGATGCCCCACCGTGAAAGGAGCGACGCTCACCCGGAGCCCGAGCCCCCGCACCCGCGCCCCGATCACGTGATCGTCGGCAAGCTCGTCGGCCACGCACTCGAATCCGCCGATCCGGGCGAGCGTCTCGCGCCGGAGCGCGATCGTCGAGCCCATGCACGGGTGGCCGACGCCGAGGCCGACGCTCATGGCGATCCCGGGCAGGAAATGCCGATCGATCCCGAGCGCCGTCAGGCGGGACCACAGCGTGTCGATCGCAAGGCCGTGATAGGGACAGGTGACCGCCCCCGTGCCGGGAGCGCCTAAAAGCGCGACGACGCGCCGCAAATAGCCCGGCGGCGCCCGCATGTCGCTATCCGCGAGGACGATCACGTCGTGCCGGACACGGCCGGCCATGTTGATGAGGTTCGAGACTTTGCGGTTGGTGCCGTGGACCCGCCCGTCGATCACCAGCGCGATGTCGCGATCCGGGTAGGCCGCCTGCAAACCGCGCACGACGGCGATGGCGGGATCGGCCGGATGCTGCACGCCGAACACGACCTGCACCGGCCCCGGATAATTCTGGAGCAGGAAGGACCTCAGGTTCTCCGCCAGTTCCGGCTCCTCGCCATGCAGCGGCTTGAGGATCGCCACGCCCGGCGAGGCGGCTTCTTCCCCGGGAGGAGCCCGCGACAGCCGCCGCACGAAGAACCCGGCGAGCAGGAGATAGCCGGTCCCGATCCCGGCCAGGATCACGAGCAGGAGAGCCGGCCCGCTCATCCGCGCCGCTCCCGCGCGGGAAGGGCCGCGGACAAGGCCCCCACGCCCTCGGAGGACGGACGGTCGCGCCGCAAGGCGTGCCGTCCTTCCAGGACTTGCCAGACGGCGAGGCCCGGAAGGCCCAGCACCAGATCGGGAACCCGCTTGACGAGCGACAAGGCCAAAGCCGGCCCGGCCGGGACGCCGAAAATGGCGCAAAGCGCGATGAAGCCGCCCTCCTGGACGCCCACGCCGCCCGGCACCGCGAAGGCGGCGCCGCGCACGGCCTGACCCAGGCTCTCGATCACGACGGCCTCGGCGAGGCCGACGGGATATCCCATGGCGTGGAGCGCGACATAGACTTCCAGGGAACCGCCGAGCCATCCAACCATGTGAACGAGGCTCGAAGCGGCAACGCGGCGGGGCTCGGCATAGACCCTGGCGAGGCCGCTCCAGAGGCGGTCCACGAGCCCGGCCGCGATCCGTTCGCCGCCGAAACGGCGCAGGATTGCCGAAAGGAGCCGCGAGCCCAGCCGGGCCTGGGCCACGAAGAAGGCCCCGATCAGCAAGGCGGCCACGGCGACGCCGCCGGCCGCGTAGCGGACGATGGCGCTGTCTCCCTCCAGCCAGACGAGGAGGCCGACGCCGAGAAGGGCGAAGGCCGCCTGCGTCGCCGCCTGGATGGCGACGTCGGCGATCGTGGTCGCGCCCGCGACGGCGCCATCCATCCGCCAGAACGTAGCGAGCCGCGCCCCGACCACGTCTCCGCCGACCTGCCCCACCGGCAGGAGCTGGTTCACGCCCTCGCGGACGAAGCGCAGGAGCAGTGCGATCCGCAGCGGCAGGCGATGCGAGACCGGAAAGAGCAGGTACCAGCCGATCCCGGCCGCGACCAGCACCACCGCGCGCACCGCGACGACGGCCGCGCTCGCCCATCCGGCCGCCGCGACGGCCTGCGCCACGTCGTCCAGCCCCGACAGGGCGAGGAGGACACCCAGAAGGGTCAGGCCGAGAATGCCCGCAACGAGGGCGATACGCGTCATGCCGAGCCCATAGCGAAGCCTCGCGTCCGGGGAAAGGAAATGCGACGGGGCGGCGGTACGCGATCCGCCTCGCCGCGCGGCGATCCGCGCTACGCCGCCGCGGTTGAGATGGTCTTCGGAGACAGATAGGGACGATCGCACGCCAGAGTACCCCCCAGAGACGCGACCCGCCATGCTGACGACCCCGGACCGCTTGCCGCGAAACGCTCCTGCCGCCCCGGGGCGGCAGGAGGCGCATGCCGCGGGGGTGAATTCCTGGAACGAGTGGGATCCGCTGGAGGAGGTGATCGTGGGCCGCCTGGAGGGCGCGACCATTCCCTCCGACCACGTCACCGTGACCTTCAACCTGCCGCCCCTTGCCGCCAAGCTGTACCGCTTCGTCGGCGGCTACCGCTATCCGGCCTGGATGAAGAAGCTCGCCCAGAAGGAGCTGGACGGCTTCATCGCCATCCTGGAAGGCGAAGGCGTCAAGGTGCGCCGGCCGGACGTCGTCGACTTCAAGCGCAGGTTCAGGACGCCGGCCTGGTCCTCGCGCGGTTTCTGCACCGCCTGCCCGCGCGACGGCTATCTCGTGGTGGGCGACGAGATCATCGAAAGCCCGATGTGCTGGCGCACGCGCTATTTCGAGGGGGACGCCTATCGCTCCCTCTTCAAGGAATACTTCAAGGCCGGCGCCCGCTGGACCTCGGCACCCCGGCCCCAGCTCCTCGACGACCTCTATCACCACGACTACCGCATCCCGGCCGAGGGCGAGCCGATGCGCTACACCATCAACGAATGGGAGCCCGTCTTCGACGCGGCCGATTTCGTGCGCTGCGGGCGCGACCTGTTCGTCACCATCTCGAACGTGACGAACCGATTCGGCGTCGAGTGGCTGCGCCGGCATCTGGGCGACGGCTTCCGCATCCACGAGATCCCGAGCCTGTGCCGCCAGCCGATGCACATCGATTCGACCTTCATGCCGCTGGCGCCCGGCAAGGTGCTCGTGAACCCGGATTACTGCGACATCGAGAACCTGCCGGCGGCCCTGAAAAGCTGGGACATCCTCGTCGCGCCCCGGCCCGATCCCCAGACCGGCATCATGGCCAGGATCTCCATGTGCTCGCCCTGGACCTCCATCAACGTCCTGTCGCTTTCGCCGACCAAGGTCGTCGTCGACGCCTCCCAGCCGACCCTCGTCAAGGCTTTGCGCGACTGGGGCTTCGATCCGATCCCCTGTCCCTTCCTGGCCTACGGCCCCTTCGGCGGCGCCTTCCACTGCGCCACGCTGGACACGCGCCGGCGCGGCACCCTGGAGAGCTATTGCTGACACCTGATGTCGCAAGAGCACAGAAGAGGGGGGATCGCCCGGCGGAAGGCGCCGCGCCATTGTGGCGAAAGGCCGGATCACGCTAACGCTTCACTCACCAGATTGCGGCCTAGTGCCGTCATGATCTTTTTGCGGAGAATGCGGGTGGCGATTGGGTGGAAAAGCGGGACGGCAGCCTGCCTTGCGGCATTGTGCGCCGGCCCGGCCCTCGCACAGCAGGACTGGCGGGCGAACACGCAGAGCGCGCCGGCCCCGACCAGCGATACCTATATCGTCACGCTGAACGCGAACGGCATCGTGAGCCCGAGCTTTGCGGGCTCGGACCGATTGTCGGGGGCGGGCTTTCCCTCGCTGAGCTTCCGCCGGGCCGGCGAGCCCGCGCGATTCGCGGCGCCCGATGACGGCATCTCCATCTCGATCCTCGAAAATCCCACCTTCCGGGCGGGGGCGGTCTTCCGCCTCCAGGCGGGCCGCTACCTGGCGGACGACAAGCTGCTCTTCGGCCTCCGCAAGCTGAACTACGACATCGAATCGGGCGTCTTCGTCGAATACTGGCCCGTCTCCTTCATCCGGGCCCGCGTGGAAGTGCGGCACGGCTTCCGGGACGATTCGGGTTTCACCGGGCTCGTCGGCGTGGATTACGTCCAGCCCTTCGGACAGTTCGTCCTCTCGATCGGCCCGCGCCTCTATCTCGGCGACAAGCGCTATACGGACCGCCTGTTCGGCGTCAGGCCGGACGAGGCCGCCCTGAACGGGCTGGTCACCCCCTACAGCGCCGGCGGGGGCCTGACGGGGGCCGGCTTCACGGGTGCGGTCACCTATCAGTGGAACGACACCTGGTCGACGACGGGCTACATCAATTACAAGCGCCTCACGGGCGATGCCGCCGACAGCCCCATCGTCACCCGGATCGGCTCGAAGGACCAGTACACCTTCGGCGCGAAGGTCTCCTATTCGTTCGGCTTCACGCCCTGGTGGTGAGGCCGTGCGCTCGATCCTGGTGCTCAACGGCCCGAACCTGAACCTGCTCGGCACGCGCGAGCCCGGAATCTACGGCGCGACGACGCTCGCCGATATCGAGACGCGCCTGCGCGAGCGGGCGGGCGAGCGGGCGGAGCTCGCCTTCGGCCAGTCGAACCACGAGGGCGAGCTGGTCACCTGGATCCAGGAGGCCGGCTGCGACGGAATCGGCGTGATCCTGAATGCGGGCGCCTACACGCACACCTCGATCGCCCTCCGGGACGCGATTTCCGGCTCGGGCGCCACGGTGATCGAGGTCCATGTCTCGAACGTCCACGCCCGCGAATCCTTCCGCCACCGCTCGCTGATCGCCCCGGTCTGCCGGGGCGTGATCGCCGGCTTCGGCCCGCTCTCCTACGAACTCGCGCTCGAGGCGCTGCTCGCCGGATAGGAACGGCCTCGGCGCCCCGACGCGCCGGGGCCCGGCGAAATGCTCCGCCTCGCCTCGATCCTGTCTTGCGCGGAGGGGGCCGGCACGCAATGACCAGCGTGATCGCGCGCCGATCCGCGGAGAACAGATCCATGCTCGACAAGGCCATCGCCGACGCGCTCCGCGCGATCTCGACCGGCACCGTCACGACGATTCTCCTGAAGAAGGGCGTGCGTCGCACGTGGCTGCACGGGCCCCGCCCGGCCTTCCATGCCTCCGAGCGGATCGTCGGTCCCGCCTTCCCGCTGCGCTTCGTGCCCGCCCGCGAGGATCTCGCGACGCCCGAATCCTGGTCCTCGCCCATCTCGACCCGCGCCGCGATCGAGGCCATGCCCGAGGGCGTCGTCGCCGTCGCCGACGCGATGGCCATCACCGATGCCGGCATCTTCGGCGACATCCTGTGCGCCCGCATGAAGAAGCGCAATGTCGCCGCGCTCGTGACGGACGGCGTCATGCGCGACGGAATCGGCTGCGAGGCGAGCGGCCTGCCCATCTGGTGCGCCGGCATCGCCGCTCCCCCCTCGGTGTCGAGCCTGACCTTCGTCGGCTGGGGCGAGCCGATCGGCTGCGGCGGCATCGCGATCTTCCCGGGCGACGTCATCGTGGCCGATGGCGACGGGGCGGTGGTGATCCCGCAGAAGCTGGTCGAGGAAGTGGCCAGGCTCGGCCCCGAGCAGGAACTGCTCGAAATGTGGATCATGAAGGAGGTCGAGCGCGGCGTCCCGCTGCCCGGCCTCTATCCGCCGAACGAGGAGGCCAAGGCGCGCTTCGAGGCGGACCGCAAGAAGGGGTGAGACGGGGAGGTGTTCGTACTCTCCAAGCTCCTCTGGCTCCTCGCAACGCCCTCGAACCTGCTGGTCACGCTGGCGATTCTCGGCGCGATCCTGGCCCTGGCGCGCCAGCCGCGGCTCGCCCGCCTCGGCAGGCGGCTCGGCCTCGGCTCGCTGATCCTCCTGGCGATCTGCGGCCTCGGGCCCGTCGGCACCTGGCTGCTGCTTCCCCTGGAGGACCGCTTTCCGCCCTACGAGGAGGACGGCAAGCCGCTTGCCGGCGTGATCGTGCTCGGCGGCGCCGCCTTCCCGAACCTCTCCTTCGACCGCCACCAGCTCGTCGTCGGCGACGCGGCCGAGCGTCTCATCGCCCTCGCCGATCTCTCGCGCCGCAAGCCCGGCCTGCGCCTGATCTTCACCGGCGGCAGCGGATCCGTTCTCGGCGAGGAGGTCGCCGAGGCGGCCGCAGTGGCGCGCTTCGGCGCGGTGCTGGGCCTCGAGCCCGCGCGGGTGACCTACGAGCGGCTTTCCCGCACGACCTGGGAAAACGCCCGGCTCACGAAGCCGCTCCTGCCTCCCGACGCGGACGGGCGCTGGCTTCTCGTCACCTCGGCCTGGCACATGCCCCGCGCCGTCGGCGCCTTCCGCGCGGCGACGATCGACGTCGTGCCCTACCCGGTCGACTACCGCACCTCGCGCGAGCGGCGCTGGCGCTCCGAGCCCTCGATCGCCTCGGGGCTCGATCGCGTCGATCTCGGCCTGCGCGAATGGATCGGGCTCCTCGTCTACCGCCTGACGGGCCGCAGCAGCGCCCTCTTCCCGGCGCCGGGCCCTACCTGACCTTCCCCTCCACCCCGCCGATGCGATAGGTGCCCCGGAAATCGTCCGGGTCGACCGCGCCGCCCCTGCGCCGAATCTCCACCCGGCCCTCCTTCATCAGCCGGATCGCGGCCCGGCGGACGCGCGGCATCAGCCGGCTCCAGGCTTGCGGATCCTTGCCGGCGAGCAGGCGGGCCACGTCCATGGGCGAAATCGTCCCCCCTCCCGCGCGCGCCGCCAGGAGGTCCAGGATCGCGCGGCCGATCTCCTCCTCGCCCGGCAGTCCGCGAGGCTCCTCCATCACGGCGGGTCCGGCCAGGGGCCGCGCGCGAGGGCCGCGAGGGCATCGGAGGCGAATTGCCGATGCCACATGACGTAGAGTACGAAGCCCGTCGTCGCGATCAGCACATAGGGGCTGATGAACCAGCCGAGATAGGCGAGGGAAAAGAAGAAGGCCCGCTGCCCCCGGTTGAAATGGCGGCCCGCCACCGTGCTCATGGAAGCCGCGCGCCAGGACGCGACCAGAATCGCCTCCTCGTCGCCCTCCTTCTTCTCCGGCACCGCGCCGATCAGGATCGCCGCGTAGTTGAAGAGCCGGTACGACCAGGAGAACTTGAAGAAGGCGTAGACGAAGATCACCGTGAGGCCGAGCACCTTCAGCTCCCAGGCGCCGCGCGCCGCGGTTCCCCCCACGGACAGGTGCGCGAAGATGCCCAGGACCTCGTCGGGGGAGCGCAGCAGGGCGAGGGAGCCGCCGATCGCGATCAGGGAGGTGGAGGCGAAGAACGCCGTGCCGTTTTGCAGCGACGAGTTGATATTGGCGTCGATGATCCGGTTCTCGCGGCCAGCCTGGACGCGCATCCAGCGATAGCGGTGGCGGTTCATCAGCCGGTTCAGGCTGATGGAGCCGACCGCGGTGCGCTCGACCGCCAGGTAATAGGCGAGCCAGGCGCCGACGAAGCAGGCCAGCGCGATATAGTCGACGATCGTGAATCCATCGAACGGCATGGCGGCCCGTTGACCTCCGTGGCGCGACACGCCTTATCGCTCTTTTGAGACAGAGGAAATGTCGCCATGCCCCAGACCATCAAGCGCGGCTACAAGGCCATGGTCGACGATGCCAACAAGCGGGTCGAGACCATCCCCGCCGCGGAGGCGGTCAAGCTCGTCGGCCGCGACGACACGGTGCTGGTCGACATCCGCGATCCGCGGGAACTCGAGCGCGACGGCCGGGTCCCCGGCACCTTCCATTGCACGCGCGGCATGCTCGAATTCTGGATCGATCCCGAGAGCCCCTATCACAAGCCCGTCTTCGCGCAGGACAAGAAGTTCGTCTTCTTCTGCGCCGGGGGCCTGCGCTCGGCCCTCGCTGCCGGCACCGCCGAGGAGATGGGCCTGAAGCCGGTCGCCCATATCGAGGGAGGCTTCGGCGCCTGGAAGAAAGCGGGCGGCCCGGTCGAAGCCTGGACGCCCAAGCCGAAACCCTGACGGCACGTCCGGCAACCGGATCAAGCCTCCGCGCCGCTCAATCGCGCGACCGCCTTCTCGCGCCCGATGAGCGGCAGGAGCGCCGCGAGATCCGGCCCGTGGTCGAGGCCCGTCAGGGCGAGGCGGAGCGGCAGGAACAACGCCCGCCCCTTCAGCCCCGTCTCCCCGCGCAGCGCGCCGGTCCAAAGCTTCCACGTCGATTCGTCCCAGGGCGATCCGGGCAGGAGCGCGCCGGCCTTCCGCACCAGCGCCGGATCGTCGATGACCGGCGCAACCGGCCCCGACACGACGCGCCACCAGGTCGCCGCATCGCCGAGGCGGGCCAGATTGCCCCGGACGGCGAGCCAGAAGGCTTCGCCGCCCCCGATCCCGGCCGCCTCCAGCCGGGGCCGCGCCGTCTCGTACGGCATGGCGTGCAGGAGGGCCGCATTCAGCCGGTCCAGCTCGCCCTCGTCGAACTTCGCCGGCGCGCGCGAGATCTTCGCGAGGTCGGCGAGATCGGCAAGCTGGGCGAGCCCGGCCACCGGCCGGACGGATTCAGCTGAGCCGACGAGCACCGCCAGGGACGCGACCGCCATCGCCTCGAGGCCCGATTCGCGCAGGTTCCTGAGCGAAAGCGCACCCGAGCGCTTGGAGAGCCCCTCCCCGCTCGCCGCCGTCAGCAGGTTGTGATGGCCGAAGACGGGCACGGCCGCCCCGAGAGCCTCGAAGATCTGGATCTGGGCGGCCGTGTTGGTGACGTGATCCTCGCCTCGGATGACATGCGTGACGCCGAGCGCCGCGTCGTCAGCGACGGAGGGCAGGGTATAGAGATAGCTGCCGTCCTCCCGGATCAGGACCGGATCGGACAGCGAGCCCGTATCGACGTGGCTCGGCCCGCGGACGAGATCCTCCCAAGCCACCTGACGCGCTTCCAGCGCGAAGCGCCAATGCGGGCGCCGGCCCTCGGCTTCGAGCCGCGCCCGCTCCTCGGGAGAGAGCTTGAGCGCGGCGCGGTCATAGATCGGCGGCAAGCCGCGCGCGAGCTGGAGCCGGCGGCGGCGCTCGAGTTCCTCGCCCGTCTCGTAGCAGGGATAGAGGCGGCCCGCCGCCTTCAGCCTGTCCGCCGCCGCCGCATAGACCTCCAGCCGCTCCGATTGCCGCACCACCATGTCGGGCACGATCCCGAGCCAGGCGAGATCCTCCTCCGTCGCATCGGCGAAAGCCCGCCGCGAGCGCTCCGGATCGGTATCGTCGAAGCGGAGGATGAAGCGGCCGCCGGTCCTGCGCGCGAAGAGCGCGTTGAGGAGCGCGGTGCGCGCATTGCCGATATGGATGAGGCCCGTCGGTGAGGGCGCGAAACGCACGACATTCGTCATGCCCGCCCTCTAGAGCATGCGGCGGAAAAGGGGAAACCCACCTCCAGAGAAGATCATGCGCAAGCAAAGGGATGGATCACGATGGCAATTCGACGAAACGCCGTCGTAGTCCAAAGCGTTTTCGAGCGGGGCGGACCCGGCTCGCACAAGGAAAATGCGTCGCCCCTCCCCTCTGCGAAACATTTTGAACATTCGGCCGGGTCGGGCCGCCGGATCTCCGCCGCCGGATCTCCAAAAGGTCTTTGAGCGGTAGCGTACACAAGCGCCTTCCGAAACATGAAGACCAGCCAAGCATGGAACTCCTGTCAAGCTATCAGGTTAAAGATCCATCTGACAGGCGGAGGGTTTTCGACATGCTCAAAGGCGGACTCTTGTGGCTGATCGGGATTCCTCTCCCCATCATTCTTATTATTGCCTTGTTCACGAATTGGCTTCACTGATCCGCACAAGGAAACAAAAGAAAAGGGCGGATCGAGGCCGCCCTTTTCTTGAGGTTACTCAGCCGCCGCTGGCAACGGCCGGGCCACGGCGTCCCGTGCTTCCTTGATCAGCCCCGCCGTCATGAAAGCCACTTCGAGCGCCTGATCGGCATTGAGGCGAGGATCGCAGAAGGTGTGGTAGCGATCGCGCAGGTCGGCATCGGTCAGGGCGCGGGCACCGCCCGTGCACTCGGTGACGTCCTTGCCGGTCATTTCGAGATGCAGGCCGCCCGCGCGCGTGCCCTCGGCCCGGTGCACGGCGAAGAAGCCGCGGATTTCCTGCGTGATCAGCTCGAAGGGACGCGTCTTGTAGCTGCCTGCCTTGACGGTGTTCCCGTGCATGGGATCGCAGGACCAGACCGGCAGGCGTCCCTCGCGCTTCATGGCCCGCACGAGCGCCGGCAGGTGCTCCTGCACCTTCTCGGCGCCGAAGCGGCAGATCAGCGTGAGCCGCCCGGGCTCCCGCGCCGGATCGAGGATGTCGGCGAGGCGCAGCAGCCCGTCGGGCGTGAGCGAGGGGCCGCATTTCAGGCCGATCGGATTGCGGATGCCGCGGGCATATTCGACATGCGCATGGTCGGGCTGGCGCGTCCGGTCCCCGATCCACAGCATGTGGCCGGAGGTGGCGTACCAGTCGCCGCTCGTCGAATCGACCCGCGTCAGCGCCTGCTCGTAGCCGAGGAGAAGCGCCTCGTGGCTGGTGTAGAAATCCGTCGTGCGCATCTCCGGGTGCATTTCCGGGTCGATGCCGATGGCGCGCATGAAGGACAGGGCCTGGCTGATGCGCTCGGCCACCTCGTCGTAGCGCGACGCCTGGGCGGGGTCGCGCACGAAGCCGAGCATCCAGCGATGCACGTTGTCGAGATTCGCATAGCCCCCTGTCGCGAAGGCGCGCAGGAGGTTCAGGGTGGCCGCCGATTGCCGGTAGGCTTCGAGCTGCCGGCGCGGATCGGGCTCGCGGGCCTCGGCATCGAAGGCGATGTCGTTGACGATGTCGCCGCGATAGCTCGGCAGGGTCACGCCGTCGACCGTCTCGGTGTCGGAGGAGCGCGGCTTGGCGAACTGCCCGGCGATCCGCCCGACCTTCACCACGGGCGAGGAGCCCGCGAAGGTCAGCACCACCGCCATCTGGAGGAAGACGCGGAAGAAATCCCGGATGTTGTCGGCCGAGTGCTCGGCGAAGCTCTCGGCGCAGTCGCCCCCCTGGAGCAGGAAGGCGTCGCCCGCGGCGACCCGGCCGAGCGTGGCCTTGAGCTTGCGCGCCTCGCCCGCGAAGACGAGCGGCGGGAAGCCGGCGAGCTGGCGCTCCACCGTCGCGAGGGCTTCGGCATCCCGATAGGCCGGAACCTGCTGGACGGGCCTCGTCCTCCAGCTCGCCGGCGCCCAACTCTCCCCAGGCATCGTCTCTCGCCTCTCCTGCGCTTCCGCCCATGCGGAAAGGCGGGCTTATAGACGCGAAGCTCCCGCGTGGCGAGCGCAGGCGCGCCCGTGACAGCCGGCCGGGAGCCGGTCTAGAGGAAGGCCATCGGGAGGATTTCGCATGGCAAACAGGATCGCGATCGTGACGGGAGCCGGCACGGGGGTGGGCAAGGCCGCAGCCCTGGCCCTGGTGCGGGACGGATGGAACGTCGTCCTGGCGGGCCGCCGGGCCGAGCCGCTGAACGAGGTCGCCGCGCTGGCCGAGAGGGGCCGCATGCTCGCCGTGCCGACGGATGTCTGCGACGAGGCGAGCATCGCCAACCTCTTCGGGAAGACCGTCGAGACCTATGGCCGGCTCGATCTTCTCTTCAACAATGCGGGCATGGGCGCGCCGGCCGTGCCGATCGAGGAATTGCCCGTCGAGACCTTCAGGAAGGTCGTCGACACGAACCTGACGGCCCTGTTCATCTGCACGCAATACGCCTTCCGCGTCATGAAGGTCCAGGAGCCGCGGGGCGGGCGCATCATCAACAACGGCTCGATCTCGGCCCATGCGCCGCGGCCGTTCTCGATCGCCTATACCTCCACCAAGCATGCGGTCACTGGCCTGACCAAGTCGACCTCGCTCGACGGGCGCGCCTACGACATCGCCTGCGGCCAGATCGACATCGGCAATGCCGACACGGCGATGGGCGGGCGCATGAAGGCGGGCGTCCCGCAGGCGGACGGCTCGATCCGGGCGGAAGCCGTCATGGACCCCGCCCATGTCGGCGACGCGGTGGCGCACATGGCCTCGCTCCCGCTGGAGGCGAACGTCCAGTTCATGACGATCATGGCGACCAAGATGCCCTTCGTCGGGCGCGGCTGAGGCGGCGCCCGGCCGGCCCTCTACGAGGCTGCGGGCGCCTTCGCCACGGAGGGTGTCCGCATCGTGACCAGCTCCTCGGAGGCGGTCGGGTGGACCGCGACGGTGCGGTCGAAATCGGCCTTGGTCGCGCCCATCGCCAGGGCGATGCCCGCCATCTGGATGATCTCGCCGGCATCGTGGCCGAGCACGTGGACGCCGAGCACCCGGTCGGTCCGGCCCTCGACGACGAGCTTCATGAGCATGCGCTCGTTGCGGCCGGACAAGGTCGCCTTCATCGGCCGGAAGGTGGATTTGTAGATCACGACGTCGTCCCCGTGCAGGCGGCGGGCGGCCTCCTCGGAGAGGCCGAGCGTGCCGATCTCCGGCGTCGAGAAGACGGCGGTCGGGATGAGGCGGTGATCGACGGCCGTCTTCCTGCCGCCGAACACGGTATCGGCGAAGGCATGGCCCTCGCGGATGGCGATCGGGGTGAGATTGGCGCGATTGGTCACGTCGCCCACCGCCCAGATCGACGGAACCCGGGTCTGCGACCAGGCATCGACGGGAATCGCGCCCGCCGCATCGACCTCGATCCCGACCTGGGCGAGCCCGAGACCCTCCACATGGGGCCGGCGGCCCGTCGCGACGAGAATCCGGTCGAAGCGCCGGACCTCGCCGCTGGAGAGCGTCGCGGCGAGTTCCCCGCCCTCGCGCGCGATGCGCCGAACCGTCAGGCCGAGGGCGAGATCGATTCCCCGCCAGGCGTAAGCCTCTCCCAACGCGTCGCGCAGCTCCTCGTCGAAGCCGCGAAGCAGCTTGTCGCCCCGGTGCAGCTGAGTGGTCCTGGTGCCGAGGCCGGCGAAGATTCCCGCGAATTCCACCGCGATATAGCCGCCGCCGACCACGAGGACCCGCTCCGGCTGCTCCTCCAGCTCGAAGACGTCGTTCGAGGTGATGGCCAGCTCCCCGCCGGGGATGGGGGGCTCCAGCGACGGCGCCCCGCCGGTGGCGATCAGAATATGGTCGGCCGTGACCCGCCGGCCCGACCGCAGGAGGCGCACGGTATGGGCGTCCTCGATCACCGCCCGCTCATCCGCGACGGCCACCTTCGAGCCGTCGAGCAGCGAGCGGTAGATCCCCTCCAGGCGCGCGATTTCGGCGTCCCGCCGCGCTTTCAGCGTCCCCCAGTCGAAGCGGGCTGTGCCGAGCGTCCAGCCGAAGCCCGCCGCATCCTCGAATTCCTCGGCGAAGCGGCTGGCATAGACCATCAGCTTCTTGGGGACGCAGCCGCGAATCACGCAAGTGCCGCCGAGCCGGTATTCCTCGGCCAGCATCACGCGCGCGCCGTGGCCCGCGGCGACCCGGGCCGCGCGCACCCCGCCCGACCCGCCACCGATCACGAAGAGATCGACATCCCGCCCCATATCGAGTGCCCTTACTGGAGCTGGTGGCCCTTCTTGGCCATCTCGGCCCGCACGCGCGTCATCAGGTATTCGCCCGCAAGCTGCGACCATGCCGTGACGTCGTTGACCAGGGTTTCCGTGATGGAGGGCAGCACTTCCACGTATTTCCTGCCGACCGGACTGCGAAAGAACACCGTGCCTTCCTTCAGCTCGGCTTCGGTCATGTGCGTCGCATAGGCGCGCGCCGCGACGGCATAGCCTTGCTGGCGCTGGCGCTCGAGTTCCGGCTCCATGGACTTGAGAACGTCCTCGAGATCCTTGGCGAGTTCCGGCCGGGTGACGGCGATGCGGCGCACGTCGTTGACCAGGACCGGAAGAATACGGTCGATGCTGACCCCCGCGCCGGCCGCGACCATGAAATCGCGTGCCGCGGCGAGGTGGCTCGGGCTGGGCTCGGGGCTTTGCTGCGCGAGGGCGGGCGCGCCCAGGGCGAGGCAGCCGGCCAGGGCCACCGCAAGGGAAAACGATCTCAAACGCATCTCATCTGTCTCCGCGGGTGGTTCGCCCGTCTTTGCCGACCTCAATGACCCCGTCCGGTGTCCCGATCAAGGCGAGGCCGGCGGTCGCGACGAAGAGCCCGTGGTCGACGACGCCCAGGAGCGCCTTGAGTCCCGCCGCCAGCCGGGCGGGATCCTCGATCGCCTCCATATGGGCATCGACAATCCAATGCTGCCCATCCGTCAGGAACGGCGCGCCGTCCGAGCCCCGCCGCAGGACGGTCTCCACCGGCCGTCCTGCGGCCTCCCGGAGGAAGGAAGCCAGCCGCCGGCGCGTCGTCTCGAAGCCGAACGGCACGACCTCGACGGGAAGCGGAAAGCGCCCGAGCCGGGCGACCTGCTTGGAGGCGTCGGCGATCACGACCATGCGGCGGCTCGCGACGGCCACGAGCTTCTCCCGCAGCAGCGCCCCGCCGCCGCCCTTGATCAGCGCAAGCTCGGGGCCGATCTCGTCGGCCCCGTCGATGACGAGGTCGAGCTCGGGCTCCTCCTCGAGCGTGGCGAGCGGAATGGACAGGCTCTCGGCCTGCCGGCGCGTCGCCTCGGAGGTCGGCACGCCGCGGAACCGAAGCCCCTCGCCGACGCGCCGGCCGAGCGCCTCGACGACGAAGGCCGCCGTCGAGCCCGTGCCGAGCCCGACCCGCATTCCGTCCTGCACCAGAGCCGCGGCTCTCTCGGCCGCCGCCCGCTTCTGATCCGTCGCGTTCACAAGGCTCCCCCCGCTCGACGAGAAAGCCGCTTAGAGCATTTTCGAGCGAGGCGGACCCGGCTCGCGTGAAGAAAATACGGCCGGACCGAAAGGCGAGCCGTTCCGCCTTCCCGGCATCGAATGGCCTCGAGGACCGGATTCCCCTTTTCGCCCCGATGCTGTAGCCGGTCGCCATGCCTCCTCCCATCGCCATTTTCGACCTCGACGGCACGCTCGCCGACACGGCCCCCGACCTGATCGCGACGCTCAACGTGATCCTGCGCGCGGAAGGCTTGCCCGAGGTCCCCCTCGAGCGGGCGCGCGACATGATCGGCGCCGGAGCGCGCGCCATGATCGATCGCGGCTTCGAGCTGGCCCGCAGGGAACTGACCCCGCGCCGGGCGGACGAGCTGTTCCGGGACTTCCTCGCGATCTATGCGGAGAACCTGTGCGTCGGCAGCCGCCTGTTCGACCATGTCGAGGCCACGCTCGGCGAATTGTCCGGGGCCGGCTACAGGCTCGCCGTCTGCACCAACAAAGTGGAGCTTCACTCGCGGCGGCTGCTGGAGGCGCTCGGCATTGCCGGGCATTTCTCCGCCATCTGCGGGCGCGACACCTTCCCCTGGTACAAGCCCGATCCCCGCCACCTGACCATGACCATCGAGGCGGCCGGGGGAGACGCGGCGCGCGCCGTCATGGTGGGCGATTCGCGCACCGATATCGACACGGCCAAGGCCGCCGGCATCCCGGTCGTCGCCGTCCCGTTCGGCTATACCGACGTGCCCGTGACGGAACTCGGGCCCGATATCGTGATCCGCAGCTATGCCGAGCTGATTCCCGCCATCGGCGCCCTGCCGGGCCACGGCGGGCTTGGTGGGCGCGACAGGGATTGAACCTGTGACCCTTCGCGTGTGAAGCGAATGCTCTCCCGCTGAGCTACGCGCCCGCGCCGGACGGATGCGAACACCGCCGACGGCGGCCTCTCCTATGGATGGCGGGCCGTCCCGTCAAGCAAGGTGTGGCCGGGAAGACATGCGTTAGGCATAATGCGGCTTTTTCCCGACGACTTCATGGCCGGATCGCGCCGCCCGCGATAGATTCCGATTCTGCGGACCGGCCCTCCCTGGAATTCCGCATCTTCTTTTCCGAGGCATCGAATGCGGCGTTTTCTCGCTTTCCTGGCAGGGATCACCTGCGCTTCCGCGGCATCGCTCGCGCCGAGCCTGGCCTATGAAATCGACCCGCTGACGCGCCAGCCGCTCGTCCCGCTCGGAGGCACGGTGCCGCAGGCCACGGCCATCCCGCGCGAGGTCGTCTCCTTTTCCGCGCGCTACGCCCCGGGCACGATCGTGGTCGCCGCCTCCGAGCGCCGGCTCTACTACGTCCTCGGGAACGGGCAGGCGATCCGCTACGGCGTCGGCGTCGGCCGGCCGGGCTTCGAATGGTCGGGCACGAAGACGATCTCCCGCAAGGCCGAGTGGCCGAGCTGGACGCCCCCGGCCCAGATGCTCAGGCGCCGTCCCGACCTGCCGCGCCACATGAAGGGTGGCGTCGCCAATCCGCTCGGCGCACGTGCCCTCTATCTCGGCTCGTCGCTGTACCGCATCCACGGCTCCAACGAGCCGGACACGATCGGCCAGGCCGTCTCGTCCGGCTGCATCCGCATGCTCAACGAGGACGTGATCGACCTCTACGATCGCGTCCATGTGGGAACGCGCGTCGTCGTCCAGCGCTGAATGGTCTGAAGGGCGGCTTCGGCCGCCCTTCGCGTTTCAGGGGGCCGACGACAGGCCGGCCGCCGCAAGCTCGCGGTGATATCCGGCGAGCCGGGCCGCCGGATCTTCGGCCAGCTTCGCGAGCAGCGTCCAGCCGTAGATTCCGGTCGAATGGCCGTCGTCGAAGACGAGCCGGACCGCATAGTTCCCGATCGGCTCGATGGACGCGATGGCCACGTCGCGCTTGCCGGCAACGAGCTTCCTCTCGCCTGGCCCGTGCCCTTGGACCTCGGCCGAGGGGCTCTCGACTCGCAGCAACTCGGCCGGCAGCGTGGCCGCGCGGCCGTCCTCGAAGGCGACATGCAGCGCCTTTTTGTCACGGACGAGCCGGATTTCGACAGGCCAGGGCTGGGACATCGGGAATCTCGTCTCGGGAACAGCGCGACGCGTCAGGATGCACCTCATCCGCACCCTGTCCAAGCTTCGTGACAATCTCTAGATTATCCGCATGTCGCTCATCGACGAGCCATTGCCACCGCCGGCCGCCCCGGCCGAGGCGGAGAAGCCGGCCGGAACGCTCCGCCCGGCCTCCGGCGCGCGCCTCGTCGATCCCTTCGGCCGCCACGTCACCTATCTGCGCGTCTCCGTCACCGACCGCTGCGACCTGCGCTGCGTCTATTGCATGTCGGAGCACATGACCTTTCTCCCCCGGCGCGAATTGCTGACGCTGGAGGAGCTGGACCGGCTCTGCTCGGCCTTCGTCGCGCGGGGGGTGCGCAAGCTGCGCCTCACCGGAGGCGAGCCGCTGGTGCGGCGCGACCTGATGAGGCTCGTCGCGTCCCTGTCGCGCCACCTCGCCTGCGGCACCCTCGACGAACTCACCCTGACGACGAACGGAACGCTGCTGGAGCGCTTCGCCGCCGAGCTTGCCGGGCACGGCGTGCGACGCGTCAACGTCTCGGTCGATTCCCTGGACCCGGAGCGCTTCCGCACGATCACGCGGCGGGGCGATCTGCATCAGGTCCTGCGCGGCATCGAGGCGGCCCGCCGGGCGGGGCTGAAGGTGAAGATCAACACCGTCGCGCTCAAGGGCGTGAACGAGGACGAGATCGTGCCCATGCTCGAATGGGCGCATGGCGAGGGCATGGACCTGACCCTGATCGAGGTCATGCCCATGGGCGAGATCGAGCCCGGCCGCCTCGACCAGTACCTGCCGCTTCCGCTTGTGCGGGAGCGGCTGGCGGAAAGGTTCTCGCTCATCGACCTCGCAGAGCGGACGGGCGGGCCCGCCCGCTATGTCAGGGTCCGGGAGACGGGCGGCCGGCTCGGCTTCATCACCCCGCTCACCCACAACTTCTGCGAATCGTGCAACCGCGTGCGCCTGACCTGCACCGGCCGGCTCTATATGTGCCTCGGCCAGGAAGACGCCGCCGACCTTCGCGCGCCCCTGCGCTCCTCGGCGAGCGACGAGCTCCTCATGGCCGCGATCGACGACGCCATCGCCCGCAAGCCGAAGGGCCACGACTTCGTCATCGACCGCCGCCACACGGCCCCCGCCGTGCCGCGCCACATGAGCGTGACGGGCGGCTGAGCCCCCGGGGGGCCGACGAGAGGCTAGCTTGTTCGCCCCGGACCGATAGGCTAACGCCCGGTAAAGAGCGGGGGCCGGCTCTCCTTGACCGGCCTCCTCCGGGAGGGAGCGGAATGGCGGGACTGTTACGGCTCAGCCGCGGCATCGACGCTCTGACCGCATTCATCGGCCGGACGGCATCCTGGGCCATCCTGGCCGCGATCCTCGTCTCGGCGGTCAATGCCATCGTGCGCAAGGCGTTCGGCGTCTCGTCCAATGCCTGGCTCGAGCTGCAATGGTATCTCTTCGGGGCCGTCTTCATGCTCTGCGCCCCTTGGACGCTCGCGCAGAACGAGCATATCCGCATCGACATCCTCTCCAGCCGCCTCCCGGAGAGAGCGCGCAACATTGTCGAGATGTTCGGGCATCTCGTCTTCCTGCTGCCCTTCGCGCTCGTCATGACCTATCTGAGCTGGCCGTTCTTCCGCTCGTCCTTCGTGAGCGGCGAGGCGTCCAGCAGTCCGGGCGGGCTTCTCATCTGGCCCGCCAAGGCCCTCATCCTCGCCGGCTTCGCCCTGCTCCTGCTGCAATGGCTGAGCGAGGTGATCAAGCGCATCGCCGTCATGCGCGGCCTGATCGAGGACGAATATGCCGCCGCCGGCCATGCCGCGGCCGCCGAGGCCGAGGTCGAGCGGCTGCTCGCCGACGAGCCGAGGCACTCCCCTCCCTCCCCCCCCGAACGCTGACATCCCGCGGGGAAGATCATCGTGGCTGCGCTCATCGCTCACAACCTCGCGCCGATCATGTTCGCGGCGCTCGTCGTCTTCCTGCTCCTTGGCTACCCGGTCGCCTTCGCGCTGGCCGCCAACGGGCTCGTCTTCTTCGTCCTCGCGGTGGAGCTGGCGCCCCACGCGCCAGCGGAGATCAACCTGAGCTGGCCCCTGCTCCAGGCGCTTCCCGACCGCGTCTTCGGGGTGATGTCGAACGAAGTGCTCCTCGCGGTGCCCTTCTTCACCTTCATGGGGCTGGTCCTCGAGCGCTCCGGCATGGCCGAGGATCTCCTGGACACGATCGGCCAGCTCTTCGGGACGATCCGCGGCGGCCTCGCCTATGCGGTCATCTTCGTCGGCGCGCTGCTCGCGGCGACGACGGGCGTCGTCGCCGCCTCTGTCATCTCGATGGGGCTGATCTCGCTCCCGATCATGCTCCGCTACGGCTACGACCGCCGCCTCGCGACGGGCGTGATCGCCGCCTCCGGGACGCTCGCCCAGATCATCCCGCCCTCGCTGGTGCTGATCGTGATGGCGGACCAGCTCGGCCGCTCGGTCGGCGACATGTACGAGGGGGCGTTCATTCCCGGGCTCGTGCTCTCCGGTCTCTATGCAGTCTATGTCTTCCTTGTGAGCCTGGTCTTTCCGAAGGCCGCCCCCGGCCTGCCGCCGGCGGCGATCGGCTTCAAGGAGCCCAACGGCAGCCGCGGCGTCTGGCAGCTCGGCATCCTCGTGCTGTTCTCGGGACTGGTCGGCTATTTCGTCCTCGCCCAGACCGGCGTGAAGGCGGGGGCGGATTTCGTCATCCTCGTCATCTGCACGGGAACCATCGTCGCGCTGATCTGCGCCCTGACCAACCGCTTCCTCGGCGCGAGCCGGATCGCGGCCACGCTCCTCCTCGCCGCGCTCCTCGTCGGGGCCTATTTCTGGCTGCGCACGAGCGCCCCGCAATACGAGACCACGCGCCTCTTCCTCGAGATGGTCGCGGCGGCCTGCATCTACTCCGCCTTCGTCGGCCTCGTCGAGAAGACGACGGGCCTGCGGCTCATGTCACGCATGGCGACGCAAGTGACCTTCGTCATGGTGCCGCCGCTGCTCCTGATCTTCCTCGTGCTCGGCACGATCTTCATCGGCGTCGCCTCCCCGACCGAGGGCGGCGCCATGGGCGCCCTCGGCTCGATCGTGCTCGCTGCGGCCAAGCGCCGGCTCGACCGCAATCCGGCGCGCTTCAATTTCCAGCTTCTGAAATCGGCGACCGAATCGACCGCCAAGCTCTCCGCCTTCGTGATCTTCATCCTGCTCGGCGCGCGGGTCTTCTCGCTCACCTTCTACGGGGTGAACGGCCATATCTGGGTCGAGCACCTGCTGACATCCCTTCCGGGCGGGCAGGTCGGCTTCCTGCTCTTCGTCAACCTGCTGGTCTTCGTGCTGGCCTTCTTCCTCGACTATTTCGAGCTGGCCTTCATCATCATCCCGCTCCTCGGCCCAGCGGCGGACAAGCTCGGCATCGATCTCGTCTGGTTCGGCGTGATGCTCGCGGTGAACATGCAGACGAGCTTCATGCATCCGCCCTTCGGCTTCGCGCTCTTCTTCCTGCGCTCGGTCGCGCCCAAGGTGCCCTATATCGACAAGATCACGGGCGCGAGGATGGCTCCCGTGACCACGGGCCAGATCTATTACGGCGCGATCCCCTTCGTGATCATCCAGCTCATCATGGTGGCGGTCGTCATCCTCTATCCGCCCATGGTCACGCACTACAAGAAATCCGGCACGGTGGTGGATCCCGCCGCCGTGGAGAGGAAGCTCGAAAACCTGCCCCTCCCGGGCCTGGACGAGCCCGGCGGCATGCCGGGCCTCGAGGGTCCGCCGAAGATCGAGTGAGGTCCGGGGGCGGCGAAGCCTTGCGCGCCCAAGGGGGATGCGGCCGGCGCCGTTCCAAGCGAGGGCGACCTGCTCTAGGAACGGCCCGTCAAAGGGGATTCGACGATGGCAAAGGTGGCATTCCTGGGTCTGGGCGTCATGGGCTATCCCATGGCCGGCCATCTCATCAGGAAGGGACACGAGGTCACGGTCTATAACAGGACCACCGCCAAAGCCGAGAAATGGGTCGAGGACCATGGCGGAAGCTTCGCCCGCACTCCCGAGGAGGCGGCGAGCGGCCAGGAGATCGTCTTCTGCTGCGTCGGCAACGACAACGACCTGCGGGAGGTCGCGACCGGCCCCGCCGGCGCCTTCCGAGCGATAGGCAAGGACGCGGTCTTCGTCGACCACACCACCGCCTCGGCCAATGTCGCGCGCGAGCTGGACGAGGCCGCGGCCAAGGCCGGCTTCGGCTTCGTCGACGCGCCCGTCTCGGGTGGCCAGGCGGGCGCGCAGAACGGCGTCCTGACGGTCATGTGCGGCGGCCGGGAGGAGATCTTCCAGCGCGTCGAGCCCGTCATCAGGAGCTATGCGCGCGCCTGCCGCCTCCTGGGCCCGGCCGGCTCCGGCCAGCTTGCCAAGATGATGAACCAGATCTGCATCGCCGGCCTCGTCCAGGGCCTGTCCGAGGCGGTCGCCTTCGGCCAGCGCGCCGGGCTCGACATCGAGGCGGTGATCGACGTGATCTCGAAAGGCGCGGCCGGCTCCTGGCAGATGGAGAACCGCTACAAGGCCATGATCCAGGGCAAGTACGATTTCGGCTTCGCGGTCGACTGGATGCGCAAGGACCTGTCGATCTGCCTCGACGAGGCGCGCCGCAACGGCGCCCAGCTGCCCGTGACGGCCCTGGTCGATCAATTCTATGCCGAGGTCCAGCGCATGGGCGGCGGCCGCTGGGACACGTCGAGCCTTCTCGCGCGTCTCACCCAGACGAAATAGGCACCTGCCCGCTTCTCCCCGCCGCAACGGGGAGAAGCCCTCGCCGGCTGCCCTATTCGGAGCTGGCGAGATATTTCATCGGATCGACGGGGGTCGAACCCTTGCGGATCTCGAAATGGAGCTGGGGCGAGGTCACGTTGCCCGTCTGGCCCGATTTCGCGATCGCCTGGCCCCGCGTCACACGCTGGCCGCGCTTCACCTCGATCTGGCCGTTATTGGCATAGGCCGAGACATAGCCGTTGTCGTGGCGGATCAGCACGAGGTTGCCGTAGCCCTTCACCTCCGAGCCGGCATAGGCGACGACGCCGTCTCCGGCCGCCTTCACCTGCGTTCCTTCCGGCACGGCGATGTTGATCCCCTCGTTGCCGGCCCCGCCGCCATAGCCCGAGATGACCCGGCCGCGGGCCGGCCAGCGGAAATCCCCATGGCTGGAGGAGGAGGCCGCCGCCGGCGCCGGGGCGGCCGGCGCGATCGAGGCCGTCGCCTCAGGTTCCCGCACGGGAGCCTTCACCGGCTCCGCCGGCTTCGGCGAAGCCGCGGCGACCTGCGGAGCCGGCTCGGGCCGGCTCGCGGGCACCGTCCTCGCGGGCTCGGCCCGCGCGATCTTCTTCGCTGGCAGCAGCGTTTCCCGCTCGACCGGCTTCGGCTCGGCCCGCGCGACCTTCGGCTCGGCTTTCGCGACCTTGGCCTTGGGCTCCGCCTTGGCCGTCTTCGCGACTTTCGGCTCCGGGGCCGCCTTCGGCTCGGGCTTGAGATGGGCGGGATGGGCGGGAGGAGCCGCCGGCTTCGCCTCGGCGACGCGCGCCGGAGGATGCGGGGGCTCGGGCGCCTTGGCGACCGCGCGTCCGGGGCGAAGCTGCGACTTGGGCGGCGCGGCCTCGGCCACGGTGCGGGGCGCGGGCTTCTTTACCTCGATCTTCTGGCTCGCGACCACGCGGGCCGGAGGGGGAGGCGCATTGTAGTGAACGGGAGGCGGCGCGGCTTCGACACGGCGCTGGGCAGCCTGCTCGCTGGTCAGGCTGTAGACCGGGATGACGACGCGCCGGCCGGCGGTGACGTCGCCCGCCTTGAGCCCGTTCGAGGACAGGATCGCCTCGCCCGGCACGCCGTAGCGGCTCGTCAGGGTCGAGAGGGTCTCGCCCGGGCCGACGATGACGGTAGTGCCGCGGGTCGTGGACCAGCCGGGACCGCCGGAGGCGGTGCGGGGACGCGAGGGCATGCCGCCGGGCGGAGGCGAAGGCGGAGGAGCGAGAGGCGCCGCCGTGACGGGAGGGAGCGGCTGCGACTGGACCGTGCTGCGCGGCATCGGGGACGGGCCCGGCTCCGGCGCGATGCTGCCCGTGCCGGTCGGCTCGCTGAGCGAGGAGAACGGATTGGAGAAGGGCTGATTGCTGGCGAAGCGCTCGGAGGTGCACGCGGCTGTCAGGCCGCCCACCATTCCGATGATCGCGAACCGCGAGGCAGCCCGCATCAAGTCGCCACCGAGCCTGTCACGCATCACAACGCCCCAACGCAAAACTGACAGTCCGGATTAAAGGGCGGTTGGGGTTAAGCTTCCGTTGAACGCCCGCATCCGGCATTTACGACAAGCGGGACAATCTGATCGCTTCGCCCCGGCGGGCCGTGAGATCCCCGCCCTCCCCGCTCTCGACGACGAGGAGCCGCGCTCCATCCTCGCCCGCGATGCCAGCGACGAGCCGCCCTCCGGGCGCGAGCAGCGAGGCGAGAGCGGGCAAGGCGCCCTCCTCGACCACGCCGTTCAGGAGAATGCGGTCGAAGCGGCCCTCGGCCCCCTCGCCCGTGATCCCGTCGCCGCAGGCGAGGGTGCATCCCTCCGCGAAGCCCGCGGCCCGCAGGCGCTGGCGCGCGCTGTCGAGAAGCACCGGCCTGCGCTCCACCGAGGAGACTTGCCCGCCCAGGGCGGCGAGGAGCCCGGTGACATATCCCGAGCCCGTCCCGACCTCGAACACGCGCTGGCCGGGCACCACTCCCAAAGCCGCCAGCATCCGGGCGACGGTGCTTGGCCCGGTCATGGTCTGTCCGCATGCCAGCGGGAGGGCGATGTCCTGCCGGGCGAGGTCGCTGTAGCGGCGCGGCGCGAAGACCTCGCGGCGCACGGTCTCCATGGCGCGCAGCAGCCGCAGGTCGGCGATGCCCCGCGCCCGGAGCGTGAGCACGAAGGCTGCGGCCTCGACGCGGGGAGACGATTCCCCCTCGAACGGCGCAAACGCGGCGGCTGACACGGATTGCCTCTTGGAAAGACGGTTAACAGTCTCTCAGCAAGCCGTTGACGAATCGTATGCGCCCGCCTCAGCTGGAGGCGAGGGCCTGGGCGAAATAGGTCATGGTCGGCTCGTCCGTCATGTCGAGGCGCAGCGGCGTCACCGAGATGCGGTTCTCGACCAGCGCGATCAGATCCGTGCCCTGGCCCGGATCGTAATGCTTCCGCGCGAAGCCGATCCAGAAATAGGGATTGCCGCGCCCGTCCTGCCGCTCCTCGATCGACAGAAGCTCCTTGTCCCGCCGCCCCTGGGCCGTCACCGCGATGCCCTGCACCTCGTCCGGCTCGCAATCGGGGAAATTGACGTTCATCAGTACGCCGTCCGGGATGCCCGCCTCGACGATCCGCCGGATGGTGCGGGCTCCGTGGCTCCTGGCGCATTGCCACTTGATGTTCGCGCGCCCGCTCTTGCCGTAGGCTTGGGAGAGCGCGATCGCGGGGATGCCGAGGATCGTGCCCTCCGTCGCCCCCGCGACGGTCCCCGAATAGGTGACGTCCTCGGCGACGTTCTGCCCCCGGTTGATGCCCGAGAGGACGAGGTCGGGCATCCGATCCGCGAGGATGTGGCGCGTGCCCATGATGACGCAGTCGGTCGGCGTGCCTTTCACCGCATAGCGCCGCCCGGCGACCTGCCGCAGGCGCAAAGGGTCCGAGAGCGACAGCGAATGGGAGACCCCGGACTGGTCGAATTCGGGCGCGACGGTCCAGACGTCGTCCGACAGCTCCTTCGCGACCTCCTCGAGATAGTCGAGCCCCTCCGAGTGGATGCCGTCGTCGTTGGTGATCAGGATGCGCAAGCGAGCCTCCGGGTGATGCAGCCCTATCGCACCGGCCACCGGGCAGGTCCATGCCCGGCGCCGGGGGCTGGCTTGCGGCGAGCCCGCCCCCTCGCCGCAACAACCGTCATAGTTTCGCGCGGATGTGGCCCGATTCACCTCACGCGCCTCGGCGACTTCGCCTAGGGTACGGCGCGAATGCCGGATCAGCGGGAGATCTCCTTCCTGATGCCTTCCTCGATACGCTCCCTCCTCGCCGGGGGAATGCTCGGCCTGTCGCTTCTCGCCTCCGCAGGGGCGAGGGCCCAGGCACTCCTGCCCTTTTCCGGCTTCACCGCCCTCCCCTCCTTCGCCTGGCCGACCTTCGAGCCGGCCGCCGACGGCTCGCAATGGGAAGGCTCCTATGCGCGCCTGTCGAGCGGCTTCCAGGTGACCTCCTCGAAGCATTTCGGCTCCTATGCCGGACCCACGGTCGGCTTCGAGGGCGGCAAGATGTGGCGGGAGGGCCAGTTCGTCTACGGCATCGTCGGCGCCGTCGACTACATGCAGCCGATCGGCGGCTACGGCACGCCGAGCTTCGGCTCGGTCGCCTATACGCGGGACTTCGCGGGAGCCTTGCAGTTCAAGGCGGGCGCCTTCGTCGCCGACAACGTGCTCGTCTATACGAAGCTCGGGGCGGCGGCGATCAACGAGACCTACCGCTACGGCGCGACGCCCGTCTCGACGCCCTTCAACCGCAGCGACATCGCGGTGCGCCCCGATGCGCGCGTCGGCGTGGAATGGGCGGTGACCGACAAGCTGACCCTCGGCATCGAGGCCGGCGTGACGCGCGGCCCGATCCGGTGAGTTCGAGGCGCAGGCGGAAAGGAACGAACGCCCCGCATGCGCCTTGAAAGGCCATGACCGACATCCCCGCTCCTTCTCCCGCCCCGAGGATCGAGGATTACGGCCTCGTCGGCGATTGCGAGACGGCAGCCCTCGTTTCCCCCGACGGCTCGATCGACTGGCTCTGCTGGCCGCGCTTCGATTCGGGAGCCTGCTTCGCCGCGCTGCTCGGCACGCCCGAAAACGGCCGCTGGCGGATCCGCCCGGCGCAGGCATATACCCAGACCAGGCGCTACCGCCCGGGCACGCTGATCCTGGAGACGCTTTTCGAGACGGCCACGGGCGCCGTCCGTCTCGTCGACTTCATGCCGCCGCGCGACGACGCGTCCGACATCGTGCGCCTCGCGATCGGCGAAAGCGGCCGCGTCACGATGGAGATGGAGCTGGTCATCCGCTTCGATTACGGCCGCACCGTGCCCTGGGTGTCGCGGCTCTCGGACGGGACCTTGCGCGCCATCGGCGGGCCGGACATGGTCGTCTTCCGCACCCCGGTTCCATTCCGGGGCGAGAACATGCGCACGGTCGCCGCCTTCGAGGTCGCGACGGGGGAGACCGTCCCCTTCGCCCTGACCTATGGCCGCTCGCACGAACCCGTCCCGCTCTCGACCGACACGGCGGCGGCCCTGGCCGACACGGAAGCCTTCTGGCGCGACTGGTCGGCGCGCTACGAACCGGCGGCGCTCGACGGAAACGTCACCCTGCCGGCCCATTGGCACCGGGCCGCGCGGCGCTCGCTGATCACGCTCAAGGCGCTCACCTACGCGCCGACCGGCGGCATCGTCGCGGCGCCCACGACCTCCCTGCCCGAATGGCCCGGCGGCGTCCGCAACTGGGACTACCGCTATTGCTGGTTGCGCGACAGCGCGCTCACGCTCTTCGCGCTCATGAATGCGGGCTATTACGACGAGGCCGCGGCGTGGCGCGACTGGCTCGTGCGCGCCATGGCCGGCTCGCCCGACCAGATGCAGATCATGTACGGCATCTCGGGGGAGCGCCAACTCCTCGAATGGGAAGTGCCATGGCTCGCGGGCTTCGCCGGCTCCCGGCCGGTCCGCATCGGCAACGCGGCCGCCGCCCAGACGCAGCTCGACGTCTATGGCGAGATGATGAGCCTGCTCCACCAGGCGCGCATGGGCGGCCTGCCCGAGAGCCCCGAAGCCTGGGCGATCCAGGTCGCGATGCTGCGCCGCCTGCGCGTCATCTGGCGGGAACCCGATTACGGGATCTGGGAGGTGCGGGGACCGGCGCGCCACTTCACCTTTTCGAAGCTGATGGTCTGGCTCGCTTTCGACCGCTGCATCAAATCGGCCGAGACCTTCGGGCTGGATACCTGCCCCCTCGACGAATGGCGGGCGACGCGAGGGGAGGTCGCCGCGGACATCCTGGCGCGGGGCTGGAGCGAGGAGGCCGGCGCCTTCACCCAGAGCTACGGCGACCTCGCCCTCGATGCGAGCCTCCTGCTCCTGCCGAGCCTCGGCTTCCTGCCGGAGGGCGATCCGCGCATTCGGCGCACGGTCGAGGCGATCGAGCAGGGGCTGGTCGTCGACGGCCTCGTCCACCGCTACAGCACGACGCAGGTCGACGATGGCCTGCCGGCGGGCGAAGGCACCTTCCTCGCCTGTAGCTTCTGGCTGGTCGAGGCGCTGGTCCAGATCGGGAGGCTCGGGGATGCCGAGGCCCTGTTCGAGCGGCTTCTCGCCATGCGGAATGATATCGGCCTCCTCGCGGAGGAATACGATCCGCTCGCGGGGCGCCAGCTCGGCAATTTTCCCCAGGCTTTCTCCCATGTCGCGCTGGTGAACGCCGCCCATCGCCTTGCCGCGGCGAAGGTCGGTTCGGGCGGGGGAGCGGAGGCCGTGCGGACGGGCTGAAGCACCCCCTGTCATTCCCGGCGGCCCGAAGGGCCGGGAAGGGATCCAGGGGGCTCGCGGGCGGCTCTGGATCCCCTTCCCCTCCGCTTCGCTCCGGCCGGGGATGGCAAAGGGCGCGCGCTTCAGCCGATCGCCCCGAGGGCGCTGCGCCGGGCGTGGTGGACGGCGACGGCGAGAAGCAGCATCGCCAGGAGTTGGTGGGAGAGCCCCGCCCAGAGCGGAACGACGAGAAGCAGCGTCGTGATGCCGAGGGCCGCCTGGGCCAGCGCGACACCGGCGAGGAGTCCCGCGCGGCCCGCCGCCTCCCCTCCCCGCGCCGCGACGGCGTGCCAGAGGGCCGCGAGGACGATCGCATAGGCGACGAGCCTGTGATTGAACTGCACCGTCAGCGGGTTGTCGACGAAGTTCTCGATCCAGGGCTTGACCGCCAGCAGGGCGCTCGTCTCCGGGAACAGACGCCCGTCCATCAGCGGCCAGGTGTTGTAGGTGAAGCCGGCATGCGAGCCGGCCACGAGGGCTCCGAGCGCGACCTGGAGCAGGACGAGCGCGACCAGCGCCTTGGCGGCGCGCGCGATCCCCCCCGTGCCGTCCTGCCGCCGTGGCGGCTCAAGACCCGCCGCGACCCAGACGATCAGCGCGAGGATCGTGCTCGCGACGACGAGGTGGAGCATCAGCTTGAGCGGGGCGACGGCCGTCATGCCGGGCTCGAGTCCCGAGGCGACCATGATCCAGCCGATTCCCGCCTGGAGCCCCCCGAGCGCCCCGATCCCGACGAGGCCGAGGGCGAGCGGCGTCGAGACCATGCCGCGCCAGCGGAACCAGCCGAGAGGAAGGAAGAAATAGAGGCCGAGAAAGCGCCCGAGCTGGCGATGGCTCCATTCCCACCAATAGATCGTCTTGAATTCCGCGAGTCCCATCCCCTGGTTGAGGTTCCGGTATTGCGAGGAGGCGCGGTATTTCTCGAATTCCGCCGTCCAGGCCGCCTCGGAGAGCGGGGGAACGGCGCCCGTGACCGGCTTCCACTCGGTGATCGACAGGCCGGAGCCGGTGCGCCGCGTCGCGCCGCCCACCGCCACCATCGCCATGACGAGCAGCGCCAGCCCCCAAAGCCACAGGCGCACCGTCCGCCCCGATCCCTCCCGCCGGGCCGCCGCCGGGGGCGAATCCGCAAAGGTGCCGGCCGCCTCGCTCACGCTTGCTCCTTCATCCGCCGCCCCGGCCCTTGCAGGCCCCGCTCCGGGAGCCATAGAAAGCGGCGACATCGCCGGCAACGCGAGCCGGCGCCGCACCCCCGGACCCGCCATGCCGCGCCGCCTGCGCACCTTCCTCGGCACCGTGATCATCCTCGCCTTCGTGATCGTCTACGCGCTGGTGGCGATGGCCCTCGCCGAGAGCCGCATCCAGGGCGCGCCGAGACTCGTCCAGACCCTCGCCTATCTCGCGCTCGGCACCGTCTGGATCCTGCCTCTCCTGCCGCTGATCAAGTGGATGGAAGGGCCGAAAGCGTAGCGCTTCCCGTCATCCCTGCAACTCGCAGAGAAACCCTCCCCCGCGAAGCGTCCGACCGGGGGGCGTCGACGCGAACTCCCAAGCCTCACGACAGGCGGCGGGCCCCCCCCCCCGAGCCTCCCGCCTGCCGCCGTCGCCCCCCCCCCCGCCCCCGGGGGGGGGGGGGGGG
>OEIU01000163.1_pt1 | contig 68691 bp, 63 predicted proteins | sample 1539221 | NCBI WGS metagenome assembly OEIU01 (sample SAMN03792071, study PRJEB22550) | activated sludge metagenome | feature: wastewater treatment plant; material: activated sludge; isolation source: Wastewater treatment plant of a petroleum refinery complex | place: Argentina: Zarate | collected...
CGCATGTTCCGCGAATTCGCGCTGACGCTGACGATCGCGGTCGTGACCTCGGCGATCGTGTCGCTGACGCTGACGCCGATGATGTGCTCGCGGCTGCTCAAGCATGTCGGCGAGGAGATGACGGTTCCGGGGCTTGCCGCGGTCAGCCGCTTCATCGACCGCATGGTGGCGTTCTATCACCGCACGCTGCTCTGGGTGCTGCAGCGCCAGCGCGCGACGCTTGCGGTTACGTTCGCCACGGTTGCCGCGACGCTCCTGATGTATGTGATCGCGCCGAAGGGTTTTCTTCCGCTGCAGGATACCGCCTCGATCACGGCGGTGACCGAGGCCGGCGCCGACGTCTCCTTTGCCGAGATGCAGAGCCGTCAGGCAACCGCGGCCGCGGCGATCCAGACCGATCCCGACGTGATCGGCGTCACCTCGGTGATCGGCGCGGGCTCGGTCAATCCGACCACCAATGTCGGGCGCCTGGTGATGACCTTGCGGCCGCGCGGCGAACGGCATGACGACATTTCCGTCGTGGTCGACCGGCTAAAGCAGCGCACCGCAAAGATCCCCGGCATGACGATCTACTTCCAGCCGGTGCAGGACGTCCAGATCTCCACCCAGTCGAGCCGCTCGCTGTACCAGTACACGCTGACCGGCACCGATGCAGCACAGGTCTCGCTATGGGCGCAGAAGCTGGTTGCCGAAATGCGCGGCGATCCCCTGTTCCGAGACGTTTCGTCGGAAGCGCAGGAAGGCGGCCTGCGCGCCGCGCTCAACATCGACCGTCAGCGCGCCGGCCAGCTCGGCGTCAGCCTGCAGGCGGTCAACGACACCCTCAACGACGCCTTCGCTCAGCGACAGATCTCGACCATCTACGGCCAAGCCAACCAGTACCGCGTGGTGCTGGAGGCGATGCCGATGTACCAACGCGATCCGTCGATCCTGTCCAAGCTCTATCTGCCTGGCGGCGCGAGTGCCACGGCCGGCGCGCCGAACGCCCAGGTGCCGCTGTCGGCGGTGGCGACGCTGACCCGCACCACCGCGCCGCTGGCGATTTCGCACCTGGCGCAGTTTCCGGCGGTCTCGCTCAGCTTCAATCTCGCGCCCGGCGAGGCGCTCGGCGAGGCGGTCGATGCGGTCAAGAAGATCGAGAACAGGATCGGCATGCCCGGCAGCGTGGTCGGGGTCTATTCGGGCGACGCGGCGGAGTTCGCCAAATCGCTTGCCGGCCAGCCATGGCTCATTCTGGCGGCGATCGTCACGATCTATATCGTGCTCGGCGTGCTCTACGAGAGCTACATCCACCCGATCACCATTCTCTCGACACTGCCGTCCGCCGGCGTCGGCGCCATCCTCGCGCTGATGCTGTTCGGGCAGGACCTGTCGGTGATCGGCCTGATCGGCATCATCCTGTTGATGGGCATCGTCAAGAAGAACGCGATCATGATGATCGATTTCGCGCTGGAGGCGGAGCGGCACCAGGGGATGTCGCCATCGGATGCCATCGTGCAGGCCTGCCTGCTGCGATTCCGCCCCATCATGATGACGACGCTGGCCGCATTGTTCGGCGCGCTGCCGCTGGCGGTCGAGAGCGGCACCGGCGCCGAGCTCCGCTTCCCGCTCGGCATCTCCATCATCGGCGGCTTGCTGCTCAGCCAGTTGCTGACGCTCTACACGACGCCGGTGATCTATCTGGCGCTCGACCGGATCAACCGGAAAATCGAGACGGCGGTGCCGGACCCTGGCCCGCCCGGGCCCACGGTCGCCGGAGCCACCGAGGGGATGCAATAGATGGCATCGATCTCGGAGCCCTTCATCCGCCGTCCCGTTGGCACGACACTGCTGGCGATCGGGCTCTTCCTGGTAGGCATCGTCGCCTATGTCTTCCTGCCGGTCTCCTCGGTACCCAATGTCGATTTCCCGATGATCCGGGTCACGGCGACTCGCCCGGGCGCGGACCCCTCCGTGATGGCGTCCACCGTCGCCGCGCCGCTGGAGCGCCGGCTTGGCCAGATCGCGGGCATCGACCAGATCAACTCGGGCAGTACGCTCGGCTCCACCAACATCCAGTTGCAGTTCTCGATCGGCCGCGACATCGACCGCGCGGCGCGCGACGTGCAGGCGGCGATCAACGCCTCGCTCGCCGACCTGCCGAGCGACCTGCCGTCGCTCCCGCGCTTCCGCAAGGCCAATCCCGCGGCCGCGCCGGTGTTCGTGCTGGCGCTGACGTCGAAGACGCGCACGACGAGCGCGATGTACGACGTCGCAGACACCGTGATCGCACAGCGCATATCTCAGGTGCCTGGTGTCGGCGAGGTCAACGTTACCGGTGCCGATCAGCCGGCGGTGCGGATCGCGCTCAACCCGGTGGCGCTGTCGAACGCGGGGATCGCGACCGACGACGTGCGCCTTGCGATCATCAACGCCAATCCGCTCGGGCCTGTCGGCATCTTCAACGGCGGCCGTCAGAGCGAGACGATCTCGACCAACAAGCAGATGCGTACCGCGGCCGAGTTCCGCGACATCATCATCAAGAGCTCGGCCGGTAATTTCGTCCGCCTTGCCGACGTCGCCGACGTCGAGGATTCCGTCCGCAACACCCGCTCGATCGCCTGGTTCAACAAGCAGCCGGCAGTCCTGATCCAGATTACCAAGCAGGGAGATGCCAACGTCATCGAGACCGTCGACCGGGTGAGGGCGCTGATTCCCGAGCTGAAGCAGTGGCTGCCCGGCGGGGTGGAAATTTCGACCCTGGTCGACCGCACCGGCACCATCCGCGCCAGCGTGCGCGACATGCAGTTCACGCTGCTGGCGACGGCATTCCTGGTGATGGTGGTGGTGTTCGCCTTCCTGCGCCGGCTGATACCAACCATTGCCGCCGGCGTTTCCGTGCCGCTGGCGCTGGCGGGCACCTGCGCCGGGATGTGGCTCGCCGGATTTTCCATCGACAATCTGTCGCTGATGGCGCTCGCGATCTCGGTCGGCTTCGTGGTCGACGACGCCATCGTCATGATCGAGAACATGTACCGCAACCTCGAACAGGGCATGGCGCCGTATCCGGCGGCGCTGGAGGGGGCCAGGCAAATCGGCTTCACCGTGTTGTCGATCAGCCTGTCCCTGATCGCGGCTTTTACGCCGCTGATCTTCATGGACGGCATCGTCGGCCGGCTGTTGCGCGAGTTCTCGCTGACGCTGACCTTCGCCATCCTGGTGTCGACCGTGGTGTCGCTGACGATCACGCCGATGATCTGCGCGCACTACATCAAGCAGGCGACCTCGGACCGCGCGACCTGGCTCGACCGTCTCGTCGAAGGCTCGCTGTCGCGCATCGTCGCCTTCTATGCCTGGACGTTGCGAGCGGTACTCGGTTTCCCGTTCCTGACCCTGCTCGTGTTCTTTGCCACCATCGCGCTGACGGTGGTGCTCTACATCAAGACGCCGAAGGGATATTTTCCGACCGATGACAGCGGCTTCGTGATCGGCGCGACGCGGGCTTCCCCCGACACCTCGTTCCAGGCGATGCTGGGACTGCAGCAGCAGCTTGCCGATATCGTGATGGCCGATCCGGCGGTGGCCGGCGTCGGATCATCGCTCGGCGGCAGCGCCGGTCCGGGCAGCGGCGTCGCCAACCGCGGCACCATGTTCATCAGCCTGAAGCCGCCGGAGGAGCGGGCCGGCATGTCGACCGCGCAGGTGATCGACCGGCTGCGCCGCAATCTGTACCGGGTGGCCGGCATCCGCCTGTTCATGTTCGCGGCGCAGGACATTCGCGCCGGCGGCCGGCAGAGCGACTCCGATTATCAATATACGCTGCAGAGCGCCAACCTCGATCTGCTGCAGAAATGGGCGCCGCTGGTCGCCAAGCGCATGGAGACGGTCGAAGGTATCACTGACATCTCCAGCGACCGCGAGCCCGGAGGGCTGCAATTGTCGCTGGCGATCGACCGCAAGACCGCTTCGAGCCTCGGCGTGCGCGTCCAGGATATCGACAACGCCCTCAACAATGCCTTCGCGCAGCGGCAGATATCGATCATCTACACCCAGCGCAACCAGTACATGATCGTGCTGGAGATCGATCCGAAATTCCAGAGCGATCCGTCCAACCTCGAGCGCATCTTCGTGGCCGGGGCCAACGACGCCCAGGTGCCGCTGTCGGCCGTGGTGCGCTACCAGCGCGACCTGTCGCCGCTTGCGGTCTATCACGCGCAATCCTTCCCCTCGAGCACGATCTCGTTCAACCTTCTGCCCGACGTGCCGCTGGAAGTCGCGACGTCGAACATCCAGCGTGCGGTCGAGGAACTGCACATGCCCGACGGCATTCGCGCCAGCTTCGACGGCAACGCCGGCGACTTCAACAAGACCAGCGGCCGGCAGCCGCTTCTGATCCTCGGCGCGCTGGTCGCGATGTATATCGTGCTCGGCGTGCTCTATGAGAGTCTGGCGCATCCCATCACGATCATCTCGACCCTGCCGTCGGCGGGGCTGGGGGCATTGCTGGCGCTGCAGGTGACCAACACGCCGCTGACCGTGATTGCCTTCGTCGGCATCATTCTCTTGATCGGCATCGTCAAGAAGAACGGCATCATGATGGTCGATTTCGCGCTCGACGCCGAACGCAACCACGGACTGTCGTCGGCGGATGCGATCTTCGAGGCGTGCCGCGCCCGCTTCCGTCCGATCCTGATGACGACGATGGCGGCCTTGTTCGCCGGCATCCCGCTGGTGATCGCCACCGGTCCGGGCACCGAGCTGCGGCGGCCGCTCGGCATCACCATCATCGGCGGCCTGTTCGTGTCGCAGATCCTGACCCTCTACACGACCCCGGTGATCTATTTGTTGATCGACCGGCTGCGGCAGCGCCATCGACCGGCCGCGGTCGCCGCGCCCGCCGAGTAGTTGGAATCGCCGGCGACTGGGCGTATAGCGGGCAAATGTCAGAACCATCCAATCCGCCGGCCGGGGCCGCTCTGGAGGCCGTTGCGGAGTGTGCGCATTGCGGCAAGCCGCTGCCGCTCTGTATCTGCGACAGTGTCACTCCGATCGAAAGCAAGATCTCGCTGCTGATCCTGGTGCACCCGCAGGAGCAGGACAAGGCGCTCGGCACCGCGCGGCTGACGGCGATGCATTTCAGGAATGCCGTCGTCAAGGTCGGCCTGTCCTGGCCAAGTCTCTCCAAGGCGCTGGGACGCAAGGTCGACGATCCCTCGCGCTGGGCCGTGCTGTATCTCGGCTCCGCCAAGGTGAGCGATCTCGATACCGATGCCGAGATCGTCGCGATCGACCGCAAGGGCGGGATCGAGCCGCACCAGCGCGCCATCCTCGGCGACATCGAGGGCGTTGTGCTGCTCGACGGTACCTGGAGCCAGGCCAAGGCGCTGTGGTGGCGTAATGCGTGGATGCTGAAGTGCCAGCGCGTGATCCTGGGTCCGAAGCGTCCTTCGCGCTACGGCGAGTTGCGCAAGGAGCCGCGCCGCGACGGTCTTTCCACGATCGAGGCTGCCGGCCTGCTGCTTGCCCGCCTCGAAAAGCGTCCCGAGATTGCGGAAGCGCTCAACGGCAGCTTCGAGCGCATGCTGGCGCGCTATCGAGAAGTGCAGGCGGACATGCCCGAGCTGGCGCCGAAGCCCAGGAAGCGCGATTGGCGCCGCCGCAAGCGCGGCTGATTCCGGCATTCAAACAAAAGCTGTGTCAAATGAATCAGATCACCTGAAATTGTTCAGGGTGGCGCGTCGTCTGTCGCGTTCTGGAACACTTTGAGGCGGTTCCTGTGCCCGCAACAATGCATAACGTGCTGTGGACAATGATGACATCGCTCTTGACGATGCTAAAACCCTCAATTGTTGCGTAACAATTTGGAGCAAAGTAAATGAGTTTAACTGCAGAAGTTCTCACCAACTCTCCATTGCTCGACGCCGATGATATCGAAGGGGAGATCGGCAACCTCATCTACAACGCACGGCGAGTGCCTGTCGCGGGTCAGTCCCATCCGCACCAGCTGCCGCTGGCGAATAGCCCGATGCCGGATTACGTCGAGCACAAGGAAGGCGTCAATCAGGTCGGCAAGCTCTCGGCTGAGGCTGTCGTCCGCGAGTACGATGCTGCGGTGAAGGAAATCGAAGCGCTCGGTTCCGAATTGACCGATGCCGCCAGGAAATGTGAGGCGATGGTTGCCAACGTTCACGCCATGGTCGGCGAGATCAGAGGATTGGCGGCGAACTATCGTGAGGAAGGCAAGCGCTACTTCCAGCAGATCGAGGATTGCTCGCTGATGACCGCCGAGGTCCGCAGCGTCTGTGAGGCGCTCAAGAAGAAGATTGCCGCAAGCACCAACCCCGACGTCTGACGTTCCGGCTGTCGCCGGTACGACTGCTTGCCGTGCCGTTCATCGTCGCGGTCATAGGCGGAGATTGGTGCGTCGCATACGTCCGAAGCCCGGTCCGATCCGGCCGCGGCGTTCCTGTTCGGATTCATCACCTACGATTCCGGCCGTCTCGGCTTGCCGGTCAGGGCGTTGCGCTGGCGGCGGCGCACAGGATTCGTGGAACCAAGCAAATGACGTGGCGCCCACTACGGCTTCAAACAATGCCGGCAACATACGCGCTCAAACTTCCCTCGTCCGGAGGGCGAACTGCGCATGCAGAGCGCGACACGATCGCTGTACGGTCGCGCACGAAGAGCGTAAAAAAGTTAGCTCTTTCATTTGAGCTTCGGATCGTCCTCATTAGCCGAGGCGCGCTCAATCGACGACCTCCGCTTTGTCCACAGGAGGTTTGACCCATATGCTCGTCGCAATGCATGCCGAAAGTTGTGTCATGGTGATATTGCATATAATAAAAAGTGTTGACACCAGAAGGCTGTTCTATGGCTATTATGCAACCCATAGTTCCGCGTTGCCATATTCCCTGGCAGCAGATGATCATCGATTCGACCGGCGCGGTCGCGCCATGCTGCTATTGGGGCGCCTATGACAATCTGAATAGCCCTGTCGGTAACGTGAAGGAGCAATCGATCGAGGAGATCTGGAACAGCGAGCCCTACCAGAAGCTCCGCGCCGGGATGGCAAAAGGTGATCTCAAGGCAGCCGGCTGCGCAAAGTGCTATGCGGTCAAACAGGGCATGGCGCTGGGATTCGAGTACGATAACGACGCGGACGGCGACACCGAGACGCCGCACGGACGAAATCTCGTGGTGCTGAAGACCGAGATCGCCGAGGGTGCGACCGTGCTCGAGGCGAAGCCGACCATCATTTCCTACATTCCCTCGCATCGCTGCAACATTCGTTGCACCCATTGCTACCAGGAATCCACGCGTGAGGCCGAGATCAATCGGGCGGACGCGGCCGAGGAGATCGAGCGCCTGGCGCCGTATCTGGTGCGGATCGTCGCGGGCGGTGGCGAGCCATTTCTGCTGCCGATCTGGCGGCGCTTCCTGGCAAACTTCGACGTCAGAAAAAACCCCTATCTCGATTTTTCTACCTCGACCAATGCGACGATCGTCTCCGAATCCATCCTTGAGGGGTTGCGGCGCTTCAAGACAATGACCATCAATGTTTCCGTCGACGGCACGGGTGAGGCCTATGAGCGCGTGCGGCTCGGCGCGAAGTTCGATGTGGTGCGCGCCAACATTCGCCGTATCAAGGAAGTGATGAAGGCTTCGCCATCGCCGAAGGCGAACGTCGGCATATCGATGTGTGTCATGAAATCCAACATTCATGATCTGCCGAACCTGGTCCGCTTTGCGCGAGACGAGGTGCTGCAATTTTCGATGTCGCCGGTCGTCACCCTGCCGCCGGACGAATCGTTGCGCTGCTTCAATGATCCGGTCCTGGACATGGCCGGCTGGGGCGAGGCGATCGACGCGGCCAAGGCCGAGGTCGAGAGCTTCTTCCCGTCGCTTGCCGTGATTTGGCGGATCCAGAACGTGCCGGACGAAGCGAAAGCGGTCTGGCGCGACCTGTTCGAACTGCTGCGCGCGCAGATACCTCTCGACCTTGTGAACGTACCGCATCGGCGCGTGACGGTGAGCATTCCTGAAGCGCAGCTGGCGCGCGGCATTGCCAAGCATGGCGCGGTGCCGCTGGTCGCGCGAATCTACCCAAAAGGTTCGGCGGGCGGAGTTAGCTACTGGGGACCGGTACGCAGTGGATGCTGCGAGGTGTCGCTCCCGGATGGTGACTTCTCGATCAGCCTCGGCACCAAATGGGCCGAGATGTCCGACGATGGGGAAAGCATCTTTCGCGTCAGCCAGTTGGACAATGTGCCGATCGTAGTGCGGCGCTATGAGCGCTATGCGCCCAGGCGGGTGGCGGTCGGCGTGATCCGGCGCGCGCGGCGACTGCTGGACCGGGTGACAGCTTAGAACTCCAACCAGACCAAGGGGGCCGCATGAAAAGCCTGCGCGTTCTGGCGTCGATACTCCTGACGTTTTGGATTGGCTCCACGCTAGGTGTGTTCTGGGTGGCGCGCGTTACCGGGCGGGAAGAGGCCGCGCAGGATGCATGAAGGTCAAGATTCGCCCAACGATCGTCTGGCGAATCTAGGGCAGGCTCTTGCGCCGGAAGCTCTCTTCATCCAGCCCGAACGAAACCCACAGCGACACGAGGCGGAGCCCTGTCTCGCCCGATGTTCGCTATGGGCGTCAGAGGATAACGGAGGAGTGCTTCGACGGTTTGACGCGGCCTGATGAGCGCCCGGCCGGTGATGGGCGAAACCCTCTCCAAATAGAACGGACCGTGCACGGCAGTTTCAGGAATTGCGCGGTTTGGCAGTTTCAGAAATCGGCGGGCCGTCAGGCGAGGGAGGTTGCCTAAGTGACTGTCACTCTGTATTAAACGGCGCTCATGGGGCCACGTGGCGGAGTGGTTACGCAACGGTCTGCAAAACCGTGTACACCAGTTCAATTCTGGTCGTGGCCTCCATCCATATAATCAATGACTTGGACGATCATACGAGAGGCCGTAGCAGGCTGGCCTTGATGTCAGCAGGCGGCGTACCAGCCCTCGGGAAACGGGACCAGCGGCCAGGGGGAGCGGTTGTCGTTGGCCGCGCGCGGCGACGGATAGGAGCGCTGGGTCTGGACCACGAAATCATCCTCCGGGGCTGGCGCAATGGCCGTCTGGACGGCTTCCAGCAACAGGTCGTATTCAACTTCGCTCATCGCACTCTCCGGGGTTCCAGAGGCGATGATTGCAAATGTACTTTGTTGCCGGATTGAGCGGATCGCTCGAATTTTAACGATCCGGCCGCCGCGGCCTATTTGGTTACTGAAGTGTTGAAGTTCTCTGCGTCACCCTAGTACCGCTCGGGCAGGACGCCGTGTGAGAAAAACCACATTATCCAAAATTTAGTTCGCGTATCCGGCTCCATGCCGCCTGCCTTGTCAAGGCGGCATGATCAGAAGGAAACGCGGCCATGAATGCAATCTCTGCCCGACGTGCCGATCATCTCGATCGCTTCTGCCTTGTGCCGATGCTCGGTCTCTTCCTGACGCTGATCGCGAGCGGTTCGGCGTCCGCGCAGCCCGGCACGCCCGAACAGCGCAAAGCCTGCACGCCCGACGTCTACCGGCTCTGCGCCGGCGAGATCCCGAACGTCCGCGCCATCACCGCATGCATGCGCCGGCAGAAGGCCAGCCTGAGCCCGGCCTGCGCCGCGCTGTTCGACCGGTAAGCGCGTCGATCCAGGTCGTGAGAGGTCTGCGAGGCGCGGGCAGCGGCGCCAGCGCGGCAAGGCGCTGGCTCCCCGGGCTGGATTCGAACCAGCGACCATTCGATTAACAGTCGAATGCTCTACCGCTGAGCTACCGAGGAATAGGCGAACCAAGGGTTCGCGAGCGGGGAGCGTATAACAAAGCCTTTCGGGCTTGCAAAGGACCAAATCACCGGCTGTCGTTTTGCTTTAAGGGGGCCGGAAAGCCGCCGCCCGGCAACGGCTTGTCCTTATTTTGTGACCTATGGCGCCGCGGCAGGGAACCAGACCCGCTCCATTGCGTCATCCACAGAAGGCATGGGGTGGCCGCCAATTCGACTCAATCGGCCAAAAGGCTCCGCCACGCCGGATTTCACGGGAGCTGATTCGATGCCAGCCATTGTGACCGACCTGATCCGCACAGTGCCCTCGATCGTTCCGGGCGCTGCCGCGAACGACAGCGCGAATCCCACCATGAGCGACGACGAATGCCTGTTGCGGCTCGCGCAAGCCATTGAAGCGCATGATACGGAACGTCTCGACGAGGTTGCCCGGCTGATGGCGCGGCTCGCCGTCACCATCGAGTAGGCGGTCGCGCGATTTCCCCGTGACCGGCGTCGATGCCAAGGCGCGCGCGCCCCGCGTGTTGCGTTTTGCGCCCGCTTGTACCAAAGATGGCGCAACTTTCCGCTGTTTCGGCGGCCACGCCGCATGCTTTCGGGGTCTTAGCCAATGTCCGGTTTTGCGACCGCGCGCCAGAATATGGTCGATGGTCAGGTGCGTCCGAGCGACGTGACCGATATCCGCATTCTCGATGCCATGCTGGCAGTGCCGCGCGAGGCCTTCGTTCCCGAAACCCGGCAGGCGCTGGCCTATCTCGACCTCGATCTCGACGTCAGCGAAGCCGGCGCTGCCAAGCGCTATCTGATCCAACCGGCGGTGCTGGCGAAGATGCTGCAGGCCGCCGAGATCAAGACGAGCGACCGCGTCCTCGTGGTCGGCTGTGCGACCGGTTATGCCGCCGCCATCGTCGCGCAACTGGCCCCCGAGGTCACCGCGACGGAGGCCGATTCGGCGCTGGCCGCGAAGGCGCAGGCCATTCTCGCCCGCAACGGCTGTGGAAATGTCGCGGTCAAGACCGCGGCGGCGGCCGAGGGGTATTCGGCCGGCGCGCCGTACGATGTGATCGTGCTGAACGGCGCCACCGAGATCGTGCCGGAGCAACTCTATGGACAATTGCGCAATGGCGGCCGGTTGGTGGGCGTTTTTGCGACCTCGCGGCCGGCCCGGGCCACCCTCGTAACCAGTTCCCACGGCGATTTCGGTCACCGCACGCTGTTCGACGCGGCCGCCCCGGTACTGCCGGGCATGGAACTCGTTCCAGCCTTTGTTTTCTAGCATTTCGCCGTCTCGACGCCCAATATTTGCCGTGCAGGGTCGGGTAAATCCTCTTCGAAATCAGAAGTGTGGCCCGATTGCCCCACGTAAAGAGTTTCGACGGGGTTTGCTCGAGGGGTGGTTCCGTCCAGCCTGCGTGGGGAATAAGGTGAGCCGGGACTCACTTCGAGTGAAGCGATGTACGGCTAATTGATCATGTGCCATCGTGATCACGGGCTGGCACAAAAATGATTGGATTGCTTGGGATGCGTGGGGTGAAGGTGTTTACCGGGGCGGCGGCCTCGGTCCTTCTGTTAGCTTGTATGGGCCCAATGCCCGCCTTGGCCGATACGATCGAGGCAGCGCTGGTGCGCGCCTATCAAAACAATCCGCAGCTCAATGCTCAGCGCGCGCAGGTGCGCGTGACCGATGAGAACGTGCCGCAGGCGCTGTCGGGCTACCGGCCGAAGGTCGCGGTCACGGCCAGCGCGGGCTACCAATACACGGATACGCTGAGCACGCAGGGCGGCGACTTGAACCGCCTCGTGAGGACCAACATTGCCGGCGCCAACCCGCCGCGCAGCGTCGGCGCCACCGTCACGCAAACGCTGTTCAACGGCCAGCAGACTGCGAATCGGACCAGGGCGGCGGAGAGCCAGGTTTCCGGCTCGCGCGAGGCGCTGCGCGCGCTCGAATCGGCCGTGCTGCTCAGTGCCGCCACGGTCTACATGGATTACTTGCGCGACTCGGCGATCGTCGAGGTGCAGAAGAGCAACGTTCGCGTGCTCGAGCAGACGCTGAAGCAGACGCGCGACCGCTTCAATGTCGGCGAAGTCACCCGCACCGACGTCGCGCAGTCCGAGGCGCAACTCGCTGCCGGCAAGACGCAGCTCCTGACCGCCGAAGCCAATCTGACGACGACGCGCTCGAACTTCCGTCGCATCATCGGCAACGAGCCGGAAAATCTTGCGCCGGGCTCCCCGGTCGATCGCTTCCTGCCGTCGACGTTGCCGGCCGCCGTCGAACTGGGCCTGACGCAGAATCCGAACGTCACCGCGGCGATGTTCGGCATCGACGTCAGCTTTCTCCAGGTCAAGGTCGCCGAGGGCGCGCTGCTGCCGACCGTCACGCTGCAGGCCGCAGTGCAGCAGTCCTACGAGTCGACCCAGACGCTGTACCGCTCGTTCGGCGCCTCGGCGACGGCGCAGCTCAACGTGCCGATCTACCAGGGCGGCGCCGAATACTCGCTGATCCGCCAGTCCAAGGAAACGGCGGCGCAGCAACGGCTGGTGCTCGATCAGACGCGGGACCAGACCCGCGCCAACGTCGTCACCGCATGGGGGCAACTCGTCGCCGGCAAGGCGCAGGTCCAGTCCGCCCAGTCGCAGGTGCAGGCGTCGGAAATCGCGCTCAACGGCGTGCGCGAGGAAGCCAAGGCCGGACAGCGCACCACGCTCGACGTGCTGAATGCCCAGCAGGCGCTGGTGAACGCGCGGGTCGCGCTCGTCACCGCGCAGCATGACCGCGTGGTGGCATCGTACTCCGTGCTGAACACGGTCGGGCGGCTGCAGCCGCAGGTGCTCAACCTGCCGACGACGATCTATGACCCGAGCGTGCATTATCATCAGGTACGCGACAGCTGGGCCGGCGTTCGCACCCCCGAAGGCGGCCGCTGATATCGACGCGATTCCCGCGCGCAACACGGAATGAATTTCATCGCCCGGCGCCTGATGCGCCGGGCGCTTTGCTTGCAATCATTTGCAGCCATGACGTACCGTTTCCGGGGCGAGCTGGGCGATTCGCATCGCGTCCGTACGCTGGGCGCGCGGCGGGTCATCTTGAGGGGAGCAGGCCTTCCGCATGATGGTGCGGGCGGGCTTGAACTGGGGACAAGTCAGGCTTGCGTGGTGAAAATCCCGGCCTGCATATCCGGAACCGGCAATTCCTTCGTGGCTTTGGTATAAAATGGTTTCGATGTGGAGTCGGCGATGACGCAACCTGCGAAGGTCCAAGAACCCTCTATGGAGGAGATTTTGGCGTCGATCCGTCGCATCATCGCCGACGACGAGGCCAAGCCTGCCGCCGCCAAGCCGGAAGCCGCAGTGGCCGCTGCCGCACCGGCCAAGCCCGTGATGAAGGACATTCCGCCGTCGGCGATCGCTCCGCCGCCGAAGCCGGTATCCGCGCCAAAGCCGGCGCCGGCTCCGCCGCCGCCCGCAGCCGCAGCGCCTGCCAGCAACAACCAGGACGACATTGACGCGATGCTGGCGAGCCTCGACGCGGCGACGCCCGAGGCCGAGATCAGGCCGGCGCCGCAGCCCGACGTGTTCGAACTGACCGACGAGATGGCGTTGCCCGATCCGGCGCCGCCGCCACCTGCGGCGTCGTTCAGCAAGATCGAGCCGGCGGACGACATCGAATTCAGCGAAGCCAAAAGACCACCATCTCCCGAGCCGTCCTACGATCCGCCGCCGCAACCGATCCTCTCGCGTACGACTGTCTCAGCCGTGGAATCAGCGTTCAACTCATTGGCCAACACTGTGCTCAGCAACAACGCGCGGACGCTGGAGGATTTGGTCAAGGAGATGCTGCGGCCGATGCTGAAGAACTGGCTGGACGACAACCTGCCGGGCCTCGTGGAGCGGATCGTCAAGGCCGAGATCGAGCGGGTCTCGCGCGGGCGCTAGTCTCAAGACCGCCGTGTGCATCTGCCGCGACGGCCCTTTCGGACATTCAAACCGGCGTTACCGCCGCTTCCCGTTGCCCTGTGCCGGGTTGTCCAGGTTGACTTGAGCCCCGGCGGCGGCTTTCTAGGGGCGGCCCGGCGCCGATGACGTCAGAACCGGGCGCTACAGCATGATCCGGAAAAGTGGACACCGGTTTTCCGATAAGATCACGCCTAATCAAAGAGTTGATTTTGATGCGTATTCTCGGAATGGACCGGTGACGGCTCGATCCGAGATCACCCCGACATCTCCAATTGCAGTGCCATGATCGAGAAAAACTATCAGCCCGCCGATATCGAAAGCCGCATGTCCCTGCTCTGGGAGGGAAGCGGCGCGTTCAAGGCCGGCCGTCCCGGACGGCGGGATGCCGAGCCGTTCACCATCGTGATCCCGCCGCCGAACGTCACGGGCTCGCTGCATATGGGCCACGCGCTCAACAACACGCTGCAGGACGTGCTGTGCCGCTTCGAGCGCATGCGCGGCCGTGACGTGCTGTGGCAGCCGGGCACCGACCATGCCGGCATCGCCACCCAGATGGTGGTGGAGCGGCAATTGATGGAGCGGCAGGAGCCGGGCCGCCGCGATCTCGGCCGCGCCAAATTCCTCGAGCGCGTCTGGCAGTGGAAAGCGGAGAGCGGCGGCGCCATCGTCAATCAGTTGAAGCGCCTCGGCGCGTCCTGCGACTGGTCGCGCGAACGCTTCACGATGGACGAGGGGCTGTCGCGCGCGGTCGTGAAAGTTTTCGTCGAACTGCACCGCGAGGGGCTGATCTACAAGGACAAGCGGCTGGTGAACTGGGACACCAGGCTGCTTACCGCGATCTCCGATCTCGAAGTGCAGCAGGTCGAGGTCAAGGGCAGCCTGTGGTATCTGCGCTATCCGATCTCGGGCAAGTCCTTCGACCCGGAAGATCCCACGACCTTCATCGTGGTCGCGACCACGCGGCCCGAGACCATGCTGGGCGATACCGCGGTCGCCGTGCATCCGGAGAACGAGCGGATCGGGCATCTGATCGGCCAGCATGTCATCCTGCCGCTGGTCGGCCGCCGCATCCCGATCATCGGCGACGACTATGCCGATCCCGAAAAGGGCTCGGGCGCGGTCAAGATCACGCCGGCGCACGACTTCAACGACTTCGAGGTCGGCAAGCGCCACAGCCTGCCGCAGATCAACGTGTTGGATCGCGAGGGCTCAATGGCGCTCGTCGACAACGAGGACTATCTGCGTGGATTGCCCGAAGGCGCGCTGATGCTGGCGGAAGAGCTGCATGGCGCCGACCGTTTCGCCGCGCGCAAGAAGATCGTGACGCGGCTGGAGGAGTTCGGCTTCCTCGAGAAGATCGAGCCGAACATCCACATGGTGCCGCACGGCGACCGCTCCAACACGGTGATCGAGCCCTATCTGACCGACCAGTGGTATGTCGACGCAAAAACCATGGCGCAGCCGGCGATCGCGGCGGTGCGCTCGGGCGCGACGAGCTTCGTGCCGAAGAACTGGGAAAAGACCTACTTCGAGTGGATGGAGAACATCCAGCCATGGTGCATCTCGCGGCAGCTCTGGTGGGGCCACCAGATCCCGGCCTGGTACGGGCCTGACGGCAAGGTGTTCGTCGCCGAGACCGAGGAGGAGGCCGTCGGCAACGCGCTCGGCTACTACGTCGAGCAGGAAGTCATCACGGAAGAGCAGGGCCGCGAGATGGCGGAGAACCCCGCCAGGCGCGAGGGTTTCATCACGCGCGACGAGGACGTGCTGGACACCTGGTTCTCCTCGGCACTCTGGCCGTTCTCGACGCTCGGCTGGCCGGACGAGACGGCGGAAGTGAAGCGCTATTACCCGACCAACGTCCTCGTCACCGGCTGGGACATCATCTTCTTCTGGGTCGCCCGCATGATGATGATGGGCCTCCACTTCATGAAGGACGCGCCGTTCTCGACCGTCTACATCCACCGCCTGGTTCGCGACGAGAAGGGCGCCAAGATGTCGAAGTCGAAAGGCAACGTCATCGATCCCCTTGGCGTGATCGACGAATACGGCGCGGACGCGCTGCGCTTTGCGCTGGCGCGCGGCGCGGCGCACAGTCACGACATCAAACTGTCGCCGCAGCTCGTCGAGACCAACCGCAATTTTGCGACGAAACTCTGGAACGCCTGCCGCTTTGCCGAGATGAACGGTTGCGCGCAGCCGGCGGGTTTCGATCCGACGGCGGCAAAGGAGACGCTGAACCGCTGGATCGCGCACGAGACATCGCGCGCCACCCGCGAGGTCACCGAGGCGATCGAAGGCTATCGCTTCAACGATGCGTCGAATGCGATCTACCGTTTCGTCTGGAACGTCTATTGCGACTGGTATCTCGAGCTCGCAAAGCCCGTGCTGATGGGCGAGGAGGGCGCGGCGAAAGCCGAGACCCGCGCCATGATCGCCTGGGCGCGCGACGAGATCCTCAAGCTGCTGCATCCCTTCATGCCCTTCATCACAGAGGAACTCTGGGCGGTGACGGCGGCGCGCGAGAGCCTCCTGGTGCTCGCCGAATGGCCGCGCAAGGCGAGGGCCGTCACGGTCGAGCAGATCGCGGCGATGACGACCGCGGGGCCTGGCGATGTCCTGATCGCGCCGGCGCTGGCGGTGCTCGACGCCGGCGATTTCAGCGATCCCGCCGCCGAGGCCGAGATCGGCTGGGTGGTCGATCTCGTCACCGCGATCCGCTCGGTACGGTCGGAAATGAACATCCCGCCGGCCACCCTGATCCCGGTGGTGCTGTCCGGTGCGTCGGCCGAGACCAAGGAGCGCGCCCAGCGCTGGGCCGACTTCGTCAAGCGCCTCGCGCGCCTCACCGCGATCGATTTCGCCGACCGCGCGCCGGAGGGCGCGGTGCAGCTACTGGTGCGCGGCGAAGTCGTCGCACTGCCGCTCAAGGGCGTGATCGACCTCTCCGCCGAGAAGGCCCGCCTCGACAAGGAGATCGTCAAGGCCGACGCCGATATCAGGCGCGTCGACGCCAAGCTCGGCAACGAGAAGTTCGTGGCGAACGCGCCCGAAGAGATCGTCGAGGAAGAAAAGGAAAAGCGCGAAGCGGCCGTGGCGCGCAAGGCAAAGCTCCAGGAAGCGCTGGAGCGCCTGAAGATGGCGTCGTAGCCCGCAGCCGCCGCCCCATCCCTGTCATTGCGATCCAACGGGTCGCGCGAATGCGCGCCCGATCACGATATTGTCCGTAGAAATACGGTGGGACGCCGAACGGAGCATTTTCGAGCGTCACATTCAGCCGGCGTTCATGGAGCGCGCCCTAATCCGCCTTCCTTTTTGGCAGGTAGGCAGGACGATGAGTTCCTTTGACCCGATGGCCGCGGCGGTTGACTGGCTTGATGCCTACCGCGCCAACGACCTTTCGATTGTTGATTTGTATGCCCCGGATGCCTCGCTGGAGTGTGGCTGCAACGGGCAAGCCACGGTAATCGGCCGCGCGGCGCTCACCGAATATTGGCGGCAGCGTTTTGTCGAAAAGCCCGCCGGCGAGCTCGAGGGCCTGCAGATGGACGACCGTACGGTCGTGGTGTCATACGCCGTGGCGGAGGGACTGGTGCAGGCGCGCCTCAACTTCAACGAAGCCGGCGCGATCGTTCGCAGCGAATGTGGCCCGCCACGCACTTGACGCGCACTACAGCAAGCGTTGTGCGCGAAGCGATATAAGGCGTATCGCATGTTCAGAAATCGGCGTCACTGCGAGCGCAGCGAAGCAATCCATCCGTTCCGCATGCGGGGTGCCAATGGCGCTCGCAATAACGGCTGAGAGAGGTTGCTCCCTGTCAAAACGGCTTGCTCCAAAACTTCGACCCCTTCAGCCCATAGCGCCACGGCAGATCGGCCGCCTTCGTAATTCCAATCCGAACGCCGGCGATCGTCTCCACCTTGCCCACACGCGCATGCAGCGCAAACGGCGGCTGATCGAGCGGCAACTCATTGTGCTTGATCGTGATGCCGAGTGCTTCGCAGAGCTTGCCTGGGCCGGAGCACAGCGCGCGGGCTTCCTGCAGGCCACGGCGGCGGCGCATGGCGGCAAGGCCGTGGGTCGGCTCCAGCGCGCGGATCAGCACGGCGCTGGCCGAGCCTGCCCGCTCGCAGACGAAGTTCACGCACCAGTGGATGCCGTAGGAGCGGTACACATAGGCAAAGCCGGCCGGGCCGAACATCACGCGGTTGCGCGGGGTCGGGCCGTTGAACGAATGCGCGGCCGGTTCGGTATGGTGATAGGCCTCGACCTCGGTGATGATGCCGCCGACGCCGCCGACCAGCAGCGTCGCCCCGATCAGGTCGGGCGCGACCTCGTGCACGCTGCGGTCGAAAAACGAGCGTTTCAGCGGCTTGCCGAGTCGGGGGATGGTGCCGTCGGCAGGCTTGGGGTTTTGAACCATTTCAGGTGAGAATCGTTCGCGGATGAGGTGAAATTCGTCATTATGTTGCACGATCTGCGGGGTTTCGCGAGCCAGGGGCGCGCGGCCTGTTGCAGCTACCGGCGACACGGATTAGCTAGGTATTCTCGCAATTTCCGGACTCAACATGGTCGTCCTTGTCGATACCGTCTCCTTGAACCAGGTACGCCCGCGTCACCCCGAAAAGGTGAACCGGCCCGATGCGTTGTCGCCGCCGAAGCCGGGCTGGATCCGGGTGCGCGCGCCGAACACCCGCGGCTACGCTGATACGCGAAAGATCGTCAAGGAGAACGGCCTCGTCACGGTGTGCGAGGAGGCCGGCTGCCCGAATATCGGCGAGTGCTGGGACAAGAAGCACGCCACCTTCATGATCATGGGGGACACCTGCACGCGGGCCTGCGCGTTCTGCAACGTCAAGACCGGCATGCCCGGCGCGCTTGATATGAGCGAGCCGGAGCATGTCGCGGAGGCGACCTTCAAGCTCGGGCTGACCCATGTCGTCGTGACCTCGGTCGATCGCGACGACCTCGCCGATGGCGGCGCGGAGCACTTTGCGCAGACTATCCGCGCCATTCGCGCACGCTGCCCGACCACGACGATCGAGATCCTGACCCCGGACTTCCTGCGCAAGGAAGGCGCGCTGGAGGTGGTGGCGGCGGCCAAGCCCGACGTCTTCAACCACAATCTGGAGACCGTGCCGGCGCGGTATCTCACCGTGCGCCCGGGCGCGCGCTACTTCCATTCGATCCGGCTCCTGCAGCGGGTCAAGGAGATCGATCCGACGATCTTCACCAAGTCTGGCATCATGGTCGGGCTCGGCGAGGAGCGCCACGAGGTGCTGCAGGTGATGGACGACCTGCGCTCGGCGGATGTCGATTTCCTGACCGTCGGGCAGTATCTGCAGCCGACCCGCAAGCACCACGCGGTGATGCGCTACGTGACCCCCGACGAGTTCGCGGGCTACGAGAAGGTCGCCTACACCAAGGGCTTTCTGATGGTATCGGCGAGCCCGCTGACGCGCTCGTCGCACCATGCGGGCGAGGATTTTGCCAAGCTGCAGGCGGCGCGCATCGCGCGGGGCCGCTAGCCTCGGATTGAGCCAATGCAACGCGTGCTCGTCATGGGATCGTCGGGGTCCGGCAAATCGACATTTGCCAGACGGCTGTCCGGGATTGCGGGCCTCCCGTTCGTCTCGCTGGACGCGCTGTACTGGAAACCGGGCTGGGTCGCCTCCGACAATGCCGAGTTCGGACATCGCGTGGCCGAGGTCGCGCGTCAGCCGCAATGGGTCATGGACGGCAACTTCATGCGGCACGGCGCGGGCGAATTGCGCCGTCAGTCGAGCGACACCGTGATCTGGTTCGACCTGCCGCGCAGGACCTGCATGCTCGGCATCACGAAGCGGATCTTCACTACCTACGGCGAGGTCCGCCCCGAAATGGCCGAAGGCTGTCCCGAGAAGATCGATTTCGAGTTTTTCCGCTACGTCTGGACCTATCGCCAGGCGCAGCGGCCGAAGCTGCTCGATTATTTCAGCGGATTGCGCGCCGATCAGCAACTCGTCTGCTTCACCGAGCGGGCGCAGGCCGACGACTATTTGAGGCAGATTGCGTCCAGGCGGAACCGGGCGAGTATGCACTGATGCCGCGCTTTTCCAGCAAGCGCCGGGTGCATCATACGGCGTCGCAGATGTTCGATCTGGTCGCCGATGTCGAGCGCTATCCCGATTTCGTTCCGCTGTGCCAGTCGCTGCGGATAAGACAGCGTACGACGAAGGAAGACGGCACCGAGGTCATCGTCGCCGACATGACGGTGTCGTTCAAGCTGGTGCGGGAATCCTTCACCAGCCGCGTGACGCTCGACCGGCCTAACCTGAAAATCATGGTCGAATATCTGCGCGGTCCCTTCAGCAACCTGGAAAACCGCTGGACCTTCGAGCCGAAATCCGAGACCGACTGCGACGTCGGCTTTTTCCTGTCCTATGAGTTCAGGAGCCGGATGCTCGCGATGCTGATGGGGACGATGTTCGACACCGCCTTCCAGCGCTTTGCCGCCGCCTTCGAGAAGCGGGCGGACGCCGTCTACGGCAAGGGCGGGGCGGGGCCGGCGAGTTAGACGTCCGCGAGGTCGGCGCGATCGGCGAGGCGCTGGGCGGCGTTGTCGTAATGTTTGCGGGCGCGTTCCCGCGCAGCCGCGGGATCGCCGCGCTTGATGGCGTCGACGAGACGCACCTGCTCCTCGATCGCACCCGCGGCGAGCTCGGTCGCCCTGGTGTTCTTGACCGCAACCGAACGGAGTTTTTCCGCGATCTGCCCGTCGATCATCACGATGAAATTCAGCGCATGCTCGTTGTCGGCCATCTTGGCGATGATCTGGATGAGCTGGCGTTCGGCCTCGAAGTGCCGCTCGGCGCCGTGCTCGCGGTCGCTGATTGCCTCGCGCATCTCGGCGAGGATGGCTTCCATGCGGGTGATGTCGCGCTTGGAGCGCGCCAGCGCCGCGTCGGCCGCGACCTCGATCACGACGCCGTTGCGCAGCCGCAGCAGCTTCAACAGCTCCTTGCGCTTCTTGAAGCAGGCCGGGCTGATCCGGAACGCCGTCCGCTCTTGCGGCGGCGTGATAAAGGCGCCGACCCCGACCCGGCTCTGGACGACGCCATCGTATTTAAGTTGCGAGATGGCTTCGCGCACAACCGTGCGCGCCACGCCGAATTCGCTCGCCAGGGCCTGTTCGGAGGGCAGGCGGTCGCCCGGCCGAAGCTCGCCCGCATGCAGGGCGTTGGTCAGGCTGGCGACGATTTCCTGCGGCAATGAGGGGCTGCGCTCGAGGGATTTGAACTTCACCGGATGGTCCTGTCCAGATGGCATCGCCGGACGGACCCCACCATTACGATCCATGCCGGTGTCCAGCCATATCGAAATACAGTAGAAGTTGCAACGAGCTAATCAGGTTGTCAGACAGCTTGCGCGCGTGGTAGCGGAGCAGAAGGGTTGGCGCCGAGCGATACCGTTGCAGGCGCATGCCGGAAATTCCAACGAGACCGTCAAACCTAATGGGAAGGCCGAGATGACGACATTCGAACGCGTTGGCTTTATCGGCCTTGGCGGAATGGGACGCGGGCTGGTGAAAAACCTCGTCGCCAAGGGCGTGGCTGTCACCGCTTATGATCTCAACCCGGCTGCCGTGGCGGCCGCCAAATCGTCTGGCGCGACCGCCGCAAAGAATGTTCGGGAAATCCGCGACACCTGCCGCATCATCATGATCTGCGTCAACGAGGCCGAGGATGTCGAGGCCTTGCTGATCGGCGGCGACGGGCTGCTCGCCGGTCCGATGCCGAACCTCGTCATCGTCGACCACACCACCGGCAGCCCGCAAATGGTCGCAAAGCTCGACCGCATGGTGCGCGCGGCCGGCGGACGCTATGCCGAAGCGCCGATGACGCGGACGCCGAAGCATGCTGACGCCGGCAAGGTCAACGTGCTGTTCGGCGGCGAGCCCGATCTCCTCGACGACCTCGAGCCCTATTTCAACCTCTATGCCGAAAACGTCTTCCATATCGGCCCGCTCGGCCACGCCATCCGCCTCAAGCTGATTCACAACTACATCGCCTTTGCCAATGTGGCGGCATGGTGCGAGGGCTTCGCGCTTGCCGCAAAGGAGGGGCTCGACCTCTCCCAGTTGATCCGCATCATCTCCGCCGCCGGCGGCAAGAGCGGCATGCTCGACCTCTACGGCCAGGCCACGCTGGACGGCGACTTCACGCCGCTGATGTCGCTGGCGAACGCCCGCAAGGACGTCCGCTACTACGCGCACTGGCTGGAGGAGGCAGGTTTGCCAGGTTTCATGGCCGAGGCCGTGCACCAGACCTACCGGCAGGCGGCGCTGCTCGGGCACGACGGCGAGTCCTGTACCGCCGTCATCAAGGCCTACGAGGCCGTGACCGGCGTGGAGGCGCGGGTCGGGCCGAAGGACCAAGAGACCTGACCGGCCGCATATCAGGTTTCGCAGGAAACCGGTTGCTGGCGCCGACGCCATTGATTAAGCCGGTCCCAATTTCGTAATCCCGCAAGCTGAGGGAGTGAGGCAATGGACGCAAAAGTTCGAACTGGTGGTCACATCCTGATCGAGCAGTTGGCCCTGCATGGGGCCGACACCGTGTTCGGCGTCCCCGGCGAAAGCTTCCTGGCGGCGCTCGACGGCATGTACCAGAGCCAGCGCGTGCGGTTCATCAACGCCCGGCAGGAGGGCGGCGCCGCCATGATGGCGGAGGCCTATGGCAAGCTGACGGGGCAGCCCGGCATCGTGTTCGCCACCCGCGGCCCCGGCGCCACCAACGCGTCTTCCGGCGTCCATGTCGCATTCCAGGACTCGACGCCGCTGATCCTGCTGCTCGGCCAGGTCGGACGCGACATGATGGAACGCGAGGCGTTCCAGGAAATCGACTATCGCCAGATGTTCGGGCCGATGGCGAAATGGGTCGCCCAGATCGACGACGCGCGGCGGATTCCCGAATTCATCTCGCGCGCCTTTTTTACTGCAACTTCGGGCCGTCCCGGTCCGGTCGTGCTGGCGCTGCCCGAGGATATGCTCACCGACACCGCCGACGTGCCGGACGCGCCGCCCTATCATGCGCTGCCCATTGCGCCCGATGATGGTGGCTTGCAGAAATTCCATGCGCTGCTGTCGGAGGCGAAGAAGCCGTTCCTGATCGTCGGCGGCGGTGGATGGAGCGAGCAGGCCCGCCGCGATCTCGAGGCGTTTGCGTCGGCGCACGAGGTGCCGGTCGGCGTTTCGTTCCGCTGCCAGGATTATTTCGACAATCTGCATCCCTGCTATGGCGGCCATATCGGCATCGGCCTCGACGCCAGAATCGCCGAGCGGATCCGCAGCAGCGACCTCGTGATCGCGCTTGGCGCGCGGCTGGGGGAGGCCACCACGGCCGGCTACACGATGTTCGATATTCCGAAGCCGAAGCAGCCGCTGGTTCACGTCTATCCCGATCCGGAAGAGATCGGCCGCGTCTATTCTCCGACGCTGGGTGTGGTCGCGAGCAGCGCGGCCTTCGCGGCCGCGATCAAGCGGCTGGAGCCGAAACACACCTCGCGCGCCGACTACGTCAAGACGGCGCATGCCGACTACCTCGCCTTCACCGAGCCGACCAGGTCACCCGGCGACGTGCAGCTCTCGCAGGTGGTGCGCGGTTTGAGCGACCGGCTGCCCCACGACACCATCATCTGCAACGGCGCCGGCAATTATGCCGTCTGGGTGCATCGTTTCTGGCGCTACCGGCAATATCGTACCGAACTCGCGCCGACCTCGGGTTCGATGGGCTATGGCCTGCCTGCGGCGGTCGCCGCCAAGCTGCAGCATCCGGAACGAACCGTCATCTGCTTTGCCGGGGACGGCTGCTTCCAGATGACCGGGCTGGAGTTCATGACGGCGGTCGAGAACCGGCTGCCGCTGATCGTGATCGTCTGCAACAACGGCATGTACGGCACGATCCGGATGCATCAGGAGCGGGAGTATCCCGGCCGTGTCTCGGGCACCGATCTCGCCAATCCCGACTTCGCGGCGCTGGCGCGCGCCTGCGGTGGCTTCGGCGCCCGCGTCGAACGGACCGAAGATTTTGCGCGAGCATTCGACGACGCCGTGGCCAGCGGATTGCCGGCCATCATCGAGCTGACGATCAGCCCGGAAGCGTTGACGCCGGCAGCTTCGCTGAGCGAAACGCGCGCCAAGGCGTTGGCGGCGCGAACCTGACGCTTCACGTCCGCGTCGGCCGGCGCCGCTTGACGGCGCTGCGCCGGGGCGTTCGCGCTACCCTCGGGCGCAGTCGGCTCATCGTCTCGCGCCGCGGCTTGGCCGGCGGTTGCGGGCCGCGCGCCAGTTCCATCAACATGCGCAGGGCCTCGACGACGGAGCGCTGGCGCACGCTGGTGCGGCCGATCGCGCCGAAGCGGAATTCGCGGTGCAGGATCTTGCCGTCGCGCGATGCGACCGCGAAATGGACAAGGCCTACCGGTTTGCCAGGCGTCGCGCCGCCCGGGCCCGCGATGCCGGTAATGGATACTGCGAGGTCGACGCCGGCCTTTTCGAGCGCGCCCACCGCCATGGCGGTGGCGGTTTCCTTGCTGACCGCGCCGAAGGTCGTGAGCGTCGAGGCCTTGACGCCGAGCATCGCGCGCTTGGCGTCGTTGGAATAGGTGACGAAGCCGCGGTCGATCACGTCGGACGAGCCGGGAATGTCGGTGAGCGCGCCGGCGACGAGGCCTCCCGTGCAGGATTCCGCCGTCGCGATCGTCAACTTGCGCATCCGGCACAGATCGAGCAGCGAGCGGGAGAGGGCGCGCGCATCGCTGCTGCTCATTTCACTCGCCCCAACCTTTGTCGTTCCAGGGCAGGCGGATGGTGGCGCTCGCGGTCGCGGCGATGCCTTCCTCGCGGCCGGTGAAGCCCAGCCGTTCGCTGGTCGTTGCCTTCACCGCAACGCGGGAGATGTTGAGCCCGGTGATCTCGGCAATGCGGGCGCGCATGACATCGCGCAACGGGCCGATCTTCGGACGCTCGCAAATCATCGTGACTTCGAGATTGGCTATTCGGCCGCCGCGCGCGGTGACGCGATCGACGGCATATTTCAGGAATTTATCTGACGCGGCGCCCTTCCATTGCGGATCGGTCGGTGGAAAGTGCGAGCCGATATCGCCATCCGCCAGCGCGCCGAGGATGGCGTCGACCAGGGCATGCAGGCCGACATCGCCGTCGGAATGGGCGAGAAAGCCGCGGGTGTGCGGCACGCGCACGCCGCAGAGCATCAGATGATCGCCGTCGCCGAAGGCGTGCACGTCGTAACCGGTGCCGGTCCTGATGTCGCCGAGCTGGGCGGCGAGGCGGGCTTCCTCGCGGCTGAAATCTTCTGGTGTCGTCAACTTCATGTTTACAGGATCGCCTTCAAAGGTCGCCACCGTCAATCCCGCCCACTCCGCGAGCGCCGCATCATCAGTGAAATCGCTGCGGCCCTCGCGCGCGGCGCGGCGATGGGCATCGAGAATGACATCGAAGCGAAACGCCTGCGGCGTTTGCGCGATTCGCAGCCTTGCACGTTCGGGCGTCGCCTCGACGTTACCAGCATCACAGACCTGCTTGATCGTGTCGGTGACCGGAACGGTCGGAATGGCGGCGCCCGTTCGGCCGGCCGCGTCGATGGCGCGCGAAATCACGCCCGGCGTTACGAAGGGCCGGGCGGCGTCGTGAATCAGAACGATGTCGGGCCTCTGCGCCGCCAGCGCCTCCAGGCCGGCATGCACCGATGCCTGGCGGGTAGCTCCGCCGTTGGCGGGCGGTTCATGGCGCAGTCCCGCGGCGGCTTGATTGAACATGGCGGCATCATCGGGATTGACCACCGGCTGCACCGCGAACACATCCGGATGACGGCAGAATGCCTGCATGGCGCGGAAGATCACCGTCTGCCCGCCGATTTCACGATACTGCTTCGGCCCTCCCGCGCCGGCGCGAAGCCCGCGTCCGGCGGCAACGAGGATGGCTGCGGTGCGCTCAGGTCTGGGCATCAGGACTCAAATACAAGGGTATCAGGGTTGAGGAGGGCGGCGGTTGCGCTGCGCACAGCCCTTACCATGCCGGATACGGAAAAACAGAGCGTTTCCCATGCGCTGTGGGAAAAGCAGTTTTTGTTGCAGTGCACTTGCGCAAATGATAGTTCTGTCTAAAGTGTAGGCAAGAAGCTTGACTGCCCAAGATTTGTGCTCACAATAGGCGTCGACGGTTGCAATGAAGCCGCCGCCCCAAACATGAGAACCCCGTGACCGGCCCGGAAAGTTCGCACTCTAAGCCGTTGAAAGTAGGCGATATTGCTATCGCCAACCGGGTTCTCCTGGCGCCGATGTCCGGCGTTACTGACGCCCCCTTTCGACTTCTTGCCGCCAACCTTGGCGCGGGGCTGGTGGTCTCCGAGATGACCGCCAGCGATGAACTTGTGCATGGCAGGCCAATGTCGGTTCTGCGCAGCGAGAAGGCGGGCGTCGGTCCGCACGTCGTTCAGCTCGCGGGTTGTGAGGAGCACTGGATGGCGGAGGGCGCGCGGGTGGCGGAAGCCGGCGGCGCCGACATCATCGACATCAACATGGGCTGTCCGGCGCGGCACGTCACGCGCGGGCAGTCCGGATCGGCGCTGATGCGCGATCTCGACCACGCGCTCAAGCTGATCGAAGCCACGATCGCCGCAGTCAAAGTGCCGGTGACGCTGAAAATGCGCCTTGGCTGGGACGAGCGCTCGCTCAATGCGCCCGAACTGGCGCGTCGCGCGGAAGACGCCGGCGTGCAGATGATCACCGTGCATGGTCGTACGCGCTGTCAGTTCTACAAGGGCGAGGCCGATTGGAACGCGGTGCGCGCAGTCAGGGATGCGGTCTCCGTGCCGCTCGTCGTCAATGGCGATATCACCTCGTTCGACCAGGCGGTGCAGGCGCTGGAAGCATCGGGTGCGGACGCCGTGATGATCGGGCGCGGCGCGCAGGGTCAGCCCTGGTTGCCCGGGCAGATCGGACGCCGGCTCGAGACCGGGAAGGTGGAGACCGCGCCGTCGCTCGCCGAACAGCTCGCGCATGTACGCGCCCTCTACGACGAGGTTTGCAGCCATTACGGGCTACGCATCGGGCTCAAGCACGCACGCAAGCATCTTGGCTGGGCCCTGGAGATCGCAGCCCAGCATAGCTGCGCGCCGGCGGAGACGCTGAAGGGCTGGCGCCGAAAGATTCTGACGTCGGAGGATCCGCACCGCGTTCATCGATCGCTGCAGGACGCCTTCGACGATTTCGCATGGAGTGCTGCTGCATGACGTCCGTCGCAGAATATCGCCGTACCGTGCCCACCGACAGCGAAGCCATCCTCAACGCGCTGCCCAACCCGGTGCTCTTGATCGCGCCGGATGGTCGTATCGTCGACGCCAATATCGCGGCCGAATCCTTCTTCGAGATTTCGACGCAGTTCCTTCGCCGCCAGTCCCTGAAAGAGCTGGTGCCATTCGGCAGCCCGTTGCTCGCGCTGATCGATCAGGTGCGTTCGAGTGGCTCGCCGGTCAACGAATACAAGGTCGATCTCGGGACGCCTCGGATCGGTGGGGATCGGCAGGTCGACCTGCACGTCGCGCCGGTTACCGAGCGGGCCGGCCACATCGTGGTGATGCTGCAGGAGCGCACGATCGCCGACAAGATGGACCGGCAGCTGACGCACCGCAGTGCGGCACGCTCGGTGATCGCGCTTGCCGCGATGCTGGCGCACGAAATCAAGAATCCGCTGTCCGGCATTCGCGGGGCGGCGCAACTGCTGGAGCAGGCGGCTTCCTCCGAAGACCGCATGCTGACCCGGCTGATCTGCGACGAGGCCGACCGCATCGTTACCCTGGTCGACCGCATGGAAGTGTTCGGCGACGACCGCCCGGTGGCCCGCGGTCCGGTCAACATTCATTCCGTGCTCGACCACGTTAAACGGCTGGCGCAATCCGGCTTCGCGCGCAACGTCCGCTTCATCGAGGAATACGATCCGTCGCTGCCTCCGGTTCTCGCCAATCAGGACCAGCTCATTCAGGTCTTCCTCAACCTCGTCAAGAACGCCGCCGAGGCGGTCGCCGATCTCGGCAGCGATGCGGAAATCCAGCTCACCACGGCCTACCGCCCCGGCGTGCGCCTGTCGGTGCCGGGCAAGAAATCTCGGGTGTCGCTGCCGCTCGAGTTCTGCGTCAAGGACAATGGTTCAGGCGTGCCGGAAGACCTGCTGCCGAACCTGTTCGATCCCTTCGTGACGACGAAACAGACCGGCAGCGGCCTCGGCCTTGCGCTGGTTGCCAAGATCGTCGGCGATCACGGCGGCATCATCGAATGTGAATCGCAGCCGCGGAAGACGACATTCCGCGTGCTGATGCCGATGTTCAATCCCGCCAAACAGTTCGACCAAAGCAACCGCGACGGCGTTCCGGGTACGCTGTCGCCTGCCTCACAGGACGCAAGATGAGGAACACCAATGCCCGCAGGTAGCATACTCGTTGCCGATGACGACACCGCCATCCGCACGGTTTTGAACCAGGCCCTTTCGCGTGCCGGATATGAGGTGCGGCTGACCGGGAACGCCACAACGTTGTGGCGCTGGGTGAGCCAGGGCGAGGGCGATCTCGTCATCACCGACGTGGTGATGCCCGACGAGAATGCGTTCGACCTCCTGCCGCGCATCAAGAAGATGCGGCCGAACCTTCCCGTCATCGTCATGAGCGCGCAGAACACCTTCATGACGGCGATCCGCGCCTCGGAGCGCGGCGCCTATGAATATCTGCCGAAGCCGTTCGACCTGAAGGAACTCATCACCATCGTCGGCCGCGCGCTGGCCGAGCCGAAGGAACGGGTGGCGAGCGCGGCCGACGAATCCGAATTCGATTCGATCCCGCTGGTCGGCCGCTCGCCGGCGATGCAGGAAATCTACCGCGTGCTGGCGCGGCTGATGCAGACCGACCTCACGGTGATGATCTCCGGCGAGTCCGGCACCGGCAAGGAACTGGTGGCGCGCGCGCTGCACGATTACGGCAAGCGCCGCAACGGCCCGTTCGTTGCGGTCAATATGGCTGCGATCCCGCGCGACCTCATCGAATCCGAATTGTTCGGCCATGAGCGCGGCGCGTTCACCGGCGCCAATACCCGGGCTTCCGGACGGTTCGAACAGGCCGAAGGCGGCACGCTGTTCCTCGACGAAATCGGCGACATGCCGATGGAGGCGCAGACGCGGCTGCTCCGTGTGCTGCAGCAGGGCGAATACACCACGGTCGGCGGCCGCACCCCGATCAAGACCGACGTTCGGATCGTGGCGGCCAGCAACAAGGATCTGCGCATCCTGATCCAGCAGGGGCTATTCCGCGAGGACCTGTTCTTCCGCCTCAACGTGGTGCCGCTACGGCTGCCGCCATTGCGCGAGCGGATCGAGGACCTGCCCGATCTCATCAGGCACTTCTTCTCGCTCGCCGAAAAGGACGGCCTGCCGCCGAAGAAGCTCGACGCCCTGGCGCTGGAGCGTCTCAAGCAGCACCGCTGGCCCGGCAACGTGCGCGAACTCGAAAACCTCGCGCGCCGGCTCGCCGCGCTTTATCCGCAGGACGTCATTACGGCGTCGGTGATCGACGGCGAACTGGCGCCGCCGGCCGTCACCTCGGGCGGCAACGCGCCGATGGGGGTGGAGAACCTCGGAGGGGCGGTCGAAGCCTACCTGTCCTCGCACTTCTCCGGCTTTCCGAACGGTGTGCCGCCGCCGGGCCTCTACCACCGCATCCTCAAGGAGATCGAGGTGCCGCTGCTTACCGCGGCGCTGGCGGCGACCCGCGGCAACCAGATCCGGGCGGCGGACCTGCTTGGCCTGAACCGCAATACGCTGCGCAAGAAGATCAGGGACCTCGACATCCAGGTCTACCGGAGCGGCGGCTAGGGGTTGCGCCGCCTAGTCAGGACTGGGATGGCGGCTTGATTCGGTGGAGAACGATAGTTTTGGCGGTCGTGTGCGCCGTGGAATTGTCGCAATTCGGCAACATTGTGATATGAATGCATCAGTCCGCGACAGGCGGGCGTTTGCCCTTTCAGCTCACGATTGCCGGAATGACCACCGCAGAGACGACCTCGGCACCAGCGCTTAATCCGTCGTTCACCGAATCCGGAGGAGGGATCCTGCGGAAGTGGGTGGCGCCGTTTGCGGTCGCGATCGCGCTGCTGTCGGCGTTTCTGACTTTCGTGGTCCTGAGCGGGCTCACGCCGATCGAGCCGACCCGCAACGTTGTCTATTCGTTCCTGTTGATCAATGCGGCGACCATCCTGCTGCTCGTCGCCATTATCGCCCGTGAAGTCTGGCTGGTGATCCAGGCGCGGCGGCGAGGGCGGGCGGCGGCGCGGCTGCATGTTCAGATCGTCAGCCTGTTCTCCATCATCGCCGTCTTGCCCGCCGTGCTCGTCGCGATCGTCGCCAACGTGACCATCGACCGGGGCCTCGACCGGCTGTTCTCGGGGCCGACCCGCGAGGTGATGCAGAACTCGCTGATCGTCGCACGGGCCTACACCTATGAGCACGCGCAATTGATCCGTGGCGACATCCTTGGGATGGCCGACGACATCGCCCGCTCCAGGCCGCTGTTCGACCAGGACCGCCGATCGTTTCGCGAATTGCTGACGATGAGCGCCAGTTCGCGGAATCTGCCGGGAGCCATGCTGATCGACAAGGATCGCAACATCCTGGAGACCGCGCAGACCGGCATCAAGCAGGACTTTACGACGCCACCGCAGGATTTCCTCAGCAACGTCAACGAGGACGAACCGCAGATCGCGGTCTTTCCCGACGCCAATTACGTCGCGGCGGTGATCCGGCTGCGAGCCTTCGACGACACGTTCCTGTATGTGGCGCGGCTGCTCGATCCCCGCGTGGTGACGCAGCTCAAGCAGACCGAGGCCAGCGTCGCCGAATACGCCCAGATCGAATCCCGCCGGCTCGGCATCCAGGTCGCTTTCGCGCTGATGTTTGCCGTGATCGCGCTGACCATCCTGATGGCGTCGGTGCTGATCGGACTGAACTTCGCCAACTGGCTGGTCGCGCCGATCCGCAACCTGATGAGCGCGGCCAATATCGTTTCGACCGGCGATTTGCACGTCCAGGTGCCGGTCCACAAATCCGAAGGCGATCTGGCGCAACTCGGCGAGACCTTCAACAAGATGACGGCCGAATTGCGCAGCCAGCGGGACGAACTGGTCAGCGCCTCGGACCTGATCGACAGCCGGCGGCGCTTCATCGAGGCGGTGCTGTCCTCGGCCAGCGCCGGCATCATCGGCGTCGACGCGTCAGGCTGCGTCGGCATCCTGAACCGCTCGGCCGAGAAGCTGATCGGCCATGCCGAGTCGGAAACGCTGGATCATCCGCTCTCGGACGTGTTGCCCGAGCTCGACGACATGATGAAGACCGCGCGCGAGGGGACGCAGCGGCTGGTGCAGGGCCAGATCACGATCATGCGCGACGGCCATGAGCGCAATCTGTCGGTCCGCGTCAGCGCCGAACAGACCAGCCAGTCGCGCGACAGCTACATCATCACGCTCGACGACATCACCGAACTCGTCTCCGCGCAACGTACCTCGGCGTGGGGCGACGTCGCGCGCCGCATCGCCCACGAGATCAAGAATCCGCTGACTCCGATCCAGCTTTCGGCCGAACGTATCCGCCGCAAATTCGGCAAGGTCATCACCGAAGACAAGAACATCTTCGAACAATGTACCGATACCATCGTGCGACAGGTCGACGACATCAGACGGATGGTCGATGAATTCTCCCGCTTTGCGCGGATGCCGAAGCCGGTCATGGAGGGCGAGGACGTCGCCGATACCGTGCGGCAGGCGGTATTCCTCATGAAGGTCGGTCATCCCGACCTCGATATCGAGGCCGACATCAAGCAGGATCCGATGCGCGCGCAGTTCGACCGCCGGCTGATCTCGCAGGCGCTGACCAACATCATCAAGAATGCGACGGAGGCGATCGAACAGGTGCCGCCGGAGGAACTCGGCAAGGGCCGCATCGACGTCGTGGCAGCGCGCGAAGGCGACGACATCCTGATCGACGTGATCGACAACGGCATCGGCCTTCCCAAGACCAGCCGCGCACGGCTGCTGGAGCCCTATGTGACGACGCGCCAGAAGGGCACCGGGCTCGGGCTCGCCATCGTCGGCCGCGTGCTGGAAGACCATGGCGGCCGCATCGAACTCAAGGACGCTTCCGATTTCCGGCCCGGCCAGCGCGGCGCGTGGATGCGGCTGCGCTTCGCCGTCTCCGGCCAGGCGAAGCAGCCGTCTGCGGAAGCAAATCAGCAGGGCAATGCAACAAAAGCGCCGTCCAGGCAAACCAGCGAGGCGGCAGCCGCGACCAATGACCAAGCAAAAGCCGAAGCCGCGACAGGCAACTGACAAGACAGGTGTAACCCATGGCCAGTGACATTCTGATTGTCGACGACGAAGCCGATATTCGCGACCTCGTTGCGGGCATCCTGGAGGACGAAGGCTTCAACTCACGCACAGCGCGCGACAGCGATTCGGCGCTGGCCGAGATCGCCGGACGCCGTCCGCATCTGGTGTTTCTCGACATCTGGCTGCAGGGTTCCAAGCTCGACGGCCTGCAATTGCTCGAGCAGATCAAGAAGGAGCACGCCGACGTCCCCGTGGTGATGATCTCCGGCCACGGCAACATCGAGACCGCGGTGGCTGCGATCAAGCGTGGCGCCTACGACTTCATCGAAAAGCCGTTCAAGGCAGACCGGCTGATCCTGGTCGCGACGCGGGCGCTGGAGAACTCGCGCCTCAAGCGCGAAGTGAAGGAACTCAAGCAGCTCGCGCCCACCGCGAGCACGCTTACCGGGCGCTCCGCCTGCATGAACCAGCTGCGGCAGACCATCGACCGGGCGGCGAAGGCCAACAGCCGCATCCTGATCGTCGGCCCGTCCGGCGCCGGCAAGGAACTGGTCGCGCGCACGCTGCACAATGCATCGGGCCGTGCAGAGGGGCCGTTCGTGGTCATCAATGCCGCCGCGATCACGCCGGAGCGGATGGAAGTCGAACTGTTCGGCATCGAGCAGTCCAACGGCGAGCAGGCGCGCAAGCCGGGCGCGCTGGAAGAGGCCCATGGCGGCACGCTGTTCATCGACGAAATCGCCGATATGCCGCGCGAGACCCAGAACAAGATCCTGCGTGTGCTGGTCGACCAGACGTTCCAGCGCTCGGGCGGCACCGCCAAGATTCACGTCGATGTCCGCATCATCTCCTCGACGGCGCGCAATCTCGAGGAGGAAATCGCGGAAGGGCGCTTCCGGGAGGATCTCTACCACCGCCTGTCTGTCGTGCCGATCCGCGTGCCTCCGCTGTCGGAGCGGCGGGAGGACATTCCCGAACTGATCGACTATTTCATGGACCAGATATCCATCGCGACCGGCCTGCCGAAGCGGCAGATCGGACAGGATGCGATGGCCGTGCTGCAGTCGCATGTCTGGCCCGGCAACGTCCGCCAGCTCCGCAACAATGTCGAGCGCGTCATGATCCTGGCCGGCGGCGGTCCGGAAGCCATCATTACCGCTGACATGCTACCTCAGGATGTGGGTTCGATGGTGCCGGCAATGCCGACCAGCAACAATGGCGAGCACATCATGGGGCTGCCGCTGCGCGAGGCCCGGGAAGTGTTCGAACGCGACTACCTGATCGCGCAGATCAGCCGGTTCTCCGGTAATATTTCGCGCACCGCCGAATTCGTCGGCATGGAGCGTTCGGCGCTCCATCGCAAGCTCAAGGCGCTTGGAGTCGGCTGAGGACTGGCGTGAATCGCTTGTTTGCCGCGCGCCGAAATGCGCGGCACAGTTTGTCTTGATTGCACCGATCCATGCACTTGCTTTGGAATATTTATCTATTTCCGTACACTTAGGGAGAATGGCCACTGGGTTCCGGGCAGGCGGTGCCTGAACTTGCTTGCCTAAAAACGTCGCGTGCCTTCTAATCGAACTGCCGAGCCGACCAGAGGGGGATCTCAGGGGGAGCCGGCGAGTCGGGGCAGGCTCCGTCAGAGAGCAACAACCGGCTTAACAAGAAAAGCACGAGACGGCGGGACAAAAACAATGGCGGCAGACCGCGCACAAAACCTACAAGACACCTTCCTGAATCACGTTCGTAAAACAAAGACGCCACTGACGATCTTCCTGGTCAACGGAGTAAAGCTGCAAGGGATTGTTACCTGGTTCGACAACTTCTGCTTGCTGCTCCGGCGCGACGGTCATTCGCAGCTTGTCTACAAGCATGCGATCTCGACCATCATGCCGGGGGCCCCGATCCAGTTGTTCGAAGGCGGCGAGGATGCTCCGGCTTGAGAGTGAACTGATTGGAACCCCTCGACCGTAAAGGGAGCGCCGATCGTACGCGGTCGGCGGAGGGTAAGCAAACCGGGCGGGTGATCGTCATCGGCCCTTACTTGCGAATGCGCCGCGGCGATTCCGACGCGCAGGCGAATGACTTTGTGCGTGATTTTGAAGCCAAGCTCGATGAAGCCGCCGGCCTGGGGCGGGCGATCGATCTTGTGATCGCCGACGCCGTGATCGCACCGGTCGCACAGATACGGCCGGCAACTTATCTCGGCAAGGGTAAGGTCGAGGAAATATCCGGCCTGATCGCGGGCCATGACATCGAACTGGTGGTGATGGATTGCGCGCTGTCGCCGATCCAGCAACGCAATCTCGAGAAGGCCTGGAGCACCAAGGTGCTCGACCGCACCGGGCTGATCCTGGAAATCTTCGGCCGCCGCGCCAAGACCAAGGAAGGCGCGCTGCAGGTCGAGCTTGCCCATCTGAACTATCAGCGCAGCCGCCTGGTGCGGTCCTGGACCCATCTGGAGCGGCAGCGCGGCGGCTTCGGCTTCATGGGCGGCCCCGGCGAGACCCAGATCGAGGCCGACCGCCGGCTGATCGGCGACCGGATCACGCGGCTCGAGAACGAACTGAAAAAGGTGCAGGCGACGCGGCGGCTGCATCGCGCCGGCCGGCAGCGCGTGCCGTACCGCGTGGTGGCGCTGGTCGGCTACACCAATGCCGGCAAGTCGACGCTGTTCAACCGCCTCACGCGCGCGGAGGTGCAGGCCGCCGACATGCTGTTTGCGACGCTCGATCCGACCTTGCGCGCGCTGAGCCTGCCGCATGGCGGCAAGGCGATGCTGTCCGATACCGTCGGATTCATCTCGAACTTGCCGACGCAACTCGTCGCCGCCTTTCGCGCCACGCTGGAAGAGGTACTGGAAGCCGACATCATCCTGCACGTCCGCGACATCTCGCATGAAGATGCCGAGGCGCAGGAGCGCGATGTCGACGCCGTGCTGCGCCAGCTCGGGATCGATCCGGACTCGGGCGGGCGCATTCTCGAGGTCTGGAACAAGATCGACCGATTCGATCCCGAGGAGCGCGAGAACCTGCGCAACATCGCGGCCCGCCGGCCGCCGGAGCGGCCATGCTTCCTGGTCTCCGCCGTGTCAGGCGAGGGGATCGACGAACTGTCGACGGCGATCGAGGACCGGCTGGCAGCCACCCGCACGACGCTGGATCTGTCGATCGATGCCGCCGACGGCGCCGGCATCAGCTGGCTGCACCGCAATGCCGAAGTGCTCAACAAGGAGCTCCACGACGGCCGCTTCGACATGACGGTGCGCGTCGACGAGACCAAGCGCAATATCGTAGTGTCGCGGTTCGACGCCGTGCCGCACGTGGCGTGAACTCGTAATTTAGCGCGGTGCGCCTTTCGCCTCGTTCCACAGCGCATCCATCTCCTGCAGCGTGGCATCATCGAGCGAGCGGCCCTTCGCGGCCAGCGCACGCTCGATATAGGCAAACCGCCGTTCGAACTTCGCGTTGGTGCCGCGCAAGACGGTTTCGGGGTCGGCGTCGACGTGGCGCGCCAGATTGACGAGGGCGAACAGCAGGTCGCCGGTTTCCTCGGCCAGTTCCTGCTTGTCGTTGCGATCGAGCGCGGCCTCGATCTCGTCGGCTTCCTCGCGGATCTTGCTGAGCACCGCACGCGGATCGTTCCAGTCGAAGCCGACGGTCGACGCCTTGCGCTGCAATTCCATCGCGCGCGTCAGCGCCGGCTGCCCGGCCTTGACACCGGACAGCAGCGATTGGTGCATGGCCTGCTCCGGCGGCCGCCGCGCGGCGCGCTCGGCCTTTTCCTCGGCCTTGATGCGCTCCCAGGCGCTCTTGACGCCGGCGGGCGCGATGTTGCCGTCCTTGTCCGCGAACACGTGCGGATGGCGGCGGATCAGCTTTCTGGTGATCGCCTCGACCACGTCGCCGAAGGAAAATGCGTGTTGTTCTTCCGCCATGCGGGCGTGATAGACCACCTGCAGCAGGAGATCGCCCAACTCCTCGCGAAGATCATCGAGATCGCCGCGCGTGATCGCATCCGCTACCTCATAGGCTTCCTCGATGGTGTAGGGCACGATCGTCGCGAAATCCTGCTCGAGGTCCCATGGGCAGCCCGTGACCGGCGTACGCAGCGCCGCCATGATTTCGATCAGCCGTGAAATATCGCGGGAAGGGGTCATGGGTATTTCCATTATCGAACCAAGGCTGACGGCTTTATGCCGTAGGCGGGCCGCCGATCCCAGCAGAACCGGCAGAGATCAATGCCATTTCCACCGATTGGCCTTCGCTGCCGGGAATGCTATTGGCCTCCCATGAGCGACCCATCATCAACCGAGACCGCGCTGGTGCTGTTTTCCGGCGGGCAGGATTCCGCCACCTGCCTGGCCTGGGCCTTGCAGCGTTTTGCCCGCGTCGAGATGCTCGGCTTCGCCTACGGCCAGCGCCACGCGATCGAGCTTGAATGCCGCGATCGCCTGCTGACCGGCATCAGATCGCTGCGGCCGGAGTGGACGGCAAGGCTCGGCGACAGCCATACGCTGGAAATTCCGACGCTGGCAGAAATATCCGATACGGCGCTGACGCGCGACGTCGAGATCAGGATGGGCGAGGACGGCCTGCCCAATACCTTCGTCCCCGGCCGCAACCTGGTATTCCTCACCTTCGCGGCCGCGCTGGCGTATCGGCGCGGCATCCGCCACATCGTCGGCGGCATGTGCGAGACGGATTACTCCGGCTATCCGGATTGCCGCGACGAGACGATCAAGGCGCTGCAGTCCGCGCTCAATCTCGGCATGGCGAAGAATTTCGAGTTGCATACGCCGCTGATGTGGCTGGACAAGGCATCCACCTGGAAGCTTGCACATGAACTCGGCGGGGCAGGGCTGGTCGACCTGATCCGCGAGCACTCCCATACCTGTTACCTCGGCGAGCGCGGTGCGCAGCACGAATGGGGGCATGGCTGCGGCGAATGCCCGGCCTGCGCGTTGCGGGCCAAGGGCTGGCGGGAATACGCAGCGCAGGCCTAGCGGCCGAAATCCGCGGGGGTCAGTTCGATCGGCATGCCGTGCGGCGTGCGGTCGGCGGCGTGGTCCCAGGCGTCGCGGTAGCGATGCAGGGTTTCGGTCGTGGCGACGCCCTTGGCGGCAACCAGATGCTCCAGCGTCGCCAGCCAGTGCCGGTAATATGTCTCGCCCGTATCCGGATCGCCCGCGGCCTGCGCGCGCTTGATCTGATCGGCGAGGGATGCGGCCCATTCGGTCCAGCTAAACAGTCCGCGCTCGTGCAGGGCCAGCGCCATCGCGAAGGCCTGCGCCTCCCAGGGCTCGCGAAACACCGGGCCGGAATCGTCGCGCGGAACGCCGGGTACAGCGGCGGCGGCGCGTGCGGCGGCAGCGGAGTCCATCAGGCCGCCTCCAGATAGGGTTCAAACGCATCGATGGATACCTTGACGGTCGGATCGGCGTCCGGCCCCCACAGTTCGGCTCCGTCGAACACGACGGTGTACAGCCACTGCGGGTTCTCGCCGGCCTCCATCGCGGCGGTGTCTGGATAGACGTGGCAGCCGTGATCGCGCTCGATCACGCCGACATGGCCACGAACATAGCGCGGGAGCCTCGTGTGCGTCGCCGGGTGAATGTTCTTGGCACGGACGCGATCGCCCGGCTTGAACTTCGCACCTGCCGGTGCGGCGCGGCCGAACTTGCCGCGCACCATCACGCGTTCGACGTCTGCAAGTGCGAACTTACCGCGCTTGAGCGGCTTCGGCGGCTGCACCGCGTGTCCGGCGGCAACTTCCTCGGCGGCGATGAAACCCTTGTCGACCAGGAGATCTTCGAGGCCGAGAAACCATTTCTTGTAGTACGAACTCGCGAGATAGACGTGCGGCGGCAGCATCTCCCGATAGAAGCGCGACGTATCGATGTTGAATGCGCCGGCGGCGCCCATCGCCCGGACCATCGCCAGCACGCGCGCTTCCCATTCGGTGTGGAACATCGGCTCGTTCGGCTCGGGCTCGACCTTGCCAAAGCCGTCCATGCCGCCCATGTCGTGCACGCCGTTCACGATGGCGCTCCCGGCGCTTTCGCAAATCCGGTGCCGATCATGGAATCGCGCGTCACGAGTTCGGCGAGCTGCTGCTCGCTCCATCCCTCGGTACCTTCGGGACGCATCGGCAGCACCAGGAAACGCGTCTCGGCGGTCGAATCCCACACCCTGATCTCGGTTTCCTTCGGAAGGCTGACGCCGAAGTCGGCGAGCACGCCGCGCGGATCCTTGACGGCGCGGGACCGATAGGGCGCAGCCTTGTACCAGACCGGCGGCAGCCCCAGCATTTCCCAGGGATAACAGGAGCACAGCGTGCAGACGACCATGTTATGGCGCTGCGGCGTGTTCTCTACGGCGACGAGGTGGTCTCCAACCCGGCTGACATGGCCGAGCGTACTCACGGCCGCGGAGGCGTCGTCCAGCAACGCCTGTTTGAAAGCGGGATCGGTCCAGGCCTTGGCGACCACCTGTGCGCCGTTATGCGGGCCGATCCTGGTCTCATAAGCCTGGATGATGGCATCCAGCGCGGCCGGATCGACATAACCCTTCTCGGTCAGGATCGTCTCCAGCGCGCGCACGCGCAGTTCGGTCTCCGACAGCTCCGAATGGTCGTGATCGTGGTGATGATGGTGGTCGTGATCATGGTCGCTCATGGGGTGAGGATAGTCGCAAAATCCGGGCTATGTCGAGGCGGGGACTCGGCTAGCATTTGGCGATGGGTATCCGGGCAGGGCAGATCGGAGCGGCCGTCGCGGCGGGCATTTTGGCCTTGCTTCCGCCGGGGGCGGCGCGGGCCGCGAACGGCGCCTACGCCGTCGATGCGGCCGATATCGGCGACCCCGGTTCGTGCAAGATCGAGAGCTGGCTGTCGGCGGCGTCAAACACGGATTTTACCGCAGTGGTCAACCCGTCCTGCGTCGTCAACCCCTTCAAGCCGGTTGAGCTCAGCATGCTCACCGACCGCGCGCGCAGCGAGGGCGAGTGGAGCATGACGCTGCAGCCGAAGGCCAAGATGAACATCGCTCCCACGGGAGTCGGGAGGCTGGGTTATTCCATCTATGCCGGCGGGTCCTTCGACGCCCTGACCGGCGACAACCTCACGGCCTTTGCCGTGGTGCCGGCGACGTTCCGGCTCAGCGAAAACACGCGCATCAATCTCAACGGCGGCTGGCTATGGGATCGCAGCGTCGATCGTCATTACCTCACTTACGGGATCGGCTTCGACTGGAAGTTCACGGAAACGCTGCAGTGGACGATCGAAGCGTTCGGGCAGGCGGGGCGATCGGACACGCCCGCTGTCGTGCAGCCGCGGTTCCAGACCGGCATGCGCTACCGGCCCAACGAGATTTTCTCGGTCGACCTGATCTATGGCCGCAACATCACCGGCGAGAACGCCAACTGGATCACGCTTGGCACGACCATTCGCTTCCCGGTACCCGGCGGCAAGCCGGACTATCATCGCACCGGCCATCTGTAGCGGCGGCGCCGCCCCCAAACGGTCCATTGTACGCTAACATTTCCGAAAGTAACGGGCAGGGAGGGCAGGGCTTTGGCTGAATTGGTGAATATCGAAAAAGGCCTGGGGCCGGATGGACGTATCGCCGTCGTACGTTTCGACCGCGGCGACGGCATCAATGCGCTATCGCCTGACGCGATGCGCCAGCTTACGGACGCCGCGCGCAGCTTTGAGGATGACGCCGAGACCTCGGTCGTCGTGCTCACGGGCGGATCCAAATCATTCAGCGCGGGCTTCGACCTGAAGGATCCGGAAGGGCGGTCTCGACAAGCCATGGATCTCGGCACCCTGCGCCGACACCTGAAGCTTGGACCGCGGCTGACGCGGGCCTGGCAGGAGATGGAGCAGATCACCATCGGCGCCATCGAGGGCTTCTGCGTCGGTGGCGGCGTGGCTTTGGCGGTGGCGCTGGATTTCCGCGTGATGGCCCGCGACGGCCATATGCGCGTGCCCGAGATCGGGCTCGGCATGAACATGAGCTGGCAAAGCGTGCCGCGCATGCTGCACCTGATGGGACCGGCCCGCACCAAGCAGGCCGTGATCCTGGCCGACCAGCGCATCTCGGCCGCCGAGGCCTACGAATGGCGGCTGGTCGAGGAGGTCGCCGATCCCGGCAAGGCCTTCGATGCTGCCATGGCGCTGGCTGCGAAAGTTGCCGCCCAGCCGCCGCTGTCGGTCGCCATGACCAAACTGACGGTCAACCGACTGGCCCACGCACTCGACGATCTCGCCAGTCACATGGACCTCGACCAGTTCGCGCTGGCGAGCATGAGCGAGGACCACAGGGAAGGCGTGGCGGCGTTCCTGGAGCGCCGGAAGCCGCGGTTCAGGGGAAGGTAGCGGGCGACAAGCCGCTATCCCTGCGCTGCCCGTGCGCCTAGGCCTCCAAGAGAGTTCTACGGTGCAGGTTCGTTAGGTGAAACAGCAGCGCCACCAGCGCCATGAACATGACGCCGACCATCAGGATCGTTCGGGTGCTTATCAGTGACGGTTCTTCACTCGGCGCCGGCTTGGTTCGATGCTGCCGCAATTCCTTGTCGGGCCAGCGATCCAGAATTGTCACGACGGGCTCTGCCGGCATCGCCGCCATGCTGTTTGCCCACACGCGCAAATGATCTCGCGTCAGAGTTCGCTCCGGCATTGACACCGGGCCGGCATCAACCGTTTCCGGCCTTGCTTCTGACGCAGGTTGGGCGGCGGCATCGCTGGAAATCGACGCCTGTGCATCCAGCAGATTGTAACGGTTCGCCGGAGTAACGTTCGGCTCCTGGGCGGGGGCGGCGCGTGCGCTTCGCAACTTCGGCCAGTGCAACAATGATTTTGAAAGCATCGGCTTGCCTTCGTACCAGCACTTGCGGCCGTCGATCAGACGATAGGACCAATACGACCGCGCATTTGAAGGCCGGTCTGAGCTGCACTCTTTCGCCAGCGCAGGCTTCGCCGAACCGAGGAATGTAAAGGTTAGAGCGCCAACGATCTCGGCGCCGAGAACAATCAACCGAAATTTGTTCATCGAATACCTACGCAACTGATGGAACAAAAGACCCGCAATATCAGAAGCTTGCGCCGCCAATTGGGTCTTAATTGGGGCAATTGTCCACAGGTTTATGCACAGGGCTATTCTTCAAATCGACCGGACTTTTCTTGAGAATCCCGGCCGAAAGCGCCGGTTTTACAGCCCGCCGGGCCCCGAATGTTCCGTGGAACCAGGCCCGAGCGCGCCGGAAGTCGTGTAATGACCGTCCGGCATCGGTGCCGCTGCGATTTGAAAGGTAGTGCGGTAATCGCAGCTCTCCGGCGGCGCGATGAGCCGTAGGGGAGGGCACGATCAAGCGCCCCAGGGATATCCCGTGCGACTAGCATCGCGGGCACGGGCCGATTAGATGCCTTTCGCATGCGAAATTCTGCACTCACAACCTTTATCCAACAGCATCGACGGCTATTCGTCCTGACCGGCGCCGGCTGCAGTACGAACTCTGGCATTCCCGACTATCGCGACGGCAATGGCGACTGGAAACGAACGCAGCCCGTTCGCTTCCAGGCTTTCGTTGCCGAGGAAGAGACGCGCCAACGCTATTGGGCGCGAAGCATGATCGGCTGGCGACGGTTCGGACAGGCTCAGCCCAACGATGCGCATCACGCGCTGGCCCGGCTGGAAGCCAGAGGGCAATGCCGGCTGCTCCTCACTCAGAACGTAGATCGCCTGCATCAGGCCGCCGGGAGCAGGGAGGTCATCGACCTCCATGGACGCCTCGACCTCGTCCGCTGTATGGCCTGCGCGGCGACGATCCGACGTGCCCACTTCCAGGACGAACTGGTCCACGCCAACGCTGCCTGGGCTCAGCTCGACGCCGAAATGCTGCCGGACGGCGACGCCGACCTCGAACGTTTGGATTTCTCGGCGTTTGTCGTACCGGCTTGCAAAAGCTGTGGCGGTGTCCTCAAACCCGACGTCGTGTTCTATGGGGAGAACGTTCCTCGCGATCAGGTCGCCGAGGCTGAGAAGCACATGGAAGCCGCGGACGCGATGCTGATCGTCGGCTCGTCGTTGATGGTCTATTCCGGCTATCGTTTTGCCTTGGCAGCGGCGCGCCGCGGTATCCCCATCGCAGCGGTCAACCTCGGCCGGACCCGTGCAGACGATCTGTTGGCGCTCAAGGCAGAAGAGCGCTGCGAGACGGCGCTTTCATTCTTGCTCTGAGGCGAACTGGCGCAATCTCGGAATCTCATCCCGGATCAACCTTGCATTGACCCGCGTCGCAGGCGCAACTATCATCGATTCCATATTCGCGCTCTTCATTTTTTATCGATGTGTTCTTCCTTGATGTCGGGGAGGGAAAATTGGCGAAAAGTGCAAGCAAGTCGAAAGCCCGCAAAGGGATCAGCAAAGCGAAGCGCAAGAAGCCGGCCAGAAGGGCATCAGCCAAGGCCAAAGCGTCGCCGGTCCACGAAGAAGACCACATCGACAGTTGCGGTTGCGACATCGAATTCAGCGAGCGCGAGGCCACGCCCGACGAGGCCCTGCCGGCGGCCCGAGGCGGCGTAGAAGGGCGACCATAGCCACAAGCATCGGCATGCAGGGTGGGGCACGATCTTGCGTGCTTCCATTGCGATGCGTCCCTTATTGAGGAGTAGGTGATGGCATTTTCATTGACCTGGCTACCCAAAGTCCTGTTAGACGCCGGCCTCAAAGTAGCGGAGCAGCCGGGATGGCGCGATCGCGGCCGCGGCGATGTCGGCCCGACCAAGGGCGTCATGTGCCATCACACTGCTGGCGCGAAAACGGGAAATATGCCCAGCCTGGGGATTGTGACCAATGGAAGGTCGGATCTACCAGGCCCGCTTGCGCAACTCTGCCTTGGACGCGACGGCACATATTTTGTCGTTGCGGCCGGCCGCTGCAACCACGCCGGAGGCGGCAACTGGCAGGGTTTCACAGCAGGCAATACGAATTTTATCGGCATCGAAGCCGAGAATACGGGTTTCCTTACCGGGCCCAAGGCTGATCCCTGGCCGGCCGTGCAAATGGATGCCTATCGCCGGGGCGTTGCGGCGATCCTGAAGAAGATCAGGGCTAACGCCATCATGTGCTGTGGCCACAAGGAATATGCTCTGCCAATGGGCCGCAAACCGGACCCGGACTTCGACATGAATGACTTTCGATCGCAGGTCGCCGCGATCATGGCCGGCGTAGCTCCGGCTCCTTCGATTGTTCCCGCAACGGACTCGGAAAATCGTCCCACCTTGAGACGCGGCGATACCGGCAAACCAGTTGAGGCCGTCCAAGCAAAGGTCGATGTGCCGATGAATGGGACTTTCGATGCTGCTACCGAGGCCGCGGTCAGGCGATTTCAGCGCAAGCATAAACTGGTTCCGGATGGCATCGTTGGCCCTCGCACATGGGCCACCATCGCCGCGTAGATTTGGTCGAGGTGGTAAGGGCGGTCATTGATCAGCAAGAGCTTACTCGACGGGCGGCTCCCGCTCTTTCCGGAACGGATCGGCTGCGTCATCGTGACCGCTGCGGCTGCTGAAGAACATCAAGGCCATCAGCCCGCACCCGATGAGAAGCGAAAAGAAAGTTCCGAGACCAAGAGCGATCCAGCCGTGCTTATCCATCACGACGTCGCTAGTGGAGTTCCATACCGACATGGCCCAGAAGCCAGTGAGCAGGAGCAAGACGGTCAGCGCTACGAGAAGAGCGATCTGGCCAAAGCTAAGGCTTCGCATGGGTTGCGCCTCTTGCGTTAGGCCCCGACGGACGAGTTGAACCATCAGGGAAAGCGTCCGTTGCACAGTGAAGCGATCGCTCAACAAGGCCTTTCGCAGAACATTTTCTCACCCCGGGATGCAGCATGCAAACGAAATTAATTGGCGCGTGAGTGTATTTTTCCTGTTGGATAAGTCATGGATATCTCTCTCTCCGGCCGGAGAGCAATTTCCCGCGGATTTGTCGAAGCCGACTTCTCATGCAATGGCGCGTGTCGAGCGGCGCGTCGAAATTCTGCCGCCAATGCAAAGAAGGCTTAGCGACAACGCGTCGCGTCCTGTCGTCCCGTCAAAGGGTGGTTTCTGGAGTGGGACGGACCAACTGATAGGGGAGGGAGTTAGCAACGTGGCGGGCCGGGTCTCTTGATGGATGGACCCCGGCAATCTTCGTTAGGAGCGATCGAATGCAGATCCTGGCAGCAACGGACTTTTCCACGCGATCCCAGCGGGCGTTGCGTCGAGCCGGGCTGTTGGCTCGAGCCGAGGCCGCGGAACTCGCAATCATCCATGTTGTCGATGATGATCAACCGCAACGTCTCGTCGAGATGGAGGTGCGGGAGAGCGAGCGCATGCTTGCGGAACTGATCAGCGCAGTATCGGAATTGCGCGACGTGCGATGCCACCCGATGGTCGTGAAGGGTGACCCCTTCGACGCCATCGTGCGGACAGCCGCGGCGCAAACGGCCGATCTCATCGTGATGGGTGCACACCGCAAGCAGTTGCTGCGCGATATTCTCGTCGGCACGACAATTGAGCGCGTGATCCGCACCGGACATCATCCGGTGCTCATGGTAAACAACGAAGTGAACGCACCTTACGAGGTCGTACTGACTCCTGTCGACTTGTCGGACGCGTCGGCGAACGCGATCAGGGCTGCCCGAACCGCGAGACTTATCGACGGAGTCCGCCTGGAGATCCTTCACGCATTCCTGCCGGTGGGAAAGGGAAAGATGTCGATGGCGGGTCTCGATCAAGCCGATATTGACGCGTACGTTTCGAGTGAACGTCAAGAGGTGATCGAGGACCTGACAGCGTTCTTGCTCGAGAGCGATCTTGGTGGGCTTGGAGCATCTCTGCACGTTGAGGAAGGAGATGCTTTCGACGTCATCTCGGAGGGAGTCGATAGAATGCGGCCTGATCTGCTGGTTATTGGAACGCATGGCCGGTCTGGATTGCTGAAGGTGCTGCTCGGAAGCGTCACCGAAGCGGTTCTGCGTTCGTTGAACGTGGACATTCTGGCTGTGCCACCTGCCAGGCGGCAATAGTGTCGCCGTCGGGCGCTGAGCAAGACATGCGTGGCGAGCAGCGTGATCCGTCGCCTATTCGATCTCACGTTCGAGAACGTCGGTCGCGTTTTCGGCCGTGTCGCGGAACCGGGCGGCGCCGACCAATACCGTCAGAGCGATAGGCGTCGTCACGGCGACCAAACCAACAATCAGGATTTCGTGCAGTACCGCCCGGCTCTGGAGGACTGAAAAGTAAACGATCGAAGCAAGCGCGACGAACACGGTGCCGAGCGTTGTCCCGAGCGTCGGAGCGTGAACCCGCTCGTAGAAGGTGCCGAGCCGCAGCAGGCCGAGGGAGCCGACCAGCGTGACCGCGGCGCCCATTAGAACCAGAGCCGCTGCGAGAACGGCAGCCCAGGCCGGCACTTGTTCGATACCGTTCATTCGATCACCTCGCCACGCAGCAGAAACTTGGCCAGCGCGACGGTGCCGATAAAACCTAACAGGGCCATCGCCAGGGCCGCTTCGAAATAGAGCGTGTTGCCTGATCGGATGCCGAACGTCAGCAGCAACAGCATCGCGTTTACGTACATGGTGTCGAAGCCCAGTACGCGGTCCTGCGCCCTCGGACCCCGAAAGATTCGGAAAGCGGCGCAGCCCATGGCCGTCGCAAGAAGTATCTGCGCCACCGCAAGCGAGTATGTCAGCACGAGCGCGTTCATTCGAATATCTCCTGCAGACGACGTTCGTAGCGGCCCTTGACCGTGCGGATCCATTCGTCTGCATCGATCAGGTCGAGTACATGGATCATCAACATGCCCTTCTGCCTGTCGAAGTTCACCCACAGGGTGCCCGGAGTCGAAGTGATGATACACGCCAGTACGGCCAGCCCGTAGGGATTGCGGAGTTCGAGCGGGATGTTCACGAATCCGGGCGTTCGCTCTCGCCTTCCGAGGCCAAGAATGATCCGGCCGACCGCGATGTTCGAACGGATGATATCCACGGTTACCAGGCCCACCAATCGGACGACGACAGCCGGCCGGCGAACGCGCGTTCCTGGCAACTGCAGGGCGGTCAGGATCCAGCCGCCGGCCAGCGCCATCACGCAACCGATGAGCAACTGCCCCAATGAAATTGTTTGATTGAGCAGTAGCCAGAGCACCAGCAGGCCGAAGCTCAGGAACGGAAAAGGTAGCAGCCGTGTCATATGCCGCCTGCCTTTCGGTTGCCCTGCTCGCCGGTCTCCAGGACGCCGCGGACGTAGCCGCCCGACGCGTGAAGCGATTGCGCCGTGGCCTGCATGAACCGCATGACCGGCCCGGCTTGGACGGTTTGGGCCGCGCAAGCGAGCAGGAGGAACATGACCGGCGCCATCTCGATGACGCGCACGCGCGGCACGGTGCGATCCGGTGCGGCCCAGAAGGAGCGGATGCCCGCTCGCGTCATCGCGATCAGCGTCGTGAAGCCGGACAGGATCAGCACCACGAGGAGAGCCCATCCGCCGCCGGGGATGGAGCCGTGCACTTCGGAGGGACGAAGGGCGGCGGTGAGGAGCGCGAATTTGGCGATGAACCCGGACAATGGCGGCAGTCCGGCGACGACGAGCGCGCATCCGATGAACGCGACGCCGAGCAGCCCCATCGTGGCGACGATGGCCATGCCGACCTCGTCTTTCTCTTCCTCCGTCTCATCGTCATCATCACCTTCTCCGTAAGCCTCCCGGGTCACGGCGATCATGTCGGCTCCGGGTTCGCGCCCGCGCTCGATCAGTTCGACCAGCAGGAAGAACGCGCTTATGCCGAGCGTCGAACTGACCAGGTAAAAGAGCGCGCCGCCGGTGACATCGGCTTGTTCCATGCCGGTGGCGGCCAGCACCGTTCCGGAGGACACGAGTACGGAGAAAGCGGCGAGGCGAGCCGTATCCTGCGATGCCAGGGTTCCGATTGCGCCGAATATGATCGTCGCCAATCCACCCAGCAACAGCCAGCTGCTGCCGAAGCCCGCCGATGCGCCCGCGCCGTCGCCAAAAAGCAATAGCGATAGTCGCAACACGATATAGACGCCGACCTTTGTCATGATCGCGAAGATCGAGGCTACGGGAGGACACGCCGCTGCGTACGTCGTGGGCAGCCAGAAGCACAGGGGCCACATTCCGGCCTTGAGCAGGAACGCCATCGCCAGAATGCCTGCGCCTGCCTCGAGCAAGCCGCGGTTCTCCGCGGCGATGGTCGGTATCCGCGCCGCAAGATCCGCCATATTGAGGGTCCCGGTAACGCCGTAGATCAGACTGACGCCGATCAGGAACAGCAGCGATGCCACCAGGTTCACCACGATGTACTGCAACCCGGCCTTGACCCGCGCAAGGCCGGAGCCATGCAGCAGAAGGCCGTATGACGCCGCCAGCAACAATTCGAAAAAAACAAACAGGTTGAAGAGATCGCCGGTCAGGAAAGCGCCGTTGAGGCCCATCAGCAGGAACTGGAAGAGGGGATGGAAATGCGCGCCGGCGCGATGCCAGCGGGCGAGCGAGAACACCACGGCAGCCAGGGCCAGGATGCTCGTCAGGAGCAGCATAAGGGCGGAGAGGCGATCCAGAACGAGCACAATTCCAAACGGCGCGGGCCAATCGCCGAGGCGATAGACCTGGCTGATCCCGGTCTGACTTGCATCCGACATTCCAAGCAACGCGATCGCGATGCAAACGAGTGCAAAGGTCACGGCAACATTGACGGCAGCCATGATGCTGCGCTGGCGCTCTCCGCTGAGGAGCAGCATGCCCGCACCGGCCAGCAGGGGCAGGACGATCGGTGCGATCATCAGGTTTGCAACGCCGATCACGCGTCCGGCTCCTGGCCATCCACATGGTCAGTCCCCGCCAGGCCCCGCGATGCAAGGAGAACAACCAGGAAGAGGGCCGTCGTGGCGAAGCTGATGACGATCGCGGTCAGGACGAGCGCATGCGGGAGCGGATCGGCATATTGCGCTGCATCTCCGGTTCCCGGTGCAATGAGCACCGGTGCTCCCGTTCGCAACCGCCCCATGGCTACGATGAAGAGATTGACCGCGTAGGAGAGCAGCGACAGCCCGATGATCACCTGAAATGTGCGCGGCCGCAGGATCAACCACACACCGGAACCCGCAAGCGCACCTATGCCGACCGCCAGGACGAGCTCCATCACGCTACCTCCTCTTTCGGCCGGTCCACGGATGCGCGCTGCCCTCTCTGGTGCGGGACACCGTAACGCCGCAGGGATTGATGCGCGATCGCAATCAGCATCAGCACCGTTGCCCCGACAACGAGCGAGAAGACGCCGATATCGAAGAGGAGGGCGCTGGCCGTCGGAACGCGTCCGATCAGAGGCAGTTCGGTGTAGGCAAAGTACGAGGTCAGGAACGGGCGTCCGAAAACCCAGGCGGCAGTTCCCGTACCGCCTCCCAGCAGGAGCCCAAAGCCCATCCAGCGCACCGGCATGACGTGGAGACGCGCCTCCACCCATGTCGTGCCGCGAGCGATGTACTGCAGGATGAATGCGGACGCCATGGTGATGCCGGCGACGAAGCCTCCGCCCGGAAGGTCGTGCCCGCGCAACAGCAGGAAGATCGCCACGACGCCGATCACCGGAAACAGCAGCCCCATCATCAGCGCCGCAGTAGCTATCGTATCCTTCACGGTGTCGCCCTTCTGACGATCGGGATGCGTGTGGTCATAGACGTCCTGGGCATGCTGCTGTTCGGGAACCGGAATGCTTTCCGGCGCCGGACGGAAGCGGCGCAGCAGCGCGTAGACCGTCAGTGCAACGACCGCGAGCACGGTGATCTCGCCCAGCGTATCGAAGCCGCGGAAATCCACGAGGATGACGTTCACCACATTCGTGCCGCCGCCCAAGGTGTAGGCGTTCTCGACGAAATACCGCGAAATGCTGTCGGCGGCAGGGCGCTGCATCACCGCCAATGCGAGGGTCGCCAACCCGACCCCCGCGACGAGCGCTATGGTAAAGTCGCGAACGCGGTGCCATCGGATCCTGCCGACGGCGACGCCTGGGCGGGTTTCCGCGACGCGCTTCGGCAGCCATCGCAAGCCGAGCAGCAGGAGCACTGTCGTGACGGTCTCGACGACGATCTGCGTCAGGGCGAGATCGGGCGCGGACAGCCAGACGAAGCTGACGCAGGTGACGACGCCGGCGCCCCCGAGCAGTATCAGCGCAGCCACGCGGTGAAATTTGGCCTGGAGGGCGGCGCCCAGCGCGCAAGCAATCCCGACCGCCCAGAGCAGTCCAAAGGCGAGGTCGAGTTCGGCCCGGGACGAACCCCCGACCAGGATTCCGCGTGCATAAACCGGCACCAGGGCGGCGACGAACGCCGCCCCGGCCAGGAGCCGCAACTGCGGCTGCAGATGCCTTGTCCCCAAATTGCCCTCGAGCCATCGTGCAAGCCGCCAGGATAACGTCACGAGCACCCAGTCGAAGATCCGCTTGCCATTGATACGGTGCAGCAGCGGCGGCCCCTCATGGGTGAGCAGATAGGGGCGCAGCACCACGTAAACGGCGAGGCCGCCGGCCATCGCGACGATGCTCATCAGGAGTGCGGGGGTAAAGCCGTGCCAGAGGGCAAGGCTGTATTCCGGCATCGCCGAGCCGAGAACGGATCGGGCGGCCGTATCGAGGATCGGCGCCACGGTCCAAGCCGGCGCGATGCCAACGACGAGGCATGCCAGCACGAGAAGCTCGGCTGGAAGTCGCATCAGCAGCGGCGGCTCATGTGGAATGCGAGGCAGGTCGGTCGGAGCCGGGCCGAAGAACACGTCGCGAATGAAACGCAGCGAATAGGCAACGGTGAATGTGCTGGCGAGGGTAACGATGTACGGAAGCGCCTGATCGACGAGCGAGTTGTCATGGATCTCGATCGTCTCGGCGAAAAACATCTCCTTCGAGAGGAAGCCGTTCATCAAGGGCACCCCAGCCATCGCTGCGGCGGCCACCATCGCCAGCGTCGCCGTGATCGGCATGAAGGCCCACAGGCCGCTGAGGCGACGAATGTCGCGCGTGCCGGTTTCGTGATCGATGATGCCTGCCGCCATGAACAGCGACGCCTTGAAGGTGGCATGGTTCATGATATGGAAGATCGCAGCGATCTGCCCGAAGGGGGTATCGAGTCCGGTCAAGAGCGTGATCAGCCCGAGGTGGCTGATCGTCGAGTAGGCCAGCAGTCCCTTGAGATCCTGCTGGAACACCGCGAGAAACGCGCCCAGGAAGAACGTGATCAAGCCGACCGATCCCACCAGCCACAGCCATTCATTCGTTCCGCCCAGCGCAGGCCAGAGCCGCACCAGAAGGAATACGCCGGCTTTCACCATCGTTGCTGAATGGAGATACGCCGAGACCGGCGTTGGAGCGGCCATCGCGTGGGGCAGCCAGAAATGAAATGGAAACTGGGCGCTCTTCGTGAAAGCGGCGAGTAGAATCAGGATCAACGCTGGAAGATAAAGCGCGTGCGAGCGGATCGCGTTACCGGACGCCAGCACCCGCTCGAGGTCGTAGCTGCCGACAATTTGTCCAATCACCAGCACGCCGGCGAAGAGGCAAAGGCCGCCGGCAGACGTGACGATCAGGGCCATTCGCGCGCCGTCGCGCGCGTTCGCGTTGTGATGCCAATAGCCGATCAGCAGGAACGAAAACAGGCTCGTCAACTCCCAAAAGAAGACAAGCTGGAGCAGGTTGCCGGAGAGCACGATGCCTAGCATCGCTCCCATGAACGCGAGCAGGAACGAGAAGAAGCGCGGAACGGGATCGCTGGGGGACATGTAGTAGCGGGCATACAGCACCACCAGAAAGCCGATCCCCGTGATCAGCATGGCGAAGGCCCATGCGAATCCATCTGCTCTCAACACGAACTCGAGGCCAAGATCCGCGATCCACTCCGCTCTCAATTGGATCACGCCACCATTGTCCACGTTCGGGTAGGCGGCAGCCATGAGGCTGAAAGCAACAAGAGCGATCGAGCCGGCGAGCCATGCCTCGGCGTTGCGGGCATTGACCGGCAGGACGGCGGCGATACAGCTTCCAGCGAAAGGAAGGACGAGAACGGCAAGAAGGAGCATTTGCGTTCATTACCCCTAACTGGGAGGCTCCGGAAGAATTTGTTCCGGTCATCCGCAGAACTGCGGCTCACTTTGGCGTCAAATCAACTCGCCGCTACGACCATGAACGCAGGCGGACAGGCGCGGTGAACGATGGAAAAGTGCGCGCTTTCGCCGCAATGTTGGCGACGCGAACTGGGACTATGTTGGATGGCATGACGCATTTCTTTGACATCGATCCGCGCATAGCCCGGCTCTGTCCACACGCTGGCCGCTTGCAAGCACGCGTTTAGCCGGACGGCCGATTGCGCCGTCCGGGCTTTCGTCTCAACAACAGTTCGGTTTTTGGCTTCCCGTGCAGGAGCCCGACCTGCCTTGAGCAGAAGGAGTGCGCTGTGCTGCCTCTTCCCAAGATTGCCCTTTCGGCGTCCGACTATCCTCGTCTTGAGCAACTCGCGCGCGTTGCCGCGCAACGAGGAGACATCAGTGCGATGTTTCTGATGGGCGAGATCAACCGCGCGGAGATTATTCCGGGCGATGCCTGCGATATCAGATCGATCGTGACGATCGGATCGTGGATCACGTACTGGACGAATTGGGGCATGCCGCGAAAAACGGTGCAGCTAGTTTGGCCCGAGGACTGCACGTCCGACCTTGCCCGGATATCCGTCCTGTCGCCGTTGGGGGCTGCATTGATTGGACTTCATGTCGGCGACCAGATGCCATACTTCGTAGCGGGCTGCATGAACGTGGTCAGGATCGAAAGCGTCTCGGAATCCGAGTCCAATGTCGTGCCGCTGATTCGCGCTCCCGTGTTCGCCGACAACGACCCCGTCGATGACGATCCAGGGCCCACCGCCGCCTGATCCAGGGAGACTGCCATGAGCCCGAATACGCGCAGGACTGAACCCGAACTGCCGCCGATTCACGTCAGAGGCGACGAGATGCGCCGATTAAGAACGCTTGCAAACTCCAGCATGGACGTGTTCCCGCGCGTTGCGACCTTCCTGATGCGCGAGTTGGACCGCGCCAGCGTGATGCAAGATGATAGCGATTTGCCAAGTGTGGTTCGAATGGGATCCCAGGTCAGCTATCGCGACGAGAAGACCGACGAGGTCCGGGATTTGGTGTTGGTGTATCCGCACGAAGCCGACATCTCGCACCGGCGGATCTCTGTTCTTACGCCAGTCGGCGCGGCGCTGATCGGCATGTCGGTCGGACAGGCGATCGAATTCCAGACGCCAGGTCACGTAACGCGAAAACTGACCGTTCTCCGCGTTTCGCCGCGGGAAGAGAAAGTCCATCACCATGCGCGAAAGTCTGTCTGAACAGGTCATGCTGATCGTGATTTGCACCACGATAGGGTTGATTGGCCTGGTTTATGTTGCGCAGCTAATCATCTGATCGTCCAGTTGCCCGGCGGCTGCATCAGGCCGTGCTGGGAAGCAGGGCGGTGATGGACATTCACGGGCGCCTCGACCTGGTCCGCTGCATGACCTTGCTCGGCTGTCCAGCGCCGGGCCGACTTTCAAGCAGAGCTCGACCACATGGACGTCTCGGGCTTCGCTGTGCCGCATTGCGCGTCCTGCGGGTTGGTCTAGTCGAGCGGCGAGGTGCAAACCTCCATAATCCGCAGCCAGATAGTTGTAATTCGCATAAGGTATATTATGGAATATAAAGAGCTCCAATTAGATCAGATATTTAGCCGGATATTTTCGCACGCCAAGCCAGCCAGGCGGCTTCTGAGACGCTTGATTTGACCCTGGCAATCCTGATCCGCCAAACGCTCTGTTGCCGCCGCCTGCGGACGCTGCAATAAGCGCGTCATCGCTGATGACTCGCTGCACTGGGTCGTCGCAAGAACAAGAACCCTCAAGGGAGGCACAGAGATGAGTTTTTCACGACGCGCGCTACTTAAGGCTTCCGCTGCGTCAGCGGTTTTGGGCGGCATTGGCGCGCCATTGGTGGCACGGGCCCAGACCGCCGAATTTACCTACAAGTACGCCAATAATCTTCCTGACGGGCATCCCATGAACGCCCGTGCGAAGGAAATGGCGGCGGCGATCAAGGCCGAGACCAATGGCCGGTTTGACCTCCAGATTTTCCCGAACAACCAGCTTGGTTCCGATACCGACATGCTGAGCCAGATCAGGTCCGGCGGCATCGACTTTTTCACGCTCTCAGGGCTCATCCTAGCAACGCTGGTGCCGGCGGCATCGATCAGTGGCATCGGCTTTGCGTTCCCGGACTACGACACGGTCTGGAAGGCCATGGACGGGGGCCTGGGCGCTCATATCCGGGGTGAGATCACCAAGGCAAACCTCGTGGTGATGGATAAAATCTGGGACAACGGCTTCCGCCAGACGACGTCGTCGACCAAGCCGATCAACGGCCCCGATGACTTCAAGGGCTTCAAGATCCGGGTTCCGGTTTCGCCGCTCTGGACCTCCATGTTCAAGGCGTTCGATGCCGCGCCCGCCTCGATCAATTTCAGCGAGGTTTACTCCGCGCTGCAGACCAAGATCGTCGAGGGCCAGGAAAACCCGCTCGCGATCATCTCCACGGCCAAGCTCTATGAAGTGCAGAAATTCTGCTCGCTGACCAACCACATGTGGGACGGCTTCTGGTTCCTGGCGAACCGCCGCGCCTGGGAAAAGCTGCCCGAGGATGTCAGGACGATCGTCGCCAAAAACATCAACGCGGCGGCCGTCAAGGAGCGCGATGATGTCGCCAAGCTGAATGCCGGCTTGCAGCAGGAACTGGCGGGCAAGGGCCTGACCTTCAACCAGCCTGTCGTGACGCCCTTCCGTGACAAGCTGCGTTCCGCCGGCTTCTATTCGGAATGGAAAGGTAAATACGGCGACCAGGCCTGGGACTTGCTCGAAAAGTCCGTCGGCAAGCTGTCGTAATAGCCTCAAGTCTTCACGCGAAGTGGTTGCCGCTTCGCGTGAAAACGCTTCGAAACAAGGGTGCGGGCGGCCATCATGGCTCATGCCGGATTGAGTGAGGGCGTTGGCGGCGAGGTAGGGCAGTCCCCTCGCCGCCGCCAGCTCTTGTCATCGATCGAACATGCGCTGGGAACGCTGGTCGAGATACCGGCGGCACTGCTCGTGGTAGCCGAGATCGTCATCCTGTTTGCCGGCGTGGTGGCGCGCTACGCGCTGCACCAGCCGCTGATCTGGTCGGACGAACTGGCGTCGATCCTGTTTCTGTGGCTCGCCATGCTGGGCGCTGCGGTCGCATTCCGCCGCGCCGAGCACATGCGGATGACGGCTATTGTCGCCAGCGCCAGGCCCGCCATGCGCGCCTATCTCGATCTGGTGGCCACCGCGGCTGCGCTGGCGTTCCTGATCCTGATCGCCTGGCCGGCCTACGAATACGCCTACGAGGAAAGCTACATCACGACGCCGGCGCTGCAGATCAGCAATATCTGGCGGGCGGCGGCGCTGCCGGTCGGCATCGCGCTGATGGCGCTGTTTGCTTTCATGCGGCTTGCCCGTTCGGGCAACTGGCGCACGATGATCTCAGCGGTTCTTTCGGTCGTGCTCATCATCGGGATATTCTGGCTGCTCAGGGGCGCGCTCAAGCCACTCGGCAATCTCAACCTGATCATCTTCTTCGTCGGCGTGGCCGGCTTCTGCGTGTTCGCCGGCGTGCCAATCGCGTTCGGCTTCGGGCTTGCGACCTACGGCTACCTGGCGCTGACGACGGGCACGCCGCTGATGGTGCTGGTCGGACGCATGGACGAGGGCATGAGCCACCTCATCCTGCTGTCGGTGCCGCTGTTCGTTTTCCTCGGTCTTCTGATCGAAATGACCGGCATGGCGCGCGCCATGGTGGCATTCCTGGCCAGCCTGCTCGGCCACGTCCGCGGCGGCCTGCATTACGTGCTGGTCGGCGCGATGTATCTGGTATCGGGCATCTCGGGCTCGAAGGCCGCCGATATGGCCGCGGTGGCGCCGGTGCTGTTTCCGGAAATGAAGGCGCGGGGCGCCAAGCCGGGCGATCTGGTCGCCCTGCTCTCCGCCACCGGCGCGCAGACCGAAACCATTCCGCCGAGCTTGGTGCTGATCACCATTGGTTCGGTCACCGGCGTCTCGATCGCGGCGCTGTTCACCGGCGGCCTGCTGCCGGGCCTGGTGCTGGCGATCACCCTGTCGGCGCTGGTGTGGTGGCGTTACCGGCACGAGGATCTCAGGCATGTTACGCGGGCGAGCGGCGGAGAGATCGCCCGCGCCTTCGCCATCGCCCTGCCCGCGATCGCGCTCCCCTTCGTGATCCGCTACGCCGTGGTCGAAGGCATCGCCACCGCGACCGAGGTCTCCACCATCGGCATCGTGTATGCCTTCGTCGTCGGCTATCTGATTTATGGCCTGCTGATCTACCGCAATTTCGATTGGCGGCGGATCATGCCGATGCTGGTCGAGACCGCCTGCCTGTCGGGCGCGATCCTGCTGATCATCGGCTGCGCCACCGGCATGGCCTGGGGGCTCACCCAGTCAGGCTTCTCGCGGACGCTGGCGGCGGCCATGACCGGCCTGCCCGGCGGCTCGGCGACGTTCATTGCGGTGTCGATCGTGGCCTTCGTGATTCTGGGCAGCGTGCTCGAGGGTATCCCGGCGATCGTGCTGTTCGGGCCGCTGCTGTTTCCGATCGCCCGCGCGGTCGGCGTCCACGAGGTCCATTATGCGATGATCGTCATCCTCGCGATGGGCATCGGACTATTCGCACCTCCCTTCGGAGTGGGCTATTATGCGGCCTGCGCCATCGGACGCGTCGATCCGGCGGAGGGTATCCGACCGATCTGGGGCTACCTGATGGCGCTGATGGTCGGCCTGATCATCGTGGCGATCTTCCCGTGGATTTCCATCGGGTTCCTGTAGCGTAAGACATTTCAGGTGGGACAAAGCCGATGAGCGCAGCCCAGAACCAGTATTCGATCGGATTGGACAAGACGCCGGCGAACTACGTGCCGCTGACGCCGCTGAGCTTCCTTGCGCGCAGCGCTGCCGTCTATCCGGATCATGTCAGCACGGTCTATGAAGGCCGCAGCTTCACCTGGGCCGAGACCCATGCGCGTTGCCGGCGCTTTGCGTCCTGGCTCGCCGGCCGCGGCATCGGAACCGGCGACACGGTGGCGGCGATGCTGCCGAACATTCCTGCCATGAACGAAGTGCACTTCGCGGTTCCGATGGCGGGTGCCGTGCTGAACGCGCTGAACATTCGCCTCGATGCGCCCTCGATCGCGTTCCAGCTCGACCATGGCGGCGCAAAGATCATCCTGGTCGATCCCGAATTCTCCGCGGTGATCGCCGAGGCGTTGACGCTGATGAAAGGGTCGAAGCCTTTCGTCGTCGATGTTGATGACGCAGCGTTTTCCGGCGGCAAGCGCATCGGCGAAATCGAATATGAGGCTGCCGTCGCCGCAGGCGATCCGGGATTCATCGCAAGACTTCCCGGTGACGAATGGGACGCCATCGCGTTGAGCTACACTTCAGGCACCACGGGCAATCCAAAGGGCGTCGTCACCCATCACCGTGGCGCCTATCTCAATGCCGTCAGCAACATCCTGGCCGGTAATCTCGGCCAGCATCCGGTGTATCTGTGGACGCTGCCGATGTTCCACTGCAACGGCTGGTGCTTCCCGTGGACGGTCGCGGCGTCCGCCGGCATCAATGTCTGCCTGCGCAAGGTCGATCCTGCCAAGATCTTTGAGTTGATCCCCAAGCACGGCGTCACCCACATGTGCGGCGCGCCGATCGTGTACAACACGCTGATTAACGCACCCGACGCGCCCAAGGGCAAGGCCGCGCGACCCGTGGTCGGATTGATCGCCGGCGCGGCGCCGCCGGTAGCCGTGCTGGAAGGCGCCGAAAGCATCGGCATCAAGCTGACGCATGTTTACGGCCTGACCGAAGTCTATGGCCCCGCCTCGGTCTGTGCCGAACAGCCCGGCTGGGACGAACTGCCGGCCGACCAGCGCGCCCAGTTGAAGCGGCGGCAGGGCGTCCCCTACCCGCTGGAAGAAGCCGTCACCGTGCTCGACCCCGCGACCATGCAGGAAGTGCCGCGCGACGGCGAGACCATCGGCGAGGTGATGTTCCGCGGCAATATCGTCATGAAGGGCTATCTGAAGAACGAGAAGGCGACCGAGGAAGCTTTCGCCGGCGGCTGGTTTCACACCGGAGATCTCGGCGTGCTCGACGAGCACGGCTACGTCATCATCAAGGATCGCTCCAAGGACATCATCATTTCCGGCGGCGAGAACATCTCCTCTGTCGAGGTCGAGGACATCCTCTACAAGCATCCGGCCGTGCTGTTCGCGGCCGTCGTCGCAAAGCCCGATCCCAAATGGGGCGAGGTACCCTGCGCCTTCGTCGAGTTGAAGGACGGTGCTAAGGCGACGGAAGCCGAGATCATCGCGTTCTGCCGCAGTCACATGTCCGGCTTCAAGACGCCGAAGGCGGTCGTGTTCGGTCCGATCCCGAAGACCTCCACCGGCAAGATCCAGAAGTTCATGCTGCGCAACCAGGTGGACTCGGCGAAAGCGATCTCGGCGTAGTCCACCTATTGCCGTCATTGCGAGGAGCGCAAGCGACGAAGCAATCCATCTCTCCTCTTGCGCCAGCAGCACGATGGATTGCTTCGCTACGCTCGCAATGACGACCTGACAGGCCTACGGCTGCCTTCATCTGACCGGCGGATAGTACTGCGGCGCTTCAGCTCGCTCGTGCATTGCGTAGTCGCGCATCACTTCGAAAACGCGAAAGTACTGGACCGTCGGGTCGGTAAACAGGCGGGGGCCGAATTCGACGCCGGCGTGATCGTCCGGCAGGTCGACCAGATGCGCAAAGTGCCCGTCGCGATAGACGCTGGCGAACGATTCGCCGAGCCATTCGGTCTCCGCCGGAAGCGTGGCATGTTTGGATTCCGCGGCGAGCATGTAGGTGGGCTTGCGCCTCGCCGGATCGTTGTAGGGCGTGCGCCGCGCCGGCTGCCAGACCGGCTGTCCCGGCTTTGCTTCGTGAATGAGCTGGGCGACGCGGATACGGTAGTCCGAAAAGACCCTCTCGCGGCCGATGGTCTGCACATCATGGTGACGCGCGTGCGCCCGCCAGGCCGTCAGAGCGGCCTCGTCCTGCCAGATCTGGTAGGAGAGCAGCAGGTTCTCCCGCGTCAGGCTCCTGAAGCGATCGATGAAGAGGCAGCCACCCATTGCCTCAAGGTCGGGTTTCAGCGAGGCCGCCAGGTCGAGATATTGTTCGCGATGCCCGGGCTTCGTCTGCACTTCAAAGAACAGGCCAATCATCGACGTTCCTCCGCCGCATGCGATCGGGATGCAATGCGCAACCGACCTGCTCTATCCGGTTCTCAAGCGCCAGCCTGTCTCCCTCATAGGCCGCTGTGAGGTCCTGCGGAAGGTCCCGCCGCGGTGTCATTTAGTCTACAACGCGAGTTGATGAGGATGGCATATTTGGCCGCGCACTCCTCGCTGCGGCCTCTAGCCGAGTTCGAGCCGCATTCCGTCATAAGCGGGGATCACCCCCGCCGGCAGGCTCTGCCGCAATACCTCGTAATCGAGGTCGGAATGCATGTTGGTGAGAACCGCGCGCTTCGGCTTGAAGCGCTCGATCCAGGCCAACGCATCGTTGACGCTGAAATGGCTGGGATGGCCGGCATAGCGCAGCCCGTCGACGATCCAGAGGTCGAGATTTTCCAGCGCCGGCCAGCTCTCCTCGGGAATGTCGTGGAGATCGGGCGAGTAGGCGGCGTTGCCGACACGAAAACCCAGCGCGGGTATCTTGCCGTGGTGGACCAGGAAGGCGGAGAGCCTGACCGGACCGCCCTTCCCTTCGGTGGTGTGGCTCTCGCCCGCCTCGATCGAATGGCGCGCCAGGATCGGCGGGTAGTCGCTGCCCTCCGGCGCGATGAAGCAGTAGGAGAACCGCGCCATGATGTCCTTGGCGGTCGACTGGTTGAAATAGACCGGAATCCGGCGGCGCTGGTGCAGCACGACCGAACGGAGGTCGTCGATGCCGTGGGTCTGGTCGGCGTGCTCATGCGTCAGATACACAGCATCGATATGGTCGACCTCGGCATCGATCAGTTGCTCGCGCAGATCTGGCGACGTATCGATCACGATCCGTGTGGTGCCGTGCGCGCCGGTGCGTTCGACCAGCAGCGAGCAGCGGCGCCGGCGGTTCTTGGGGTTCTTCGGGTCACAGGCGCCCCAGCCGAGCGCCGGGCGCGGCACGCCGGCCGAGGAGCCGCAGCCGAGGATCGTCAGCGTCACCGTCATGCCGTAACCTTCGGTGCCGGAACTTTCGAGAACAGGCGGAAGAAATTTTCAGTGGTCTGCCGCGACATCTCCTCGAGCGAAACGCCGCGCGTTTCCGCCAGCACCTTTGCGACCTCCACCACATAGGACGGCTCATTGCGTTTGCCGCGAAACTTGCCGGGCGCCAGATATGGCGCATCGGTTTCGACCATGATGCGGTCGGCCGGCAGTTCGGCGGCAAGCTCCCGCAATGCTTCCGACTTCTTGAAGGTCAATATGCCCGTGAACGAGATCGACAGGCCGAGGTCGATCGCCTTCGTCGCCAGTTCGCGCCCGCCGGTGTAGCAATGCAGCACCGCGCGGAACGGCCCTTTCGCGACTTCGTCTTCGAGAATGCGGCCGCAATCCTCGTCGGCTTCGCGGGTGTGGATCACCAGCGGCAGCCCAGTCTCGCGCGCCGCGGCGATATGAGCGCGAAAGCCGCGCTCCTGCGCCTCGCGCGAGCCATGCTGATAGAAATAATCCAGCCCCGCCTCGCCGAGCGCCACGACCTTCGGATGCTTCGTCAGCTCGACCAGTTCGCCGGCGGGAATGCCGTCTTCCTCATTGGCATGATGCGGATGAGTGCCGACCGAGCAATAGACGTTGGGAAACCGCTCGGCGATCGCCAGCAGGCCGGCAAGCCGCCTCACCCGGGTCGAGATGGTGACGATTCGGCCGACGCCCGCGGTCTCGGCGCGCGCGACCAGCGCGTCGAGATCCTCGGCGAAGTCCGGAAAGTCGAGATGGCAGTGGCTGTCGACGAGCATGGCTGGCAAACGGATCAATCCGCCTTTGGTTCGACGTAGCGCGGAAATACGCCGACCGGCGCGGGCAGCGTCGCGCCCGCCTTGATCCGCGTGCCGATCGCCGTGAAGTCCCGGGCATCCGAGGGGACACCCAGGCTGTCGAGCAGCTTGCTCGACGCATCCGGCATCACCGGCTGGGTCAGGATCGCGACCTGGCGCACCACTTCGGCGGTGACGTAGAGCACGGTTTTCTGCCTGTCGGGATCGGTTTTGGCCAATGCCCACGGCGCCTCGCCCGCGAAATAGCGGTTGGCTTCCGCCACCACGGCCCAGACCACGTTCAGCCATTGATGGATCTGCTGGCTCGCCATCGCCGTCCGCGACGCCTCCAGCATCGCATCGGCTTCCGCCAGGATCTCCTTGTCGTTGCCGGAGAACTCGCCGGGCTCCGGCAGCACGCCACCGAGCTGCTTGGCGATCATCGACAGTGAGCGTTGCGCCAGATTGCCGAGATCGTTGGCAAGGTCGGCATTGATGCGCGCGACGATGGCTTCGTGGTTGTAGTTGCCGTCCTGTCCGAACGGCACCTCGCGCAGGAAGAAATAGCGCATCTGGTCGACGCCGTACTGGTCGGCCAGGTTGAAGGGATCGACCACGTTGCCGACCGACTTCGACATCTTCTCGCCCCTGTTGAACAGGAAGCCGTGCGCATAGACCCGCTTCTGCACGGGGATGCCCGCCGACATCAGGAAAGCCGGCCAGTACACCGCATGGAAGCGGATGATGTCCTTGCCGATGATGTGCACGTCCGCCGGCCAGTAGCGCCAGTTCGGACTGCTCTCGTCCGGAAAGCCGACGCCGGTGATGTAGTTGGTCAGCGCATCGACCCAGACATACATCACGTGGTCCGGGTCGTTCGGCACCTTCACGCCCCAGTCGAACGTGGTGCGCGAGATCGAGAGGTCCTTCAGCCCGCTTTTGACGAAGCTGGTGACTTCGTTGCGGCGCGAATCCGGGCCGATGAAATCCGGTTGGCTCTCATAGAGCTTCAGCAGGCGGTCCTGATAGGCCGAGAGGCGGAAGAAGTAGCTCTTCTCCTCGACCCACTCGACCGGCGAACCCTGCGGGCCGCGGCGCACATTGTCCTCGCCGAGGACGGTCTCCTCCTCGGCGTAATAGGCCTCGTCGCGCACCGAGTACCAGCCGGAATAGGTGTCGATATAGATGTCGCCGTTCTGCTGCATCCGGTTCCAGACCGCCTGGACCGAACGGTGATGATCAGGCTCCGTGGTCCGGATAAAGCGGTCGAACGAGACGTTGAGGCGCTGGTCCATCTCCCTGAACCGGTCGGCGTTGCGAGCGGCGAGATCGGCAACGCTCATTCCTTCCGCTTCAGCCGTTTGCACCATCTTCAAGCCGTGCTCGTCGGTGCCGGTCAGGAAGAACACGTCCTTGCCATTGAGCCGTTGAAACCGCGCCAGCGCGTCGGTCGCGATCGCTTCATAGGCGTGGCCGATATGCGGGAGGCCGTTGGGATAGGCGATCGCGGTGGTGATGAAATAGGTGTTGCGCTCGGTAGCCGTCGTCGGCGCAGCCGCGGGGACTGGCGTCGCCTGCACCTCGACCTTCGTCTCGCTCGCTACGGCACGCTTCTTCGGTGCCGCCTTCCTGGGCGGCTTCGGCGCAGCCTTTCCGGCAGGCGCCTTGTTGGCGGAAGGCGGTGAAGCTTTCCTGGCAGCCTTCTTCGCTGTTTTCTTTGGCGCTTTTTTCGCGACTTTGCCGGCGGGCTTTTTCGACGCCTTGGCGCCCTTTTTCGCGGAACGTTTGCTTTTGGTTGCGCTGGTCCTGGCCGTCTTCTTCTTCGCCGCCGCCTTCTTGCCGGCGCGCGCGGGTGGCGCCTTGCGAACCTTGTTCGCCTTGCGCTTTTTCGAAGCTTTCCTTGCAGCCTTCGCCACCACGAATTCCTTTATGTATCAAAAATTGCCGAGATTGTTGTCGGGACGGCGCGTTACCGCGTTGCTTCCGCGAGCATCCCGAACACCGAGAAAACCAGTGGTTTTCGCTCCAGATTGTAGGATTCGGTGTCGCGCGCGGCGCGGACGATCTTTTCCCATACCTCCGCCAGCCGTGCAAGGCGGGGCAGATTCGCGTTGGCATCGCCGGCGCGCAGTTTTTCGCCGATCCAGCGATCGATGCCGTCGATGAAGGCGGCCAGCGCTACGCGGTCGCTGGTGCCGAGCGCATCGCCAAGCGCGTGCAGCTCGCGCGGGTCGACCTGCGGCAGCGTCGCCAGCAGCGCCGCGGTCCGCTGCTGCAGTTTCAGCGCATCGCCGCCGAGCAGCGCCAGCGCGCGCGACACGCTTCCCTCCGAGGCATCGGCCGCCTCCGACAGCGCCGCATCCCCGGGCGCGATGTCGGCGGCACGCGACGCCGCGCGCATGACGTCGTCGGTCGCAAGCGGGCGCAGCGGCAGCTTGCGGCAGCGCGACAGGATAGTCGGCAAGGCCCGTGCCGGCGAATGGCTGACCAGCAGGAACAATGATCGCAGCGGCGGCTCCTCGAGGATCTTGAGCAGCGCATTGGCGGCGTTCGGGTTGAGCTCATCGACGGTGTCGACGATGCAGACGCGCCAGCCGTCCACCGCGGCGGTCGAGCCGAAGAACGAAATCGTCTCCCGCGTCTCGTCGACGGTGATCACCGTCCGCATCACGCCGCGATCGTTGAGGCCGCGTTCGAGGACGAGCAGCCCGCCATGCGCGCCGGCCGTAATCTGGCGCGTGACGGGATCGTTCGGGTCGATCGCAAGCGTCTCGGCACGCTGCACCGAACGCGCATCGGGCCTCGGATGGGCGAGCACAAAGCGCGCCATGCGATAGGCCAACGTCGCCTTGCCGATGCCCTGCGGGCCGCCGATCAGCCAGGCGTGCGGAATGCGACCGCTGCGATAGGCGTTGAGCAGCGCCGCCTCCGCCTCGCGGTGGCCGAACAGGTCGGCCGTTTCGCGGGGATGCCTGACCGCCACCTCCTGCTCGGTCTTGCGTGCGCTCATGCCGTCCCCGCCTTGCTGCGAAGCGTTGGTACATGATCGCGCAATGCGTCCCAGACCCGCGTGGCGACCGTATCGGCGTCGGCATCGGCGTCGATCAGCACGCAGCGCTGCGGATCCTCCGTGGCGATCTGGCGGTAGGCATCGCGCAGATCCCTGTGAAACTGCAGATCTTCCGCCTCAAACCGGTCGGGCGTCCCGCTGCCGCGGCGGGCCGCGGCCCGCTGCAGGCCGACCTCCACGGGGATATCCAGGATGATGGTCAGGTCCGGCTTGAGATCGCCGATCGTGACGCGCTGCATGGCGTTGAGGACGCCGGGCGCGACCTTCCCCAGACGGCCCTGGTAGGCGCGGGTCGAATCCGAGAAGCGGTCGCACAGCACCCAGGTACCCTGGTTCAGCGCGGGCTGGATCACCGTGCGGACGTGATCGTCGCGGGCGGCCGCGAACAGCAAGGTCTCCGCGTCGGGCCCAAGCAGCTTGCCCATGCCCGACAGCACGAGATGGCGCATGATTTCGGCGCCGGGCGAGCCGCCCGGTTCGCGGGTAACGATGGCGCGCAGCTTTTTCGCGGCAAGGCGCTCGGCGAGCTTCTTGATCTGCGTGGACTTGCCGGAGCCCTCACCACCCTCAAAGGTAATGAACTTGCCGCGCCCGGATGGCCGCTGCCGCGTTGCCTGGTTCATGCTCAGAGCTTCTCTGCACTCGCGCGGAACATGCCGATGACAAGTTCGCTGGCGCCGTCGAGCGCGCGGCGCATTGTCGAGCCGGTGCCGATCGATTCGGCTGCAAAGACCGGCGTCTCCCCCGCAACGTGGGTGCCGCGCCACACCCTGACGACACCGACCGGCTGGCCGGCCTGCACCGGCGCCCGCACCGGACCGCTGTAGACGATCCGCGCGATCAGTTTTTCGCTGCCGTTCTTCGGCACCATCACCTTGACCGGCACCGGGCTGGCAAGCTTCACCGAACGGCTTTCACCGCCGAACACCTTTGCGTAGCCGACAGGCTGGTCGGCTGCGAACAGGGTGCGCGTCTCGAAATTGCGAAAACCCCATTCCAGCATCTTCTTGGCTTCGGAGGCGCGATCGTCGGAATCCTCGAGCCCGTTGACCACGACGATCAGCCGCGTGTCGTTCTGTACGGCCGAGCCGACCATGCCGTAGCCCCCCTCCTTGGTGTAGCCGGTCTTCAACCCGTCGGCGCCGTTGAGCGAGTTGAGCAGCGGATTGCGGTTCTGCTGCCGGATCTTGTTCCAGGTGAATTCCCGCTCGCCGAACAATTTGTACATGTCCGGATAGGCCACGATCAGGTGGCGGGCGAGCTTGCCCAGCTCTCGCACCGTCATCTTGTTGGCGGGATCAGGCAGACCGTTGGAATTGCCGAAGGTCGATTTCGTCAGGCCGAGTTCGCGGGCGCGCCTGGTCATGAAGTCGGCGGCAAAGATCCGCTCGTTGCCGGCCATGCCTTCGGCGAGCGCAATGCAGGAATCATTGCCGCTCTGGATGATCGCGCCCTTCAAGAGGTCCTCGACCGGCACCTTGCTGTTGAGAACGGCAAACATGGTGGAGCCGCCGGCCGGCGCGCCGCCCTTGCGCCAGGCGTTCTCGCTGATCCGGTATTCGTCGGTCAGCGCGACCTTGCCTTCCTTGAGGGCGTTGAAGACCACCTCGACCGTCATCAGCTTCATCATGCTGGACGGCGCCCGCAATTCGTCGGCGTTCTTTTCCCACAGCACGCTGCCGCTGGAGGCTTCCATCAGGATCGCGGTCGGCGCATCGCCGTCGAAGCCGCCATCCTCTTTCTTCGGGGCGCCCTGCACGCTGTTGTTGGCGGCATAGACGATCCCGCCCCAGCCGACCGCGAGCGCCAGGACGGCCGCCGTCAGGCCGCGCCACGGGATGAGATCCGCGGCGCGGGATGTGCGGGGAACGGAAGTCGCTGCAGCCATCGGCAATGTCCTGAATCCGCGCGTTCTAACAGTTGGAAGTATCGCAAACAACACAGGTTTTGGACGTGCCGCCGTGCCGACCGGATTGCGGCACCAATCAATCCAGGGAACGTATCGTGGCGATGCGGCAACTTCCGTACAGGATACGAAAAACAGGGCGGAAACGCGATGCCATCCTCACGCACTATTTCCGCCAACGGGCTCGACTTCTTCGTCGTCGAGGAAGGCCGCGGTCCGCTGGTGGTGCTCTGGCACGGCTGGCCCGAACTATCCTACTTCTGGCGGCACCAGATCCCCGCCATTGCGGAAGCCGGCTTCCACGTCATGGCGCCTGACATGCGCGGGTTCGGACGGACCAGCGCGCATGGGCTCGAAGGATGGGGTCATCACCGGGCTGATCGGCGCCAAGCAGGTCAAGGAGATGGAGCGCGTGCTGCCGAACCTGCGGCAGAAGCTCATCCTGGACGGGGCCGGTCACTGGATTCAGCAGGAGCGGCCCGGCGAGGTCGACGCCGCCCTGATCGACTTCCTCAAAGGCTAATACAACCCGCGGCCGCTGAGGACTTCGCTCGGCCCACGCGGATCGACCGGCACGTAGGCCTGACCGGGAGCGGCATAATTGGCGTCGTTCTCGTAGGACACGGCGCGCGGATTTTCCATATGCCGGCCGCGCGAGCGGCTGGAAGCCGACATTTCCGAGGTTGCGTTGATCGAGGCGTGGTCAGCCGAGGTATTGCCGAGGCTGTAGGGCCTGCCCTCCGGCAGCGGAACTTCGCCCCGGATTCGGGACGCGGAGGTCGGCATGTCAGGAACAAACGGATGGGCCGAAGCGATCCTGACCGTGGATGGTGACGGCGCCGGCTCCCCGGTTCGCAGCGTCGCCAGCAGCTGGCGGTCGTCAGAACCTTCCAGCGGCGCCCGTCCGACGTATTCAACCCGGACCTTGGCGACACCGTTCGCTTTGAACTCAAGGAGTTCCGCGGCCTTGTTGGAGACATCGATAAGGCGGTTGCCGTGATAGGGGCCGCGATCGTTGACACGCACGATCAGCGACTTGCCGTTCCGGACATTGGTGACGCGGGCGTAGCTCGGGATCGGCAGGGTCGGATGGGCCGCCGTCAGCGATCCCATGTCAAAGACTTCGCCGTTCGCAGTCAGCCGGCCATGGAAGTCATCGCCGTACCACGACGCCATTCCCTCTGCGCGATAGTTCGGATCCTCTTCCGGCACATAGACCCGGCCTGCGACGGTATAGGGCTTGCCGATCCGGTAGGTTCCGCCGCCCTTCGGAACGGGATCGCCCAGCGCCACCACGCGAGGGCTGGAGGAGACGCCATATTTCGGATCGATGCGCTTGGCGAACTTCTCGGATGAGGCGCAATTGGCGAGGATGAGGCAGGTTGCCACGGCAACAGTCCCGCGAACTGCCAGAACAATCGTTTTTGGCCGTCGAATCCCCATCACCCCAATTACCATTTACAGCGGCCGGCTGCCCATATCGAAGCTTGCGGCCTGAACCCCAGGATGCGGCCCACCCTCCGCATCACGTGATGAAGATATCGCAACCGGAACACGGCGGAAATGGGGTGTGGTCGCGCATGGTGAATGTCTGCCCCTGCGTGGTGAATGAATGGTTGCTGCGCGCATCCGTTGATTTGGGGGCCTACGCTATCGATATCGGCAGAGCATGCCGTCTGTTTGTGCCGCTTTCAGACAATCTGTTGCAGCAAATCATCACTCACGCCCCTTCTACGAATCCTTCCGTGAATCTTTTTGACTGTGCAAGCCTGCAGTCGTTCTGTGGATGCAGGGGCGCATAAGGATTTGTGCGATGATCGAGACGGTTACAGCATTGATGGGCCTGGTGAGCGCAGGCATTTTTATTGCTCACGCATTTGAAGGCTATCGTTACAGGGCGTGAATTTTGAACGTCTGGCGGTCGGGGGACCGCCGGGCTTTGGAATATTTGGCTCAGTAGGGATTCGGAAAGCTTTAATAAATTTGGACGAGAATCTCTGGTGGTAGGTGTATCATGCGCAACCACGACATCGTCTCCAGCGGTTTTCTTGCCCTGACGACAGCCAGCCTCGTGCTTCTGTGCTCGAGCCTGCTGGCGATGGCATTCGGCTAGAGACGCGCCAGGCCACACCCCTGGAGCAGGGCCGATGCGGCTCCCTGTTATTTTTTTCCGGACATCTGTGACCTGCTCCACATTGCGCGCGGGTCGCCTGCTCTAACTCTGCAGCCACGAAGCAACGGTCGTGCGATATCAGATGGAGTATCCTGATACCCTATATAAACGCCTTCCTGTCGCGATTGAGTTTCCACTGTCGCGAAACTGAAGCGTTAGGCACCTACATTAAGCAATGGCCCAATTTGTGCTTGACCCAGCCGGGATGCTGCATGCATCTCGCGCCACTTTTGCATCATCCATTTTGAACACGCGTCTCGGAGTACAAGATGTTTGAGGAGACTGTCACGCTGCTGCGAACACACCGCAGCAATATTCAACGGTATCGCCAATTGCTGGAAACCAACCTGACAGACCTTGAGCGCCAATTTATTGACCGGCGCCTTTCGGAAGAACTTTCTTCTGTCGAGAAGCTCTCTGCGACGTTGCCCGCGGCGTTATCCTGGGATCCTCAAGCCGCCTAGGGACCCTGGAATCGAGCGTTGGGGCGCAGTGATGCGACCGCATTTTCATGGTTATCCACATGCCCAACGCACGTGCCTGTTTGTCCCGAACACCATTCTGCTAGGATGAAGCCATCAAATAATTGCAATTGAAGATCGTCGATGTTGGAAGCCGAATTCAAGCGACAGCGCGCCAAGGTCGTCCGCGATCTGGCGGAAAGTACGACGGACCCGTTCATCAAGCGGCGTCTCCTCGCCTTGTTGTCGAGATATGATGATGGTGCTGTCACTCGCACGTCGCCGCCATCAGCCGATCTCGAATTCAAAGGCCGCATCACCAGCACCGAGCAGTGAGTTCGCATCCAGGCTGGCGGGCGGCTGTTTTCCCGCTGACACCAAAGTGACTCCGATGCGCGCCCAGCGCCTTTCCCCTGTCTAAAATTCGAACCAATTTGTTCATCGGACCGTCAGAGAGGTCGGCCTATATCCCCGGCCATTGCGTCTGGCGGAGTGTTCTAGATGGGGCAGTTTGAGCGTTTCGCTTTTGAGCAGCATCTGACTAGGCGTGAGTCCGAGATTTCCAGAAAGATGACGGAAATTCGCCGATTGAGAGAGATGGTCCGATCAGCCGAGCGCCGGCTCGGCATTCCATCTAGTGGTTCATCACAGTGGTTTTGACGTTTTGATACCGAGCCACTCGAGGATGG
>OEIU01000164.1_pt1 | contig 68655 bp, 66 predicted proteins | sample 1539221 | NCBI WGS metagenome assembly OEIU01 (sample SAMN03792071, study PRJEB22550) | activated sludge metagenome | feature: wastewater treatment plant; material: activated sludge; isolation source: Wastewater treatment plant of a petroleum refinery complex | place: Argentina: Zarate | collected...
CCTCCAGGAGCTGCGCGCCGACCTCGTGGCGACCGAGGAGGAGCTGCGCCACCGCCGGGGCCGCGAGTCGACGCTGGCCGAGGTCGCCGCCGCCCTCGGCCGCTCGCCCGCCGAGGTCGCCGCCGCGCGGGCCACCGGCTCGGCCTTCACCCCGGACTCCCTCGACGCACCGCTCCCGGGAGGGGGCAGCACGGGCGACCTGCTGCCCGGGGGCGCGGAGGACTGGGCCGAAGAGCTGCTCCTGCGCTCGACCCTCCACGACGAGGTGCGTCACCTGAGCGCCCGCGACCAGGTCATCCTCCGTCTGCGCTTCGTCGAGGAGCGCACCCAGCGAGAGATCGGCGAGCACATCGGGGTGAGCCAGATGCAGGTCTCGCGCCTGCTCGGGCAGGTCCTCGACCGGCTCCGCGAGCGCCTCGAGCCGACCGCCGCCGCCTGAGCACCGGAGCCCGGGCCCGGCCGCCCGCACCGGGTGCCGGGCCCGGGCTCCTGCGTCGCGACCGCGGCGGACGGTAGCGTCGCCGCCATGCGTGTGCTGCGCCGGGTCCTCGCCGTCCTGCTCGTGCTCGTCGTCGTCGGTGCCGTCCTCGGCTACCGGCGCTACGAGCCGCTGCTGCGCACCGGCACCGGGTACGCGGCCCACAACGCGTGCGCGGTCACCCTCGTGGCCGGCCGCGACGACCCGGACGCCGACATCCCGCCCAACCCGCTCGTCCCCTACCTCACCGGGTACGTCAACCAGGCCGGCGGCTCGTCCACCTCAGCCGTCGCCTGGCTGCTCGCCAAGCAGAAGGCTTGGTACACACCGGGATACGGGTGCACGGTGGCGCCGGAACGGCCGGCCGACCAGCGGCGCGCCACCAAGGTGGAGGCCGAGGGCAACCCGTTCACCGGGGCCGAGGCTCCCGACCCCGACCCCACGCTCACCGCGGCCCTCGCGAAGGCCTTCGGGGACGACCTCCCGCCCAGCGCGAAGCAGCGCCTCGGCACCCGGGCGGTCGTCGTCCTGCGCGGAGGCAGGCTCGTCGCCGAGCGGTACGCCTCCGGCTTCGACGCCGACACCCCGCAGCTCGGCTGGTCGATGGCCAAGAGCGCGACCAACCTCCTCGTCGGCCGCTACGTCCTCCAGCGCGGCCTCGACGTCCAGGAGGACCACCTGCGCCCGGAGTGGACCGACGAGCGGGGGAGCATCACGCTCGACCAGCTGATGCGGATGACGAGCGGCCTGCGCTGGGACGAGACCTACGACCTCGGCACCCCGATCACGCGGATGCTCTACGACGAGCCGGACATGGCGCGGTACGCGGCCAGCCAGCCGCTGGCCCACCAACCGGGCACCTACCAGCAGTACTCGAGCGGGTCGACCAACATCGTCTGCGCCTGGCTCGACTCGCTCGCCGACACGACCGAGCGCGACTTCCCCCGCACCGAGCTGTTCGCCCCGCTCGGGCTCTCCTCGGCGGTGTGGGAGACCGACGCCTCCGGCACGCCGGTGTGCAGCTCCTACCTCTGGGCGACCCCGCGCGACTGGGCCGTCCTCGGCGAGCTCGCGCTCCAGGACGGCGTGTGGAACGGCACGCGCCTGCTCCCCGAGGGCTGGATCACGCAGTCGACGACCGCGACGCCGGTCGACCGCAGCGAGGAGAAGGGCTATGCCGCCGGCTGGTGGGTCAACACCCAGGCCGACGGGTCCCTCGTCGACCCGTCGCTGCCCGCCGACGCGTACTGGATGAGCGGCCACGACGGGCAGCGCGTCTACGTCGTGCCGTCGGCGAAGCTCGTCGTCGTCCGGATGGGGTTCTCGCCCGAGGTCGACGGCCCGGCGCTGCGCTCGGACCAGCTCGTGCACGACCTCGTGGCCGCCGGGAGCTCCTGACCCGGCGTCCGTCCCGCGGCGCTCAGAAGGTCGGGGTGACCGTCACCCGGGCGCCGTCGGCGACGTCGTCGAACACCGGGATGCACGTGACCTCCACGGTGCCCGCGCCGTCCGACGGGGTCGCGGTGCACACCGTCTGCGCGCCGCCCTCGAACTCCATGGTGAAGACGGTCGGGACGTCGGTGGCGCCGGTGAAGGTGGCGGTCATCCCGGACACCGTGCGGCCGATGCCACCGTTGTCCTCGAGGGTCCAGCCGCCGTCGACCCGCGCGTTCGGCAGCTCGAAGCCGTCCCCGAGGCTGATGATGGTCACCGGGGTCCCGCCGGTGGGCAGGCCGGAGGGGAAGGCGCTCGAGGTGGGCAGCGCGCTGCGGACCTCGTCGACGGTCCTGGTCACGGTGCGCGCGAAGAAGATGCCGCCGACGACGACCGCGACGATCGCGAGGACGACGACGACCACGGCCGCGACGAGGCAGCCCTTGGCCGTGCTGCTCATCCCCTGCTTCGGCGGCGGCCACGGGCCGCCCGCCGGAGCACCGGGTGCGCCGTAGCCGGATGCGGGGACGCCGGCGCCCGGCTCCCCGTACGCGGTGCTGCCGTACGCGGTGCCGCCGTAGGGTGGCGCCCCGGCCTCCGGCGTCGCCGGCATCGGGGCGGTCGGCGCCTGCGCCACCGGGTCGCGGAAGTGGTCGGTCCACTGCTGGCCGTCCCACCACCGCTCGCGGCCGTCGGGCTGCGGGTGCCACCCGGGGGGTGCGCTCATCGCCGTCTCCTCCTCGCCCCGGCGTGGGTCGCCGTGCTGGGGACAGGCTATGCCCGGCGGACCACGACCCGGGGTGGCTCCCGGAGGCTCGCGCCGACGACGCAGTAGCGCTCGGTCGAGGAGGCGAGGCGCGCGAGCCGCTCGTCGTCGGCGTCGGTGGCGACCGTGAAGGTCACGGTCGTGGGGCCGATGCCCACCGGCGCCTCGCGGTCCACCCCGAGGGTGCCCCGGGCGTCGACGGTGCTCTCGGCGACCGCGTGGACCTCACCGAGCCGGAGGTCCATCGCGGTCGCGACGCTGCGCAGGGTGACCCCGGCACAGGCCAGCAGCGCCTCGAGCAGCATGTCGCCGCTGCACGCGTCGGAGCCGTCGCCACCGGTCGCCGGGTGCAGTCCGGCTCGCACCGGTCCGGCGAAGCCGTCGACGGTGCACGTGATGCCGTCGTCGCGGAAGTCCGCGCTCGCGCGCAGCGGGAAGACGGCCGTGGTCGGGTCGGCGGTGTAGCGCTCGCGCAGCGGGGCCTGGAGCTGGCGGAGCTCGGCACGGTTCATCCCCCCAGCCAAGCACCCCGGGCCCGGTCGTGGCACCCCCCTGCCCGCAGGTCCCGGCGAGGACGGCCGGTCACTGCCGGTCGGCGCCGCCCGGCTCCGGATGCTCCCGCGCGTACACCTCGAGGTCGACCGCCTTGGCGGACAGCCAGACCCGCCGGCCGGGGCCCAGGTCGAGCTCGGCGACCGCCGCGGGGGTCACGTCGACGAGGACCGACGGCGCGCCCTCGAGGTCGAGCCGGACCCGGTCGGTGAGCAGCGTCAGCCCGGCGACCGTGGCCGGCCAGGTGTTTCGCGCGCTCGAGGCCTGCGGCGGCCGGGTGCTCACGGTCACCGCCGAGGGCCGGAGGGCGACGAGCACCTCGCCCCGCTCGTCGTGGTCGGGGACGACGAACGACCCGCCGTCGGCGAGCGCCACCGTGCCGCCGTCGACCCGCCCGGCGTAGAGGTTGAGCCCGACGAGCCGGGCGACGTACTCGGTGGCCGGCCGCCGGGCGACCTCGGCCGGCGGCCCCTCCTGGACGACGCGGCCGTGCTCGAGGACGACGAGCCGGTCCGCGAGGACGAGAGCCTCGAGGGGGTCGTGGGTGACGACGAGGCAGGGGCCGGGGAAGTCGTCGAGGTGGTCCTTGAGCTCGCTCTGCACGTCGAGGCGGGTACGGGCGTCGAGTGCCGAGAGCGGCTCGTCGAGGAGCAGGACGTCCGGATCGCCGGCGAGCGCCCGGGCCAGGGCGACCCGCTGGGCCTGTCCGCCGGACAGCCGGTCGGGGCGCCGGCCGGCCAGCTCGGTGAGCCCCAGCCGGTCCAGCCAGGCCCGGGCCGCCTCGCGCGCCGCCGCCCGGCCCCTCCCGCGGACCCGCGGCCCGAAGGCGACGTTGTCGAGGACGCCGAGGTGCGGGAAGAGGCGGTAGTCCTGGAAGACGACACCCACCCGCCCCCCGGCCGCCCCGACGAAGCGGCCGCTCGCGGCATCGTCGAGGACGTTCTCCCCCAGTGAGATCCGGCCCCCCGAGCCCGGGACCAGGCCCGCCACGGCACCGAGCAGGGTCGACTTGCCCGCACCGTTGGGCCCGAGCACCGCGACCACCTCGCCGGGTGCGGCGGTGACGGACGCCTCGAGGGTGAAGGTGCCCCGGTGCACGGTGACCTCGACCGCCAGCCCGCCCGTGCCGGTGGCCGGTGTCACGAGGTCACCCCGCCGCGGACCCAGCGCTCGCGCAGCGTGACGAGCACGGCGACCGAGACGAGGAGGAGGACCAGGCCGAGGAGGATCGCGGCATCGGGGTCGGTCTCGAGCGCGTAATAGACGGCGATGGGCATCGTCTGGGTGCGCCCGGGGAAGCTGCCGGCGAAGGTGATCGTCGCCCCGAACTCCCCGAGCGCCCGGGCCCAGCAGAGGACCGCCCCGGCGGCGAGCGACGGCGCGACCATCGGCAGGGTGACCCGGCGGAAGACGGTCATCCGGCGGGCGCCCAGCGTGGCGGCGGCGTCCTCGTAACCCCGGTCGGCCGCGCGCAGGGCCCCCTCGACGGTGACGACGAGGAAGGGCATCGCGACGAACGTCTCGGCCATCACCACCGCGGCCGAGGTGAACGGGAGGGTGATGCCGAACCAGGCGTCGAGGTACCGGCCGAGGATGCCGGTGCGCCCGAAGGCCATGAGCAGCGCGACGCCGCCGACGACCGGCGGCAGGACGAGCGGCAGGGTGACCAGCGCCCGGAGCAGCCGCAGGCCGGGGACGCTGCTGCGGGCCAGGACCCACGCGAGGGGCACGCCGACGACGAGCGCGATGGCCGTGGCGAGGGTCGAGGTCCACAACGAGAGGCGCAGCGCCTCGCCGGCCCGCGAGCCGTGCAGGATCGGCCACGCGTCGCTCCACGGGGCGCGCAGGAGCAGGCCGAGGAGCGGGACGAGGAGGAACGCGACGGCCAGCAGGGCCGGGACGAGCAGCGGCGCCGGTGCCGAACGGGTGGTGTCCCCGCCGGCGGCGCGCCGCGCCCGGTCCCGTGCGGTGAGGGTCGTGGCCGACCCCCGGCCCCGGTCTCGCCGGGCCTCGGGTCGGTCCTCACGACCGGGTGCCGGTGCCGTCACGGCTGCCGGAACCCGGCCGCCGTGAGGACCTTCGCGCCGTCCGCGGACAGGACGTGGTCGACGAAGGCGGCGGCCAGCGGGGCGTTGGCGCTCTTGCTCAGCGCGGCGATCGGGTAGCTCGTCGAGGCGTTGACGTCCGTGGGGATCTCGATGCCCGTGACCTTGCCGCCGGCCGCGCGGACGTCGGTGACGTAGACGACCCCGGCATCCACCTCGCCGAGCGTCACCTTGCCGAGCACCGACCGGACGTCCGGCTCCAGGGTGACCGGCGTGATGGTGAGGCCGGCGTTCGTGAACACCTTCGCGGCGGTCGACCCGCACGGCACCTGCGGCTGGCAGAGGGCGGTCTTGACGCCGGCGCTCGCCAACGAGTCGAGGCCGGTGACCCCGCCGGGGTTCGACGGTGGCACGGCGATCTCCATGACGTTCTCGGCGAAGGTCTTCGGGTCCTTCGCGTCCCCGGCCGCGACGACGGTGTCCATGTTCTTCACGCTCGCCGAGGCGAAGACGTCGGCCGGTGCGCCGGAGGTGATCTGGGTGGCCAGGGCGGAGCTCCCGCCGAAGCTCAGGGTCACCCGGACCCCGGGGTGCGCGGCCTCGAACTGCTGCGCGAGGGTCGTGAACGACTCGGTGAGCGAGGCCGCGGCGAGGACGGTGATGTCACCGGTGAGGGACGAGCTCGCGGTCGCGCCGGCGCTCGGGCTGGTGCCCGCGCCGCGGTCGTCCGAGCCGCAGCCGGCGAGGCCGACCCCGGCCACGGCAACGAGCAGGGAGGTGACGACGCGACGCACGGCGGCTCCTGGGCGGTCGGGTGGTGGTGGGCCGGTCGCGGTCAGCGGGTCCGGGGGATCTCGACGGAGACGTTGGTGGCCTTGACGGCGGCCACGGCGAGCACGCCCGGCTCGAGACCGAGCTCGTCGGCGGCCTCCCGGGTCATGAGCGACACGAAGCGGTGCGGTCCGGCCTGGATGTCGACCTGGGCCATGACGCCGTCCTTGACGACGCGGGTGACGAGGCCCGGGAAGCGGTTGCGCAGCGAGGCGGCGGCGACGTCGCCGGTCTCGAGGTGGGCTGCCTCGCGGGCCAGCTCCTCGGCGAACCGGGCCAGCACGTCGCCCCGCACGGCCCGCCGGCCGGCGTCGTCGGTCGTCGTCTCGATGCGCCCGGCGTCCGCCCAGCGGCGCACGGTGTCGTCGCTGGTGCCGAGCAGGTCCGCAGCCTCGCGGATCCGGAAGAGGTGCACGAGCACAGCCTAACCCGCATCTGCGCCTGCGTCGTCCATCTTGCGTCGAACTCGCGTCGCGAACAGCGATGCAGGGCCGCAGCAGCGGTTCAGCCGTCCAGGACCGTCAGCTCGTCCTCGGTGAGCATCCGGGAACGGATGACGAACCGGACGCCCTCCGGCGCCTCGAGCGAGAAGCCCGCGCCGCGCCCCGGCACGACGTCGATGGTCAGGTGCGTGTAGCGCCAGTACTCGAACTGGGGGCGCGAGATCCAGACGGGGACGGGGCGCTCGAGGTCGACGTCGAGCGCACCGAGGAACACGTCCTGGTCCCCGACGAGGAACTCGCCGTCCGGGTAGCACATCGGCGCGGACCCGTCGCAGCACCCGCCGGACTGGTGGAACATCAGCGGGCCGTGGGTGCCGGTGAGGCGACGCAGCAGCTGCGCCGCCCCACCGGTGACCGCGACCCGGCTCACGGTGGCCGGGATCCCCATCGGCTCAGAAGAACCCGAGGGCGTCGGGGCTGTAGCTGACGAGGAGGTTCTTCGTCTGCTGGTAGTGCTCGAGCATCATCTTGTGGGTCTCGCGGCCGATGCCGGACTGCTTGTACCCGCCGAACGCGGCGTGCGCCGGGTACGCGTGGTAGTTGTTCGTCCAGACCCGGCCGGCCTTGATCTCACGGCCGGCACGGTAGGCCTGCGAGCCGTCGCGGCTCCACACCCCGGCGCCGAGGCCGTAGAGGGTGTCGTTGGCGATCTTCAGCGCGTCGGCCTCGTCGTCGAAGCGGGTGACCGACACGACCGGTCCGAAGATCTCCTCCTGGAAGACCCGCATCGAGTTCTCGCCCTCGAAGACCGTCGGCTGCACGTAGTAGCCACCGGAGAACTCGCCGCCGAGGTCGGCCCGGGCGCCGCCGATGAGGACCTTCGCGCCCTCCTGCTTGCCGATGTCGATGTAGGAGAGGATCTTCTCGAGCTGGTCGTTGCTGGCCTGCGCGCCGATCATCGTCTCGGTGTCGAGCGGGTTGCCCTGGACGATCTTCGCGACGCGGTCGACGGCGTCCTGGAGGAACTCGTCGTAGATCGAGGACTGGATGAGCGCCCGGCTCGGGCAGGTGCAGACCTCGCCCTGGTTGAGCGCGAAGAGCGCGAAGCCCTCGAGTGCCTTGTCGTAGAACGAGTCCCGCGCCCGAGCGACGTCCTCGAAGAAGATGTTCGGGCTCTTGCCGCCGAGCTCGAGGGTCACCGGGATGAGGTTCTGGCTGGCGTACTGCATGATCAGCCGGCCGGTCGTCGTCTCGCCGGTGAAGGCGACCTTGGCGATGCGGGGGCTGCTCGCGAGCGGCTTCCCGGCCTCGACGCCGAAGCCGTTGACGACGTTGAGCACGCCGTCCGGCAGCAGGTCGCCGACGAGCTCCATCAGCTTGAGGATGGACCACGGGGTCTGCTCGGCCGGCTTGAGGACGACGCAGTTGCCGGCGGCGAGGGCGGGGGCCAGCTTCCAGACCGCCATGAGGATCGGGAAGTTCCACGGGATGATCTGCGCGACGACGCCCAGCGGCTCGTGGATGTGGTACGCCACGGTGTACTCGTCGATCTCGCCGATCGAACCTTCCTGTGCCCGAACGGCACCCGCGAAGTAGCGGAAGTGGTCGATGGCGAGCGGAAGATCGGCGGCGAGGGTCTCGCGCACCGGCTTGCCGTTGTCCCACGTCTCGATGACGGCGAGGTCCTCGAGGTGGGCCTCCATCCGGTCGGCGATCTTCAGCAGGATGTTGGAGCGCTCGGTGGCGCTGGTGCGGCCCCAGGCCTCGGCGGCGCCGTGCGCGGCGTCGAGGGCGAGCTCGACGTCCTCGGCGGTGCCGCGGGCGATCTCGGTGAACGCCTGGCCGGTGACCGGCGTGATGTTCTCGAAGTAGGCGCCCTTGACCGGCGGGACCCACTGTCCGCCGATGTAGTTCTCGTAGCGGCTCTTGACCTCGATGCCGCTGCCTTCGCGGCCGGGCGGGGTGTAGGTCGTCATTGACTCGATCTCCTTCGATCGTCGGGACCCGTCAGCGGGTTGCCGGCGACCGTAGGCGGCGCGACGTTGCAACCACGCTGCACCGCCCCGGCCGTACCCCTCCTTCCCCGCCTCCTCCTCGTTCCCCGAACGTGTGTGAAGAACGTCGGCATGCCGACGTTCTTCACACACGTTCGTGGAGGGAGGGGCGCGGTGGGGGTCAGGCGTCCTCGGCGAGCAGCCGGGCGACCTCGGACTCGGCCAGCGGCCGCAACGGTGAGGTGGGGGGCAGCGTCTCGAGCTGGCGCTCCCACATCTGCAGGTCCCCGGCGCCCCAGCGCGACCGGGTCCAGCCGACCATGAGGTCGGCCTCGCCGGATCCGAGCACGGCCGCGCGCAGCCGAGCCTCGAGCACCTCGCGCAGCTCGACGACCGCGGGCGCCTCGGACCCGGGCAGCAACGGGCCCTTGTAGGCACGCTGGGCGTCGCGCACCCGGCCGGCCGCCAGGTGCGCGAGGACGCCTGACCAGTCGGTCTCCGTCTCAGCACCGAAGCGGTACGGCCGCGAGCGCAGCACCTCGGGCCCGAGGAGCGTGCGCAGCCGGGTCATCTCGGCCCGCAGCGTCGAGGACGTGACCCGCCCCGGGTACACCTCGACCTCGAGCTCCTCGGCGGTGAGCCCGCGTGGGTTCTCGGCGATGGCCGCGACGATCTCGCTGTGCCGGCGGCTCAGCCGGTGCGTCCGGCCACCGACCTCGACGACGGCCTCGGGCAGTCCGAGCGCACGGACCCGCACGACCGCCGGCGCCAGTCCGCCGACACCCGAGCCGTCCCCGGCGTCCGGCGCGACGAGCATCCCGGTGAGGGCGAGCCGGCCGAGCTCGGACTCGGCCATCCGGGCCGCCGCGCGGATCATCGCGAGGCTCTGCGGCGTGGCGACGTCGGGGCCGCCGGTGATGTCGACGACGCCGAGGACCGCGCTCGTCACCGGGTCGTGGATGGGCGCGGCCGCGCAGGACCACGGGTGGACGAGCCGGTTGAAGTGCTCGCCGGCGCGCACGACGGCCGGGCCGTCCAGGTGCAGGGCCATGCCGGGCGCGTTGGTCCCGGCGGAGTGCTCGTTCCACGCGGAGCCCTCGACGAAGTTGATGGCCTCGGCCCGGCGCAGCACCCCCGGGGCGCCGGCGACCCAGAGCAGGTGACCGGTGGCGTCGCCGACCGCCATCAGCGCGTCACAGTCGACGGCGGCCCGGCCGAGGACGTCGTAGAGCAGCGGGAAGACGTGCGAGAGGACGTGCGCGGACCGGTAGTCGGCGAGGTCCGGGCCGTCGAGGACGACCGGGGCGAGGTGCGCGTCCGGGTCGACCCCGGCGGCCGATGAGCGCAGCCAGGACTCGGCGACGACCGAGCGCACGCCGGCGCGGTCGTCGTCCGACCCTCGGCGGGTGGTGTCCTTCGGCACGCCTGAAGTACACACCGCGCCCGGCGGCGCGGCAACGACCTATCCGGATGGGGGCCGGGCCGCCGCCCGCGCCTCGTGCGCGGAGGTGGTCGCCGGGGCGACCGTTTGGGCACACGACGCGGACGGACGACCCGGGGCGGGCGGCCTCCCGTGCCAGCATGGGCCGCGGAGGTGGTGCGACGTGGCCGACGTCGAGGTGATCAAGGACGAGAAGGCGTGGATGGCCCGGGTCGACGGGCACGCCGCGGGCCAGCTGGCCTACCGGGACAGCCTGGACGGCTCGGCGGTGGTGCTCGTGCACACCGAGGTCGGCGAGGAGTTCGAGGGTCGCGGTGTCGGGGGCGCCCTCGTGCGGGCCGCCGTCGACGACATCGCCGCCCAGGGACGGACGGTCCGTCCCGACTGCCCGTTCGCCGCGGAGTGGCTGCGCCGCCATCCGGACCACCCGGTGCAGGTGCAGCAGCGCACCTGAGGGGCGCCGGCCGGACCACGGCACCGGGAACCCCGAGGTCGCACGGGAACGGTTCCGGTGCGACCCCGGGGTTTCCGGCACCGGGGGGAAAGCCGCGGGTCCGGCTCAGCCGCCGGTCGGGGGCGTGGCCCGCAGCACCTCGAGCCGGGCCCGGTACTCCTGCTCCTCGATGTCGCCCGCGGCGAACCGGGCGGCGAGGGTCTGCTCGGCGCTCGGCCCGCGGTGCATCCCCGGACCGCCCGGCCGGCCGCCCCAGGGACCGCCCCAGCGGCGGAACACGAGCAGCCGCAGGGCCATGAAGAAGAGGACCCAGAAGAGGACGAACCCGAACGGGAAGAAGAGGAACCACCAGTGGAAGCCACCCCCGGCGTAGGGACCGTAGTGGGTGGCGATCGTCGTCAGCGCGGTCATGTCGCGTCCTTCCGATGCGTGACGTGACCGGCTCTCGGCCACACCACCACGGTCGGCCGCGGGGGTCTGCTCGCGCGTCGGCCCGGGGATGGCTCCTCGGCTGCGCCCGCGGGAGTAGGCCGCGGGCCGGCGCCCCGCCTCAGGCCATCCAGCCGGGCCGGACGAGGCCGCTCTCGTAGGCGAGGACGACGAGCTGGGCGCGGTCGCGCGCCCCGGCCTTGGTCATCGCCCGGCTGACGTGCGTCTTCGCCGTCGCGGGCGAGAGGAAGAGCCGCGCGGCGATCTCGTCGTTCGTCAGGCCCTCCCCGACGAGCGCGACGACCTCGCGCTCCCGCTCGGTCAAGGCCTCGAGGGCCCGCACCTGCTCGACCGGAGGGCGGCGGGCGTCCCCCGCGGAGACGTGCTCGACGAGCCGCCGCGTCACGCTCGGCGACAGCGCGGCGTCGCCGGCCGCGACCTGGCGGACCGCGGTCAGCAGGTCGGCCGGCTCGAGGTCCTTGAGGACGAAGCCGCTCGCTCCCACCCGCAGCGCCTCGAAGACGTACTCGTCGAGCTCGAAGGTCGTGAGGACGAGGACGCGCGTCCCGGCCAGCGCGGGGTCGGCACAGATCTCCTCCGTCGCCGAGAGGCCGTCGCGCTCGGGCATCCGGATGTCCATGAGCACGACGTCGGGATGCGTCTCGCGGACCACCCGCACCGCGGCTGCGCCGTTGCCCGCCTCGCCGACGACCTCGAGGTCGGGCTCGCCGTCGAGGATCATCCGGAAGCCGGCCCGCAGCAGCGGTTGGTCGTCGACGAGGACGATGGTCGTCATCGGTGCTCCTCTCCGAGCGGGAACGTGGCCGAGACGCGGTACCCGCCGCCGGGGCGCGGACCCACCTCGAGCGTGCCCCCGAGCCGCTCGACGCGCTCGCGCATCCCGACGAGGCCGGTACCCGAGGTCTCCGCGGTGTCGATCGCCGCCCCCTCCGCGCCCGGGTCGGTCACCCGGACGGACAGGCGGGACTCCGTGCGCGACACCTCGATCCGCGCGTGACGGGCGCCACTGTGCCGACGCACGTTGGTCATCGCCTCCTGGACCACCCGGTAGGCCGCGGCGTCGACGGCGACCGGCAGGCCGTCGGCCGAGCCGTTCGCGACGGCGAGCTCCCAGGCGAACGACGGGTCCGCCGCCACGAGGCCGGGCACGTCGGCGAGCCCCGGCCCTGGGCGCACCGCCGCGGCCACCGCGGGGTCCCGGACGGCGTCGAGGACCCGCCGCACCTCCTCGAGCGCGCGGTGCGACTCGGCCTTGACGGTGGTCAGGGCCTGCCGGGCGTTCTCGGGGTCGCGGTCGAAGGTGTGCAGGGCGGCCCCGGCCTGGACGTTGATGAGGGTGAGGCTGTGCCCCAGCGCGTCGTGGAGGTCGCGGGCCATCGCCATGCGCTCGTCGGTGCGGGCGCGTTCGCTGCGCCGGGCCCGCTCCTCGCGGACTGCCGCGAACCGCTCGCTGCGCCGCCGGAACCCCTCGACGAGGAGGGCCGCGACGGGGGCCGCGAACACCGGACCCACGGGGGCACCGGTGGCGACGTACGCCAGCGCGGCGACGATGGAGACGGCGAGCGGCACGAGCGGCCAGCGCGAGAGCGCGGCGACGGCGAGCGGACCCACGACGAGCAGGGCCACCGAGCCGGACCCGAGCGTGCGGCCCTCGGAGTGCGCCCGCCCCCACGAGCCGCCCAGCTGGACGGCGAGGGCGACGAGGGCCAGCGGCACCGCCGGCACCCAGGTCGGCGGTCCGTGGCGCCTCGCGCGCGGCGGCCCGTCCATCCCCCGACGGTAGCCGCGCGGCGGGCGGCCCGGCATCCGCCACGGGGAGTAGGCCGCCCTGCACCGCGGGGTGTACGGCACCGGTGGACGGACGATCGGACACGTTGTCCCGCGGGCGTCCCCGGGTGAGACTGCGGTATGGGCACCGTCGTCAGCTCCGACACGCGCCGGCGGTGGCTCGTCGTCGTCGCGGGCACGGCGGTGCTCGTCACGCTGCTCGGGCTGGTCCCGGTGCTGCGCTCCACGGTCGCCGTCGGACGGACCACCGCTTCCCCCGACCGCATCGTGGCCCGGGCCCTCGCGTCGGCGGGGGTCGCCTACCGCGCCGACGGTGAGAGCCGCGGCGGGCTGGCGCTGCCGGACATCAGCGGGTTCGGCGACCTCGCGACGCTCCTCGGCGGCACGACACGCACCCGCATCTGGTGGGACGGACCGCGCCACTGGCGGGTCGACACCGTCGACGCGACCGGCGAGAGCGACACCTACGGCCTCCCGTCGTCGACGACGACGTGGGACTACGGCAGCCGCCGGCTCGTGACGGTCGTCGGCGACGCCCGGGCACGGCTGCCCCGGGCCGACGACCTCGTCGCCCCCGCCGCAGCCCGCCGACTGCTGTCCTCGGTCGGTCCGCAGGACCGGCTCTCGGCCCTGCCACCGCAGCGGCTCGACGGGCGCACCGCGGACGGAGTCCGGGTGGTCCCGGGCACGGGCGGGAGCACCATCGCCCGGGCGGACGTGTGGGTCGACCGCGCCACCGGCCTCCCGCTGCGCGTCGTCGTCGTCGGGACGACCGGCGGCGACGCCCTCGTCAGCGCGCTGAGCGGGGTGCGGGTCGGCCGGCCCGACGGGCGCGTCCTCGTCCCGCCCGCCCCCCCGACGGCCCGCCGCTCGCTCGAGACCGCCCCCGACCTCGTCGCCCGGGTCGCACAGGAGTCGCCGTGGGCGATGCCGCCGCGGCTCGGCGGGCTCGACGCCTCCGGGCCGCTCGTCGGTGGCACGAGCACGTACGGCACGGGCCTGGTCCGGGTCGCCGTGCTGCCGCTCCCGGGTCGCACCGCCCGCGACGTGATGCGCAACGCGACGTCCGCCGGCTCGGTCCTCGAGGAGGTCGAGGGCGGCTCCCGGGTGCGGGTCGGCTCGAGCCTTCTCAACGCGCTCCTCGTCCGGGGTGACGACCGGCGGCACGCCTACGTGGTCGCGGGCCTCGTCGAGCCGCGGGTCCTCGACGCCGTCGCGGCCGACCTACTCGCGTCGCCGCCGCCGCCCCGGGAGGCGCCGTGAGCGAGGAGACGGTCGACACCCCCGCGGCCATCGCAACCCGTGGCCTGACCAAGCGCTTCGGCCGGGTCGCGGCGGTCGACGGCCTCGACCTGCTCGTCCGCCCCGGCGACCGCTACGGCTTCCTCGGCCCCAACGGCTCGGGCAAGACGACGACCGTGCGGATGCTCCTCGGCCTCGTCTACGCGACGAGCGGCGAGGTGGAGGTGCTCGGGCACCGTATCCCCCGCGAGGCCGGCGCCGCGCTGCCGGGCGTCGGAGCGCTCGTCGAGGGCCCGGCCGCGCACCCGCACCTGTCCGCGCGCGCGAACCTGCGGCTGCTCGACGCCGCCGGGCCGCCGGTCAGCGGTGGTCCGCTGGCGGAGGGTGTGGGGTCGCGGCGCAGCCGGACGCGGCGGATCGAGGCCGCGCTCGAGGAGGTCGGGCTCGCCGACGTGGGACGCAAGCCGGTCCGCGCGTACTCCCTCGGGATGCGCCAGCGGCTCGGGCTCGCGGCGGCCCTCCTGCGGGGTCCGCGGCTGCTCGTGCTCGACGAGCCGACGAACGGCCTCGACCCCCGCGGCATCGCCGAGGTCCGCGACCTGCTCGTCCGGCTCAACGAGAACGGCACGACGGTCTTCCTCTCCAGCCACCTGCTGGCCGAGGTCGAGCTGTTCTGCACCCGGGTCGGCGTCCTCGACCGCGGCCGACTCGTGGCCCAGGACGCCCTCGACGCCCTCCGCGGTCCGACCGGGCGCACCGTCGTCCGGGTCGACGACATCGCGGCGGCCGCTCGAGCGCTCGGTGTGCCCGAGCCGTCGCCCGGACCTGACGGACCGGACGGCGCCGACGGCGGGCGGCTCGTCCTCGACGGGGTCGGCGTCGCCGAGGCCACCGAGCGGCTCGTCCGGGCCGGGATCGCGGTCCGGGAGGCCGTGCCGGAGCGCCGCACCCTCGAGGAGTCGGTCCTGGAGCTGACGTCGTGATCCGCGTCGAGCTGCGCAAGCTCCTGCTCCGCCCGCGCACGTGGGTGAGCATCGGGCTGTTGTGCCTGCTGCCCGTCGTCGTCGCGATCTTCCTGTCCGTCACGAAGATCGCGCCACGTCCCGGCCAGGGACCGACGCTGCTCGCGGCCGTGCTCGGCAACGGCGCCCTCTACCCCGCGGCGGCGCTCGGCATCGTCCTGCCGTTCTTCCTGCCGATCGCCGTCGCCGTCCAGGCCGGCGAGGCGGTCGCGGGCGAGGCGTCGACGGGGATGCTGCGCTACCTCCTCGTGCGACCGGTCGGCCGGACCCGGCTGCTCGCGGCGAAGCTCGTGTCGATCCTCGTCTACACCCTGCTCGCCGTCGTCGCGGTCGCCGTCGTCGGCTACGTCACCGGCGTCACGCTGCTCGGCACCTCCGGTCAGCTGACGACGACCACGCTCGCCGGGACGACGCTCACGCCGACCGACCTCGCCTGGCGGACCGGCGTCATGGTGCTCTCCATCGGATGGTCGATGGTCGGGCTCGCGGCCATCTCGCTCTTCCTCTCGACCCTCACCGACTCCGCTCTCGCCGCGGCGCTCGGCGGGCTGGCCGCGCTCGTGAGCAGCACCGTGCTCGTCACCCTCGACGCCACGGTGGCGGTGCGCGACTACCTGCCGACGCGGTACTGGCTGGCCTGGGTCGACCTCTTCCGCGACCCGATCCCTTGGCACGACCTGCAGGCCGGGGCGCTCGTCCAGGCCGGCTACGTCGTCGTGTTCCTCGGGGCGGCCTGGGCCAACTTCGCGACGCGCGACATCACGAGCTGACCGTCACCTCCGGCCGACCAGCGCCAGCGAACCGGCGGCCCGCACCGCACCGCACTCGCCGGCGGGCGGTGGGGCGTCCACCGGCGGGCCACCGAGGGCCCGCAGCACCAGCCCGACGACGAGCGGGTCGCCGGGCAGGCCGCCGTGCGTGACCCGGGCGTCGGCGCAGACCGCCTGCACCTGGACGTCGACCGCACCGGCGAGGACGGCCGAGTCCGGTGGCGTCACGGTCTCGTCGTCGGCGGTCCACACGCTGAGCCAGTGGGCGGCACCGGGCGTCTCGGGCAGGCCGGCGAGCAGGTCGCTGCCCTCGGCCAGCTGGCGGCAGGCGGTCGGGCACGCGCCACCCCCGAGCACCGCGCCGAGGCTCGCCACCGACGTGCCGTGGTGCGGCGACCCGAGCGTGACCACCCGGCGGGCGGCGTCCCCACCGGTGCTGGCGGCCCAGACCCGCGCGACCACCCCGCCGGCCGAGTAGCCGACGACGTCCACCGACGCGGCGCCGCCGGCGAGCGCGGCGTCCGCCGCCCGGCCGAGCGCGGTGGCCTGGGTGCGCAGGTCGCCGGTGCCGTCCCCGACGTCGACGACCCGCACGTCGCGCCCGACCGAGCGCAGGGCCGTCACGAGTGGCGAGAGCGACGTCTCGCTGCCGCCGTACCCGGGGACGAGGAGCACCGGACCCTCGGCCGGTTCGCGCCCGCTCCCGCCGAGCGTCCGCGCCACGACGAGGCCGACCACGGCGAGGAGGGCGAGCGCGAGCAGCCCCCCGAGGAACGCGCGCCGGCGGCGACTCATCGCGCGCGCGTCCCGGCCATCCCGCGATGGTACGAGCCGTCCCCGGGATCTCCGGCGGCGTCAGCGCAGCCGGTCGAAGACCGCGTCGACGGCCGGGATGCGGGCGCGGTACCCGGCGAGCAGCCGGCGCGCGACGGTGACCGAGTCGACGAGCGGGTGCAGCGCGAACGCCTCGACGGCCATCGCCTCGTCCCCGGTCAGCGCGGCCCGGATGACGAGCCGTTCGACCGCCTTGACCTGCTCGACCAGCCCGAGCGGATGACCGGTGAGCGGCGGCAGCGGGTGCGGCCGTGGCCCGGCCGCGTCGACGACGCACGGCACCTCGACGACCGCGTCCTCCGGCAGCCCCGGCACCGTGCCCCGGTTGCGGACGTCGAGGATGAGCTCGGCCGGCTCGCCCCGGCTGATCGCGGCCATGATCGCGAGGGCGACGCCCTCGTACCCTCCGCCCTGGACGTCGGCCTCGTCGCGCTCCTCGTCCTCGCCACGCGCCTCACGCATGTAGGTGGCGTTGCGCTCCATCCGCACGCGGTCCCACTCGGCGAGGGCACCGGGTCGGCCTCCGTCGAGCGCCGCGTAGAACCCGCGCTGTTGCTCGAGCAGGTACTCGCCGCGGGTCTGCTCGGCCGCCCGGATGGAGCGGACGGCGTCCCGGGTGAAGTAGTAGTAGTAGAGGTACTCGTTGGGGATGGTGCCGAGTGTGCGCACCCAGTCGAGCCCGAAGAGCTGCCCCTCCTCCATCGACGCCAGGGCGGCGTCGTCGCGCAGCAGGTCGGGGAGGACGTCGCGACCGTCGTGGTGCAGGCCGCGCAGCCAGCCGAGGTGGTTGAGCCCGACGTAGTCGACGGTGGTCACGGCGGGTGCGAGGCCCAGCCGAGCAGCAGCCCTGCGCGCCAACCCGATCGGGCTGTCGCAGATGCCGACGACGCGGTCGCCGAGCACCCCCTGCATGGCCTCGGTGATCATCCCGGCCGGGTTGGTGAAGTTGATGACCCAGGCGTCCGGTGCGACGGCGACGACCCGCTCGGCGACGTGCCGGGCCACCGGAACGGTGCGCAGCCCGAACGAGATCCCGCCCGGACCCGTCGTCTCCTGGCCGAGCAGGCCGAGGTCGAGGGCGACCCGCTCGTCGGCCGTGCGGCCCTCGAGACCTCCGACGCGGACGGCGGAGAAGACGAAGTCGCTGCCCTCGAGCGCGGTGTCGAGGTCGGTCGTCGCGTGGACCCGTGGCGCGTCGGGCTGCCCGGCCGCCATCTCGTCGAGCACCCGGCGGATCGTCGCGAGCCGGCCCGGGTCGATGTCGTGCAGCCACACCTCGTCGACCCGCGGCTCGTGCCGGTCACCGAGCAGCGCGCCGTACACGAGCGGGGTGCGGAAGCCACCGCCGCCGAGCATCGCGAGCCTCACGCGAGGACCACCTCGGTGCCGGCCTCGCGGCAGGCCGCGAGCGTCGCGCGGTCGGCGCCGTCGTTGGTCACGAGCACGTCGACGGCGCCCGCGCCGCAGACCCGCAGCGACCCCGTCCCGGGCATCTTGTGCCGGTCGACGAGGAGGACCGAGGTGTCCCCTGCGCGGAGGAGCGCTCGCTTGACCGGCACCTCGACCGCGGTCGTGTCGAGGACGGTGCCGTCGGCCCGCACCCCGCTGGCGCCGAGGAAGACGAGGGCACCGTGCACCTGGCGCAGCGCGTCCTCGGTGAGCGACCCGACGAGGGAGTGGTAGGTGCGGCGGACGACCCCGCCGAGGAGGATCAGCTCGACCGCCTCGTCGCCGCGCAGGACGTCGAGGACGGCGAGGCTCGCGGTGACGACGGTGACGTGCCGCCCCCTCAGCTCGCGGGCGAGGAGCATCGTCGTCGTGCCGATGTCGAGGACGACGCAGTCTCCGTCGCGCACCATGGCGGCCGCCCGGCGGACGACGGCGGTCTTCTCCGCGGCGTCGGTGGCCGCGACCTCGGCGAAGCCCCGCACGGCGTCGGCGTCGGCGACCGCGGTGGTCACGGCGCCCCCGTGCACCCGCCGCAGCTGGCCGAGCCGCTCGAGCTCGATGAGGTCCCGCCGGACGGTCGCGATGCTCACGCCGCACAGGTCGGCGAGCTCCTCGGTGGACGCGGTGCCGTGCACGCGGAGCCGCCCCACGATGGAACGCTGCCGGGCCGCTCGCATGCGCCCACCATAGCGAGCAGGAATCGTCACGTCCTGATCGCGGATGAACAATCCTGCGCGATTCGTGGTTGTCGAACCCGGCGATCGGGTGCATGCTGGCGACTCACCCGTTGACGTCCAAGGAGCCCGCGCCGTGCCCTCCCCGGCCTTCGACCCGCTCGCTGCGCTGCGCCGCGACGAGAGCCCGCCGGTCGACGTCTTCGTCTGGGGCACGGTCTTCCTCGACATCATCATGACCGGCCTCGAGGCCCTCCCCGACGGTGGCCAGGAGGTGTGGGCCAGCGGCATGGGCTCGTGCCCCGGCGGCATCGCCAACCTCGCCGTTGCCGCGCGCCGGCTCGGCCTGCGCACCTCGCTCGCCGCCGCCTTCGGGGACGACGCCTACGGCGACTTCTGCTGGGAGACCCTGGCCGACGAGGAGGGGGTCGACCTCAGCCGCTCCCGCCGCTTCGAGGGGTGGCACTCGCCCGTGACGGTGTCGATGGCCGTCGCCCGCGACCGCGGCATGGTCAGCCACGGCCACCCGCCACCCCTCGGGGCCACCGAGCTCATCGGGGAGCCGCCGCGCAGCCGGGCCGTGATGGCCGAGCTCGCCCCCGACCGCCGCCTCGTCGGCGACGAGGACCCGACGTGGGTCGAGAAGGCCCGGGCCACCGGGGCGCTCGTCTTCGCCGACGTCGGCTGGGACCCCAGCGGCACCTGGCCCCGCGACGTCCTCGACCAGCTGGCCGTCTGTGACGCGTTCCTCCCCAACGCGACCGAGGCGATGGCCTACACCCGCACCCGCACCCCGAACGAGGCGCTCTACGCGCTCGCCGACCTCGTCCCGCTCGCCGTCGTCACCAACGGCGAGGACGGTGCCCTGGCCATCGACTCGCGCACCGGCGAGGAGGCGGTCGTGCCGGCGCTGCGGGTCGACGCCCTCGACCCCACCGGGGCCGGTGACGTCTTCGGCGCCGCCGTCGTCCTCGGCACCCTCGCCGGATGGCCTCTCGTGCAGCGCATCTCGTTCGCCTCGCTCTGCTCCGCCCTCGCTGTCCAGCAGTTCGGCGGGTCACTCGCCGCACCGGGCTGGGGCGACATCGCGGACTGGTGGCACCACCTGCGCGACGGTGCCGACGCCGACAGCTACCACCGCTCCGTCCGCCGCCGCTACGCGTTCCTCGACGACCTCGTCACGGACGTCCCCGTCGGGGCGGGGCGCCGCGCCACCGCCCCCATCGCCCGCCACGTCGACGTCGAGGGCTACCCGCGCGACGCCGCCCTTGACCGAGGAGCCCCTGCCTGACCGGTCGCCCCACCACCCGCCTGCTCGCCGCCGGAGGGCTCGGCGCCCTCGCGCTCGCCGCCTGCACCCCGGGGTCGACCAGCGGCGGCGGCTCGAGCAGCGCGCCGTCCGGCATGCACCTCGATGGGTGACGTCATCGCCGGGATGCTCGAGGGCGCCGTCCGGGAGCAGGCGTCGCGACCCCGGCCGCTGGGCCCTCCCCTCCCTCCGGGTCTCGCGACATGCGGATGACCGGAGCGACCCTTCCGCATGTCGCGCGACCTGGAGCGCGCCCGCGGACCCGGACGCGGGGTCGGTGGCGTCCGGGCAGGCGCGCCGGCGCAATGCGGTTGCGGTGACCGCGGGGTGCCGAGGTAGCGTTGGCGGACCATGGAGAGCTGACCCCACGCCCCGCTCGCGCCCGAGGCCCCGCCCGGCGAGCACCCGCACCGCACCCCGCGTGGAGCCTCCGTGTCAGCACCCTCGCCCCTGCTCGTCCGCGACCTCGTCGTCTCCTTCGGCGGCGCGCCCGTCCTCGACGGCGTCTCGCTCACCGTGTCCCCCGGCCACCGGATCGGGCTCGTCGGCGAGAACGGCTCCGGGAAGTCCACGCTGCTGGCCTGTGCCGCAGGGATGCTCGCCCCGACGTCGGGGTCGGTGAGCGCGCCGGCCGACATCGGGTACCTCCCGCAGGACTCCGGCCTCGATCCGTCCGCCACCGTCGGGGACGTGCTCAGGGATGCCCTGGCACCGCTGCATCGCCTCACCGCCGAGGTCGAACACCTCGCCGGCGAGCTCGCCGCCCGCCCCGGTGACGCGGCCACCTCCGCGGCGTACGACGACACCCTGTCCCGGGCGGTGGCCCGCGACGCGTGGGACGCGGCGCGTCGCGCCGAGGTGGCGGCCCACGCCCTCGGGCTGGAGCGCATCCCCGCTGCGCGACCGGTCGGGGCGATGAGCGGCGGCGAGCGCACCCGGCTGGCGCTCGCGGCCCTCCTCGTCCGCCGACCGGACGCGCTGCTCCTCGACGAGCCGACCAACCACCTCGACGACGCCGCGCTCGAGTTCCTCGAGGCCGAGCTCGTGGCGATGCCCGGTGCCGTCCTCGTGGCCAGCCACGACCGGGTCCTCCTCGAGCGGGTCTGCACCGGTGTCATCGACCTCGACCCCCGCCACCGCGGCACCGACGGCGTGGGCGGGGCGTCGTGGACCGGCTCCTTCGCCGACTACCGCGCGGCGAAGGCCGCGGCCCGGCGCCGGTGGGAGGAGCAGTGGCTCGAGGAACGCGAGCTCGTCGCCGACCTCCGTGAGCGCGCCGTCACCCGTGAGGGCGCAGTGGCGCACGGGCGTGGTCCGACCGACAACGACAAGTTCGTCCACGCGTTCAAGGGGTCCCGCGTGCAGACCGCCGCGCGCCGCCGGGCCCGGGACGCCGAGCGCCGGCTCGAGCGCATCGTCCGCGACCCCGTGCCACGGCCGCCCGCCCGGCTGCGGCTCGACGTCGACCTCGGCCCGGCCGGGACCTCGACCGCAGCCTCGGGCATCCGGGTCCGGGACCTCGACGTGCCGGGGCGGCTGCGGCTCGGCCGCCTCGACGTCGCCTCCGGCGAGCACCTCCTCGTCACCGGTCCCAACGGCTGCGGCAAGTCGACGCTGCTCGCGGCCCTCGCCGACGCCGGCCGGCACCGCGGTGTCGAGGTCGGTGGCCGGGTGGCCCTGCTGGCGCAGGACACCACCGTCGCGGAGCCCCGGCGCACGCCCCAGCAGCTCGTCGCGGAGAGGCAGGGCGTGCCGGAGGCGGAGGCGCGGAGCCTCCTCCTGCCGCTCGGGCTGGTCCACCCCCGCGACGTGGCCCGACCGGTGGGCGACCTCAGCCTGGGCCAGCAGCGGCGGCTGGCGCTGGCCCTCGTCGTGCTCACGCGCCCGGACGTCATCCTCCTCGACGAGCCGACCAACCACCTGTCGCTCACGCTCGTCGACGAGCTGGAGGACGCGGTCGACGCCTCCCCGGCGACGGTGGTCATCGCGTCGCACGACCGTTGGCTGCGGCGACGGTGGGGTGGACCGGAGCTGGCGCTCGGCCCGGCGCCGCGACGTGGCTCCTCGGGTGCCGCGGCCGCGTCTACGGTGGACCGATGAGCACCCGCGTCCTGCTCGTCAGCGACACCCATCTCCCGAAGCGCGCGAAGGACCTGCCGGCGCCCCTCTGGGCGGCCGTGGACGAGGCCGACCTCGTCGTGCACGCCGGCGACTGGGTCGACGTCGCGACGCTCGACGCGCTCGAGGCCCGCAGCGCCCGGCTGCTGGCCTGCTGGGGCAACAACGACGGTCCCGAGCTGCGGGCCCGGCTGCCGGAGGTCGCCCGCGCGACCGTCGAGGGGGTGCGGGTCGCCGTCGTGCACGAGACGGGGGCGAAGCAGCGTCGCGAGGAGCGGATGCGCACGGAGTACCCGGACGTCGACCTGCTCGTGTTCGGGCACAGCCACATCCCCTGGGATACCGCGCACGACGGCCTGCGGCTGCTCAACCCCGGCTCACCGACCGACCGCCGGCGCGAGCCGGACTTCACCTGGATGACGCTCCGGCTCGAGGCGGGCGGCATCCACGACGTGACGCTGCACCGCCTGGCGCCGCGCGGGGGTCAGGCGGGGGCGTCGGCGAAGCGCAGGTAGGGACGGACCTCGTCGACGTTCTCGAACCGCTCGCGGGCATCCTCGGTGGAGAGGGTGGGCGCGACGATGACGCGGTCGCCGGGGGTCCACTCGGCGGGCGTCGAGACCGGAGCGGCATCGGTCTGCTGGAGCGCGTCGAGAGCCCGCAGGATCTCGGTGAAGTTGCGCCCCACCGACTTCGGGTAGGTGATGGTCAACCGGACCTTGTCGCTCGGATCGACGATGAAGACCGAGCGGACGGTCGAGGTGTCGCCCTCGCCGGGGTGGATCATGTCGTAGGCCCGGGCGACCGCGCGGTCCTGGTCGGCGACGATCGGGAAGTCGACCTCGACCCCCGCGACGTCCGCGATGTCGGGCACCCACCGGCGGTGGTCCTCGAGGGAGTCGACGGAGACCGCGATCGGCTTCGCGTTGCGGGCGGCGAACTCGCCGGCCAGGGCGGCGGTCCGGCCGAGCTCGGTCGTGCACACCGGGGTGAAGTCCGCCGGGTGGCTGAAGAGGACGGCCCAGGCGCCGGCCTTCCAGTCGTGGAACGAGATGGGGCCGGCGGTGGTGTCGGCGGTGAAGTCCGGGGCGGTGTCGCCGAGGTGGAGGGACATCGATAACTCCTCGAGTGCTCAGGTATCACTCGACGTTATTGCATGGTGCGCCCCGCCGTCGCACCGCCCGCACTCCGGACACCCCCGACGTCGCCGGCGCCGCGCCCCGGGATGTCGTCCGCCGACGGTCTGCGGGTCGCGGCGGCCAGGTGGGCCGCGAGGGCCGCCACCGCGGTGCGGAGGTCGGGGCCCCCGACCACGGTGAAGGGCACCAGGATCCGCGCAAGGTCCTCGGCATACCCGCGCGGGTTGCTCGTCGTCCCGACGAGGCGGGTGCGCCCCTCGTCGGCGGCCTCCAGCCGGCCCATGGTGCGGGGCAGCCAGGCCACCTCGGCGAGCGGTGCCTCGATGAGGACCTCGGTCGGGTGCTCCCACCCGGCGGCGAGGTGCTCCTCGAGCGAGCCGACGGGGTCGAGGTCGTCGGGCAGCCGGAAGGTGCGGTCCAACGGCTCGACCCGGTGGATCCGGTCGACGCGGTAGGTGCGGACCGTGCCCGAGCGCACCGACCGGCACAGGAGGTACCAGCGGCCGTGCCGCACGACGACGGCCCACGGCTCGACCTCGGTCGTGAACTCGCGGCCGTTCTCGGAGCGGTACAGCACGGCGACGCACCGGTTCTCGCTGCGGGCCCGGACGAGGTCGACGGTCGTCGCGGGGTCGGGACGGGCGGCGCCTCGGTCGGGGGCGGCGGCCGTGCTGCGCCGCACGACGTCGGCCTGGTCCGCGACGTGCTGTGGCATCGCCCGGAGCAGCTTGGCCACCGCGGCGCCGACGGGGTCGTCGGGGTCGGCCGCGGGGTGGTGGCCGTCGAGCACCGCCATCACCAGCCCGAGCGCCTCGGCCGAGCTGAACACGAGCGGAGGGAGGCGGGTGCCGCGGCCCAGCCGGTACCCCCCGGGCGGCCCCCGGGTGGACTCGGCGGGGGTCTCGGCGGCCCCGGGGATGCCGGCCCAGGGGCGGGGCCCCCCCCCCGACACCCCCAGCCGCTCGGCCAGCCGCTCCGCGGTGATGCCGGGCTGGTCCTGGATGGCCTCCATCGTGATGAGGGCCCGCGCCGCGGGGCTGGTGTCGGGTCGCACGGGGTCGATCCTCGTCCCGGACGCGTTCCGTCCGCAACCGCCCCTACGGTCGGTCCATGACCGAGATCCTGCTCCTCCACCACATCCAGGGCCTGACCGAGGGCGTCGTCACACTCGCCGACTCCTTCCGGGCGGTGGGCCACACCGTGCACACCCCGGACCTCTTCGAGGGGCGGACCTTCGGGTCGATCGACGAGGGCGCCGAGTACGTCGGCTCGGTCGGCTGGGACGTCATGCGTGGGCGCGGTGTCGCGGCGGCCGACGGACTCCCGGACGGCCTCGTCGTCGCCGGCATCTCACTCGGGGTGATGGCCGCGCAGCAGCTCGCCCAGAACCGCCCGGGGGTCGCCGGCGCCCTCCTCTACGAGGCCTTCGCCGACCCGTCGAACTTCGGCTCGTGGCCCGCGGGCCTCCCGGTGCAGGTGCACGGGATGGCCGACGACCCGTTCTTCGGGAAGGAGGGCGACCTCGACGCCGCCCGCGAGTTCGTCGACGGGCGGACCGGCGCAGAGCTGTTCGTCTACCCGGGCAACGTCCACCTGTTCGTCGACCGCTCGCTCCCCTCGTACGACGCGGAGGCGACGCGGCTCGTCGTCGAGCGCTCCCTCGCGATGCTCGAGCGCCTGCCGTGAGCAGCACCGCGCCCGTCCCCCCGCCGTGGGAGCCCCCGCTCGCCGGGACGGAGGAGGAGCAGCTGCTCGGTGCCCTCGACCGCCAGCGCGCCACCTTCCGGTGGAAGGTCGACGGCCTCGATGCGGAGGGCCTCGCCGCAGGCATCCCGTCGTCCCGGCTGACCCTCGGCGGCCTCCTCAAGCACCTCGCCGTCGTGGAGGACTTCCACTCGACGGAGAAGCTCTCCGGCACGCCGATGCCCGCCGTGTGGGACGACAACGGGTGGGCTGACGACGACTCGTGGGAGTTCACCTCTGCGGCGTCCGACGAGCCCGCGAAGCTCTACGCGCTGTACGACGGGGCGGTCGAGCGCCACCGCGCCCTCGTGCGGGAGGCCCTCGACGAGCGCGGTCTCGACGGGGAGGCACACGTCTCGATGCCCGACGGCCGGCACGCGAGCATCCGGCGCCTGCTCCTCGACCTGCTCGAGGAGTACGGCCGGCACACCGGCCACGCCGACCTGCTCCGCGAGGCGGTCGACGGGCGGGTCGGCGAGGACCCGCCCGACGACTGGCGTCCGGCTCGGTGACGCTCCCGGTGGCCGGGCGAGGTCCGGGATCGCTCCCGCCGACACTCCGCTGGCGCTCAAGCGTTCTCGCGCAGGTAGCGCCCGAAGTGCGGCACGGTGAAGGCGATGAGCCCACGCTCCCCCGAGTAGATGAGGCCCTTCTTGAGCAGGGCGTCGCGGGCCGGCGACAGCGACTGCGGTTTGCGACCCAGGTGGGCGGCCACCTCGGCGGTCGGCACGGCGTCGGCGTCGTCGGTGCCCCCGGCCGCGGCCGCCACCTCGGCCATGGCCCGGAGGTACTCGCGTTCGCCGGGCGTCGCCCGCTCGTACCGGGAGCCGAAGAAGCCGACGGCCAGCTCGGCCTCGGCCTCCGGGGATGCCACCTCCACGTCGACGGCGGTGATCGGCGATCCGGGGGCTCTGTCCCACACGGCCTTTCCGTACGCCTGGATGAAGTACGGGTAGCCGCCGGTGGCCGCGTACATGGCGGTCAGGGCGTCGGGCTCGAACGTGGCCCCCTCCTCGGCGGCCGGCCGGACGAGAGCGGCATCGGCGGCCGCACGGTCGAGCCGGTCGATGCGCGAGTAGCGGAAGAGCCTCTCCGAGTATGACTTCGACGCGGAGAGCACCGCCGGGAGGTGCGGCAGACCGGCTCCGACGACGATGAGAGGCAGCCCGGTCTGGCTGATCTCGTGGGCCGCGGCACACAGGGCGGAGACGTCGTCGGGCTCGAGGTCCTGCATCTCGTCGATGAACACCGCGATGCCGCGACCGGTGTCCGCGGCCATCCCCCCGAGGTCGGCGAGCAGCTCGACGAGGTCGATCTCGATGTCGCCGGAGTCCGCGCGGCCGGCGACGGCCGGCGCGGTGATGCCCGGGTTCCACCGGTCGCGCAGCCTCGGGGCGGACCGGCCGCGCCCAGAGGCCCCGACCGGCTCGCGCTGGGCGAAGGAGCGGATGACGCCGAGCGCGTGGTCGCCTGCGCCGCCGGCCGGCCCGAGCTCGCGCACCGCCTGGTGCAGGGCACTCGACAGCGGCCGGCGGAGCGACTGGTCCGGGCGCGCCTCGAGCTTGCCCGTCCCCCATCCGGCCCGGACCGCGGCGGAGCGCAGGGCGTTGAGGAGGACGGTCTTGCCGACGCCGCGCAGCCCGGTGAGCACGACCGACCGCTCCGGCCGGCCGCGGGCCACCCGCTCGAGGACGACGTCGAACGCGTCGAGCTGCTCGTCGCGCCCGGCGAGCTCGGGGGGTCGCTGGCCGGCGCCGGGGGCGTACGGGTTCCGGATCGGGTCCACGATCGGAGGGTATGCGCTTCTCTAGCGTCCGTCCGATACATCCTGAGAGAGGCCGAGCGTGTCGCCGTCCCGGATGCCGCGCCCCCGCTGTGCCCGACTCATTGCGGATCTCCCACCTCCACGAGCCCCGGACGGGGCCCCGGCCGTGGGTGATTCGCAAGAAGTCGGGACGGGCGGGTCGAGGGCACTCTGCCGGTGTCTAGGAGCGGCCTTAGACGCGGCCATACAGACGCATCGACAACGGCGCTGTGACGGCCCGGATGCGACGGCCCGGATGCGACGGCCCGGATGCGACGGTCCGGATGCGACGGTCCGGATCGGAGCCGCCCGGTCAGGTCGTCGGTCGAGGTCGCCGACCAGGTCTCGCGACATGCGGACGGACGCGCGCGATCCTCCGCATGTCGCGGGACCTGAGGAGAGGAAGGGGGCCGGCGCACCTCCGCGGGCTGGCCGGGTCACCTCGACGCGACGGCCCTGGTCAGAGGCCCCGGGTCACGGAACCTGGGGTTCGCCGTGCGTCGCCTTCATCGGCCGGCCCGCGGCGTGCCAGGCGCGCATCCCGCCCTCGAGGTTGGCCACCTCGTAGCCGTTCTGCGCGAGCCACGGCAGCACTCGCTGGACGCGTCCGCCCGAGCGGCAGGTGACGACGAGGGGGTCGTCGCGGTCGAGGAACGGCGCGAGCTCGTCGAGGCGCTGGGGCAGCTCGGCCATCGGGATGTGCACGGCGTTCGGCGCGTGCCCGCGGTCCCACTCGTCCTGCTCGCGGATGTCGAGGACGGTGGCGTCGTCGGGCAGGGCCGAGACCGGGACGTCGGGGAACCTGGCGAAGTCGTCCATCGGGCCAGCATGACAAACCCCGGCCCCGGACCCGGCCTCGCGTGCGAACGCGGTTGCGGTGACCACCGGGTCCCGGCCCTTCGGGGAAGCTCCAGGTCTCGCGACATGCGGACGAACGGTCGCTGTCATCCGCATGTCGCGAGACCTGGAGCCACTGACGGCCGAGCACCGGGCACCGGGCACCGACCAGCGACCGCCGAGCACCCGCCCCGCCCCTTCACCGACGTCCCCGCCTGCTCACCCTCCCGGGGCTCGTCGGCGAGCTGCGGCGCTCCCTCCTCGACCCCGACCAGGGGGCACCGACCGCGACTGCTGACCTCGGGGTCTACTTGAGGAACTTGCTCGTGCGCCGGTCGGCGAGCGGCTTGCCGCCGGTCTGGCAGGTCGCGCAGTACTGGAGCGAGGAGTCGGCGAACGACACCTCGCGCACGACGTCGCCGCACTCGGGGCAGACCTCGCCGGTGCGGCCGTGGACGCGCATCCCGGCGCGCTTGGCGTCCTTCAGCTCCTTGGCCGGCTTGCCCGACGCAGTCGCGACGGCCTGGGCCAGCGTCTCGCGCAGCGCCGTGTACAGCCGCGTCACCTGGTCGGGGTCGAGCGTCGCGGCGAGGGCGAACGGCGACAGCTTCGCCACGTGCAGCACCTCGTCGGAGTACGCGTTGCCGACCCCGGCGATGATCGACTGGTCGCGCAGCAGCCCCTTCACCTGCATCCGGTGCGCGGCGAGGATGCCCGCGAACACCTCCTCGGTGAAGTCGTCGGCCAGCGGGTCCGGGCCGAGGGAGGCGATGCCCGGCACATCGGCGACCCGGTTGACGACGTACGCCGCCAGCCGCTTCTGGGTGCCGGCCTCGGTGAGGTCGAAGCCCGACGCGTCGTCGAAGCGCACGCGCAGCGCGATCGGCGACTTGCCCGGCCGCAGCACGGTCGAGGGCATCGCGTCGGACCAGCGCAGCCACCCGGCCCGCGCCAGGTGGAAGACGAGGTGGATGCCGCCGCAGTCGAGGTCGAGGAACTTGCCGTGTCGCGAGACGTCGTCGACGGGGGCGCCGACGAGCGCGTCCGGGGGCGGTGTGAAGGTCTTGAGGACGTGGAAGGAGCCGAGCTCGACGCCGGTGACGACGAGCCCGTCGGTGCGCTGACGGAGGAAGTCCGCCAGCGCCTGCACCTCGGGCAGCTCGGGCATGCTCGAGACGCTACCGAACGCCTCCGTCGGGCGGGAGGCGGTGAGCGAGCCGGGCGGCGCGGGTGGCGGTGAGCGAGCCGGGCGGCGCGGGTGGCGGTGAGCGAGCCGGGCGGGAGGCGGTGAGCGAGCCGGGCGGCGCGGGTGCGGGTCATCCGCGAGGGACTCGGCGGCCCGCCTCGTCGTCGGCCTCGGATGGTCCCCGGGCCGGGACGGTGTGCTGCCCCCATCTCCGTGCCCGACGCACGCGATCCCTTGCCCGCCGCACGGTGTTCCTTGCACGTGGCAAGCGATCCCTTGCCACCCGCAAGGGATCGCTTGCCGCGCGCCAGGAGTTCGGGGGAGAGCACCATCCCAGCCGTCGCCGGCACGGCCTGACCACCCTCCCCGACTGCGTCGGCCACGCGGCCGCCAGGCCCAGCCCCCGGCCACGCGGCCGCCAGGCCCAGCCCCAGCCACGCGGCCGCCATCCCCAGCCCAGGCCCGGCGCAGTCGTGACCCGCCACCCCCGGCATCCGCCTTCGGCCACGTGGCCGACACCGACCGCCCCCTCAGCGCTCGTCCGGCCCCTCGAGGAGGTACTCCGGTGGGTCGTCGGGGTCGGTGACGACGCTCGACGCGTGCTCACGCAGCGTGCGACGGGGCACGCCCTCGTCCCACAGCGCACGCACCCGTCGCAGCAGCTCGTACCCGTCGGGACCGCGCACCACCGGCACCTCGAGCCGCTCGGTCGGGGCCGGGGCGATGTCGTCGGTGGCCACCGGGATGACGTGCGACAGCACCTGCTGGCCGGCGGTCAGCTCCCGGATGGCGATGCCGCGCACGCGGTCCGGGCGGGCGGCGGCGAAGTCCGTGTACAACCGCGGGTCGTGCTGGCCGTCGTCGCCGACGAGGAGCCACCGCACGTTCGGCAGCTCGCGGGCCAGCCGGTGCAGCTGGGCGCGCTTGTGCTCCTGCCCGGAGCGGAACCAGCCGGTGTTCGTCGGGCCCCAGTCGGTGAGCAGCATCGGACCGGACGGGTACCCGCTGCGTCGGAGGAAGCGGGTCAGCTGCGGGGCCGTGTTCCAGGCACCGGTCGAGAGGTACACGACCGGTGCCTCGGGGTGCGCGGCCAACAGCTCGCGGTACATCGTGGCCATCCCCGCGACCGGCCGGCGGGCCCCCTCCGAGCGCAGGAAGGTGTTCCACGCGGCGATCATCGGCCGGGGCAGCGACGTCGAGAGCACCGTGTCGTCGATGTCGGAGATGATCCCGTGGGTCACCTGGGCACCGACGACGAGGACCGGCACGTCGATGGTCTCCGCGCGCGGGGAGGACAGGTAGACCACGTGCCAGCCGGGGGACATCCCGTGGCCGCGGATCACGAGGTCGACGAAGCCCCCGCGGTCGGTCCGGGTGGTCACGAGCCGCCCGTTGACCCGGATCGTCACCGGCTCCTCCATCGCCGGCGTCGCGACGAACGCCCGCCAGCCACGGGTCTCGTCCTCGACGGCCCGCAGCCGCGCGGCGTACGTCTGCTCGGTCGGCTCGCCCTCCGGGCGCCCACGGGTGTGGATGACCCGGCCGAACACCCGCAGCTGGGTCGAGCTGCCGTACCCGGTGGAGGGGACGATGCGCGTCACCCAGCCGCGCGCCTGGAGGAACCTCGCCTTGCGGGAGGTGTAGGCGTCCTCGAGGAGGGCCGCGGCGTGGGGTCGCGCCATGGACCGACTCTAGGACACCGGGATCAGGCGTCCGGCCCGGCCAGCCCGGTGGTGCCGCCGACGACCCCCGTGACCACCTGCTGGGCCAGGACCCGCACCTTGACGTTGCGGTCCTGCGAGGTGCGGCGGAGGATCTCGAACGCGTCGTGCTCGGGCACCCCGCGCATGGCCATGATGACGCCCTTGGCCTGCTCGATGACGGCCCGGCTGGCCATCGCCTGCTCGAGCTGGCCGGCGAGGCGGCGCATCCCGTCGAGCGCCGTGACGGCGACGACGGCATCGGCGCACCGGCTCGCGGCGACCCGGACGACGGCGGCGTCGAGCGCGTCGAAGGCCTCGGTCTCCCACGCGTAGAGGTTGAGCGCGCCGACGCACTCGTCGCCGCTGACCAGCGGGACGGCGTAGAGGCTGCGCATCCCGTCCTGGCGGGAGACCTCGGCGAACCGGGGCCACCGGCCGTCGTCGCGGCACAGGTCGGGGACGTGCTGCTCGCGCCGGTCGCGGGCGGCGTCGAGGCACGGACCCTCGTCGAGCGCGTACTGGGCGGCGTCGATCTCGAGGGTCTGGACGGTCGTGTACGCGGCGGTGTGCGGCCGGTCGTTGCTGAGGATGGTGACGCCCACCTCGTCACAGCCCTCGACGTGGCGCCGCACGGCGTGGACGACCCGCTCGAGGTAGTCCGACAGTTCCTCCATCGACTCGAGCACGCCGCCGATCTCGGTGGTCAGGCGTTCGAGCAGCGCGGTCGGGTCGGTGAACTCGTCCTCCGGGGGCGGAGGAGTCAGCGTGTCCGTCATCAGGGGTCCTTCGAGGTCATGCGGGGTGCCGGTCCCAATGTAGTGCGGTGGCGCCGGACCCCGGGGCCATCGGGGTGCCACCATGGGCCGCATGCCGCGCCGGTACCGCAAGACCTCCGACGCCGCGCCCGACGGCTACTTCGCCTGGGAGGCGGCCGGACTGCGCTGGCTCGGGTCCGCCGGCGGCGCCGGGGTGGTCGACGTCCTCGACGTCGGCCCCACCCACCTCGAGCTACCGCTGCTGGAGTCCGCGCCGGCCGGGCCGGCCGAGGCCGAGGCCCTGGGCCGCGGCCTGGCGCGCACGCACGCAGCCGGCGCACCGGCGTACGGCAGTGCGCCGCAGGGGTGGACCGGCGACGGATGGCTCGGGCCGCTCAGCGAGCCGCTGCCGCTGCGCCTCGGCGCCTGGGACGCGTGGGGCGCGTTCTACGGCGAGGCCCGGGTGCTGCCACTGGCCCGGCTCGGCCGGGACCGCGGAACGTTCGACAGCGCGGCGGTGGCCGTCCTCGAACGCCTCGCCGCGACCCTCTCCGGGGGCGCCCACGACACCGCCGAGCCACCGGCCAGGCTGCACGGCGACCTGTGGTCCGGCAACGTCGTCTGGACCCGCACCGGCGCCGTCCTCATCGACCCCGCGGCCCACGGCGGGCACCGCGAGGCCGACCTCGCGATGCTCGCCCTCTTCGGCGCCCCCTGCCTGGACCGGCTCGTCGCCGCGTACCAGGAGGAGAGTCCGCTCGCCGACGGGTGGCGCGACCGCGTGCTGCTCCACCAGGTGCACCCGCTCCTCGTCCACGCCGTGCTCTTCGGCGGCTCCTACGTCCGGCAGGCCCTCGACGCCGCCGCGCGCTTCGCCTGAGCGGTACTCCCGTGGCGGACGACCTCGTCGTCCCGGCGTGCCGGGGCCGTCGAGGGACCGGGCCGGGCGCCGCAGGAGTGCGCCCGGCCCGGTCGCCCTGGGTCACGCCGTGGCCGTCGCCGCCATCGGGCGCCGCCGGGTCACGAGGACCAGCGCCGCACCCGCGAGGAGGAGGGCCGCGGCGAACGGCAGCAGCAGCTGCCCCTCGAACCCGGTCTGCGCGAGCCGTCCCGACCCCTCCGCCGGGACGGCGTCGCTGACGACCGTGCCCACCGAGCCGACCGGAGCCTCCGGCGTACCGGGGGTCCCGGGCGTGCCCGGGGTGCCGGGGTCTCCCGGAGTGCCCGGCGTGCCGGTCGTCGAGCCGTCGGTCGTCGAGTCGCCGGCGACCGACACCGCGTTGCCGCCGATGGTCACCGGCACGTCGATCGGCAGACCGACCTGGTTCCCGCCGAGGACACCGCCCTCACCGGAGGTCGACGACCCGTCCGAGCCGCTCGACCCGCTCGCACCACCGGTCGTGGTCGCACCGCTCGAGGTCGAGTCACCGACCCCGCTCACCGCGTTCCCACCGGCCGTCACCGGCACGTCGATCGGCAGACCGACCTGGTTCCCGCCGAGGACACCGCCCTCACCGGAGGTCGACGACCCGTCCGAGCCGCTCGACCCGCTCGACCCCGTCGACCCCGTCGACGTCGCCGAGCTGTCGCTCGAGCGGGAGTCGCCGAGGATGGACACCGAGTTGCCGGAGACCGTCACCGGGACGGACACGACCGACCCGAGCTGGTTGCCCCCGAGGAGGCTGTCGGTGCCGGTCGTCGTGCTCCCGGTGGAGCTCCCCGATGCCGACGAGCCACTCGACGACGTCGACGTGGCGTCGCTGGAGCGGGAGTCCCCGGCGACGGACACGGCGTTCCCGCCGACCGTCACCGGCACCGACACCGGTGCGGCGACCTGGTTCCCGCCGCCGGCCGAGTCGGCGCCCGAGGTCGACGCCCCGGACGACCCGCCCGAGCCGGCCGTGCTCGACGCCGACGAGGACGAGGAATGCGAGTCCCCGAGGACGGAGACCGCGTTGCCCGCGGCGGTGACCGGGGCCGTGACATGGGCGATGACCTGGTTGCCTCCGAGGAGGCCGTCCGATCCGGACGTCGAGTCATCGGCCCAGGCGGGGGCGGCGAAGAGGACGCCGCCTCCGACGAGGAGGGCTGCCTGGAGCCCTCGGCGCATGAATGCGTGCATGACTGGGTGTTCCTTCCTGAGCTGGTTGATGGTCCCGCGCGTCGCGGGAGGGCCGGGGCGCCCGAGCCGGATGGCTCGTCAGGGCGCCGGCGCAGCGTCAGTCAGGACTGGTGCCGGGGCAGAGGGTCGGCGGGCGCGACGGCCCGCGGAGGAACGCACGGACCGCGTCCGTGGTCGGTCGAGGAGGGGTGGGCATCGAGGGGAGCACGGCGGAGGAGCCGGAGGGCGAACCGCCGCGACCCGCGGCGGACGACAGCGCGCCCGCGGCGGCCAGCGCACAGAGCGCCGAGAGCGGCGTCAGGGGTGCGGGGAGGCGGCCCGGCCCGCCTGGGGCGGCGGTCGGGGCGACCAGGGCGGCGACGACCGACCCACCGGTCGCCGTCACGGCGCCGACGACCCGCGCGATGGCGCCCCGGGCGCTCGGGGCGGTGGTGCCGTCGGTGGCGCCCGGGACGGCCGTCGGGACGGCGCCCGGACCGTCGGTGGACCCGACCCCCGGCACGGCAACCGGCGGCAGCTCGGCGTCGGCTCCGCCGACGACCCGGGTGGCGCCGTCGACCGCGTCGATCACCGTGCCCACGGTGTGGTCGACGGTGTCGGTGACGACCGCGACGCCGTCACCGACGGTGCCGAGGGTCGCGTCCACGACGTCGGTGGTCGTGGCGAGCGCGTCCGGGACCAGGGGGAGGTCGGCGGTGGCGGTCCGGACGACGGCGTCGACGCCGGCGGCGGTGTGCCGCACCGTGGTCGTCGTCGTGGAGACGGCGCTGGTGGCCGCGTGGCCCGCGCGGTGCACGGTGGTGGTCACCGACCGGGTGGCCTCGTGGGCCGTCGAGCGGACGGCGGTGGCGACCGGCTGGGCGGCGGGGACGCCGGACGCGGCGACCGCGCGGGACGCGTCGTCGGTGGCCTTCGTGGCCACCGTCGTGAGCGTCGACGTCGTGCGCGAGACGGCCTCGGTGGCCGTCGTCGTCACCGGGGCGAGGACCTCCTCGTCGAGGCCTCGCGCCACCGAACCGAGCAGGCCGGACCCGCCGGTCGACGGCTCGTCGGCGTGGGCGTCACCCGGGGCGAGGAGCAGCCAGCACACGGCGACGAAGGCAGCGGCGAGGCACAGTCGCACCGGGGTGCGCAGCCACGTCGTCACGGCCATCGTCGAAGGTCACCTCCCCCGTCGGAATGCACGGCGTTCGCACCACCACACCACATCGGATGGCCATTGTGGCGAATGGCGAGAATTCCCACCGACGAAGTCGTGAGCCGTCCGGCGAATGCGCTGCGGCCATTGTCCGGCCTCTTCCACGGGATGGTCAGCAGAGGGTCAAGACGGGGCACAGCGCCGACAACGATGTCGAGCCGCGAGTGGACACTCGCAGGTCAGCGGTGGTGCCAGGCAGGATTCCGGTGTCCGGCACCGGTCGTCGACCGACCCGCCCGAGGGACCGCCGGGCTCGCTCCCCGACCGGCGGCCGACCGTCCCGATGTCCATTTCCGGACACCGGTGGTCACGGGCCGCCGACATTTCCGGACGCGCCGTGCATCCGGCGTCGGCGCCATTCCCGAGCGTCGTCCCGGGAGCGGCATCGCGCCTTTCCCGAGAGGCACCTCGCCCGGGGTCGACCCCGACCGACCTCGGACGACCCGACCATGCGGACGTCACCACCGGACCGCCTGCGCCGGGTCGCCGGACATACTGGCGACATGAGCGAGCGCGTCGACGTCCCCACCCCCGACGGCCCGATGCCGGCCCACCGCTGGCTCCCGCCCACCGGCCGCGGTCCCGGCATCCTCCTGCTCCAGGAGATCTTCGGCGTCAGCCCCTACATCCGACGGCGAGCCGAGGACCTCGCCTCCCGCGGCTACGTCGTGGTCGCCCCCGAGGTGTTCTGGCGGCTCGGTGTCTCCGAGGTGCCGAACGGACCGGAGATGCTCCAGCAGGCGATGGGCGTCGTCGGGGACCTCGACTGGGACGCCGCGGTCTCCGACGCCGTGCGCGCGCTCGGCGCCCTCCGCGAGCAGCCCGAGGTCGAGGGCGGCATCGGAGTCGTCGGGTTCTGCTTCGGCGGTGGGCTGGGCTACGCGGTCGTCGCGCAGGAGCCGGCCGACGCCCTCGTCTCGTTCTACGGCTCGGCGCTCCCGCAGCTCGTCGACGCCGTTCCGTCGGTGTCGACGCCCTCGCTCCACGTCTTCGGCGAGTCGGATTCCTACCTCCCGATGGAGACCGTCGAGCGCATCCGGGCCAGCGTCACCGAGGGCGGTGGGCCGGTCGAGTTCGAGACCTACCCCGGCGCCGACCACGCCTTCGACAACGACGACTTCGTCAACCACGACGCCGCCGCGAGCGCCGCCGCGTGGGCCCGCGCCACCGACTACCTCGCGCGCACCCTGCCGACCGGCGGAGCCTGACTCAGGCGCACCGGCACGGCACGCCACCGCACTTCGGGCAGCCGTCGGCGTAGCGCGCCAGCGCCCGGTCGAGGTCGACCCCGGTCTGGTTGGCCAATGAGGCCACCCACGCGACGACGTCGGCGAACTCGTGCTCGCGCTGCTCGTGGCTCCCCTTGCGGACCGCCTGGGCCAGCTCCCCGACCTCCTCGGCCAACCAGGCCACGGTGCTCGGGACGCCGCGCTCGCGGTCGCGCTCGCCGTAGGTCGCCTCGATGACGCGCTGCAGGTGGCCGAGGTCCATGCCCGGCAGCCTACGAGTCCCGCCCGGTCAGTTGAGCGAGGCGCCGCCCAGGTCGGGCGGCGTGGGCAGGGCGGCGAAGCGGTCGACGATGGCCGTCTCGCGGCCCAGCAGCGACAGGACCGTGCGCAGCCGGGTCGCGGCGTCGGCCCCCTCGAGGACGCGCTGGCGGTCCCCCGGGTCGAGGACCATCCGCTCGACGACCCGGTAGGCGACGTCGCGCGGGCCGGTCTCCACCGGTTCGCTCGTCGCGCCGAGCGACTCGAGGTAGCGGGCGTGCGCCGCGAGGACGCGGGCGGTGAGCGCCTCGAGGTCCGGATCCGCCGCGTCGCCCACCTCCGGTTCCGCGAGCCAGCTCACCGCACCGGTGAGGTAGCTGGTCCCGACGTCGTCGAGCCGCTCGAGCCGGAAGCGGCGGGCGCCACGGGCCACGAGGTGCACGACCGTGCCGGCGGCACCGCGAGCCAGGGCCATCGCGTCGACCCTTGCCTCGCAACCGATCTCGTGGAGGTCGGTCGCCGCGCCCTCCCCGACCTCGTGCCCGTGCCGGATCCGGACGATGCCGAAGCGGCGCTCGTCCTCGGGCTCGGTCGCGAGCCGCTCGGCGAGCTCGAGGTAGCGCGGCTCGAAGAGCTGCAGGGGCATCCGCGCCCCGGGCAGGAGGACGCCGCCGAGCGGGAAGAGGGGCAGCGTGTCCATGCCCCACTGTAGGCACCGGACAGCGGCCGCGCGGCCGGTCCGGAGGCTCAGCGCGAGGTCTCGTCGAGCGTCGGCGCACCGGCGGCGGGGGCCGCCTCCCCCGCCCCGCGGATCACCGGCCCGACGGTGAGTCCCTGCACGGCGATCGAGAAGAGCACGACGACGTAGGTGGCGGTGACGACGGCCCGCCGCTCGGGCACGTCCGGCAGGCCGAGGGCCAGCGAGATGGCGATGCCGCCGCGCAGCCCGCCCCAGGTGAGCAGCCGGGTCGTCCACGGTCCGTAGTGCTCGCGCCGGCGCACGAGCGCCATCGGCACCCCGACCGACACCAGCCGGGCGGCGAGGGTGACCGCGACGACGAGCAGCCCGGCGAGCAGCAGCGTGGGCGTCGAGTCGGCGAGGAGCACGTCGAACCCGATGAACGCGAAGAGGAGGATGTTGAGGACCTGGTCGAGGGTCTCCCAGAAGCCCTCGACGTGGTGGCGCGTCTCCCCGTGGAACGCGGTGTCCTTGCCGGCCGACATGACGAGCCCCGCGACGACCATCGTCAGCGGGCCGGAGAGGCCGAGCGACACCGCGGCCGAGTAGCCACCGACGACCATCGCCAGGGTGAGGATGACCTCGACGACGTGCCCGTCGATGGTGCGGCACAGGAACTGGACGAGGGCGCCGAGGGCGAGCCCGAAGAGCATCCCTCCGACCGCCTCGCGCAGGAAGATGCCGGCGACCCCGGCGACCGTGGGCTCGACGTCGTGCTCACCTCCGAGGCCCAGCGCCGCGCCGAGGACGACGAACACGACGACCCCGATGCCGTCGTTGAACAACGACTCCCCGGCGATGAGGTGGCGCAGCCGCTCGGGCACCCGCGCCCGGCCGAGCAGGTCGAGGATGGCAACGGGGTCGGTCGGGCTGATCAGCGCGCCGAAGAGCAGCGCCCAGAGCAGCGGGATGCCGACGCCGAGCGCGGTGAACACCCCCCACGACCCGAGGCCGAGGAGCACGGTGCTGATGAGGGTCCCGACCACCGCGAGGGTGAGGATGCCGACCCGCTGCCGGAGCACCCGCCGGGCGTCCAGCCCGAGCGCGCCGGCGAAGAGGAGGATCGAGAGGATGCCGTTGAGCACGAAGTCGGTGAAGTCGAGCCGTTGGAGCACCGACTCGAGCCCGTCCCGCAGGCCGACGCCGAGGCCGAGGGCGTCGAGGACGATGAGCGCGGTCGAGGCGAGCGCGGCCGCCAGGGTGACCCCGACCGTCGTCGGGATGCGCAGGAAGCGCTCGTTGAGCCACGCGAGCAGGGCGGTCGAGCAGAGCAGCACGGCGAAGGCGGAGAGCACGGTGCCTCAGCCCCAGACGAAGTAGCGCAGCCAGACGTACGGCACGCAGATCCCGATCGTCACGGCGGTGACGACGAGCCCGTACTTGGTGAAGGTCCAGAACGAGATCGGGTGGTCGTTGCGCTTCGCGATGCCGGTGATGACGACGTTCGCGCTGGCCCCGATGGCCGTCGCGTTGCCGCCGAGGTCCGCACCGAGCGCGAGCGCCCACCAGAGCGACTGCTGAGCCGGCGGCAACGCGCCGCCCGGCCCGACGAGGTCGTGCACGAGCGGCGCCATCGTGGCGACGTACGGGATGTTGTCGACGCCCCCGGAGAGGACCGCCGAGCCGACGAGCACGCCCTGGGCGGCGGGGAGGTAGTGGTCGCCGATCGTCGAGGTGAGGGTCTTGGCGAGCTCGGAGATGACGCCGGCGTTGACGAGCGCGCCCACCATGACGAAGAGGCCGGCGAAGAAGAGCAGGGTCTCCCACTCGACGTCCTCGAGGTAGTCGTCCGACGGCAGCCGGGAGAGGACGACCGCGGCCCCCGCGCCGAGCAACGCGACGAGCGACGGCTCGAGGTGGGTCAGGTTGTGGGTGAGGAAGCCGAGGAGCACGAGTCCGAGGACGACGAGCATCCGGCGTAGCAGGCGCTGGTCGGTGATCGTCTCGCGCGGGGTCAGCGCCATGACCGCCTCGGCCCGCTCGGGGTCGTAGCGCAGGCGGCGGCCCCAGAGGAGCCAGGCCAGGCCGACGAACACGGCGATCAGGACCACGACGACCGGTGCGAGGTTGACGAGGAAGTCGTTGAAGGTGAGGCCGGCCCGGCTGGCGATGATGATGTTCGGCGGGTCGCCGATGAGCGTCGCGGCGCCGCCGATGTTGCTCGCCATCGCCTCGGCGAGGAGGAACGGCACCGGTGCGAGGGCCAGGCGCTCGCAGAGCAGCAGGGTGACCGGCGCGACGAGCAGCACCGTCGTCACGTTGTCGAGGAGCGCCGACGCGACGGCGGTGATGACGATGAGGAGCGCCATCATCCGGAACGGCCGGGCCCTGGCCTTCTGCGCCGCCCAGATCGCGACGAACTCGAAGATGCCGGTCTGCCGGAGCACGCCGACGATGATCATCATCCCGAGGAGCAGGAAGATGACGTTCCAGTCGATGCCGGTCTCCTCCGAGAAGAAGACGTCGCCGCCCCGGACCACGCCGATGACGACCATCGCCGCCGCGCCACCGAGCGCGACGGCGGTGCGGTTGACCTTCTCGGAGGCGATGAGAACATAGGCCGCCGCGAAGACGACGACCGCGGCGACGGCGCTGAGGGTCACGGTGCCTCGCGGGTCGGGCCGGACTCGTGGGGCGTGCCGCGCAGGATGATGTCCCTCTCGAGCCGGCGGCGCACGAGGTCGCTGTCCTGGCCGGCGGCCGTGGCGATGGCGGCGAGGACCCGCGACATCGTCAGCACTCCGCGGTAGGTGCCGTCCTCCTCCTTGACGAGGATGACCGGCGAGTGCGCGTCGTCCATGGCCGAGGCGATCTCGAGCAGGGTGTCCTCGGGGAGCACCGCCGGCGGCTTGCTGGCCGTCAGCTTCTCGTCGTCGAGGAGGTCGCCGATCGTCGACTCGTTGAGCCGCCGGCACAGGTCGTCGGCGCCCTTCTCGTCGTAGGCGTGGACGAGCTTGCGGTCGTCTCGGACCCAGCGCGGCAGGACGAGGCCGAACAGCTGGCTGCCCGGGATGACCGCGATGGGCACACCGGCGTCGTCGGCGACGACGAGGCCGGAGAGCCGGTACTCGGCGATCACCCGGGCGGCCTCGGCTCCCGTCGTCTCGCGCGTGACGGTGGGCACCTGTTCGACGAGGTCCTGGGCTCGCACGGGGTTCCTTCTCTCGTGGTCGGGTCGGTCAGGCGGTGAGGCCGAGGGCGCGCAGCGGGGTCGTGGTGGCGGCGGCGAGGACGTCGTCCTCGGGCAGGCCGACGACCTCGACGCACCAGCGGACGCAGTCGGCGAGGGTCGAGGTGCCGCCGGCGATGGAACCGGTGTCGGTCGTGCGGGCGGTGCCGTCGGTCACCTCGACCTCGAGCCCACCGAGCCGGTAGCGGCCGTCGCCGAGCCCGGTGGCGGCCATCGCGTCGGAGACGAGGACGAGGGCGTGTGGTCCGACGGTCTCGAAGACCATCCGCACCACCTCCGACGCCACGTGCACGCCGTCGGCGAGGAGCTCGACGACGGCGTCGCCCCGGGCCGCGGCCGCCAGGGCCGCGGCCACCGGTCCGCCGGCCCGGTGGTGCATCGGGGGCATCCCGTTGAAGAGGTGGGTGACGAGGGCCGGCGCGCCCTGGAGGTCTGCGACCGTCGCGAGGGTGCGCGCGGTGCGGGCGGCGTCGGCCTCGGTGTGCCCGACCGAGGGTCGGATGCCGTGCTCGACGAGGACGCGGACGAGGTCATCGGCCCCGGGCAGCTCGGGGGCGAAGGTCATGTGCCGCAGGGCATCCGGTGCGCCGGCCAGGGCAGCCGCCTCGACGAGCCGCTCGACGAGGGCCGGGTCGGGGTCGGCCAGCGCTGCGGGGTCGTGGGCGCCGCGCCGGCCGAGGGCCAGGAACGGGCCCTCGAGGTGGATGCCGGCGAGCGTGCCGTCGGCGACGAGCGGGGCCAGCGTCATCACCCGGGCGACGAGGTCGTCGGTCGGGGCGCTGACGAGGCTCGCGACGAGCCGCTCGGTGCCGTGCGCCGCGTGGTGGCCGGCCGCCGCGAGGCTGCCCTCGGTCGTGTCGCCGAGCTCGGCCCCGGCGGCGCCGTGGCAGTGGATGTCGACGAGGCCGGTCACGCCCCCGACGCTATCGCGTCCTCGACGGCGGTCCGGGCGGGGGAGGCGGCCGGTCCCGGGACCGGTTCGACGACCGGGGCGGCCTCGTGCCGGGCGAGCGTCACGGCGAGCAGCAGCAGTCCTGCCGCCAGCAGCAGACCGTGCACGACCCGTCCGGCCGGCGGCAGGAAGAACTGCGGCAGGTAGGTGACCAGGGCGGTGGCGGTGGCGAGCAGGCCCATCCGGGCGGCCGCGGTGGCTCGTCGGGCGAGGCGCGCCAGCCGGACCCCGGCGACGGCGAACGCCACCCAGCCGAGGGTGAAGGTGGTGAGCGCGACGGGCTGGTACCGGAACAGGTCGGCGGCCGAGGTCATGTCCGCGTGCCCCGTGCGGCCCACGGCGAGCCCGAGCGCGTGCAGGCCGTAGGCCTCGGCGCCGTAGTAGGGCAGGACGCCGAAGGCACCCCACCGGGCCCAGCGGGCGGCGGTGGCGTCGACCGCGCCGAGGCCGGTGGCGACGAGGACGAACCCGAGCATCCCCAGCAGGTGGGCGAGCACCCACGTGGGACGGGCGTAGAGGGCGGCGCCGGCGAGACCGGTCTCGTCGCCGTAGCCGCGCAGGGCGGGGTAGGCGGCGAAGGCGACGGCGGCCGTGGCGAGGGCCGCGGCGGCCCGGGCGGTCGGGGGGACGGTCATGGTGGCTCCTCACGGGTTCGGATTTTGGAGAGCACTGCTCTCGTTGCGGAGACGATGACATGCCGGAGCCGGCCGTGTCAAGAGCACTGCTCTCTTTTCGGCTCCGTGCAGGGTGAGCGGCTACCGTCCGGTGCGCATGGACGTCGGTGCGGTGTGGGCGCGGCTGCAACCGGTCGGGACGGTGGCCCTCGACGGGCGGCCGCTGCTCGTCGTGCTCGGCGCGGCGCTCGTCGCCGTCGGGGTCGGTCCGGTCTGGTCGGTGCTGCGGCTCGGCGTCACGCTGGTCCACGAGCTCGGTCATGCCGGGGTCGGGATGCTCTGCGGCCGTCGGTTCACCGGCTTCGTGCTGCGCGGCGACATGTCCGGGCACGCGGTGACCGTCGGCCCCGCGCGGGGTGCCGGCCGGGTCGCGACCACGTGGGCCGGCTACCCGGCGCCGGCGGTCGTCGGGGCCGCGCTCGTCTGGTTGGCCGGCCGCGGCTGGGCGCCCGTCGTCCTGGCCGCCGTCGTCGTCGTGCTCCTCGTGGCGCTCGTGCGGTCGCGATCGGCGCTCACCGTCCTCGTCGTGCTCGCCGTCGGCGCGGCCACCGCCTGGCTGTGGTGGTCGGGCCCGGACCGGCTCCAGGCGCAGGTCCTCGTCGGCACCGGGCTCGTCCTCGTCGTCGGGGCGTGGCGGCACCTCGGCGCCGTCGCCGGCTCGCAGGACCGGTCGGCGAGCGACGCCGCGGTCCTCGCGCAGCTGACCGGCGTGCCCCGGCTGCTCTGGGTCGCGAGCTTCGGCGTCGTCTGCGCGGCCGCGACGTGGCTCGTCGCAACCACCGTCCTCGCCGCCCTCTGACCCCGACTTATTGCGAATAGGCCACCCCTGAGCAGCCATTTCGGGGCTCCGCGAGTGGGTGATTCGCAATAAGTCGGGAACGGCGGGGGAGGAAGCGGGGGCTACTTGACGGAGCCGGCGGTCAGACCGCCGACGAGGTGCTTCTCGATGAGCGCGAAGAGGATGACGACCGGCACGACGGCGATGACCGAGGCCGCGAACAGCTGGTCCCAGTTCTGCTCGTAGCCGGTGACGTAGGACCGGAAGCCGACGGTCAGCGGCTTCTTGTCGTCGTCGATCATCAGGGTGAGCGCGACGACGTACTCGTTCCACGCCGCGATGAACGTGAAGATGACGGCCGTGACCAGCCCGGGCAGCGTCAGCGGCAGCATGATCCGGCGGAGCATCCCGACCCGGCCGACGCCGTCGAGCGCCGCGGCCTCCTCGACCTCGAGCGGGATCGAGGAGAAGAACCCGTGGAGGATCCAGATCGCGAAGGCGAGGTTGAACGCCGCGTTGGTGATGATCAGCGCCCCGTAGGTGTTGATCATGTTCAGCTCGAAGAACTGCCGGTACAGCCCGACGACGAGCGAGGTCGGCGCGAACATCTGCGTGATCAGCACGACGAGGAGGAACAGGCCGCGACCGGGGAAGCGGTGCCGAGCCGTCATGAACGCCGCCGGGATGGCGACGAGGATGACGACCGCCGTCGCGCCGAGCGAGACGATGAGCGAGGTGAGCAGCCAGTGCGGGAAGCGGCCGTCGGTGAGCACGGTCGCGTAGGTGTCGAACTGCCACACCCGCGGCAGGAACGACGGCGGCGTGGTCTTGACGTCGGTGCTCGTCCGGAAGCTGTCGAGCACCATGACGAGGTAGGGCGCGAGGAAGACGAGTGCCACGGCGGCAGCGGTGAACGCGACGAGCCGGGGGCGGCGCACGCGGGTCATCGGGAGGTCTCCTCGCGCCAGTTGACGACCTTGAGGTAGACGAGGACGACGAGCAGGATGATGACGACGTTGATGATCCCCGTCGCGGCCGACATCCCGACGTCCTTCTCCTGGCTCTTGAACGCGAGCTTGTACATGAAGGTGATGAGGGTGTCGTGGGTGAAGCCGGGGTTGCGGTCGTTGAGCGTGTAGATGATCGGGAAGCTGTTGAACACGTAGATCGTGTTGAGCACCGTCGCGATGAGCATCGCCGGGCGCAGCAGCGGGAAGGTGATCTGCCGCCAGCGCTGCCATGGGGAGGCGCCGTCGACCTCGGCCGCCTCCATCACGTCGTCGGGGATCGCGTTGAGTCCCGCGATGAAGACGAAGATCGTGAACGGCAGGGACACGAAGACGCCGACGACGACCATCGAGGCCATCGTGAACCGGTCGTCGCCGAGGAAGCTGATCGGCTGGTCGATGAGGTGCAGGCCCTGGAGCACGTGGTTGACCAGGCCGTAGTTGCTGTCGTAGAGCAGCACGAACAGCTGGCTGGTGATGACGAGCGACGCGGCCCACGGCACGATGACGGCCCAGCGCACGAAGCGGCGCCCGGGGAAGTCCTTGACGAGCAGCTGGGCGAGGGCCAGCGAGAGCACGATGGTGATCGCGACGACGGCGACGACCCAGACGACGGTGTTCTTCAGGACCCCCGGGAGGTCGGGGTAGCTGAGCACCTTCGCGTAGTTGTCCCAGCCGGCGCCGCCCTTGTAGAGCCCGGTGATCGAGTACTCCGAGCGCGAGGCGCGGAAGAGCATGACCGCCGGGAAGAGGACCACCCCGACGATGAGCGCGATGGCCGGCGCGAGCCAGAGCAGCGCGACGGCGCCCCTGACCCGGCCGACCCCGGTGGACCGCCGCCGCGGGCGGGGTCCACCGGGGGTGCTGCGGGCCGACGGCGCCCGGACGTCGCCGGTCGTCGTCACGGGCGTCAGCCCTCCGACTCCGCGGTCTGCTGCAGCTTGTCGAGCACGGCCTTGGGGTCACCGGTGATGGCAGCGCCGAGGTTCTGCTGGACGGCCAGCTTGATCTTGTCCCAGGTCGGGTCGTCGGTCGGCGTGAGGCGGGCGTTCGGGAGGGTGTCGAGGTAGACCTTGAGCTTGTCGTCCTTCTGGAAGTACTCCAGGCCCGAGGTCGTCACCGGGAGGAAGCCTTCCTTCTCGATGAACGTGTTGATCTGGTCCTTCGAGTAGTAGAGCTCGTAGAACGCCTTGACGGCGTCCTGGTTGCCCTTCTTCTTGAAGGCCATGAGGTAGTCGGTGACGCCGAAGGTCTTGCTCTCCGAGCCGTCGTTGCTCGGGAACGGCGCGACGGCGTACTTGACGGTGCCGTCCTTGTCGAGGTCACCGGCGAGCGGCGAGAACCCGACGACCATCCCGGCCTTGCCCGACTTGAACAGGTCGAAGGCGTCAGCGCGGTTGGTGCGTGCCGGGTTGCCCTGCGTCACACCCTCACTCGCCAGCTTCTTCATGAACGTGAGCGTCTCGACGTTCTTGTCCGAGTTGATGGCCCACGTGCCGTCGGTCTTCCAGTCGCCGCCGTTGTTGAACAGCCACATGGAGAACTCGCCCTGCGCCTCCTCGGGGCCGAGCGGCATGGCGTAGCCGACGTTGCCGGTGGCCTTGATCTTCTGGGCGTCCGCCTCGAGCTCGGCCCAGGTCTTCGGCGGGGCGCTGATGCCGGCCTTGCCGAAGAGGTCGGTGTTGTAGAACAGCGCGCGGGCGCTGCTGAGGTCGGGGAAGCCGTAGAACTTGCCGTCGTACGTGCCGTACTTGACGAACGTCGGCAGGATGTCGGACTTGGCCTCCGAGGGCAGGACGTCGTCGGCGCTGTAGAGCAGCCCGTCCTTGGCGTAGCTCGCGTACGCGTTGAGGTTGAGGATGTCCGGCGGCTGGTTGTTCTGGATCATCGTCGAGGACTGCTGGTCGATGTTGTCCCAGCTGACGACGTTGACGTTCAGCGTGTACCCGTACTTGCTCTTGTACTCCTTGGCGAAGGAGTCCCAGAACGCCTTGGTGTTGTCCTTGGAGTACTCGGCCGCCATGAGGGTGATGGTCGTCGCCTTGTCGCCCCCGCTGCTCCCCCCGTCGGCCTGGTTGGCGCCGGTCCCCCCACCGCAGGCGGAGAGCACGAGGGCCCCCGTCGCCGCGGTCGCGGCCAGCATCGTGTGTCGTCGCGTCGTGCTCATCGTTCTCCTCGTCGAGAAGCCGGAGGTCCGGCGTGCTGCACCTACCCCGGGCGGACGTCCTGGACGCCCGCCGGCCGGGCGCCAGCCACGCTACACCTACGCATGAATGTGAGCGATCCGAGAGTCAAGTGATCACGAACGCGCAGCCACAGGTCATCGGGAGCCGCCCCGGCGGGGTGGGCGGCGCCGCCGACGAGTGAACCCGACCCCCGTCCTCCCGGCCACCCGGGACGGGGTCAGACGCAGACCACCTCGACGCCCCGCGCACGCAGCCCCTCGACCTCGGGGTCGTCCTCGGCGGCGGTCGTCACGAGGGTGCCGACCCGCTCCGCCGGGCAGATCGCGGCGAAGGTGCGCCGGCCGAGCTTCTCGGCGCCAGCGACGACGACGACCCGCTGCGACCGCTCGACCATCGCCCGGACGACCGCCGCCTCGTCGTCGTGCCGGCAGGTGGCCCCCTCGGCGGCGGAGAACGCGTTGACCCCGACGACCGCGACGTCGAACCACAGCCCGGCGATGACCTGGGCGGCGAGCGGTCCGGTCACCTCGTAGGACTCGGGCCGGGCCACCCCGCCGAGCGACACGCACTGGACGTGGGTGCGCAGGACCGCCTCGGCCGCGATGTTGAGGGCGTTGGTCACGAGGGTGAGCGGCGTGCCGTCATCACCGACGAGGTCCTCGCGGGCGGTGATGGCACGCGCGGTCGCGGTCGTCGTCGTGCCGCCGTTGAGGGCGACGACGTCCCCGGGGGCGACGAGCGCGGCGGCGGCGGTGGCGATCCGCCCGAGCGCGCCGTCGGCCTGGCTGGAGCGGTACCGGTACGGCAGCTCGTAGGCCACCGAGGTCGCGACGACACCGCCGTGGTGCCGGGTGACCAGCTGGCGCCGCGCCAGCTCGGCGAAGTCGCGGCGGACCGTCGCCTCCGAGACCGCGAGCTCGCGGGCGGTCTCGGTGACCGAGAGCCGGGCGCGGGTGGCCAGGAGGTCGAGGACGGCGGCCCAGCGCGACGTCGGCGTCCGCGTGCCGTTGGCCTCCTCGCTCACGCTCGTCATCGTAGGCGGAGGGTCGCCGCGGGGTGCGACTATGCTCGATCGGCCGTCCATTCCATCGCATTCGCGCACGAGGAGCACCGGTGACCGAGCTCGACGTCGACCCCTCCGGGGCGTCCCCCACGAGCGGCGACGAGCACCGTGGCGTCGTCGCGGCCGGGATCGACGTCGGCGGCACCCGCATCAAGGCCGTTCTGCGGCACGGCTCCTCGATCGTCAACCGGTACGTCGGACCGACCCCGCCGGACCTCGCCCACCGGTTCGGCGAGGTGGTGACCGCCGTCCTCGACCGGGTGGTGTCCGCGGGTCCCGGGCGACCGGCCCCGACGAGCGTGGGCGTCGTGGTCCCCGGCCTCGTCGACGAACGGGGCGGGGTCGCCGAGTGGTCCGCGAACCTCGGCTGGCGGGGGCTGGACATCCGCGCCGCCCTCGCCGGACCGGTCGATGCCGACGTCGTCGTCGGTCACGACGTGCGGGCGGGACTGCTCGGCGAGCACCTCCTCGGGGCCGCCCGTGGGGTCGACGACGTCCTCTTCGTCCCCCTCGGCACCGGCGTGGCCGTCGCGCTGATGACCGGGGGGCGGGTGGCGCGGGGCACGACCTGGTCCGGCGAGCTCGGGCACGTGCAGGTCGCCGCCGACGGTCCGGTGTGCGGATGCGGCCGCCGGGGGTGCCTCGAGACCGTGGCCGGCGCCGGTGCGGTCGGCCGACGCTGGCGGGAGAGCGGACGGGACGGGGACGCCCGCTCGGTCGCCGAGGCCGTCGCTGCGGGTGACCCTGTGGCGCAACGGATCTGGCGGGACGCGGTCGAGGCGCTGGCCGGCGGCCTCGCGCCGGTCGTCACGGCCGCGGGCAGCCGTCGGGTCGTCGTCGGTGGCGGGATGGCCGAGGCGGGCGCCGTCCTGTTCGACCCCCTGACCGCCGCCCTGCTCGCGCGCGTCCCCGACCCCGGGCTCGAGGTCGTGCCGGCCGAGCTCGGCGAGTGGGCCGGGGCCATCGGCGCCGCGCACCTCCTGCCGGCCGCCACCTGACCCCATCCGGTCGGGGGACGAACCGAGCGGTACGGGCATCGCGCCCCATCCGGGAAGCACCGGGGTCGTCCGGAAACGGTGTGGGTGCGACCCCGGGGTTCCCGGCACCCGGCGGGAAGGCCGTGGTCACGAGCACCGGGCCCGGGCCCGTAGACTGGTCGCTGCGGGCCCGCCCAGTTCTGCCTCGGGCCCCTGCTCCTCCCTCCGATGTCGATGCCGGTGACCGACCCCTGGTCACCCGAGCCGCGGCCCAGAGCCCGACCCGGCAGAACATCCAGCCTCGTCGCTGCTGCCGCCCAGCCGGTCGGTCGCGCGACGACCCCACCACGGGAGCCCTCACGTGTCCACCACCCCCACCTTCCGCGACCTCGCCCTGCCGGGGTCGCTCGTCGACGTCCTCGCCGCCGGCGGGATCTCGACCCCGACCCCCATCCAGGCCGTCACCCTCCCCGACTCCCTCGCCGGCCGCGACGTGCTCGGCCGCGGGCGCACCGGCTCCGGCAAGACGATCGCCTTCCTCCTGCCGCTGCTGACCCGGCTGTCCGAGGCCGGGCGGCCGCGGACGCCCCGGCGCCCCCGCGCGCTCGTCCTCGCCCCGACCCGTGAGCTCGCGACCCAGATCGACACCGCGATGGCCCCGCTCGCGGCCGCGCTCGGGCTGACCTCCCGCACGGTGTTCGGCGGAGTCGGCCAGGGCCCCCAGGTCTCCGCCCTCCGGCGCGGCGTCGACGTCGTCGTCGCGTGCCCGGGCCGCCTCGAGGACCTCATCGGCCAGGGGCACGTCTCGCTCGACGCCGTCGAGGTGACCGTCGTCGACGAGGCGGACCACATGGCCGAGCTCGGCTTCCTCCCGCAGGTGCGCCGGCTCCTCGACGCCACCCCGCGCCGGGGACAGCGGATGCTCTTCTCGGCGACGCTCGACGCCGGCATCGGGGTGCTCGCGACCCGCTACCTCCACGACCCGGTGACCCACGAGGCCGACTCGGCACAGTCGCCGGTCGCGGACATGGCGCACCACGTGCTGCACGTCGACGCCTCCGAGCACCTGCCCGTGCTCGTCGACCTCGCCGCCGCGCCGGGCCGGACGGTCGTCTTCACCCGGACCAAGCACCGGGCCAAGCGCCTGACCCGGCAGCTCAACGCCGCGGGGGTCTCCGCGGTCGAGCTGCACGGCAACCTCAGCCAGGGCCAGCGGACCCGCACCATGGCGGCGTTCCACGACGGGACGGCGACCACGCTCGTCGCCACCGACATCGCCGCGCGCGGCATCCACGTCGACGACGTCGGGCTCGTCGTGCACGCCGACCCCCCGGTCGAGCACAAGGCCTACCTCCACCGCTCGGGGCGCACCGCGCGCGCCGGCGCGTCCGGCGTCGTCATCACGCTGATGACCGACGAGCAGGTGCGTGACGTCCGCGAGCTGACGCGCCGGGCCGGGGTGCGGCCGACGACCACCCGCGCCCACTCGAGCCATCCCGTCCTCGCTGAGCTCGCCCCCGGGGAGCGGTCCTTCGACGGCGGTCTCGTGGCGGCCGCCCCGGCGGGCGGCCCGGCCCCGGCCGGCGACGGCGGCGGGCCGCGCGGCCGCGGGGGGGGCCCGGCCGCCCCCCGCGGGGGGCGCCCCTCCCGGGCGGGGGCTCCGTCCTCCGGGGGGCGCTCGTCCGGTGGCGGTCGCTCGTCCGGTGGGGGCTCTCGCTCGTCGGCCGGCGGTTCGCGCTCGTCCGACACCGGGCGGTCGGGCGGGACGCGCGGCAGCGGCGGTGGCCCGCGCGGCGGGCGCAGCCGCTCCGCCGGCTCGCCGGGAGGTTCCCGCAGTGGCTCGGGCTCCGGACGCGGCAGTTCGGGCTCCGGACGGAGCGGCTCGGGCTCCGGACACGGCGGGTCGGGCGGCGGTGCCGCGGCGTTCTCGGAGCGCTCGGGCGGCCGACGCTCGCGCTGACCCCAGCAGTCGAGAGACGAGAACATGCCGTGCAGCCCGAGGGCTGCACGGCATGTTCTCGTCGGTCGTCCGGGACCGAGCGGGTCAGGCTCAGCGCAGGCGGATGGTCCCCTGCTCGGACTGCCCGGTCGAGGGCAGGGTCACCGTCAGCGTGTACTCCCCGCGGGCCAGCCCGCGGGTCGGGACGGCCCCGAGCCACAGCGGTCCGACCGCACGGAGCGTGCCGCGGTAGGCCTCGCCGCCCGGGCCGGTCAGGGTGACCACGGGGGCGGTGACGCCGTGCGGCGGCCATCCGTCGCAGTCGCGCACGAGGGCGACGACGGGGATGGTGATGCCGCGCCGCAGGGTGAGCGTCCGCGACCCCGAGGGGACGACGTCGAGCCGGTACTCGACCACCACCTCGGCGGTCGAGCTCGCCGTGGCACCGCTCGAGTCGGTGACGGTCACCGTCGCCGTGTGCCGACCGGCCGTGCGGTAGGTGTGGCCGAGCGTCACGTCACCGGAGACGTTCTCGCGGGTCGTCGTCGTGCCGTCGCCCCAGTCGACCGTCACGGTGGTCGCGGCGTCGGGGTTGGCCACCGAGACCTTCAGCGACGCGTTGTCGCGGCCACAGGAGACCGAACCGTCGGCGAACGAGGCCGAGACGCCGAGCGGGCCGCGGGGGCTCAGCCCCACCATCACCGGATCGTGGTCGGAGACCCGGTAGGCGTCCGGCGCGTAGAGCGACGACACCTGGGCCGGCGACTTGAAGTTGGTGTTGTAGTCCAGCACCGACGGCTCGTCGGAGTTGATGTGGACGTCACCGACCCCGGTGACCTGACCGACGAGCGACGCCGAGCCGAGCGCCTGGTCGAGGTAGCCCCACTGGCCGTCGAAGACGTAGGAGTAGGCGTCCTCGCCCTGGTACTTCTCGACGAGGTTGGTGAAGCCGCCCTCCTCGAGCGTCCGGATCGGCGTCTCCTTGGCGTAGGAGTTGTAGTCGCCGATGAGCAGGACGTCGGTGTCGCCGGTGCCGGTCGGGTCGGAGTCGAGCCACGACATCAGCGTCTTCACCGCGTTGGTGCGGACGACGGCGCAGTTGCCCTGTCCGTCACCGGTGTCCGGAGCCGAGCAGGCCGAGCCCTTCGACTTCAGGTGGTTGACGTCGGTGACGAAGACACCGCCGGTCGCGTTGACCTTCCACGCCTGGGCGAGGGAGGGCCGGTTGCGCGGCGCGGGGTCGCCGCCGGTGACGAACTCCGGGGTGTTCAGCGCCGCCGTCGCCCCGACCGGGGTGACCACCGAGGGCTTGTAGACGAGGCCCACCTTGATGGCGTCGTCGCCCATGGCGTCGGTCTGACCGGTGTTCGCGTCGACGTCGACGAAGGCGTAGGTGCCCGCGCCGACCGCGGCGTTGAGGGCGTCGACGAGCGTCGAGATGGCGCTGTCCGGGCCGTAGCCGTCGTTCTCGATCTCGTTCACGCCGTAGACGTCCGCATCCATGAGCTTCATCGCCGCGACGGTCTTGGCCGTCTGCCGGTCGAGCTCGGCCTGGGTCTCGGCGCCGCGGCAGTCGACGGCCGGGCCGGAGACGCCACCACGGCACGCGTTCGGTGCGGTGTCGAGGGTGTTGAAGTAGTTGAGCAGGTTCATCCCGACCACCTGGACGTCACCACCGACGTCCGGCGGCCCGGTGGGGCGCGGGTTGGCGGCGGTGAACTCGATGCCGGCGCCGTCGGCGGTCACCGGACGCAGCCGGTAGGCGTTGGGGCTGGCCGAGTTTCCGCCCCAGGTGTACGTCAGGACGCCGGTCGCGCCGGTCGTCGTGTCGCCTCCGCGGAGGGTGTTCTCGGCGGTCAGCGGGTGCCCACCGCGGCCCCAGATGATGGGGTCGGGGTTCTGCGCCTGCGAGGTGTCGTCGAGGAGGATCTGGTTGAGGTCGTTCTGCGCCTGGAGGGCGTTGGCCGCGGCACCGGGCTCGACGACGTTCGTCGGCTGCTGGAGGCGGCCGCCGGACGAGAGGGTGACCTGGCCGAAGCGGCCGAGGAGGTAGTGCTCGGTGACGGTCAGCTGCTGCGGGAACGTCACGAGCATCCCCTCGTAGCGCTCGAAGGCGTCCGGGCTGGCCATCGGCAGGGCGACCGGCGTCGGCGTCACCGAGCCGGTGCCGCACACCTCGGTGCTCGTCGCCGTGACCTGGGTCTGGTCCTGGTAGTCGCCGGCGGTGCCGGTGACCCGCACGAGGTCACCGACGGAGACGTCGTCCGCGCCGCCGTCGAAGACGAAGAGGGCGTCCGAGGTGGCCGGGTCGCCGTCACCGGTCGGGTCCTGGAGGTAGAAGCCGCGCAGCGCCGGCTGCGGGCCCTCGTAGTCGGCGACGACGACGCCCTGCGTGGCGACGTCACCGGTGATGGCGGCCGAGGAGCCGCTGCCCTGGATGTCGTAGGCCGGCGTGAAGGTCTGGCCGCACTGGCTCGCGACCGAGAAGTGGACGGTGGTGTCGGCGGCCGGGGAGTCCGGCGGGTCGATCGGGTCGACGTCGTGGACGGCGGCCGCGGCCACGGTCATCGTGCAGGACTCGCCGTTCGCGAGCGCGGAGGCCGGGGTCCCGGTGAAGGAGGTCGGCCCACCGGCGGTGGTGACCGCGACGGCGCCGGACTCGCTGCAGGACAGGCTCAGCGCGCCGGCGTCGAGGGTGACCGGCTCGGAGAACGTGACCCCGACCCGCTGGCGCGGGGTCACCGTGCCGCCGTCGGCCGGGGAGGTCGCCGTGACCGTCGGGGCGGTGTCGGTCGGGGTGCCGCCGCAGCCGGCGGTGTGCGAGCCGAGACCGTCGAAGGTGTCCTGGGCGAAGCCGGTCCACTGCGCCGAGGGGTCGAAGGCATCGGCGCCGTTCGGGTCACCCGCGCAGATCGTGTCCTTGCGGCGCAGGGTGTTGTCGGCCGTGCTGGTGAGGCCGGTGCCCCACTCGGTGCCGGGGTCGTTGCCGACCTGACCGATGACGTCGAGGACCGTCGTGCCCTTGCGCAGGACGACGGCGTCGTTGCCGTTCCAGCTCGCGTTGCCGGAGGTGATGTCGGCCACCGCGAGGACGGCGGCGCCGGCCGAGCCGTTGGCCACGACCGTCACGTCCTCGGGGGCCACCGTCCCGGTGAGGGGGATGGACCGCGCCGTGGTCCCGCCGTTCGCGTACACGTCGATGGCGTAGCCGCCCGCGGTGAGGTCGACCGCGGCACCGGTGCCGTTGTAGACCTCGACCGCCTTGTTGTTGCTCGACCCCTCGACGTACTCGGAGAAGAAGAGGTCGGGGGCGGGGTCGGCGGACGCCGCGGACGGCGTCAGGACGACGGGCACGGCCGCCACGAGAGCGCCGGCGGCGACTCCCGTGACGAGCCGTCGCAACGGCACTCGGAACATGCATCCTCCTGGGTCAGGACACGGGGGGAGCCGGCCTGTCAGCGACGCCTCGGCCCGTGGCGCGGCGAACCTAACACCGGCCCGTGGCCCCGGCCACCGGAGCGACCGACCCATCGGTGAACGGTCGGCGAAGCCTCGGTGCGCACCCCAGGCCGGGGCGCTCGACAGGTCCTGTCGAAGGTGCGACGTCGCAGGTCATCGGCGGTCGGTGGGCGCCGACGGCTCGCTACGGTCGGGGGACGCACGACCCGCGGACCACGGACGGAGACGACGAGATGGCCTACCGCACGGGCGACTCGGTGAGCTGGAACACCTCGCAGGGCGCGACGCACGGGACGGTCACGTCCAAGCGCACCCGCGAGTTCCAGCACGACGGGCAGACCTTCCGACCCACCGACGACGACCCCTACTACCTCGTCGAGTCGGAGAAGACCGGAGCGACCGCGGCACACAAGGAGTCGGCCCTCCGCAAGCGCTCGTAGGCCGGGTCTCGACTGCCCGCGCGTTGCGCGAGTCTGATCGAATACGCTGAGGTTCGCGCACAACCGCTCGCCCACGCCGCGTCACGACAAGGACCCCCGATGCCCGCCACGCACGTCGCCGCCGAGATCGCCTCCCAGCCGGACACGTGGCGGGAGGCGGCCGCCCTCGCGCCGGCCGTCGCCCACCGGCTCCCGCGCCCGGGGGAGCGCGTGGCCGTCGTCGGCTGCGGCACCAGCTGGTTCGTGGCGATGGCCTACGCCGCGCTGCGCGAGGCCTCCGGTGCCGGGGAGACCGACGCCTTCGCCGGCAGCGAGTTCCCGGCCGGCCGCCGCTACGACCGGGTGCTCGCGATCTCGCGCTCCGGCACGACGACGGAGGTCGTCGACCTCCTGGCCGCGCTCGACGGCACCCCCTCCACGCTCGTCACCGCGGTCGAGGACTCGCCGGCCGCCGCGGCCGCCTCGACCGTCGTCGGGCTCCCCTTCGCCGACGAGCAGTCGGTCGTCCAGACCCGCTTCGCGACGACCACCCTGGCCCTGCTGCGCGCCCACCTCGGCGAGGACGTCGAGCCACTGGTCGCCGACTGCCGCGCCGCGCTCGAGCTGCCGGTGGAGGACCTCCTCGACGTCGACCAGTGCACCTTCCTCGGGCGCGGCTGGACCGTGGGGCTCGCGTCCGAGGCGGCCCTGAAGACCCGCGAGGCCGCCCAGTTCTGGGCCGAGGCCTACCCGGCGATGGACTACCGGCACGGCCCGGTGGCCATCGCCCAGCCCGGCCGGCTGGTGTGGGCGTTCGGTGCGGTGCCCGACGGCCTCGCCGACGAGGTCGCTTCCACCGGAGCCCGTTTCGTCCACCACCAGCTCGACCCGATGGCCGCCCTCGTCGTCGCCCAGCGGTTCGCCGTCGCGCTCGCCGAGGTCCGTGGCCTCGATCCGGACCACCCGCGCTCGCTCACCCGCTCGGTCGTCCTCGGATGACCGGCCGCGACCCGGTCGCCGACGCCCGCGCCGCCGGGCACGGCATCGGCGCGTTCAACGTCGTCCTCCTCGAGCACGCGGAGGGCATCGTCCGGGGGGCGGAGGCGGCCGCCCTGCCGGTCGTCCTCCAGGTGAGCCAGAACACCGCCACGTTCCACGGCGGCCTCGAGCCGGTGCTGCGGGCGAGCCTCGCCCTGGCCCGCGGGGCGAGCGTCCCCGTCGTCGTCCACCTCGACCACGCCGAGGACGTCGACCTCGTCCACGAGGCCGTGGCCCTGGGCGCGGACAGCGTGATGTACGACGGCTCGCGGCTGCCGTGGGAGGACAACGTCGCCACGACCCGCGCGGTCGTCGAGCACTGCCACGCCCACGGGGTGCGGGTCGAGGCGGAGCTCGGCGAGGTCGGTGGCAAGGACGGCGTCCACGCGCCCGGCGTGCGCACCGACCCGGCCGAGGCCGCGGCCTTCGTCGCCGCCACCGGGGTCGACTCGCTGGCCGTGGCCGTCGGCACCTCGCACGCGATGACCACCCGCGACGCGGTCGTGGACACGGCCCTCGTCGGGCGGCTCGCGGCCGCAGTGCCGGTGCCGCTCGTCCTGCACGGCTCCTCGGGGCTCGACGACGAGGGGCTCACCGAGGTCGTCGGCGCCGGGATGACCAAGGTCAACATCTCCACGCACCTCAACGCGGTGTTCACGGCGGCGGTGCGCGACGTGCTCGCCACCGACCCCGACCTCGTCGACCCGCGCCGGTACGTCGGCCCCGGGCGCGAGGCCCTCGCGGCCGAGGTCGAGCGGCTCCTCCGGCTCCTCCACGGCTGACCTCCGCAGCAGACCGCGGCCAATGCCGGGCTACCCCGCAGTAACTGTCGCTGTGGCGGCACTTACTGCGGGGTAGCACGGCACGCGAGCGCGGGGTCGCCTGACGTGCCGGCCGGCCGGCCGATCCAACCGGCCCGGGCCGGACCACGGGGAACATCCGGGCCGCTCGACTCCTTGGCCCTGACGTACCCCGACACGACGCGCACGTCGGCTGCGGGCGCGTCCACCCTTCCGCCACACAGGAGCTGATGACATGCAGCAGCGAGCACTCGGAGACGTCCAGGTCGGCGCGATCGGCCTCGGCGGGATGCCGATGTCCATCGAGGGTCGTCCGGAGCAGGAGCGCTCGGTCCGCACCATCCACGCGGCACTCGACGCCGGAGTCACCCTCGTCGACACCGCCGACGCCTACCACCGCGACGCCGGCGAGGTCGGTCACAATGAGGAGCTCATCGCCGCCGCGCTGCGCAGCTGGGGCGGGGACGCGTCCTCGGTCCTCGTCGCGACCAAGGGCGGCCACCTGCGACCCGGCGACGGCTCGTGGACGCTGAACGGGCGGCCGGAGTACCTGAAGGAGGCGGCGAAGGCGTCGGCGAAGCGGCTCGGAGTGGACGCGATCGGCCTCTACCAGTTCCACCGCCCCGACCCGGACGTGCCGTACGCCGAGTCCGTCGGAGCGCTGCGCGACCTCCTCGACGAGGGCGTCATCCGGATGGCCGGCATCTCCAACGCCTCGGTCGCGCAGATCGAGGAGGCGAACGAGGTCCTCGGCGGCCGGCTGGTCTCGGTCCAGAACCAGTTCTCGCCGGCGTTCCGCTCCTCCCTCGACGAGCTGCGGCACTGCGCGGAGCTCGGCATCGCCTTCCTGCCGTGGAGCCCGCTCGGCGGCATCAGGAAGGCGTCCGGACTCGGCGACGAGCACTCCGTCTTCGCCGAGGTGGCCCGCGCCCACGACGTCTCGCCGCACCGGGTCGCGCTGGCCTGGGAGCTCGCGCTCGCCGACGTCGTCCTGCCGATCCCGGGGGCGTCCCGGCCGGAGTCGATCACCGACTCGGTGCAGGCCGCCGACCTCGAGCTGACGGCCGACGAGGTCGAGCGCCTCTCCGCCGCCTGACCCGCTCGTGCACCTCACGCGTATCGGGTGACCCGATACTCCTGCGCCTCACCCCGGAACGGTTCCGGGGTGAGGCGCGGTCGTATCGGGTGACCCGATACGCGTGGGACGGGCGGGAGGGGCGGTCAGCCGAGGTGGCCGCGGACCGACGCGTGTCCCTTGAGCAGGTTGCGGGCGATGGTCCGCCGCTGGATCTCGTCGGTGCCCTCGTAGATGCGCAGCAGCCGCAGCTCGCGGTACCACCGCTCGAGCGGCAGCTCGCGGGTGTAGCCCATCCCGCCGTGCACCTGGAGCATCCGGTCGACGATCTCGTTGGCGTGCACGCCGCCGTACAGCTTGGCCATCGACTGCGCCTGGCGCGAGTCCCGTCCCCGGTCGACCTGCCACGCGGCGGAGAGGACGAGCCAGCGCAGCGCCTCGATGTCGACGGCCGAGTCGGCGATCATCCACTGGATGGCCTGCCGCTCGGCGATGGGCTTGCCGAAGGTCACCCTCGAGCGCGCGTGCTCCATCGCCATCTCGACCATCCGCTCGCAGCCGCCGAGGGCGCGCGCGGGCAGCAGGTAGCGCCCCTTGCCGATCCACTGCATCGCGAGCGCGAAGCCCTTCCCGACCTCGCCGAGCACCGCCGACCCCGGTACCCGCACGCCGTCGAAGGTCAGCGCCGCCGGACCCCACTCGCCCATCGTGTCGATGGGGTGCGAGGTCCAGCCGCGGTCGCGGTCGACGAGGAAGCACGTGACCGACTCGCCGGTGCGGCCCGCGGCGTGCGCCTTGGGGTCGGTGACGGCGAAGACCATGACGTAGTCGGCCTCGTGCCCGCCGGTGATGAACGTCTTCTCGCCGGTGACCACCCAGTCGTCGCCGTCGCGGATCGCCTTGGTGCGGATGGCCCGCGCGTCCGACCCGGCTCCCGGCTCGGTGATGGCGAAGCAGCTGCGCCGGGTGCCCTCGATGGTCGGCCGCAGGTACTCCTCCTGCTGCGCGTCGGTCGCGTGGAAGAGGATGTTGTCGGCCTCGCCGGCGAACCGGAACGGCACGAACGAGCGCCCGAGCTCGATCTCGACGAGGGCGGCCATCACCGCCGACAGCCCCATCCCGCCGTACTCCTCCGGGGTGAGGACCCCGAAGAAGCCGGCTTCACGTGCGGTGTCCTGCAAGCGTTCCAGCTCCTCGGCGGGCAACCCGCGCTCGTGCCGGCGCTCGCGGGCCAGGACATCCTGCTCGAGCGGCACGACCTCCTTCTCGACGAAGGTCCGCACCCACTGGCGGATGTCCCGCTCGTCGTCGGTCAGGTCGAGGTCCATGCGCTGCGCTCCCGTCGCTCCGGCGCGCCCCGGGACGTCGGTGGCCCGGGGCACCCTCCGATCATCGCCCCCGAGGCCGGCTGTGCGGCCACCGGGTGCGCTCGCACCCGGCCGCCGGCGATGTCGAGAACCGGCCGCCGGCTCCGTCCCCCGGGTGACGACCGACCCGCGGCCGTCGCCCGACCCGCCGGAGGACCACCATGGACCAGCACCAGATCGACGCCGAGCTCGCCCTCGAGGGTGCGCAGGAGCTGCTGTGCGGCACCTCGCTCGCCCACCTCTCCTACCTCGCGTCCGACGGCACGCCGCGCGTCGTCCCCGTCGGCTCGTGGTGGACCGGGACCGAGCTCGTCGTCTCGACCGCGACGACCGCCCCGAAGGCTGCCGCGCTGCGGGCGAACCCGGACGTCGCCGTGGCGCTCGACGCGGGCGGCACCCCCGACTCGGCGCGCTCGCTCTCGCTGCGCGGCCGGGCCGAGCTGACCGTCGTCGACGGCGTCGTCCCCGAGTACCTGGCCGCGGCGCGGCGGTCGATGGACCCGGACGCCTACGCCGGGTTCGAGGAGGCGGTCCGCGGCTTCTACCCGCAGATGGTCCGCATCGGCATCCGGCCGACCTGGGCCCGCTTCCACGACTACGGCACGGGCCGGGTGCCCACCTTCCTCCGCGAGCTCGCCGAGCGGTCCGGCGCCTGACCTCGTCCCGGCGCTCGGATGCCGGACGGGACCGATGAGTTCCGCGGCCGGTCCCGGTCGACCCTCCCATGAGCGATGGACCCTGCCCGAACGCCCGACCCCTTGCCGCCCCGGCGGGGCCTCGGGACACTGGACGACACCGCCCGCCGACCACCGCGGGCGACCCGGCGGAAGGAGCCGACCATGGCTGACCCGGCCATCCACCTGCTCGTGGGCACCAGCAAGGGGGCGTTCGTCGTCGACGGCGACGCCGACCGCTCCGGATGGACGGTGCGCGGGCCCTACTGCGACGGGTGGCCGATCAACCACGCCGTCGGCGACCCGCGGACCGGCACGATGTGGGCCGGCGGCGGGGGCGACTGGTCGGGCGCCGGCGTGTGGCGCTCGGACGACGGCGGCCACACCTGGGAGCTGACCAAGCTGACCACCGGGGAGATGGACCGGTGGGCCGCCAACGACCGGGACTTCGCCGCGATGGTCGGCTGGAGCGAGGAGCCCGCGCCCTTCGGCGAGGCGTTCTCCCAAGTCTGGTCGCTGCGCCGCGCCGGCGAGCGCCTCTACGCGGGCACCAAGCCGGCGACCCTGCTCGTCAGCGACGACGACGGCCGCACCTGGTCGGAGGTCAAGGGCCTGAGCGACCACCCGTCGCGCGGCGAGTGGAACCCCGGCGGCGCAGGCCTGGTCCTCCACACGATCGTCGCGGACCCGGCGGACCCCGAGCGGTTGTGGGTGGGGATCTCGGCGGCCGGTGTCTTCGTCACGCACGACGGCGGAGTCACCTGGGAGCGGGCCAACGACCTCGCCGACCCCGAGGCCGGGGCCGACGCACGGCACCCCGCGGGCCCGGCGGACGGGAAGACCGGCTTCTGCGTGCACCACGTCGAGCACGCGGGAGGGGACGTCCTCTACCAGCAGAACCACTACGGGGTCTGGCGCTCCGCGGACGGCGGGCAGACCTGGCAGGACGTCACGGCCAACCTGCCGTCGACGTTCGGGTTCCCGCTCTGGGCCCACCCGCGCGACCCCGACACCGTGTGGACGCTGCCGCTCAACGGTGACATGGCCGGCCGCTACCCGCCGGATGCGGCTGCGGCCGTGTGGCGTTCGCGCGACGGCGGGGCCACGTGGGAGGCCCGGCGCGACGGGCTGCCCCAGGAGGCGTGCTTCTTCACGGTGCTCCGGCAGGCGATGACCGGCGACGAGCAGGACCCAGCCGGCGTGTACTTCGGGACGAACAGCGGCTCGGTGTTCGCCAGCCGCGACGAGGGGGAGACCTGGGAGGAGATCGTGCGGCACCTGCCGACGGTGCTGTCCGTCGACGTCCTCGAACCGCGATGATGGAGGCATGAGCGCCTCCACCGACACGGTGACCGTCCGCTTCACGACCCCGGCCGAGACGGTCGGCGACACCCGGCTCGTCCGGCTGCCGGCGGACGCCAGCCGGGCGCTGCCGTCGCGCGGGCAGGTCGCCGTCACCGGCTCCCTCGACGGTGAGCCGTTCGCGACCGTCGTCGAGCCCGATGGTCGGCGGGGTCACTGGGTGCGGCTCGACCCCGGTTCCGCCGCACCGGGCGACACCGTCGAGCTCGAGCTGGTCGTCGCCGAGGAGTGGCCCGAGCCGGACGTGCCCGAGGACCTCGCCGAGGCGCTCGCGGCGGCGCCCGAGCACATCCGCGAGGTCTGGGACGACATCACCCCGATGGCCCGCTGGGAGTGGGTGCGCTGGGTCGGCGCCACCCGTAGCCCGGAGACGCGGGCCAAGCGGGTCGGGGTGAGCATCGACAAGATCGACCACGGCAAACGCCGACCCTGCTGCTTCGACCTCTCCTCGTGCACCGACCCGGACGTCGCGCGCGGCGGGAAGCTGCCCGAGCCGTCCTGACGCCGGCGGGCCACGGGCGCGACTCGCTCAGGGGCGGAGCATGACCTTGAGGGCGGTCCGCTCGTCCATCGCGCGGTAGCCGGCCGGGCCCTCCTCGAGGGGCAGCACGGTGTCGAACACGCGGCCGGGCTCGACGGTTCCGTCGAGGACGCCCGGGAGCAGCTGCTCGACGTACGCCCGGACCGGTGCGACACCGCCGGTCAGGGTCACGTTGCGGCCGAACAGGACCCGGCCGACCGGACCGTCCGTGTACTGGGGCACGCCGACGCGGCTGATCGTCCCTCCCGGACGGACCACCCCGAGCGCCTGCTCGTACGCGGGCATCATCCCGACGCACTCGAGGACGACCGGGCTGCCCCCGTCGGTGAGGTCGCGGACGGCCTCGACGCCCTCCTCACCGCGCTCGGCGACGACGTCCGTGGCACCGAACTCGCGGCCGAGGTCGGTGCGCGACGCGTGCCGCCCCATGAGGACGACGCGCTCGGCACCCTGCTGGCGGGCGGCCAGGACCGCGAGCAGCCCCACCGCCCCGTCGCCGATGACGGTGACCGTGCTGCCCTGCGACACACCGGCGCTCAGGGCGGCGTGCCATCCGGTGCCGTAGACGTCGGAGAGGGTGAGGAGCGAGGCGAGCATCCGCTCGTCGGTGTCCTCCGTGATGCCCGGGACCGGGACGAGCGTGCCGTCGGCGAGCGGGACGCGCACGGCCTCGCCCTGGCCACCGTCCGACCCGATGCCGTTCGTGTCGCCCCAACCACCACCACGGACGCAGGAGGTCTGCAGCCTGGCCCGGCAGTACTCGCACTCGCCGCACGAGATGAGGAACGGCGCGATGACGAAGCCGCCGGGTCGCACGGTCGTGACCTCGGCGCCGACCTCCTCGACGACGCCGACGAACTCGTGGCCGATGGGGTGACCGGCCTCGTCCCGCTCGGCATTGTGGAAGGGGTGCAGGTCGCTGCCGCAGATGCAGGAGCGGGTGACTCGCACGAGGGCGTCGGTGGGCAGGCGGAGGGCGGGGTCCGGGGCGTCGACGACGCGGACGTCCCCGGCTCCGAAGAGGTGGATGGCTCGCATCCACCCAGTCCACACCCCCGGGCGGTCGGGTGGGCCACCGGGGTCCCGGCGGTCCGGGCGGAACCGCGACCCTACGATCGGAGGATGAGTGCGGACCTCGTCGCCCAGGGCCTGGCCGGCGGGTACGCGCACCGCACCCTGTTCGAGTCCCTCGACCTCACCGTCGCCCCCGGCGACGTCGTGGGCGTCGTCGGGGCGAACGGCGCCGGCAAGACGACGCTGCTGCGCGTCCTCGCCGGTGACCTCGCGCCCCTCGCCGGCACGGTCTCGACGGCGCCGGCCGACGCGTTCGTCGGCTGGCTGCCGCAGGAGCACGAGCGGGTCGCCGGGGAGTCCATCCGCGGGTACGTCGCCCGCCGCACCGGTGCCGCCGCCGCGACGACGGCGATGGAGACCGCCGCCGCGGCGATGTCCGCCGAGGACGCCGGGACGGCAGCGGGCGACGCGTTCGCCCACGCGCTCGACCACTGGCAGGCGACGGGTGCCCCCGACCTCGACGAGCGGCTGGCCCCCGTGCTCGCCGACCTCGGTCTCGACGTCGCCGCGGACACCCCGATGACGGCGCTGTCCGGGGGTCAGGCCGCCCGGGCCGCGCTCGCCGCCCTGCTCCTCAGCCGGTTCGACGTCGTCCTCCTCGACGAGCCGACGAACGACCTCGACCTCGCCGGGCTGTCGCGGTTGGAGGACTTCGTCGGCAGCCTGCGCTCGGGGGTGGTCCTCGTCTCGCACGACCGGGAGTTCCTCTCGCGCGTCGTGACCCGCGTCGTCGAGCTCGACCTCGCCCAGCACGCGGTCGCGGTGTACTACGGCGGGTACGACGCCCCCCTCCCCGGGCGCGCGGGGGCCCCCCGGCCCCCCCGCCCGGCGGAGCGGGGGTGACGCGGGCGCCGGGGCGACCTCGAGGGGCGCGCCCGCACGCAGCGCGAGTGGAGCTCGCAGGGCGTCCGGAACGCGATGCGCAAGAGTCCGGACAACGACAAGATCCGGCGCCGGGCCCAGTCCGAGTCCGCGGAGAAGCAGGCCCGCAAGGTGCGCCAGATGGAGTCGCGCATCGCCCGGCTCGAGGAGGTCGAGGAGCCCCGCAAGGAGTGGGAGCTGCGGTTCGCGATCGCCGGGGCGCCCCGGTCGAGCTCGGTCGTGGCGACGCTCGACGAGGCGGCGGTCCGGTTCGGGGAGTTCGTCTTCGGACCGGTGTCCCTGCAGGTCGGCGTCCGCGACCGGATCGGTGTCACCGGCCCCAACGGCGCCGGCAAGACGACCCTGCTCCGGCTGCTCACCGGTCGGCTGGAGCCGGGGTCCGGGCGGGCGAGCCTCGGGGCGTCGGTGGCGCTGGGCGAGATCGACCAGGCCCGCACCGGTCTCGCCGACGACCTGCCGCTCGCGGTCGCGTTCGAGGCCGCCGTGCCCGCCATGACCACCGCCGAGGTGCGCACCCTGCTCGCGAAGTTCGGGCTGCGGGCCGACCAGGTGACCAGCCTCGTCGGTCGGCTGTCGCCGGGGGAACGGACGCGGGCGGCGATGGCGCTGCTCCAGGCCCGCGGGGTCAACCTCCTCGTCCTCGACGAGCCGACCAACCACCTCGACCTGCCGGCCATCGAGCAGCTGGAGTCGGCGCTCGAGGCCTACGACGGCACGCTGCTCCTCGTGACGCACGACCGGCGGCTGCTCGACACCGTGCGGCTGGACCAGCGCTGGGAGGTCGAGGCGGGCCGGGTGACCATGACGCACGTCGGCATCCGCTGAGGCCGCTCAGGTCGAGACGATCTTCCAGTAGGAGTCCTTGCGGGTGATCCTCCCGTCGACGTCGAGGTCGAACAGGTCGCAGCCGCGCACCTCGACGCGGTCCCCGGCGGGCGTGGTGCCGGTGAGCAACCAGCGCGAGACGCCGTGACCGTCGGTGAGCCAGTGCTCGTCGTCGCCGTAGTGGACGTCCGGCAGGCCGGTGAAGCGCTGGGCCAGGCCGGCCCGCACCTCGTCGCGGCCGACGAACCGTGTGCCCCACGGATGCTGCCCGGCCGGCGTCTCGAGGACGCAGCCGTCGGCGAAGAACCCCATGATGCGGTCGAGGTCGTGGTCGTTGAAGGCCGCGAGGAGCCGGTGCAGGACGTCGGGGCCGTCGGCGGTGGCCATCCCCGCATCGTCCCACCGCACCGCCGCGCGGTCACCCCCGTCGCGTCGGGTCGTGTGCCCAGGTGGTCGCGCGGGCGACCGTCCGGGCACACGACCGCGGCTCACCCCTCGTGCAGGGGGTCGGCGTGCCGGTGGAACAGCGCCCAGCGGCCCCCCTCGCGGCGGTAGAGCTCGGTGACGCGCAGGTCCATCGGGACGGGCTCGCCGCCGTCGTCCATCGAGACCACGGAGCGCTGCACGCCGACCCACCACGCGAGGTCGCCGTCCTCCCCGGAGTGCAGCGTCTCGAGGTCGTTGCGCTCGGCACCGGTGAAGCGCGCCGCGCCGCCGGCGTTCACCGTGTTGACGGCGTCGGCCCCCTGGACGACGGTGCCGGGCGGACCGAAGATCGTCGCGGGGTCGCTGGTGGCCGACACGGCGTGCAGGGGCGCGACGTCGCCGGTGACGAAGGCGTCGGATGCCGCCCTGCGGCGGCTCAGGTAGTCGGCAAAGGTCTCGTCGGCCATCGGTGCTCCCATCGGATGCCGTGCACGGTAGCCGCGCCGACCGACAGCGAGCACGTCCCGGGCGCAGGCCCGGCAGCGGCGGCATGGGTGGTCCTCCGGAACTCCGTGCTCCACGCACGCGATCCCGTGCTCGCCGCAATCGATCCCGTGCCCAACGCAACGGATCGACTGCGCGCCGCAAGGGATCGCTTGCCTCCCGCAAGGGATCGCTTGCCTCCCGCAAGGGATCCCTTGCGGGAGGCACGGAGGTGGGGAGACGACAGGTCCCGGCCCCGCCCTCAGGTCCGGCCTGCGGGCCGACACCCGGGCGGGCGGCACCGCCCGTCGCGCCGTGGGGGAGAATCGAGCGCGATGACGCTCACCGACCGCCTCACCGGCGCCGCCGCCGGGACCCCGGCCGGGGGCGCCGACGCCGCCCTCGACGTGTTCGTCGAGTGGGCCGGCGAGCGTGGCTTCGCCCTCTACCCGGCGCAGGAGGAGGCCGTCCTCGCCCTCGCCCAGGACGCCCACGTCGTCCTCGCCACGCCCACCGGCTCCGGCAAGTCGCTCGTCGCGGTCGCCGCGCACGCCCTCGCCCTCGCCACCGGTCGCCGCTCCTGGTACACCGCCCCCATCAAGGCCCTCGTCTCGGAGAAGTTCTTCGCCCTCGTCGAGACCTTCGGCGCCGAGCACGTCGGGATGCTCACCGGCGACGCGGCGGTCAACCCCGGTGCGCCGATCATCTGCGCGACCGCCGAGGTCCTCGCCAACCACGCCCTGCGCGAGCGCGACGCGTCCGACGTCGGCCTCGTCGTCATGGACGAGTTCCACTTCTACGGCGAGCCCGACCGCGGCTGGGCGTGGCAGGTGCCGCTGCTCCTCCTGCCCGACACGCAGATGCTCCTCATGTCGGCCACTCTCGGTGACACCCACGACCTCGAGCGTGACCTGCACCGCCGCACCGGCCGCGAGGTCGTCGCGGTCACCGGGGCGCAGCGGCCGGTCCCGCTCGAGTACGAGTGGGTGCTCACGCCCGTGCACGACACCCTCGAGCTCCTCCTGCGCGACGAGCGCGCGCCCGTCTACGTCGTCTCCTTCACCCAGGCCGGTGCGGTCGAGCAGGCGCAGGCCCTCGCGTCGGTCGACGTCGTCTCGGGCGAGCGCAAGGCCGCTCTCAAGGAGGCGGTCGGCGGCTTCCGGTTCGGCAAGGGCTTCGGGCAGACGCTGCGCCGGCTCGTGCTGCACGGCATCGGCGTCCACCACGCGGGGATGCTCCCGAAGTACCGGCGCCTCGTCGAGACCCTGGCGCAGGCCGGGCTGCTCGCCGTCATCTGCGGTACCGACACGCTCGGGGTGGGCATCAACGTGCCGATCCGCACGGTCCTGCTCACCTCGCTGACCAAGTACGACGGCCGCAAGCAGCGGGTCCTGCGGGCCCGCGAGTTCCACCAGATCGCCGGCCGGGCGGGCCGCGCCGGCTTCGACACCGTCGGCTACGTCGTCGTCCAGGCGCCGGAGCACGTCATCGAGAACAGCAAGGCGCTGGCCAAGGCCGGCGGCGACCCGAAGAAGGAGCGCCGCATCGTCCGGAAGAAGCCGCCGGAGGGCGTGCTCACCTGGACCGAGGCCACGTACGACAAGCTGGTCACGGCGGTGCCGGAGCCGCTGCAGCCGAGGATGCGGATCACGCACGCCATGGTCCTCAACGTGCTCGACCAGTGGGAGGGCCAGCAGGACGCACTGCACACCCTCGTCCTCGACAACCACGAGGGGCCGGAGCGGCGAGAACGGCTCGTGGAGCGCGCGGTACAGGTCCTCGGGTCGCTCGTGCGCGCCGGCGTCGTCGAACCGGACGACGGCTCGTCCGTGTCGGACTGGCTTCCCCCGGAGCCCGATCCGGCTCCCGCAGCACCGGACGCCGTCCCCGAGCGGCCGGCCGACCCCGCCCCCCGACCCGTGGACGCCGGCGCCCTCGGCACGCCCGGCGAGGCGCTCGCCGCCGCCGGCCTCGCCCCGACCGAACCACCCGAGCCGACGCCCGCCACCGACGAGCCCGTGCCGGTCGACGACGAACCGGTCGAGGCGCCGCCGCTCGAGAGGTTCCTGCGCCGTGAGGGCCGCCGGTACGCCGAGGGACCCTTCCAGGTCGCCCTCGACCTGCACGACGGCTTCGCCCTCAACCAGGCCCTCTCCGCGTTCGCGCTGGCCGCCCTCGAGCTCCTCGACCCCGCGTCGCCCGACTACGCGCTCGACGTCGTCAGTGTCATCGAGGCCACCCTGGACGACCCCCGGCAGGTGCTGCAGGCCCAGCAGTTCGAGGCCCGCGGCGAGGCCGTCGCCGCGATGAAGGCCGACGGGATGGAGTACGAGGAGCGGATGGACGCCCTCGACGACGTCACCTGGCCCAAGCCGCTCGCCGAGATGCTCGAGCTGTCGCTGCGCACCTACCGGCAGACCCATCCGTGGGTCGACCCGCGCGACCTCTCGCCGAAGTCCGTCGTCCGCGAGATGTTCGAGCGGGCGATGTCGTTCGGGGAGTTCGTCGCCCACCACAAGCTGGCCCGCGCCGAGGGCATCGTCCTGCGCTACCTCACCGACGCCTACCGCGCGCTGCGCTCCACCGTGCCGCACTCGGCGCGCACGGAGGAGCTCGACGACCTCGTCGAGTGGCTCGGCGAGGTGGTCCGGCACACCGACTCCAGCCTCCTCGACGAGTGGGAGGCGCTGGCGCACCCCGACCACGACGTGGCGGGCCAGGAGGTCCGCCCGTCGACGGAAGGACGCGCCCTGTCCGCCAACCCTCGGGCGCTGCGGGTCATGGTGCGGCAGAGCATGTTCCGACGCGTCGAGCTGCTGGCACTCGGCCGTTACGAGGCGCTGGCGGCGATGGACGGCGGCCTCGCCGCCGAGCAGTGGGAGGACGCGGCGGCGGAGTACCGGGCCGAGTACGGCGAGGTCTCCACGGGTCCGGCCGCCCGCGGGCCGGCCCTGTTCCGCGTCGAGGAGGGGGAGGGCACCTGGCGGGTCGAGCAGGTCCTCGACGACGAGGAGGGCGACCACGACTGGCGGATCACCGCCGAGCTCGACCTCGCCGCCACCGACGAGGCCGGCGAGCCCGCCCTCGTCGTCACCGGCCTGGCGCCCCTCACCTGACCCGGCGTCGGTCCCTCGAACGTGTGTGAAGATCGTCGGGATGCCGACGTTCTTCACACACGTTCGCGAAGACGACGAGGAGGAGGAGGTGGAGCGTGATCGAGATCCTCGACGCGCGCCAGCTCGAGCGCGCCCGCGCCACGGGCCGGCTGGTCGGCGACATCCTCGCCACCGTCCGCGAGCGGGTGACCGTGGGCACGAACCTCCTCGAGATCGACGACTGGACCCGGCGGATGATCGAGGACGCCGGCGCGCAGTCCTGCTACGTCGACTACGAACCGTCCTTCGGCAGAGGCCCGTTCGGCCACTACATCTGCACGTCGGTCAACGACGCCGTCCTCCACGGCCTCCCGCACGACCGGGTGCTCGCCGACGGCGACCTGCTCACCCTCGACCTCGCCGTCCTGCTCCACGGGGTCGCCGCCGACTCCGCCGTCAGCTTCGTCGTCGGCACCGGGACCCCGCAGGACGAGGCCCTCATCGCCACGACCGAGCGCGCCCTCGCCGCGGCCGTCGACACGGTCGCCCCCGGCGTGCGCCTCGGCGACGTGTCGCACGCGATCGGGTCGGTCCTCGAGGGTGCCGGGTACTCCGTCAACACCCAGTTCGGTGGCCACGGCATCGGCTCGACGATGCACCAGGACCCGCACGTCGCGAACACCGGCCGCCCGGGCCGCGGCTACACCCTGCGGCCGGGACTGCTCCTCGCCATCGAGCCGTGGGTCATGGCCGACACCGACCGGCTCGTCACCGACGCCGACGGCTGGACCCTGCGCAGCGCGACCGGATGCCGCACCGCGCACAGCGAGCACACCGTGGCGGTCACCGACGACGGCCACGAGGTCCTCACCCGCCCCACCCCACGCCCCGGCGGCTGATGAACATCCCGTGACGTCCCGGCCCCCGAGGTGTGCCTGTCGGTGCTCCGGGTGAGGATGGAGGTCCTGACCGGCTACCCCGACGAGAGGACCCCGGCCATGACCACGACGACGTGGGACGCCACGAGCCTGACCACCCGTTTCGACGAGGTGCGTGCACACACCGAGCACCTCTCCGCGCCGCTCTCCCCGGAGGACCAGACCGTCCAGTCGATGCCCGACGTGTCGCCGACCAAGTGGCACCGGGCGCACGTGACGTGGTTCTTCGAGACCTTCGTGCTCAGCGGCCACGAACCCGGCTTCGCACCGTTCCAGGAGAGGTACTGGTTCCTCTTCAACAGCTACTACGAGAGCCTCGGCCCGCGCTACGCCCGCCCCGACCGCGGCCTCGTCACCCGGCCCGGTGCCCACGACGTCGGGGTCTACCGCGGCAACGTCGACGCCCGGATGCGCGACCTCGTCGCCGGCCTCGACGAGGGCAGCCTCGAGAAGCTGACGCCCACGATCGAGCTCGGCTTCCACCACGAGCAGCAGCACCAGGAGCTGCTGCTCATGGACATCAAGCACGTCCTCTCCCGCAACCCCCTCGAGCCGGTCTACGGCGGCACCCGCCCTCCCGCCCCCGACCCCCAGCGGATGCGCTGGGTCGTCGTCGAAGGCGGG